>FTCK01000246.1_pt1 | contig 9692 bp, 8 predicted proteins | sample 1639711 | NCBI WGS metagenome assembly FTCK01 (sample SAMEA3914869, study PRJEB12502) | metagenome | biome: forest; material: soil | place: USA | collected 2012-03-12 | depth 0.1 m | reverse complement strand
GCGCGGCCTGGGCGGCGATGGCGCCGACGGCCAGGGCGGAGGCGAGGGCGGTACGGATGAAGAGTTGCTTGTTCATGGGGGACTCCTTGACGGTTGATGAAGCGCGCCGATGTGCGGCACTCCCGTCAGTCGCCCGGCATGGCGGATCCTTACGGCGATTTCGAAAAATCTTTTTGGACGGCGTTCGCCGGACCGAGTCGGTGGCGAACCGGAGCCTGCATCGGCGATGCGGCGGTTCATGTCGCAGTCATCGATCAGAACATCGCTGGATCGATGGCGTGCCATACATCATGGTCGCCGTTCTCGCGCTGCGCCTTGCGTTGAAGTTCGCACGGCCCAAGACGGCGCGCCATGGCGTCCAGCCCACGGCCCGCGGCGGAGGTCGGCCTGCCGCCGAAGGTCGATCTCCTGTTTCCGTTCTGGCTGGTAACGCAATCATTTCGAGGCTGATACTGCATCGCCTCCCCGATCCCGGCGTCGTGCCAGGGACCAGGTTCTAGGAGAGCAGGCAGCGCTCCATGGCCGCGATGATTTCCTCGATGTAGCGCGTGCGCAGTCGGGTCGGCTCCGACCACGCATAGCGCTTGTTGACCAGGTGCGCGTGCAGGTAGCCGCTGATCATCATGAAGCGGACGTCGCCCGCCAGCTTGACCTGGCCGAGGTCGCCCCCGATCTCGCGCGCGAACTCGATGCATGCCTGCACGTTCTCGTCGACGATGGCGGCGTACACCGGGCTTTCCAGATACTTGCTCGCCTCTTCCGCGCGAACGGTCTGCTCCGTCATGTAGACCAGCTTGTAGTGCTGTGGGTGGGTCTCCCAATAGGCGATGAATGCGCCGACCGTCCGGCGAATGCGTTCTCGCGCATCCGGCGCATCGCGGGACGCGGCCTGGATGGCCTCGAGCGACTGCCCGATGACCTGCACGCACAGGCCGTGCAGCAGGTGTGACTTGTCCTCGAAGTAGTTGTAGGGCGTCATCGCCGACACCCCCACCAGGTTGGCGACGGCGCGGATGGTCACCGCATCCAGGCCTCCGCGCTCGAACAACGTGGCCGCTGCAGTCAGCAGTTCGCTTCGCAGCTGCGCGGCATCTTCTTCGCTTCCGCGGCGCACCCGCGGGCGAACCGATGCCTTTTGAATTCTCGATGCGTTTGCCATAGGCACATTCTATCCAAACGCGCTTGACGTACATGTAAAGGTAGCGATAACATTTACATGTACAGGTTGTGTCCGTGAAACAAGGCATGGGCCTGGCGCTTTTTTGGTCCACCCATCCCAACTCATGAACCTCCTCGCCTCACTCAAAGTACGCGGCAAGCTCGCATTGGCCTTCGGTCTCGTCCTGGTCCTCGTCCTCATCCTGGGTAGCGTCGCCGCCATCCAGCTCGCACAAGTCTATGGAGTGACCGAGCGGATCATCGACTACCGCGTCTCGGGCGTTCGCGACAGCTCCCGGATGGTGGCGGCCGCCACGCGACTGCGCGTTCGCGAATACCGCGTGGTCGTCAGTGCGCCGGCCGAACTGGACAAGGCGCTCGCGAGCTACGAGAAGGCCGCCGCCGAATTCGAGGCGGCCAGGAAGGACTACGCGAACTTCCTGTTCGACGATGGCGAGAAGGCCCTGTATGCCAAGGCCATGGCTTCCTGGCAGCCATATGCCGATGTCAGCCGCAGGAACATGCAACTGGCCAGGCAGGGTGCGTCGACGGATGCCGCCGAGGCGGTCAAGTCCGAGATGCAGGTGTTCGACCCTGCCATCCAGGGAATCGAGGCGTTGACGGCCTACAACGACGATGGTTCGAAGTCCGATGTCGCCACCGCGAAAAGCCTCTACCGGCATAGCCTGGCATGGCTGCTGTCGGTCGCAGCCGCCGCGTGCGTCATCGCAGTGGCGCTGGGCGTCCTGATTTCCCGCGCCATCACTGCGCCGCTGGACAAGGCCCTGGGCCTGGCGCAATCGGTGGCCAAGGGCGACCTGACCCAGACGCTTCGAGTCGTCGGGCGCGACGAGATCAGCGCCCTGGGCCGCTCGCTGAACTCGATGGTGGAGAACCTGCGGGTCATCGTCTCGGACGTGCGCAGCGGCGTCGAGTCCGTCGGAACCGCATCCAGCCAGATCGCGACCGGCAACATCGACCTGAGCCAACGCACCGAGGAACAGGCCGCGAACCTGGAAGAGACGGCGGCATCGATGGAGCAGCTGACCTCGGCCGTCAAGCACAACGCTGACAGCGCGCAGCTTGCATCGCGACTGGCGTCCGAAGCCAGGACCGTCGCGGCGCAGGGCGGCACGGTCGTCGGCCAGGTCGTCACGATGATGGACGAGGTCACGCAAAGCTCCAGGCAGATCGCGGACATCATCGGAGTCATCGACGGCATCGCGTTCCAGACCAACATCCTCGCGCTCAACGCGGCGGTCGAGGCGGCGCGCGCGGGCGAGCAGGGCAGGGGCTTCGCGGTGGTCGCCGGCGAGGTGCGCGCGCTGGCGCAGCGCAGCGCGGAGGCGGCCAAGGAAATCCGCGGCCTCATCGCGCGCAGCGTCGAGACCGTGACCGATGGAACCAAGCTGGTGTCCAGGGCGGGCGAGACCATGGACGCGATCGTGAGCCAGGTACAGCGCGTCAACGACCTGGTGAGCGAAATCAGCAGCGCCAGCGCGGAACAGTCCCGCGGCATCGACCAGGTGGGCCAGGCGGTTGCACAACTGGACCAGGTCACGCAGCAGAACGCCGCCCTGGTCGAGGAGTCCGCAGCGGCAGCCGAGAGCATGCAGCAACAGGCGACGAAGCTCTCCGAGTCCGTCAAGACGTTCAAGCTCGACAGGTGATGACGTGCGTAATTTTCTTGCGTTGCTCGCGGAGATTCACCGCGGGGTCGAGTCTGGCGCGTTGACCCAGGCGGAGGCCGCACACTACGCCTCGCAGCGCCTTTGTCGCATCTTCCATTGCGCGCGTGCCAGCATCTGGACGATCCAGGCCGGCCAGGCGATGCGACTGGGCGGCTATGACGCACTCCAGAGCCGGCCGCTGACGGAACTGGCCGAACTGGTCCGTGCAAAGCTCGGAAAGCATCTCGTCGCGCTGACGCGTCCCGGCATTTTCGTGAGCGAGGACGTGATGGCCGACGAGCGCCTGGCATGCGTCCGTGACAAATACCTGGCGCCCCATTCAGTCACCTCGGTGCTCGCGGCTCCGCTGCGTTTCAATGGCGTCATCTCTGGCGTCGTCTGCCTCGAGAGCGTGGGAGTCCTGCGTGAATGGCAGACGTCCGAGATCGCGAGGCTCAAGAGCTTTGCGAACTCGATGTCGCTGCGCAAGGCACGCGCGGCCATCTCTCATCGAGAGTCGCGCGGGCTGAGTCGGCCTGGGGTTGGTGGGAGCCGGTTGGTTTGATCCACGCCGGAGTGGCAGGCCGCCGGCGACATTCTGTGTGAGTGTCGGCCGGTGGCGTACTAGCCATCGCAGGGAGTCGATGGCAGTTTTGTGCTCCTATTTATAAGTTAACATAACGCACATTATGCTTGGTATTAAAACCAGCAGACGCCCGTTTGCTCCGATATGCGCACGTATCGCGACCAGTACGTTGCCCACCTAGACGCGCGGCGCGATGTGGACGCCTACCGGGCTGATCGCGATGACTAAGTCAGCTGACAACATTCGAAAATCAACGGTTCTGCTGTCATGTCGGTTGCGAGCTGATCGGTCACCCTCGCTACGAGCTCGCTGGCCTCGTATCCGAGCGCGTCCGCGATCTTCAGAAGGACGAATGGCGTTGCGACATGCCCGCATGTGTCCGCGCTTCTCACACGACGTTTCCAAACGCGGCAGCCTTGACCAGCGCGATTCGCTTCCTGAGCGATCGCCCATTTCAGGAAAGTACTTGCGCAGGGCTATTCGGAAGCTCGGTAGACTGATAGCGCTACCTTTGCGCATTCGACTTGGAGACTGCATGTTTTCCCCTTTTTCCCCATTCGCCCTGCTCCGCGGCTGCGCTGGCGTCGTTGCCTTGAGCATGCTTTCGGCCGCGGCGCTGGCCCAACCGTCCGGCGGCCCGTACGGGCCCTTGGCAGAGACCTATGCAGTGCCCAAGGCGCCACACGTCTACTTCGTGGCGCCTGGCGGAAAGGCGGGTGCCTCCGGCGCGTCGGTCAATGATCCGACAACCCTCGAATCCGCCCTGGCTCGCGTCGTCACGAGCGATGCGATCGTCATGCGTGGCGGGACCTACCGTACCGGCGGCCTGGAGCTGAACCAGGGCGTCACGATCCAGCCATACCTGAACGAGATACCCGTGCTCAAGGGCACGGAGGTGGCGAGCGAGTGGGAGAGCCTGGGCCACGGCGTCTGGCGCACCAGGTGGACGAAGCTCTTTCCCGCCGCGCCCCTGGGCTGGTGGCGCCGCGAGCGCGAGGGCATGCAGACACCGCTGCACCGCTTCAACAACGACATGGTGTTCTTCGACGGCGAACTGCTGCAGTCGGCGGGTTGGGAAGGAGAGGTCGTCAACGCGAAGTCCTTCTACGTCGACTACGCCAACGGCTACGTCTACATTGGCCTTGACCCCGCCGGCCACACGGTCGAGATCACCGCGCACGACATCGCGCTGCACCGCGCCTCGCGGCCCGTGAACGGCAAGGCGCCCGACCACATCGGCCCGAAGCTGCTCGGGCTGACCTTCACCCAGTACGCCTACCGGGCCATCGACATCGAGGGCAAGAAGCCGTCGACGCCCGTGTCCGAGGAGCCCACCAACGATCCGGTCGGGCCGTCGCCCGAAAGCGAGCATGGCAAGGAGGTCGTGGGCACCTTGCTGGAGAACGTGACCATCAGCTTCTGCTCGCGCGTGGCCGGCTACTTCCGCGGCGACAAGCTCGTCATCCGCAACTCGCTGGTCAGCGACACGGGCACCGAGGGCATCTACGTCATCGGTTCGTCCGACGTGCTGTTGGAGCACAACCTCATCCGCCGCAACAACATCAGGAAGCTGACGGGCTACTTCCCGGCCGCGGTGAAGATCTTCAACCAGTCCTACCGCGTCACCGTGCGCGACAACCTCATCATCGACCAGCCTGACTCCAACGGCGTCTGGTACGACGTCGGGAACGTGGACGGCGTCTTCGTCAACAACCACGTCGAAGGGGCGCAGGCGGCCCTGTTCTTCGAGATCTCCAAGGGCATCACCGTCGCCGGCAACGTGTTCGTCAACGACCAGCAGGGCGTGCGAATCCGCAACAGCTCAAACGCCAAGGTCCTCCACAACACCTTCTTCAACGCGCCGGCCGTGTTCGAGCGCAACGAGCGCAGTGCGGTGGGCGACCATTTCGGCTGGCACCCGCAGACCGGGCCGGACGTGAACGAGCGCGTCGGCCACGTCTTCGAGCGCAACCTGCTGGTGGCCGATGCCGGGTTCAAGGACGCCCTGCTGCGCTTCGATCAGGCCGCGGTCACCTGCGGAACAGTCACGCAGCCGATGACGAACCGGGTCGACGGCAACCTGTACATCCGGGCCGGCGCCTCGACGCGGCCCCTGGTGAGCTGGGCACCCGTGCCAACCGCATCGTGCCAGACGAACTTCGCCAGCCTTGACGAGTTCCGCCAGGCCGTGCCCGGCGCCGAAGCCAACGGGATGGCCCTGCTCGGCTATGAAGGCAACGTGTTCCGGAGCCCGGAACTCGAGCGCTTCGAACTGGCCCGCGTCCCTGAAGGCGTCCACGCTCTTGCCGTGCCTGCAAACCTGCGCCAGTTGCTTGGCGGTCCTGCCAACCGCCTGCCGGGTGCCTACGCCGGAACGCGGGTCGACGAATGATGGGCCAGTACGCCGTCGACGGGCTTGTTCGCTTGGCGCGGTCTTCCCGCTTCAAGCCGCCGCGGCGATGGGTCGCGCCTTGCGCAAGCGCAAAGCCACGCTGATCAACGGACTGGTCATCGCAGTCGTCGCCAGCGCCATGACCAGCAGGATCGTGAACATCTCCGGACCGATCAGCCCGGTGTCCAGGCCGACCTTCATCACGATCAGCTCCATCAGCCCGCGCGCGTTCATGAGCGCGCCGGTGGCGAAGCTGTCGGGGGCATCCATGCCGGCCATGCGTGCGCCGATGGCGCCGCCGATCAGCTTGCCCAAAGTTGCCACGGCGATCACCAGCGCCATCGCGCCCATGGCCCCGCCCGCAAACGCTGCGCGCGTCGTCGACAGGCCCGCCAGCGCGAAGAACAGCGGCATGAGGATCACGATGGACATCGGCTCGATGCGTTGGGTCAGGGCCTGAAGCAACCGGTCATCGCGCGGCAGGCAGGCGCCGAACAGGAACGCGCCGAACACCGCGTGAAGGTGCAGCCATTCGGTGGCGCAGGCGCTGGCGATCAGGCCCAGCATCAGCGCGGCCAACACGGCCAGCGAGGGCGTCCCGTCGGGGGCATGGGCTGCGAGCAGCCGGCTGAACAGCGGTCGCGCGACGCCGAACAGCAGCACCAGCAGGATCGCGGTGCCGGCGATGATCTTCACCAGACCACGCGAGCCCTCCCCGGCTCCCGCCAAGGCGACCACGACCGCCAGCATGACCCAGGCGAACACGTCGACGACCGCGGCGCCCGCCAGCGACAGCTGGCCGAAGGCGGTCTGCGTCATGCCGCGATCCTTGAGGATGCGCGCCATCACGGGAAAGGCGGTGATCGAGACGGCCGCCGCGATGAACAGGGCGAACGGCAGGAACCCGATGCCCGCAGGCGCCAGCGCGGGGTGCAGCGCCGGCGCGACCGCCAGGGCAAGTCCGGCCGGCACGGCGACGCTCAGCACGCCCACGCTGCCAGCGGCGCGCAACTGCTTGCGCACGCCGCCGGGGGCCCTGATCTCGAGCCCCACGACGAACATGAACAGCACCAACCCGAGCGTCGACAGCGCATTGAGCCCGCCCAGCAGTTCCTTGGAAAACAGCTGCGCGCTCCAGGTGGGCGCGTAGAAGCCGAACACGGCAGGACCGAGCAGCAGGCCGGCCGCCATTTCACCGACGACCTGCGGTTGCCCAAGCCATCGCAACAGCCATCCGCAGGCTCGGGCGGCGACGAGGATGACCATCAGTTGAAGCAGCAAGGTGATCGTGGACATGGAGGGACGATTGTTGGCGAGAGCAAGACAGAAGACCGCACGGCGCAACGAATCGGCGTACGTTGCGAGACGGGCGAACTCTGCCGATCACTCGGTGGGCTGTCCATCGGGACACGTCGTCTTGTGCCTACTTCGCTGCAAACGCGAATTGAAGACGTAGGTACGTCAGTACTTTGGCGGCTGCGCGAAGTGGGCTGCCGGCGCCTGCTGCAATGGATCTGGCCAGGTGGCCCAGCGAGCGCGGCGAGGTAGAGTCAAGCCAACGCCAGACCATCCAACTCCGGAAGAAACTCTGATGAGCCAACCCAACCCGGTCGTCGACCCCTATTTCGCCAAGGCCCGGCGCTGGAACGACGAGTTGGCCCTGCTGCGCGCCATTCTCCTGGACTGCGACCTGGTCGAGGAATTGAAATGGGGCAAGCCCACGTATACCGCTGGCGGCAGCAACGTCGTGCTGATCATGCCGATGAAGGAGACCTGCGCCCTGCTGTTCATGAAGGGCGCGCTGGTGGAGGACGCCAAAGGACTGCTCGTGCAGCCCGGCGAGAACTCGCAGTCGGCGCGGCAGATGCGTTTCACGTCGGCCGCGGAGATCATCCGGCTCAAGGCGACGGTCAAGAGCTACGTCAAGAAGGCCATCGCGGTCGAGAAGGCGGGCCTGAAGGTCCAGTTCAAGAAGAGTTCGGACCTCGTCTATCCGCCCGAATTCGAGGACGCCCTGGCCCGCAATTCCGCGCTGCGCGACGCGTTCCAGGCGCTGACGCCGGGGCGGCAACGGCAATATCACATCCACTTCACTGGCGCCAAGCAATCGGCGACCCGGCAGTCGCGGGTCGAGAAGGCCATTCCGTTGATCCTCGACGGTTTGGGTTTGAACGACCGTTGACGCGGCTGGTCGAGCGCTCGTCCGTTGGCTCATCCCATGAGCCTTGCTCTGGCCAGACTTGAACCCAGATCGCGATTCCTGATCAAGTTGCCGATCCAACCCCTCGTCGATTTCAGCCGACTATTCGCGAGGTCTCGAGCCTGGCCCGCGTGCCAGGCTCTTTTTCTTGGCGTCAGTGCGTTGCACCACCCTCGCCCGCGATCCCGTCCAGCGCGGCGACGACATCGCCCGGCAGCTTCAGGTCGACCGCCGCCAGGTTCTCGCGCAGGTGCGCCACCGACGACGTCCCCGGGATCAGCAGCAGGTTGGGCGAGCGCTGGAGCAGCCAGGCCAACGCCACCTGCATGGGCGTTGCCTCCAGCCGCTTGGCGACGTCCGACAAGGTGGTCGACTGCAACGGCGTGAAGCCGCCCAACGGGAAGAACGGCACATAGGCGACGCCCTCGCGCGCCAGGTCGGCCACCAGCGCCTCGTCGTCGCGATGGGCCAGGTTGTACATGTTCTGCACGCAGGCGATGGGACAGATCTTGCGGCCGTCGAGCACCTGCTGGCGAGTCACGTTGCTCAACCCGATGTGCCGCACCAGGCCCTGGCGTTGCAGGTCGGCCAGCACGGTCAGCGGCTCCTCGAGACTGCCCTCCTTGGGCGCGTGCACGTCGAGCATGCTGCGCAGGTTGACCACGTCGAGCACGTCCAGGCCCAGGTTGCGCAGGTTGTCGTGAACCGCCTGTGTCAGCTCAGGCCGCGACATCGCCGGGATCCAGCCGCCCTGCTCGTCGCGCCGCGCGCTGACCTTGGTGACGATGACCAGGTCGTCGCGATAAGGATGCAGCGCCTCGCGGATGATCTGGTTGGTGACGTGGGGCCCGTAGAAGTCGCTGGTGTCGATGTGGTCGACGCCCTGCTCCACCGCCTCGCGCAGCACCGCGACTGCGGCCGCGCGATCCTTCGGTGGCCCGAACACGCCGGGCCCGGCAAGCTGCATCGCGCCGTAGCCGATGCGCTTGACGGCGCGATGGCCGAGCACGAAGGTGCCGGCCTTGGCGATGTCGGTCATGCGAACCTCCTTGGCATTTCAACCTGCCCGCTTCGGCAGCTTCCACCCCGGCCGCGGGAAGTGGCAGGTGTAGCCGTTCGGGTAGTGCTCCAAGTAGTCCTGGTGTTCCGCTTCGGCTTCCCAGAACGGCCCGGCAGGCTCGAGCTCGGTGACGACCTTGCCCGGCCACAGACCCGATGCGTCGACGTCCTTGATCGTGTCCTCGGCGGTCACCTTCTGCTCGGGCGAGGTGTAGTAGATCGCCGAGCGGTAGCTGGTGCCGCGGTCGTTGCCCTGGCGGTTCTTCGTGCTGGGATCGTGGATCTGGAAGAAGAACTCGAGCAACCCACGATAACTCAGGACGGCGGGATCGAATTCGATCGCGATGCCCTCGGCATGCGTGCCATGGTTGCGGTACGTGGCGTTGGGCACGTCGCCGCCGGTGTAGCCCACGACGGTCTTCTTGACGCCCGGCATCTTGCGGATCAGGTCCTGCATGCCCCAGAAGCATCCGCCGGCCAATACGGCGCGTTCGGTGGTCATTGCACGTCCTCCACCTGGTCCAGGTACTCGCCATAGCCTTGCGCCTGCATCTGCTCGCGCGGCACGAAGCGCAGCGAGGCCGAGTTGATGCAGTAGCGCAGGCCGCCGCGGTCGCGCGGGCCGTC
>FTCK01000316.1_pt1 | contig 9731 bp, 7 predicted proteins | sample 1639711 | NCBI WGS metagenome assembly FTCK01 (sample SAMEA3914869, study PRJEB12502) | metagenome | biome: forest; material: soil | place: USA | collected 2012-03-12 | depth 0.1 m | reverse complement strand
GCACCTGGCGCTGCTCGAGGAATGCGGGCTGGTCCGCTCGGACAAGGTCGGCCGCGTGCGCACCTGCCGCATCGACCCCGCCGCCTTCAGCCTGGCCGAACAGTGGCTGACCCAACGTCGCGTGCAATGGGACCAACGCCTGGACCGGCTTGGCGAACACCTCAAGCGCTTTCCCGACGGAGAACCGACATGACAAGCTCGAACCCGCCGATCCGCACCGTGGCTCACGGCGTCTTCACCATCGAACGAACCTATCCCGGCGTCACGCCCCGGCGCGTCTTCGAGGCCTTCGCCAGCCCGCAAGCCAAGCGCCACTGGTTCGCAGCGCCCAACGAGCAGATGCTCTCCGAGGATCGCTCGATGGACTTCCAGGTCGGTGGCCGCGAACGCGTCGAATGCCGCTGGATGAGCGGGATGGTGTCCCGGTTCGACGCGGTCTACTTCGACATCGTCCCCGGCGAACGCATCGTCTACGCCTACGAGCTGCACCTGGACGAACGCAAGGTCTCCGTCTCGCTCGCGACCTTCGAGTTCAAGGCTTCGGCCTCCGGCACCACGCTGACGATGACGGAGCAAGGCGCCTTTCTCGATGGCTATGACGACAGCGGCAGCCGCGAACGGGGCAGCGGCGATCTCATGGACAAGCTCGGCCTCTACCTGGCTTCCTGAGCGGCGGCGGCCTGGCGCGATCCGGGCGACGGCTTGGTGCTCGCGAGCGGGCCTTCCAGCCCGCTGCAAGGCCAATCGGGAGCGGAAAGAAGCGGGTAACAAGTCCGCGTCCATGATGGCGGCCAGATCCACTGCCGCCCTCAGGAGCCTTCGTTGTCCCACTTCCGCCTCGTCGGATCCGCGCTCGCCGCGGCGTCCGCAGCCCTCGTGCTGGTCCCGCAGCTGTCCATGGCACAACAGCAGACCGGCGCCGTCGCCACGCCCTGGGCCGTGGGCCTGGGCGTCGCGACGACGCAGCGTCCGTACGCCGGCGACTCCAGCAAGACGATCCCGTTCCCGTTCGTCTCCTACGAGAACGACTACTTCCGCATCGCCGGCATCGGCGCCGACCTGAAGCTGGGCGCTGCCGGGCCGCTGACCTTCGCCCTGCGCGCGAAATACGCCTTCGCCGACGGCTACAAGTCGGGCGATGCGCCGATCCTGGCGGGCATGCAGGATCGCAAGGGCAGCCTGTGGCTCGGGCCGGCGGTCCAATGGAAGACGGACATCGCCAAGCTGTCGTTCGAGGTGCTGGGCGACGTGCTCGGCAAGAGCAAGGGCATCGAGGCCAAGCTCGGCGCGGAGCACGACTTTCGCGCCGGATCCTTCATGTTCACGCCGCACGTCGCCGCGGAGTTCGTCGACAGCAAGTACGTCGACTACTACTACGGCGTGACCGCGTCGGAGGCGACCGCCAACCGCGCCGCCTACGAAGGCAAGTCGACGGTGAACCTCGAGGGCGGTCTGCGCGCCGCCTTCATGATCAATCCGGCGAACTCCGTCTTCGCGGACGCCGGCGCCAAGGCACTGGGCAAGGGCATCACCGACAGCCCGCTCGTCGACCGCAAGACGACCGCCAGCTTCGCCGTGGGCTACATCTACCGGTTCTGAACCGATACGGTGATGATGCGGCCATGAACAGGATCGTGCTCGTCGAGGATCACGCTCGGCTCTCGCGCCTGATCGGCCAGGCGCTGACCGAGGCCGGCATCGAGGTCGACCCGTTCCAGCGCATCGAGTCCGCGTACGCGCAGATGGCGAGCACGCCGTACGCGGCCGCGGTCATCGACCGGGGTCTTCCCGACGGCGACGGCATCGACCTGGTCAGGCGGCTTCGCGCCGCGGGCAGCACCGTCCCCTGCCTGCTGCTGACCGCGCGCGATTCGATCCACGACCGCGTCGACGGGCTGGAGGCCGGCGCCGACGACTACCTGCCCAAGCCGTTCGCGATGATGGAGATGGTCGCGCGCGTGCGCGCGCTCATGCGTCGCACGCAAGCCCTGCAGAGCCTGGCGCCGGAGTTCGCCGGCCTGCAGGTCGTGCCCGAGGCAGGATGCATGAAATGGGGCGACGAGTCGATCACGCTGTCGTCTTCCGAACTGCAGATCATGATCGCGCTGATCCGCGCCGGCGGCCAGACGCTGCGGCGCACCAGCCTCGAGAATGCGGCCTGGGGTATCGGCGAAGCCGTGACGCCCAACGCGCTCGACGTCGCGCTGCATCGACTGCGCCGCAAGCTCCTGGGCATCGGCTGCGACCTGCAGATCGTCAACATCCGCACCCATGGCTTCGCGCTTCAGAAGGCCTAGGCTGCCGCGCAGCCTCGTCGGACGCTCGCTGCTGGCCTCGGTGAGCGCCCTGCTGCTCGTGATGGCGCTGCTGGGCCTGTCGATGGCCGCGATCCTCGCGCTCGAGACCGAGCCCTTTTCCTGGGAAGGTCCGCATGCCCAGGAGGAACTCGTCGAGAGCGCGATGCACTTCGACGCCCACGGCAACCTCGCGTTCATCCAGATGCCCCGCAGCACGGACCAGGCCTTCGACGCGCTGTCCAAGGACATGGCGTTCCAGGTCGTCGACGCGGCAGGCAACGAAGTGTTCGCGTCTCCAGAAGGCCCCGCGCTGGAGGTGCTGCGCCTCGTTCCGGCCCGCGACGCCCCCGCCTTGACGCGAACGACGGAGGGTGCCATCGCGCTGCAGGTGCTGACCACGCCCATCGAGCGAGGCGGCAAGCGCTACCTGCTCCGCAACGCCCGGAGCGAGCGGCTGGCGCTGGGCATCCGCTCCGGCGGCAGCACGATCTTCTACCAGGCGGCGATCTTCACGGGCCTGCTGGCGGTGCTGGTGTTCTCGTCGATCGCGCTGTGGATGGCGCGACGCACCGTGCAGCCGTTGCGGCAAGCCTCCGAGGCCGCCGCCGCCATCCAGCCCGGCAATCTCACGCAACGCGTGGACGCGCGCAACCTGCCCAGCGAGATCACGCCGCTGGTCGACGCCTTCAACAGCGCGTTGGAGCGCCTCGAGAAGGGCTTCCGCGTGCAACAGGAGTTCCTCGCCGCCGCTGCGCACGAACTGAAGACGCCGCTGGCGCTGATGCGGGCGGAGATCGAGCTCGGCAACGTCGCCAGCCTCGACCTGCTGCTGGACGACATCGACTCGATGGGCATCCAGGTGCAGCAACTGCTCCAGCTCGCCGAGGTCAGCGAGATCCAGAACTTCCAGTTCGAGCCCGTGGACGTCCGCACGGTCGTCGAAGACACGGTAGCCTACGCCGCGCGCTTCGCGGACACCCGGGACATCCACCTTCGCCTCGTCGTCGCGAGCACGCCACCGACGCTGCGGGCCGACGGCGGCGCGCTGTCGACGCTCGTCAAGAACCTGGTCGAGAACGCGGTGCATTACTCGGACCCCGGCGGCGTCGTGACGATCACCGTCTCGTCGATGTCCATCGTGGTGAGCGACCACGGCCCGGGCGTCGCGCCGCAGGATGTCCCGAAGCTGTTCACGCGGTTCTGGCGCAGCGAAGGGGCGCCGCATCAAGGCGCGGGACTTGGGTTGTCGATCTGCCAGCAGATTGCCGGGGCGCATGGGTGGCGGGTGCGCTATCGGGATGCCGAGCCGGGACCGGGGGCGGAGTTCGAGGTCGGGTTCCAGGCGAGCTGAACGCGGCTGCTTGATCCCCAGCTCGCGCGTGAATGGGTCGAGCAGGCGGCGGTTGGGGACTGCCAAGCCGTCTTTGAGAGACCACGTGTCATTCGCATGCAGTCGAAGCCTTCCACAATACAAGCCATGCGCTCGAGATCCCTCCTCCTTGCCATCGCAGCCAGCACGTTTCTGCTGACGGCTCGTGGGCAGGCAACCACGGCGAAGCCGCCGCGGCTGGCGACGCCGGCCGAGATCGACGCCATGGTTCCAACGGCGTTGGCGCAGGTGCAAGCCAACGGCATCGCGGTCGCCGTCATCGATGCGGGGCAAGTCGTCTACGTCCGCGCATTCGGGCGCCGCAACGAGAAAGGTGATCCGCTTCGCGAGGACACGGTGATGGTGGCCGCTTCATTGACGAAGCCCGTGTTCGCGTACGACGTGATGCAACTGGTCGATGCGGGAAAGGTCGGCCTCGACGTGCCGATCGCGGACGATCTCGACAAGCCGCTGCCAAGCTATCCGGCCGAGCCGCCGTATCCCGATTGGGGTGGGCTCGCCGATGACGACCGCTGGCGCTTGCTGACGCCGCGCATGTTGCTCAGCCATCGCTCGGGACTGCCCAACCTGGTCGCGCTCGAACCCGACAAGAAGATCCATATCCACTTCGATCCGGGTTCCCGTTTTGCGTACTCGGGCGTGGGCATCAACCTCTTGCAGTTCGTCCTGGAACAGGGCAAAGGCATCGACGTGGAAACCGAGATGCGCCGCTCGGTCTTCCAGCGCTTCGGAATGCGCAACAGCAGCATGACCTGGCAAGCGGACCGCGCAGGCAACGAAGCCGACGGCTACCTCGCCACTGGCAAGGCCAGGCCGCATCCGCGACGGCGCCGAGCGGCCGCCGCGAGTTCCTTGGACACCACCATTGAAGACTACGCACGATTTGTTGCCGGGCTGGTGCGTGGCGACGGCTTGTCGGACGCCTCCCGAAAGGCCATGACCACGTCGCAAGTACCCATCACGACAGCCACGGAGTTTCCAACCTTCCAGCCGGAACTCGCTCCGGCAAGACGTCGGATGGACCTGGGTACCGGCCTGGGGTTGATTGTCTTCGACGGTCCGCAAGGCCCCGGCTTTTTCAAGGGCGGCCACGAGGACTTCGCGGGCAACACCTTGGTGTGCCTGGCACGAACTGCCCGTTGCGTCGTGCTGCTCTCGAACGATGTGCGGGCGGAAAAGGCGTTCCCGAACATCGTGGCGGCGATTCTTGGTGAGACGGCGACGCCGTGGAATTGGGAATACGGCCAGTGAGCCCGCGGCCAGGAGTCCGCCCAGTACCGTTCCTCCGTGAATGGCTGGTTCCGATTGCTCGCCCTAGGCGAGGCGTCCGTACTTGCGTGTTCTTAAATCAAGGGCTCTTTGCCCGCCGTCCAAGGTGTCTAAGACGTATTGTGTGACAACGGATCCTCGATGCGATAAGAACCCGCCAACCAAGAGCGTGCCCTTGCCATCCACAGCCTCAAAAACAGCAATATTCTCGGGATCACTAAGGACGACCAAATTCGCATTGTGAGAAGTCAAAACTATCTGGCGAGTGCGCTTGTCGCTCACTAGTATCGGTGCCACGCTCGTCGCAATGTGTCGATTATCAAGGTTGTCTTCCGGCTGATCGAGGATCAGGGGCCCATCCTTGAGCTTTAGCAAGATTGGGAACACCGCAGTGCATCGCTGGCCGGCGGAAAGCTGGTCAATAGGGCTGTACATCTCACCTGGCTTTCCAACGGCGAAACGAATGTCGAGGTCGTCGTTTTCAAGGACGGTCACCAGGTAGCTGGCCTCGGCACGTGAGAACATCACTCGATCCCCAGACTTCAAGTCGCGCCTAAGCGCGGCATACGATTCGGCCAGAATTCTGTGAAACCTCTTGCCTCCCGAATGATTGGCGCGAAGGTGCGTGAAGACCTCCTTGGATGGCCCGAATTGACTGAATGTCGATGAGAACTCGTCCTCACGAGCGGTACCGGCGACCACTTCAAGCGTGACTCCTGCCTCTACGAGCTGTTGGCCAAATGCCTTGACTCTCTCTTTTCGAAGCGCTAGCCGGTTATCGAGACAGAGCGCGACCTTTTCGCAGGTCTCGGTGAGGATGCCAAGCGCAATGTCGATCTCCTTCGTCAGCTCTTCAAGCCTCGCCTTCAGAGTCGGCAGTTCACGCGTCTTTTCAAGCACATCTCGGTGCGATTCGAGAAGACGTTGGACCTCAGGCGGCAGAGCACTTAGCCGAGCACGATAGTCTTCGGAGAATGCGTCGAACTTGACTTGCGCCTCCTGAAGGTCGATTCGGACCGCTGTGAGTTTTTGCTGGCTGAGCTGGCCGGCATTGCTGGCGAATTCGTCGCCTAGGCGCTTTAGGTCCGCGACATCGCTGGCAATCTTTTTCGCGACGTCTGCTAGCGGGGGAACACCCTCCAGCTTGAACTGTTCTACCTGCAATACTGCGGCGACCCGAGTTGCCAAATGTTCAGGCAGCGAGACGAGGTGATCACGAAGGCGCTCGATCTCAGCTCGTGTTGCTAGTGCGTTCGACATCTGATCTCTCATGTCGATAAGATTCGCCTCGTTCAACTGTTGGAGACCTTGCCGCATTTCCTCCTGGCGAGCTACCGTGTCCGACAGCTGCAAATATTGACTGTATTTGGCAGCAGCCATTTCATGTTGTTGCTGAATCGACAATGCAAATGACTTGGCCTGTTGTGTGAAGTCATGCACCTCCGCTCGGCCAGAGATGGCGTCCATCTGCGAGCGGCGGATCTGCCGGTCAGTCGCTGCGTGTTCGATCTCGTGCCAGCCCAAGACGACCGACGGAAACCTGATCGGTTCAGCGCTGCCGAAAACGACCTCACGGCCATCCTCGAAGGTTACCCTAAACGCTTTGTCTGCGATGCCTCGCTCAATAAGAACTCTGCCCCCGTCGTCTCTCTTCAATAGGAGCTGCACCCGGCCGGCCGGCCCGAGGATCGAGTTCAGATGTCTGTTGACCTCTTCTTGGCGGTCGTGTGGCACTTCGTTCCCGAGGCCGAACCGGAGGCATTCCAAAATTGATGTCTTCCCCGCACCTTTTACTCCAATAAGTACGTTTAGGTGTGGGGACAACATCATCCATAGGTCAGTCAAATACTGACCTGCCACGTGAAGGCCAATTACGTACGAACTGGGCTCATCTGGCTTATTTCGACACACTCGGCTCGGCAATTCCAGTGCCGCTTTGAGTTCGGCGAACGACACCTTCTCCATCTGAACCCAGGTTGGGGATGTTCCCAGCTGTGACGCATCGTGCGCATCGCTTGATCGAATGCACGTCTTCTCGATGAACTCGGTCTCGGCATGTTTGCCATCGAAGTAGGCTGCAGTTTCATTTTTGCGGACGTCGAGTGCGGTAAAGAACTCTCGCGTCCAGCGCAAGAATTCTGGCTCGGACACGACGTCGTCTACGCTTCGACTCCGAAAGGCATCCCTCCGCGTGTGAAGGTGCGCGGGAACTAGTATCGCCCCCGACCCTTTCAGCACTTCGTGAATCTGATCTATCGTGGCGACGATGCCCTTCATAGGCGTTCCGCCAAAGTCTCGCTCCTCTGCGCGGCACTCTTTGTAGAGATGTTCGACCCAGTACTGCTGACTTTGCTGGCCTTCCGGATCGAAGCCGATGAGCAGGTGGAAGCAAATCTCCTTCCCAACTTTGTCCGCCGGCTTTCCAAACGCATCGACAAATACGTTGACTTCAAGACCCGAGAGCACAAGCGCGCCGGACTGCTTCGCAACTGTATTGACGAAGTCGGCATCGGGAAGCCTCTCGTGGTCAGTAAACATGACCACTGAGATCTTCTCGTCTCTGATGCGTTGCGCGAAGTCGGCAACCGCCGTTGCGCGATTCCCGCCGAAGTCGTGACTTGCGGGTGAATGGTTGTGGAGATCAATCTTGTGCCATCGAGCAGCAGGCGCCGCCATTTTTTCGAGCGAGGCGAAGAAATCGGCAATCGATGGCACAGAGCTCCCCTAAGCAACAAACATGAACCAGTGGCGGGAAGCGCGGGCGCGACCGCTGCCCGCGGCGCCGTGGTGGCAGCTACAATGGTAATAGCTTAAGACTTACCTACTCTGCTGACCGCAGGTGGGGCGATCGGAGGCTTCCATGGTGGTCTGCTGGCCTTCATCTTCATCATCTCCATGGTGGAGTTCACGTTCAAGATCAAGGGTTCGCCCGAGAAAAGGAGCAAGAAATGAAGTTCGAGATCAACTTCAAGTGCAAGTGGAAAGGCGCCAAGTCTCTGGGGGTGAAGGCGGCGGACCACTGAGGGAGCTACGTCGTTCGCTGCGGTTGGTGAGGTAAGAGTAGACTCCCCCGCCATCTTGGAATGCCCCGCTGGTCGGGGCATTTCCTTTCTTGGCCAGCCAGTTCCTTGCACTTGCGCTTGAGCTCGGGCCCGAAGCCCCGCCGGCCACTGGCAAACGGGCCCAGCAACGCGACATAGTCTGAGCACCGGCAACGGCGCTGCCGAGCCGATATGCCTAGTAGTCGGATCATCGCCGATTTATCGCCAATGGCCTGGCCGCTTGTGACAAGCGGTCAGCTCAAAGGTGCGTCAATCACACGGAAGTTGCGCATTGCCAGATCGCTTCGTAGGCGGCGATCTTCAGCACTGCCGTGTCGTCCGCGCGCATGAGTTCCGCCGGCGAGCGCTTCGCGAAATCCTTCAGCGACTGAGTAAGGATCCACGCCTGCTTCCGATCAATGAAGATGACGCGATCATGGAGCATCTTGGGCGCAGTGAGACGAGCTTCAATAGGCCGAGTTACCCCATGTTGCGACACCCAACGAGCTACGGCTGGCGCGAGGGTGCCCTTCACGCCCTGACTGTCTGCCAGCAGTCGCAGTGTTACCGAAGGTGGCACGGCGGCGCCGAAGTCGACTAGAGCGGACTCATCGAGGTAGGGGTCGACGACCAGAATGTCGGAGGCCGCCGTTTCTAACAGCTTCGTGATGGCTGCGTACGCGTCCAATACATCGCCAGCGGGAACAAACGCGCCTGCAGCGCTGATCGGAAGATACAGCTCACAATGTGCGAGCGCGCGATTGGTGAAGCCGAGCAACTTCTTGACGGCCGAGTGCCACGCGCCGCTGTGCAACTCGTTGTCCATCGTCGTACGAAACGACATTGCATCGAATCCGTTTCCGACTCCGACGACTTCGACAAGTGCATGGGCCCGCGCGAGCCATCGCACCCATTCTGGACGTGACAACGACTGGTAGTCGGAAAGAACGGGAACCTCGGCCAATAGGCGCCCCAGCTTTGTGTAGAGCGCAGCGTAGTTATTCTCTTCGTCCACAACATCCTCCCGAATTCAACCTCGATCGTAACGTACCAGCTGAGTGGCAGACAACTCGGCGAACATGCAGCGACCAGCCCGAATCCTCAAAACGTGCAGGGGCTTGACAGACGCCGTAGCCGCCAAATGACGGGCCGCTGCAGCGTCAGCAGTCCATGCCCTTTAGGTCACCAAGGTCCGCTTTGGGAATCAATGGCCCTCAAAGACGAACATGGCTTTTCGAGGTTGGCCCAGTCAACTGAAAATCGTCGGCCGCTAGTCATCACCACGGTGACGATCAGAAATTTCATCAAAACGCCGACGACTGACTGAGGCTCGCCCAAAGATGCGCCGCCACCATCGTCCGATGCGGCGCATACCGCCCCAGGAATTCGGCAGCCTCTTCCGCAGTTGGCCGTATCGCAAGCTCGCGCAATCGAGCGATCGCCGTACGGACAGCGACATCGCCATGCAAGGACGCGTCCGCATGTGCATACCCTCGCAGCAACGCGTAGTTGACCGTCCACGGCCCGATGCCCTTCACCGCGAGCAGTGCGGCGCAGATGGCCTCGATCGGATTCGACGCACTCTCGTCCAGATCGAGCGCCCCATCGACCACGAGATTCGACAGCCGCAGGATCGTCTCGGCCTTCGAGCGCGAGAATTGGCGTGAGGTGAGCGCCTCGACCGGCAGCTGCGCAACGTCGTCCGCCACGGGGTAGCAGCGCAGGCCGCTGCTG
>FTCK01000121.1_pt1 | contig 9800 bp, 9 predicted proteins | sample 1639711 | NCBI WGS metagenome assembly FTCK01 (sample SAMEA3914869, study PRJEB12502) | metagenome | biome: forest; material: soil | place: USA | collected 2012-03-12 | depth 0.1 m | reverse complement strand
GCGATACTGCACCGACTCGGCTGCCCGCGGTGGCACGCTGAGCATGTGAATCTCAGCCTGTCCGGGTGGATGACTTACACCACGGGTTGGGACATCACCTGGGCTGGCCATCGATGACGTCATGACAACTCCTGGGAAGGGCTCAGGCACTTGACGTCGGTTCGTTTTTTCGACACCACTCAAAAGTAGAGATAGGGTCGCTCGTGTGACCAATGCGCCAACAGCGCAGGAGCACGAGCATGAAGAAGTCCCGATTCACTGAAGAGCAGATCACGTACACCCTGCGCATGGCAGACTCCGGCACGCCAGTGGGTGATGTGTGTCGCCAAATCGGCATCAGCGAGGCGACGTTTTACGTCTGGAAGAAGAAGTACGCCGAGCTCGGCGTGACGGAGCTGCGGCAGCTGCGCCAGCTCACCGAGGAGAATGCCCGGCTCAAGCGCCTGGTGGCCGATCTGACGTTGGACAAGCAGATCCTGCAGGAGGTCATCAAAAAAAAGCTCTGAAGCCGGCTCGCCGCAAAGAGGTTGCCCACTGGATCAACGAGAAGTTCCAGGTGAGCGCCCGACGTGCGTGCAAGCTGGCCCAGATCGTGCGCGGGACGTGGTACTACCGAAGCCAGGCGCGCGACCAATCGGCGCTGCGAATGCGCATCCGCGATATCGCCAACAGCCGACCTCGATTCGGCTACGAACGTATCACGATCATGCTCCGTCGCGAAGGCTGGCACGTCGGGCGCAAACACGTCCACACGTTGTATTGCCTCGAAGGACTGCAGCTGCGCATGCGCACCAAACGGCGCAAATGCGTCAGCCTGCACCGTGGTCCGACGCCGCAGCCAACGGGCCCGAATCAGTATTGGGCGATGGATTTCGTCCACGACCAGCTGGCCGACGGACGCAAGTTCAGGGTGCTGACTGTGATCGACAAATGGAGTCGCGAGAGTGTGACGCTGGAGGTCGATTTCGCCCTGAATGGCGATCGTGTCGTCGCGGCCTTCGAGCGCCTGGCCAAGCAGCGCCCAACCCCCAAGGCCGTGACCGTGGACAACGGACCGGAGTTCACCTCCAAGGCGCTGGACGAATGGGTCTATCGCCACAACGTCCAACTCGACTTCATTCGACCCGGCAAGCCTACGGAGAATGGCATGATCGAATCGTTCAACGGGCGCCTGCGCGATGAATGCCTGAACGCCCAGGAGTTCACGTCGATCGACGACGCGCGCACCAAGCTCGCAGCCTGGCGAACCGACTACAACGAGCATCGTCCCCACGGCTCCCTCGGTCACCTGACCCCGAAGGAGTTCATCGAACAAGGTCAGGCAAACAGTTCACGAGCGGCCAAACTCTAGTTTCGAACTGTCTGAAATTTCGACCGGGGTCAGAGAAGCCAATTTTCTAGGAATTATTGGTAAGAAGAAACCGGGCAGGTCAGGGCTCATGGATCCGATAGATTGAATCTAGTTCAAACTCGTCGTCACAGGGCGGCCCAGAATGCCAATCCGATCAGCGCACCTATCCCAAGGCTGATCCTGTCCCGTACCGCAAAGACTACAGGATCGTCGTGCATCCTGCCGTGGTGGGCCAACATCCAAGTACGACTGATCCAGGCCAAAAGCAGCGGACAGGCTAGCCAGATGGCCTTCGGATGACGGTATAGCTGAACAGTTCCCGGATCGTTGATATACAGCGCCAACACCATGACTGCCATATATCCCGCCGCGGCGCCCATCGAAGCAAGCATTGCCAAGTCGTCCGCGACATAACCGCGTCCGCGGATTTTTGCCTGTGTTCCATTGGTGCGCAGCACCAAGAGTTCCGTATAGCGCTTCATCAGCGCCAGACTCAGGAACATGAACATCGAAAAAGCAAGTAACCAAAAGCTCAATGGGATATCCAGCGCGATCGCCCCGGCAATGATGCGAATGGTGTACAGCGCCGCCAGCGTGATCACGTCGACGACCATCTTTCGCTTGAGCCACATCGAATATCCGAGTGTCATCACGTAGTAGCCGAGCAATCCCACCCCGAACAATGGGCGCAGCAACCACGAGCTCACGCCGAATGCGAGGACGAGTAGCACCGGAAAAAGTATCAATCCGGAGCGGATCGGCAACCGGCCGGCAGCAAATGGCCGCGTTCGTTTGCGCTTGTGGTGGCGATCGTCGCCCAAGTCCAGCAGGTCGTTCAGCAAATACACGCTGGAAGCGCACATGCCGAAACAGACAAAGGCAACAAGCGCCTGAAAAATGGTGCGCTGGTCATAAAACTTGTGAGCTGCCAGCAAAGGCAGAAAGATCAACACGTTTTTCAGCCATTGGTGCCAGCGCATTGCCTTGGCCCAGTCGACGCCCGAACGTGATTGCGCCTGCATTGTTTGCACAACGTTGCCGTTGGCCTGCGCCATGCCAGCCACTGCAGCGGATGCGTTCACGACGTAAGCATGACGCGCCGCACGCCAGACAGGCAGGTCATCGCGTGAATTGCCGGCGTAGTCAAATCCGCTTTCGCCGTAGCGCGTCACCAGGGTTTCGCGCTTGACATCGGCAGACAGGTTGCGGTCGCCTTCGGTCGCGATCACTTCATCGAAGATGCCGAGGTGATCAGCCACTTGATCCGCCAACAATCGGTGGCTGGCGGTGGCAAGTACCACGCGGCGCCCGCCGCTGCGAGCACCGGAGATCAGTTCCAGCACTGCGTCATCGTACGGGAGCACCGAAACGTCTATCGAGGTGGCCCGTGCCAGGCCTTCCTTGAGTGCCGCCTTGCCATTCTTCAGCCAGAACAACGGAGCCAGCAGCCGAAGCGGACGATCACGCAGGTGGAGCAGAAAGGTCTCGTACAACAGGTCCGACCGCAACAATGTACCGTCGAGATCGATGACCAATGGTGGATTGTCGGACACTGTGAACCGCGATCAGGTTGAGGCCGCTTTCGCAGGCGATGCCCATTTCGGGGTTGTCCAGACTGTACGGGGGGCAAATTTCAGTCTGATGAACGTCCGGCTTGCAGTGCCTCGTGAACAGGCCTAGATGTTCATCTTCGCGAAGATGGCATCCGGCAAGTGGCGGACGACCCACATGATCAGCTTCCATTTGCCGGGGGCATAGACCAACGGCTGACCCCGTGCAGCGGCTTTCACGATGACCTCAGCGACGTCCTCGACGCGCGCGAGGCGATCCGCCGGCAAATGCGCGGTCATGGGTGTCGCAGTCGGGCCGGGCTTGACCAAGACCACCTTGATGTCGGTTCCCGCGAATCGATGTTGAAGTCCCTGCGCGTACCGCGTGAGCAGTCCCTTCGCCGCACCATAGACGTAGTTGGAACGGCGCCCGCGATCCCCGGCCACCGATCCAAGAAGTACGAGCGTTCCACGTCCTGCGCGGTCCATGGCTCCTGCAAGGCCTTCGGCGTAGAGGGCCGGTGATACGCCGTTGATCTGGAGGGCGTCATGGCATTCTGCAAGCGCGCTTTCGCATTGCTTCTGCTCGGGAAGCGAACCATGCGCGACGAGCGCGAGATCGATCGGGCCAGTCGCAGCCAATTTCTCGACCGTCTCTGCAATCCTTGACGGATCGATGAACTCGCCGAGCATGCAGACGACACGCGTCGCCGGCGCGCGAGTCGCAAGATCCTTGGCGACCCGTTCGAGTCGCTCGAGATGACGCCCCAGCAGTACAAGTTCCTCAACACCTTGAGCCACCCAGATGCGCGCGCAGTGCTCGGCGATGGCCGACGAGCCCCCGACGATGACAATCCGATTGAAACGCTTGCTCATCTCACCATCCCATTAAGCGGCGCGACAGTCCCGAGCTGATGCCCGGGTCGCGGTAGATGCCGAATTCGGCGTGGCGTGGATACCCCGATTCGAATAGATCCCGGGGCATGCGCGCGTCCTTGGCCATGTAGATTCGGCCATTTGCACCGCGAACGATGGCGTCCAGTGTCTTGAACAAACGCGTGGTTCGTGCGCCGTTGTTCGGAAAGTCCAGCGCGATCGTGGCACCGGGCTGTGGAAAACTGAGCATGCCCGCTCCCTGGCCTGGACCGAAAGTCTTCAGTACCGCCAGGAAGGAACCTTCTCCACTCAGGGCAATCGCCTTGAGCATTTCACGCGTTGCTTCATGCGCGGTTGCGGATGGAACCACGCTCTGGTATTGGTAGAAACCTCGCGGCCCATACATGCGATTCCAATGTCGTATGTGATCGAGCGGATAGAAGAAGGGCTCGTAGTGGCTTGTCGCAGTTCCCGCCTTCGCCGATTGCGCTGCGTGGTACAAAAGATTGAATGGGCGAAGCGTGAATGGCTGCACCAAGGAAAACGGCGGCGTCAATGGCATCGACAGCTTGCGCGGTCGCGGCTCGTCACGGTCTGACAAGACGGCGTGATTGCCGCGCATGAAGATGCCCTTGCAGAGCGGCCCCGCGAGACAGTCGATCCAGGATACGGTGTATTCCCAATCGGGCGCCGACGCTTCCGATAGCTCGAAGAAGCGGTCCAGACCGACGTATGGCAGCGTCTCGACCTGGAGCCAAGGCCCGTGTACTCGCCGCAGTTGCAGATCCACTTCGGAAATCACGCCTGTCAGGCCCAGCCCACCGATCGTGGCTCGAAACCAATCAGGGCGCAGCTGCGGGCCGCACTCGATTCGCGAGCCATCGGTGCGCACAAGCACCAGGCGCCGGACGTGGCCGCCGAACGAACCCATGACGTGGTGGTTCTTGCCGTGCACATCGTTGGCAATGGCGCCCCCGACTGTCACGAACTGAGTTCCGGGTGTCACCGGTAGCATCCAGCCACGAGGGGTCAACAACCGCTGGATGTCGCGCAGCTGCACGCCAGCCTCGCAGGACAGCTCGCCCGTATCGGCATTGAAGCGGATCAGATGATCCATCGCCGCAGTCTGCCAAAGCAAACCGTCGGGGTTCAGGCACACATCGCCGTAGCTGCGCCCCATTCCGTAAGCCAATCCGCGGGCTGGCCCGCGGATCTGCTCCTGGAGCATCGAGGGGTCGGTTACCGTCACGACATGGTGCGGGATCTTGCCCAACCTTCCCCAGGACTCGACAAGGCGGGTCGTCATTGGTTGATATTGAACACGAAACGTTTATCGAGTTGGTACTTGATCAAGTAGCCTATCGTCAAGCCAATGACACCGCCGGCATAGCGCATCATTCGGGTTTGAAATGCCAGATCGAATGTAAACTCGAAACCCCAGAAAATACCTGTCGTGATACCGCCCATCAATGCGTATAGAATAAAAGTCTTACCGTTGTGAACCGCATCGCGTGACCGAAATCCAAATATATATCGCTTGTCCAGGGCATATTTGATGGCCAGGCCAACCAGCGTGCCAAAGGCCACTGACCACCCCACGCGATGAGCGCCGTCAAAACATCGGATCGCCAATTCCTGGGCGCCAATGTTCGCAATAGTTGCGATGAACGCGAGCCATAGATAGGTAATGACGAATTTCACGGCGGATATGCAAATTTGAAGAGGAGTGTTTCGCCTGACCGCCGAATCACCTGGGAATGCGCCGGGAGGCTAGCACGACAGCATTGCAGATTGATGAATATGAGAGCTTGATTGAAAACTTGCTGGCATCGCAAGTGTCACGGTAGCGTAACGAGAGGCGTTCAACAATGAACGTCTTTTTTTGATTTGGCGGCCTGCAATGTTGCGTGCGGTACAAGGATGGTTTCCAGGCGTGCAGCCCGACAGCCGGTCGCGTTTCGGATTGACGCTGGCACTTCATGCTGCCTTGCTGGTCGTGGTAACAGTGGTCTTCTGGTACCAACTCGTTGACGACAGCTACGTCTTCTTCCGCTATGGCCGAAACCTGGTGGAGTTTCATGCATGGAACTGGAACCGTGCCGGGACTCACGAACAGGCCTATACGTCAATATTTTATGCAGTGCTGGCGATAGTTCCGGCGATTCTGCATATTGATCCTCTGGTATTCATGAAGGTGCTAGGTTTGGCGATGATGGCGTTTTTGCCATTGCGCGTCTGGCAACTCACCGGAAGTCAAAGCAAGTTTTTGGCGGCTGTCTTGCTGGTCTCCATGAACCCGTACTTCGCGATCCACGCTTTCTCGGGCATGGACACTGTGCTGTTCGTGGTATTGCTTTTCGAGCTTTTCGTGACATTGGAAAGCGACGTGCAGGCACGCCAGGCAACGTATCGCGGCATGCTCGTGGCATTGATGCTGCCGTTGGTGCGCCCGGAGGGCATGGCGTTCAGTGGGCTGTACTGGCTTTCTCTTCTTGTATGGGGAAACCGCATCCGCACCATCCAGTGGCTGGTTGGTTTCATCACGCTGTTCGTCGCTTTCTACGCCTGGAACTGGTGGTACTTTGGACAACCATTCCCGAATCCCTTCTATGTGAAGGTTATTTCCGAAGGCGGTGGAATAGGCAAGTTACTCGGCGCGGCGCTTGGGATGCGCATCTACTGGTTCGCCGTGCTGTTCGGAATACTGCTTTGCAGTAACAGGCGTTGGTGGATGTTGGCCGCGATGTGCTGCGCTATTGCGCTGTTTCTGTATGGCCCGGCGGAACTGGTTATGGATTATGCCAACCGATTCCGCTTCCAGGTATTCGTCCCGCTATTTCTTGCCCTCATCGTGTACATGCGGACGGAACCGGCGCAGAACGACCTGGCGCTGGCAGTGCTTATCGTCCTGGTTGCTTGGGGGCCTGTCACCAAGGAGCAAATCGTGGCCGCAACCCAGAAATCCGATACGATTCGGGCAGAGGCAGCAACCCGGCGAATTGGTGAGGCATTGAATCGACCCGGCGGCCTGAATGTGCTGCTGTATGAAGCTGGTGCGATACCCTATTACTCGGACTGCAATTGCGTCGACGCTTGGGGCCTGGGCACGCGGCGGATCACGAAGAATCATTTGAAGTTCGATTCATTGCTATCGGAGCATCCCGACGCAATCGTGCTCTACCAACATTCCAAAACGCAAACTGGTCCGAGCGAACAACTCCAAGACGAGCAGCGCTTTGCTCAAATTGATGCCACCGGGCTCTACGAAAAAGTGGCGGTGGTCCATTACATTCACGGTCTGTGGCTGCCGGTTTTTCTAAGGAAAAATTCACCGGACTTCGAAACCATCAAGGGTCGACTAAGAGCGATCGAGCAATAGCGACTCCAGGAACTGGGGGCATTCAAAGAAGTAATCTCGAGTTCGACAGTTGAACGGCTAGATCACCGATTCATATAGGGGCGTGCGGCAAACGCCCCAATATAAGAGGGTTGGTCGAGCGAGTTGAAGCCCGCGGTCGGCAGCTTGAGGGACATGACGCCCTCGTTCAAGATTCAGTATCGTCCGACGCGGCATGGACGTTCACGGGGCTTTCCGGCTGCATCCGCCTCTGGCGCGCTGCCATTCAGCGTCGGCGCCCAGGCTAGATCAACGACCGCACCCGATCCACCAGTCGCCGTGCAAGCGGCGGGCGTGCACCGCCAGCGCCGGGCAAATAGAAGCCGCGCCGTGAAAAATCGATGTCGATGCCATGCCGTGCGAACAGGGGTTCGACGATCGCGCGATCCCACTGGCCCTTGACGACGCCGGTGGGGCGGTACGGAACGACCTCCTTGCCTTCGCCGTGGAAGCGGTCGCGGTTGACGCACAGCACCTGGTCGTTGATTCGACGCGCCCGTGCGGAGCCGAAGACCTCGAGCTGCCACGGACTCTCGTGCAAGCGCAGGTGGCCGCGCAGCGTGCTCTTGCGCCAGAGCGCAGCCTGCAGCGAGATGCGGTAGCGGGCGCTTTGGCTGACCTGCCACAGCAGCGGATGGGCCGTTGGCGCCCAGGGGCCTGCGCCGCCGCATTCCATCAGGCGGATCACGTCAGCGCGGCCCGCGCGCATCTCGTGCAGGAAGGTCTCGATCAGGTCCATGCGAACTGGACTCTCGAGGAAATAGTCCTCCTGCAGGTAGAGCACGTAAGGCGTCGTGATGTCGTCGAGACATCGCGCCAGGCACTCGCTCCAGCCCAGGCGTCGGGAGGCGTTCAGCGCGACCTGCGCGCAACGCACGGAGCCAAGATCGAAACCGGGGTTCTTCAGCTCCGTGTTGAGCACGATCGGATAGGCGCAATCCGGCCAGTAGCGTGCGAACAGCTGGAAGAAAGGCGGCCAGCAATCCTCGAAGCCGTCGGAGGTGTTGACCAGCACGGTCAGGTCGTTCAGGGGCGGTTTCATTCGGTTCGGATCACGTCGAGGAAGAGGGCGGCGCGCCGGTGCTCAGGTCGCGCGCGGAAAGACGGTAGCCATCAGCCGGCCATGCCAACGGCTGACGACCTCGAAGCGTTGCAGTGGGGCGTAGTCCAGGCTGCGCCGGACGATCAGGGCCAGCATGCCGGCCAGCGCCGCCGCGCCGCAAAGCGTTTCCAGCAAGACGCGCAGTGGCAGCGGGCAATGCATGGCGGTGGTGAAGGCGCAGGCCGCGCCGACCGCGGTCCAGACCGCCAGGCCGGTGCCGGCCAGCGACAGCAACGGCCAGTGCAGTTGCCGGTGCACGATCGCCAGTTGCCGTTGCACCAGTCGAAGGCCGAGTGCGAGGCGCACGACTTCGGCGATCAGCGTGGCCCATGCGATGCCTGCCAGATCCCAGCGCGACAGCCATAGCACCAGGGAGACCTTGAGCGCGAGGATCAGCGTCTGCAGGCGCAGCTTGGCCGAGAGCGCTCCGAGACTGTCCAGCGTGACGCCGCAGGCGACGAACATGAACATTGGCGGCACCGCCAGCGCGACGATGGCGACGATCGGCGCGATGGTCAGCCACTTTGCGCCCAGCAGCAGCGCGACGACATCCGGCGCGGCTGCTGCAATGCCGCAAGCCAGCGCGCTGCTGAACAGCCCGATGCTCAGCAGCAGCATCTGGAAGCCGTCGGCGAGGCGGTGCCGGTCGTGCTGCATGCCCGACAGCGCGGGAAACAACACCTTGTTGACCGCGCCGACGCCCAGTTCCACCGGCAGGTTGGTGAGCATGGTCGCGCGATTGAACAGGCCCAGTTCCGTCTTGCCGAACGTGCGGCCGATGAACAGCGTCTCGACATTGGCGCTCAGGAACTCCAGGAAGCCCACCAAAGAATACCGGGAGCCGTATTGCCACAGTTGTGCGTAAGCGCTGCGCGGCACCGGCCAGGCGAGCGGATAGCGCACCGACAGGAAGCCGAGCGCCAGCACCATCGTCTGCTGGCTCAGCGTGGCCGCGACGAGACTCCAGACGCCGAACTTCAACGCGGCGCAGGCGATGCCGACCGCGCCGTAGCCGATCACGTAGCTGCCGACCTCGATCGCGTTGACCCGCTTGAACCGCGCCTGCCGACGCAGCAGCGCCAGCGGCAGGCCGCCGAGCGTGCTCAGGATCAGCGACAGCGCCAGCACATCGATGAGGTGACCCAGTTCCGGCGAGCGAAAGCCATCGGCGAACAAGGGCGCGCCGAGCACCATGGCCAGGTACAGCGCGCAGCCCACGAGCGTGGCCATCAGCAAGGCCGCGGTCGTGTCCTCGTCCGTCAGCCGCACGCGCTGGATCAGGGCCTGGGCGAAGCCCAGCTGCGAGAAGAAGCCGGCAAAGCGCAACGCGATGCCGGCCATCGCCATGAGGCCGAACGCGGCCGGATCGAGCAGCCGCGACAGCGTTGCCATGAACGCGAGCTGGCACACCGCGGAGACGACGGTCGCCAAGGCCGACCAACCCAGGCCGGAGAGGATCTGCTGCGCATTCATGGTCGCCTGGGCGCCCTCCCGGTCGATGGCCGTGCGTGAAGACGCGAAGTC
>FTCK01000108.1_pt1 | contig 9844 bp, 19 predicted proteins | sample 1639711 | NCBI WGS metagenome assembly FTCK01 (sample SAMEA3914869, study PRJEB12502) | metagenome | biome: forest; material: soil | place: USA | collected 2012-03-12 | depth 0.1 m | reverse complement strand
TCGACCGCCTCCGTCTGGTGGATCACGTCGGGCTTCTGGCGGTAGGTGTCGCCAGGCAGCAGACGCTCGGGAAACCGGACGGCCGCCAAAAACGTGCGGCTCGGCTCCGACTTGAAGTAGCAGCCCGCGCCAGGCTTGATCGTGGCCCACTCGTAGGCATCGCCTTCGCCGGCCTCGTTCTCCTCGCGATAGATCCGATTCACCAGTTCGCCGGAGAGGATCGTGGAGTTCAGCGCCCATTGGAGGTGATCGTGGATCATCGACACCCCGGGCACGCGCAGGCGCGAGTCCCACACGTGGAGGCGACAGTGGCCTGCGAGGTGAAGGCGCATAAAGCCCATGCCTTGCACCGTCCAACGGAAGTCGCTGGCGTTCTCCAGAATGGCGCGCGCGAGCGCCTGGGCTTCGATGGTCATTGCGCGCGCTCCTGATACTCGGCGAAGTTCGCACCGAACGTTTCACGGATGAAGTCCTGAAGATCCGACGAGCCCGGTTGCATCAGGCCGGCGCCGATCTTGACATGAAGGTGCCAGTTCGCGAGCACGGCGGCCGAACTGATGCAGTGATGCAGGGCCTTGTCGGTGTCGCCATCGGCGTGCGCCTTCAGGGCCTTTCCGCCGAGGTAGCCCAGCAGCCAGAACCAGTCCTGCGGTTCCTTTGCGCGGTCGTGGACGGTGCCCCAGCGTTCCACCTGATGCGCCACCTCGTTCCGAACGCCGGTCAGGAAATCGCGTGTCTCGGGCGAGTTCACCAGGGCGCGCAGGCGCTCCAGTTCGGCGCGCTCGTTTTCGCCCAGGGCGGCCGGCTCACTCGCGGCGCCCGCGTAGACAGCCTTCTGGATCGCGGTGACTTCCGCAAGCGTCGGCTCACGACGCAACAAATTGCGAAGTGCTTCGGTGGTCGCTGTGTCGTCCGTATCCGACCACTCATTCGCGGTAGATGCCTGTGAGGCCAACGCGGAACGGGCACCCTCACGGTTCACGCAGCGAAGCTGCCCTTTCACCACGTCCCACAGCTTCAGGTACAGGTCTTCGGGCAGGCTCTTGATCAGCAAGCCATGGCTCATCAGCGCGCCGATCAGGTGCTGTGCCTGGCCGATCAGCAGATTGTCGTCGGTCTCCGACACTTCGACTGCGACCGGCGCTTCGACCGCAGCATTGATCACGGCAGGGTCGACGGTCGACACGCGGACGTGCTTCTCGTTGTTGCCGAGGTCGCAGTTCGAGCCCCATTCCTCGTCGCACTGGTTCGCAGGCCGGTCGCCGCACGCGCACATGGCCGGCGCTTCGACCGAAGGTTGCGCCAGGGCGGCGAGAGCATTGCGCACGATCCCTTCCGCGACATTGGTCGACACTACTTGAGCATCACCCACGTAGCAGCTCGCGGTGTCCGTTTCTTCCGACAGGCGTTTCAGTGCTAGTCGCAGCGCTTCCGCCACCGCTGCTGGTCGGACGGCATTCGAGGGTGAGTCAGCCATGGCGGCGTGTCCAATCATGAGGTGCGACGGCGCGGAACGCGGGATCATCGTAGTCCACGCGCGAATCGTCGGGGTTGTAGGTCATCCGTTCGGTTGCTCGGCGGATTTTGCGCAGTCGCTCCGCGTTGTCGGCGGGGCTGATCGGGTCGGCGCGTCCGGGGAGCTTTCGCGGCGTGTTTTCGTCGGTCATTTCTGCACCATGCGCCAGCGAATGCCGGTGAACTCGATCAGGCCACGCTTTCGCAGCGACTGCAATCGGCGGTCGACAACACGGAAGGCTTCATCCATGCTGTGCTCCGCCGCTTCTGCCACGGCATGCGCCATGATCGTAGCGAAGCGGCAAGCCGTCAGGTCTTGAATCGTTGCGATGATCTTTGCATCGAGCTTGGAATAGTCCGCGCTCACGATTCCAACGCGACGGGTCGGATCGCCTCCTCAACTGCCTCGACCGGCATACAGAGTTCACGAGCGACGGCCTCCACGGCGGCCTCGTGTGTCGGGTAGAGGGTCAGGGCCGTCCGGTAGGCAGTCTGGACGCCGATGCGGGAAATGATCTCGTTCATGATGGTGTCAGGTGGTTGTCGTGGATGGGATAGTATCCCTAAAGGGACGCATGCGCAATGGGTTGAGCGATGGCGTTCGCGACGGACTGAATCCGCTTCATCTTGTAGGAGGCGCGCCTGGCGCGCGTGCGCTCCATGTTCTCGCCGCGCTTCTTCGGCCTGGGCGCGTCCCTGTAGCCTTCGCTGTAGCGGGCGCCGAGCCGATGAATCGGGGTCGGGCCGCCGTTGACATTGCGAAGCCAGCCCGACCGATGGATGAACTGCTGTTCGCGCATCATCCGTATCATGGGCTGGATCGTCGTCCGGCTCAAGCCGACCTCCTCCGCGATCTCGTGTGACGTGGTGCCTTCTCGCAGAAGCTCAACGATCTTGCCGAAGCAGTGGATCTCCTGCGAGAACGGAAACTTCTTCCCTCGCCCATAGGGCTTGCCGGTCGTCGCATTGATCGGCTCGGGCGGTTCCTTGATCTCCTCGACCGTCCATAGCTCATTCCGCGGCCCTCGGTTGTGCTCCTGCATGAAGCATCGAACGAACAGGACGCCGGCCTGCCGCAGCTGGCGCATCGTGCGAATTGTGTTGTCCTGATTCGTTCGAAGGATCGCCGCGCATTCGCGCGAAGTGCGCGGCTCGGCCATGACGAGAGCGCACAGGCGCACGTAGAGCGGAATCCCGCGCGCGCCCTTGCGATGGTAGTAGTTGCGCGCGGTCATCTTCAGGCGTCGGATTCCAGCGCCGGGAACGGCTCGGCTGGGTATTTCTTGAACGGCCGGCCCTTGATGTTGGCGCCGAAGTACGTGCCCAGGCTGTCGGAGCCCATGAACTTCGTGAAGTCCTCGGCAGTGAAGTCCGGATAGCAGTAGACGGGCGCCTTCAGGCCGTCCTTCGAGCGGAATTGAAGTGCGAGGGTGTTCGTCGCGGCGTCGTGGCCGGCGCTCGCGAGCTGGCTCGACTGGACGCGCTTGAGCGAGATCGGCGGGCGTGGCGTGGTCTCGACCGCCTGAGGCGGCGTGTAGGTCTTCGGCATGGCTCAGTCCTCCGCGCCGTTCGCCGGAGCCGGGTCGGTCGTGAACTTGACCTCCAGGCCGCCGCCGTAGTTCTTGGGGGGCACGTCGATGATGCGCAGGCCATTGGCCTTGAACGAATCGCCGAGGTGTTCAGCGAGCAGCGCCTTCACGGTCGCCATGTTGAGTTCGATGGAGTTTTTTCCGGGGAAATCCATGATGGTCTTTCGATAGAAGGCGCCAGCCGGGCGCCACGGGGGTCAGAACGGGTATGCGCAGGCCTCGCGAACGTGCGCGGCCAGCTTGATCTTGATCGCCTCGAATTGTGTCGGCGTCCAGAACTTCGCAGCCTTCTCGGTTCGCGTCCACTGGAAGCCCAGCGTGTTGACGATGAAGTCGGCCGTCACGGTGAAGCCGAATGCCTCGTTCATCTTGCCGATGTTGATCCAGGCATGTTCTGGCTCGGTCGCCAAACTCAGGGTGAAGTTATCGAGCGCGCGATTGATGGGCGCTCCGGCATCAGCTATGGCCTTGAGTGCGGCGGGGCTCTGCTGTTTCAGTGCGGGATTGCTGTCGCCGGACGAATAGAAGGTTTCCGCTCGACGCTCGGCCGCGCTCGGTTCGGCGTCGGCCGCCACGGGCGCACCGGCTTGCCCGAGCTTCTGCAGGTCGGCCTCGGCCTTCTCGCGCTGCTGCCGGCTCTCCTCGTCCTGGCGGCGGCGCTCGGCGGCGGCTTCGTCATCGATCCGCTTCTGGTCGGCGGCGGCCTGACGGTCGCGCTCCGCCTGGGCGTCACGTTCAGCCTTCTCGCGGGCCTCCTGCTCGGCCTTGAGCTTGGCGGCTTCCTCGGCGCGGATCTTCTCGCGCGCAGCCTCCGCCGCCTCCTCGGCCTTGCGCTTCTGCTCGGCATTGTGATCGCTGATGCGCGAGCGGATGATGAGCGCCAGGTGGTCGGGCGCGTGCTGAATCAGCGCCGCGTCATCGTTGAACAGGAACCGGAAATCCGCCACGTCTTCGAGAGACTTGATGTTCAAGGCCATGCGGTCGGTCAGTTCCGCGGCGGCGATCTTCGCGCGCGCCAGCTCGACTCCGAGGGCATTGGACATGGACTCGAAATTGCGCTTATTCTTGATCTGCGCCGCGAAGTCGGTCGCGATGGCCGGCAGCATGTAGGGCGACAGAAGCGCGTTCTTGCTGTCAACGAACGACTTCCACTCGGCCGCCGTTTCGCCGACGAGTTCCGTCTTGCGCTCCGTCTTGCGCTTCTCCACGAGCTTCGTCTGTTCGAGGCGGATCTGGCGGGTTTCTTCCTTGATCGCGTCGACCGTCTTGAACAGCTTGTCAATGCTTTCCGTCTGCGAGAGCGCATGCTGCTTCGCGGCCTCCAGGGCGGCCTCTTGATCGGCGCACCACTTGATGGCCTGTTCGGCGTCGGCGAAGTCCTGATCAGTGTTCAGCGTGCGATTGATGCTGCCCAGCACCGTGCGCGCGATCTCGGCCCAGCGGTCGATATTCGATTCCTCGACCGCGCCCTTCACGAGGATGCGCAGGGCCGGCAACGAGTCCATGATCTTCCCGATGGGCTTCGCTTCGGTCGGGGCCGGCGGCGTCCATGCGAGGCGATCCGCGTGGAACTGGCGCCACGTGCTCGCGATCTTCTGGGGCCAGCCGGCGCCCGGCTCGACCCATAAATGAAGGGTGTTCTCGCGCGTGCCGTCCGTCATCGTGAACAGCAGGCGTTCCGCGCCCGTGGCGAGCATGACCTGCTGACACTGCGGCTCATGCTTCTCCGGCAGAAACCCGGCCGAGATCAGGTCGGCATCGGCCGCGTTCCACTGCTTGCACTCCCACGCGATGCGGCCCGACATGGTGAGACCATCGCACGAGGCGATGAGCGGCGCGCCGTCCACAACGCCGTCGACCCGGTAGACCGCCGGATAGAGTTCGTCGCCGTCTAGTTCATCCTCCGCGAACGGTCGAGCCAGTGCCTCGACCGCGTGCCCGTTGTCGAGGACGTGTTCCTGGAACCAGTCGGAATACTCCTTCGGAATGCCTGACGCCTTACGGGCCAGCAGTTCGTCCCGCGTGACGTAGGGATTGATCCCCATGGCCGCCGAGAGTTCGCTGGCGCCGTAGCCAGTTTGCCGAAGGGCCATCCACTCGGGCGAGCCTTGCGGATGATTGACAAGAGTTCTGGTGATCATGGTGGTTGTCAGGTTTATGGAGCAAACAGTATCGCACGCGGGACAGTATCCCGCAAGCGATTAATGGCGCTTGAGCGCCTTGATCTTCGCGGCCTGGGTAGCATTGAGGGCGAACCGCGTGGACACCATGTCGATGATTTCCTGCGCGGTCTTCTCGCCCTTCTCGACGCTCGCCTTCCATGCGGGGTAATTCTTCTCAAAGTTCTCCCGGGGATAGTCGGTCTTCTCGGCGCGCGCAGGCGGCGGCGCGGCGTCCTGGCGCGTGCGAGTTTCCGCCGTATCGCCGTCGATGGGGGATCCGCCGTCGCCGTCCCCGTTGATCGTCGCATCGTCCTCGGGATCGATTGCCATCGTCGGGGCAATGAACGTCTGGAACAGCGCCGTTCGGAAGCTCACGGATTGCGCCTTCGTCACGGCCTTGTCGCCCGTGTCCTCGGCTTCTCCGTAGCAGCTTGCGGAGGCGTTCGTGCCGTCGCTGGCCGTGAACTTGAACGTTCCGAGAACCATCGCATGGTGCGTCACCTTGCCGACCTCGGCGCGCGCGCGAGTCTCCATGCGCAATTCGGAGTAGGTCGGCGTCACCGTCAGGCCGGCGCGAATCAGAATGCCGCTCATGATGTTCATGGCGGCTTCGATGCCGCGGAACGCGACCTTGGAGCCGCCGCCCAAGTTCGCCATGCTGTCTTTCGCGATGCCGCTGCGGGCTACCTCGTCCTGGGCCTGCATCATGCAAGCGTGAATGCTCGTAGGCTTGGGGCGCGGCGTCGGCGCCTGGGTGGGTTCGGTCATGTCTTGTCCGTGGTTATGAATGAGACAGTATCGCACGCGCGACAGGGGTCGCGCAAGCGATCTAGTGGCCGCAGATCAGGAGGAGCAGGCGATGCCAGAAGCCGGTTCGCGGCTCCGGCGGCGGCGACGGGAACAGGCGCCGCGGGTCGACCGGCTCCTGCCCTGCCGCTTCGCAGTCCAGCGGAAACGGCGTCGAGCCTGGCGGGCTGGGCTTCCAGTAGTCGCCGCGCCTCTCGGGGAGCGCCTTCGGGTGATAGGACTCGCTCAGGCGGTTCAGCACGCGGCGGCCTTCGGGCGTGTCGAAGAAGTCGCGCAGCTCGCGAACGTCCTCGGGCGAAATGGTGGGACGCGGCGCCGGCATCACAGCCCCAGGAGCGCCAGCAGGCGCAGGAACAGCGAGACACGCGGCGGCATGACGGGCGGGCGCTTACGCAAGCGCGAGGGCTCCTCCCACTTCGGGCGCTCCATCAGCGCGAGGCCGGCTGTGAATTCGGATCGGGTGTCGGTCATATGCTTCTCCAGTTGATTGCACTCGCAAGCCCCGACTCTCAGGGCGGCCGGCTGCGATCAGCGTTTCACGCGGCAGACAACGCCGCCGTTCGCGGCGACGGACTTTCCGCCCTTGCTGTTCGCGGCGCGGGAGGCAAGGCGGCGAGCCAAGTCATCGAAGTCCACCGTGATGACGACGCGAGTCGTCTTTTCCTCGCCCGTCTTGCGGTTGGTGTGCTTGACGATGAATTCGCGGCTGGAGGTGTCGGCCATGGTTTTCCTTTGGTTAACGTGCGGATCGCACTCGACAGCCCCGCACGCGAGGCTGATCGGCTGGGATCAGTCGCGGACGATGATCTCGAAGCCGCCATCCACCGTGCGGGTGAAACGGTACGGGCGGCCGGCGGCATAGAGGGCCTGGGCGCAATCGAGGGCGCCTTCGAGGTGTTCAAAGATGATCGACATGGCGTGTTCTCCGGTGGTTGGTTCGCTTCAGTGCCTTCAGTATCCCAAATGGGACAGGACGTGTCAACAACTATTTCAGTCAACCGAATGTATGATGCGGCGATGGATCAAGCAACACTCAAGCAGACATTTCATTACGACCGGAAAACCGGGGTGTTCACGTACCTTCATGGGCCGAGGGCCGGCAAGGTGGCTGGAAGCATCGACGCCAAGGGATATGTCGTTCTTTGTGTGCGCGGGACTGTCATGAAGGCGCATCGGGCGGCATGGCTGTATGTCAAGGGCGAATTGCCACCAGGCATCATCGACCATCGGGATGGCAACAGGGCCAACAATGCATTCCGCAACTTGAGGCCTGCGACCTACGCATTCAACCACCAGAACCTCAAGGGGCCTGCATTCTCGAATGCCAGCGGGTTCCTCGGTGTCGTCAAGGTTGGTCGACGCTTCTACGCAACGATTCGAGTGGATGGAAAACGAATCGCGCTTGGCGGTCATGCCACCGCTGAAGAGGCCAGCGCCGCATACCTGAAGGCGAAGCGTCGATTGCACAAGTTCTGCACCATCTAGGATCGCTTGACGGACAGTCGCACAAGGGATAGTATCGCCTTCATGAAAAAGTCAGACGCCCTTGCCTACTACAAAACCCGGCGCAACCTCGCCCGTGCGCTGGGCCTTGCGGAACATTCCCTGAACCGGTGGGACGGGGAAAAGATCCCGCCCATCCATCAGGTGCGCCTCGAACGGATCACGAACTACGAGCTGAAGGCCGACCCCGAGGCATGGGCTCCGGCCGCGGAAACGTTCTCCGACGAGCACCTTTCCATGTTCGCCCGGGCGCGCCGCGCCCTCGCCCGCGCGCTTGGCGCGGCATGAACGCCTCAAGCATGAAAGGAGGCCACGAAATGCGATTCCTGACCGAGAAGCAAATCCGCGAACTGGAGGCCGAGGCTCTGGCGCGCGAGATCGCGGACGAGGCCGGCGCGCTACTGCGGCGAGCGCGTGGCGCCGGTATGACGCTGGAGATCCGCAACGTCGCCAGCGAGTTCGGCGTGGTGCTGGTCAAGCCGCGCGACAAGCATGCCGCGGCGCGCGAGCTGGCGGTGCAGCCGTGAGCGCCGACCTGCCGAGCCTGGAGGCCCAGACCGAACGCTGGCGCGAACTCAACGAGTCGCCGCTCGCTCGCCGCCTTCGCCTTCATCTGGAGTCCATCGCCTGCCAAGCACGCGCCCACGGGCTTCGAATCGAAGTCACGCAGATCAGCGTCGGGCATCGTATGGGCTGCACCACCGAGCAAATCACCGTCACGCCCTCGCGCGCCGGCTATCAATCCACCAACTGAGAAACCCCATGGGAAGAAATTCGAAGGACGTTTACGGCGCCGATGGCTCTACGTCGCTACTGTCGTTTTACCCGGATAAGCTGACCATTGTCACCGATCCGGCTCATCCGCTGTACGACGAGCGCGTGAAATTGCCACTGGACGAGGCGATGATCTTGAACATGATGGCATTCGGCGTCATCGTGCCTATCGTCGTCACGCGCAATCCCGACACGGAAGAAATTCTCGTGATCGATGGCCGGCAGCGCACGCGCCACGCGCTCGAAGCGAATCGCCGCCTCGTGGAGCAGGGTCGGCCGCCGCTGCTGGTGCCGGCCACGACGCGCAAGGGCGACAACGATGCCACGCTGATGGGCCTGTCCGTCGCGACGAACGAACTCCGCCAGGCCGATCCGCCGCTCGTGCGCGCCGCCAAGATGCAGCGCATGAAGGCAATCGGCCAGGATGACGACGCCGTGGCTATCGCCTTCGGCGTCGACCGCAAGACGGTGCAGAACACGCTCGCGCTGCTGGACTGCAGCCGGCCCGTCCAGAAGGCGGTGGAGGGTGGCTTCATCGGCATGCGGGACGCGCTCTACCTCTCGCGTCTGACGCCCGAGCAGCAGCGCGACAAGGTGGCCGAGATCGTCAAGGCCACGGTCGGCAAAGAGGGCCACGCACGCGCGAAGGCGAAGCGCGAGGTGATCCATGCCGGCACACCGAAGGCCGAGCGTCCGAAGCTCAAGACGCGCGCGCAGATCGAAGCCAAGTACCACGAAGCGAAGGCGGTCGCCGACCCGACCTCCGTTCTCGACGGGTGGATGGAATGCCTCGAATGGATTCTCGGAGGCAAGCCTGCCGAGCCCGAGAAGGACACAAAGACGAAGCCCCTGTTCGAGGAGGCCTCGGCATGAGCGTCGGAACATCCATTCTCTGCCCGCCTGGCGGCAAGACGATAACCGACGTGCACTCTACCCCCCCCGATCTGTTCGGGAGGCTGCACGCCGAGTTCTCGTTCACGCTAGACCCATGTAGCGACGGGGCGAACGCCGTCGTTCCGCGCCACTTCACGCCAGAGATTGACGGCCTGAGCCAGGACTGGAGCCGGGATCGCGTGTTCATGAATCCACCGTACACCGAGTGCCTCGCGTGGATGCGCAAGGCCTATGAATCGGCCCAGGCCGGCGCGGTCGTCGTCTGCCTGATCCCTGTCCGAACGGACACGACATGGTGGCATGAGTACGCGATGAAAGGCGAGATTCGGTTCATTCGAGGCCGTCTGAAGTTCGGAAGCGCGATGGCCAATGCGCCATTTCCTTCCGCGCTGGTCATCTTTCGCGGGCGCCCTCCATCCATGGAGTCAATCTCGCGCTGATTTCCTCCCTCCCGGCCTCGCCGGTTTGCCCGCACGCGCTCGTCGCCTGCGGGCGTTTTTAGTGCCCGAAAGAGGCGCATTGTCGAGCGATAGTGCTGGATGAAAATCTAGGAATTCCGCTTGCCTTGCGGCCCGTTTTGCGGCAACATTTAGTCAACTG
>FTCK01000306.1_pt1 | contig 9911 bp, 6 predicted proteins | sample 1639711 | NCBI WGS metagenome assembly FTCK01 (sample SAMEA3914869, study PRJEB12502) | metagenome | biome: forest; material: soil | place: USA | collected 2012-03-12 | depth 0.1 m | reverse complement strand
TCGACCGTCGATGGCCAGCATCAGCTTGTCGACGCCGAACGAGGTCGACAGGTCGGCCTCGACGGCCTCTACCGTGGCGCCTGCAGCCCGGAACGCCGCGGCCGCGCCTTCGAGGTCACCCTGGTCGGCGACGATCACGAGGTCGTGGCCGTCCTGGGCTGCCAGTTGCGCGAGTTCACGTCCGATGCCGCTGGAAGCGCCGGTGACGACGGCCAGAGGACGCGCGGGATTGATGGATGCCATGGTGGTCTCCTGAAAGTGAGGGTTAGTTCGTGGTGAGGACGACCTTGCGGCAATCCTCCTGCTTCTTCTCGAAGATCTCGTAGCCGCGCGCGGCTTCGGCCAGCGGCAGGGTGTGGGTGATGATGGCTTCGGGGTGCAGCTCGCCCTTGGCGATGTGCTCGAGCAGCTGAGGCATGTAGTTCTGCGCGTGCGTCTGGCCGCCCTTGACGTTCAGGCCCTTCTCGAACACGTCGCCCAGCAGGAAGCCGTGCACCCAGCCCGCGTAGACGCCAGGCAGTGAGACCGAACCGCCGCGGCGCGTGGCCGCTATCGCCTGGCGCACCGATGCGCCGCTCGAACCCTCGAGCTTGACCGCGGTCAACGCCGTCTCGACGACGCTGCCCTTGGCTTCGAAGCCGACCGCGTCGATGGATGAATCCACACCGCGCCCGGCCATGCGATCGATGATGACGTTGGCGGGGTCATCGACCTTGTCGAAGTTGATCGGCTCGACCCCGAATGCCTGTTGGGCGAAGTCGAGTCGGTACTGATGGTGGTCGACCATGAAGATTCGTTCGGCGCCCAGCAGGCGAGCGGAGGCCGCCGCCATCAGGCCCACCGGGCCGGCTCCGAAGATGGCAACCGTCGAGCCCTTGCCGATGGCCGCGTTGATGGCCGCCATGTAGCCGGTGGGCAGGATGTCCGAGAGGAACAGCACCTGTTCGTCGCGCAGCCCGGAATCGGGAATCACCAGCGGGCCGACATTGGCTTTGGGCACCCGCACGAATTCGGCTTGTCCGCCCGGAATGCCGCCGTAGAGGTGGCTGTAGCCGAACAGCGCCGCGCCGGCCTTCGTGTCCTTCTTGTTGACGATCGCGCCGCGCCCCGTGTTGGTGGTCTCGCACGCGGCAAACAACTTGAGGTTGCAATAGAAACACTGTCCGCACGAGATCGTGAACGGAATGACGACGCGGTCGCCTTTCTTGACGCGCAGCACGGCGGGCCCCACCTCCTCGACAATGCCCATGAACTCGTGGCCCAGGATGCCGCCGTGCTCCATCATGGGAATCTTGCCGCGATAGATGTGCAGGTCGGAACCGCATATCGCGGTTGCCGTCACGCGCAGGATGATGTCGTCGGAGTCGACGATCTTGGGATCGGGGACGTTTTCGACGCGAACGTCCTTCGAGCCGTGGTAGGTCAATGCTTTCATGGAATCTCCGCAAGAGGGCAGGCAACTGCTTTTCGCAGCAGGCATAGGCCAGCCGGCAATGTCCGGACCCCGACCATGGCGAGCGGCGTCGTCGGCGACGCATGGGCTTGCTCAGTGACGGGCGCTGTCGTAACAGGCACCGCTGCTTGCGCATTGGCGCAAGCGTCGTTGACTTGCCCCGCAAAAGGCGCGGCGATGTCGGATCTGCCGAGCAAATTCCGTTCTAGAGGGAGTGGCACTCATGCAGGGCAACGCGACCCCACCGACGGCGGCTTCCGTGATCTGCACAACGGTATGGCGATCACCCTGTACGCAGCGGACCCCCGCTCCTAAACTCGGGTATCCGACAAGAAAGGTTCTCGATGCGCAAGACGGCTGTTGAGAGAAACAACGTCCAGATCCGCGGCAAGGGCGAAAAGACGCTGCTCTTCGGGCACGGATTCGGCACGGACCAGCGCGCCTGGCGCTTCGTCACGCCGACCTTCCTGGACACGCACCGCATCGTCACTTTCGATCACGTCGGATTTGGCGGATCGGATCGGGCCGCCTATGCGGATACGCGATACCGTACCCTGGAGGGCTACGCGGTCGATCTCGTCGAGATTCTCGACGAGATCGCAGAAGAATGCGTGACGTATGTCGGACATTCGATTGGCGGCGTCATCGGTCTGCTCGCGAGCCTGACAGCGCCCGAGCGATTCGAACGATTGATCCTGCTTGGATCGTCACCACGGTTCATCAATGATCCGCCCGACTATGTGGGCGGCTTCGAACGCGTGGAGATCGAGGGCATCCTGGACGCGATGGAAAGCGATCAACTGGCCTGGTCGCAGTCTCTGGCGCCGGTCGCGATGGGCGAGCAGAGTACGGCGGACATGGTGAACGAATTCGGGAATACCTTGAGCGCTCTGGACCCCCTGATCGCCCGTTCGTTCGGTCGGGCCGTGTTCACGGTCGACTGCCGGGATCGCCTGCCTGACGTCCAAGTGCCGACGCTGGTGCTGCAATGCACCAGGGACAGCATCGTTCCCAGGAGCGTCGGCGCCTACATGCAACGTCATTTGCAAAAGGGAACCTTGCGCGAACTCGATGCCTCGGGGCATTGCCCGCACCTCACGCATCCCGAGGAAACTTCCGCGGCGATCGACGACTACCTTTCTTGCGTGACGGCTTGACGTGAGCTGGGCACTCGATCCGGAGCGCCTGCCCAGTCCCGTGCTGCAAGTGCGCCTGGACGGCGTGGTCGAGCATGCCAACGCAGCAGCGCAGAAGTTGCTGGGGCGTTCGCAGGCTGAAATCCGTGAGGGCGGCATCGAGCGTTTGTTGACCGGGGCCGGGCGAATGCTGTATCACACGCAACTGATCCCGTCCGTACGGCAAAGCGGACAAGCTGTCGGTGTGACCTTGATGATGGTCGACGCTGCCGGATCCGAAGTCCGGGTACTCGCTCAGGCCAGTCTCGTTGCCGACGACGGCGATGATGTCATGACTCTCGTCCTCGCCCCGGCACGCGCTGGCGTGGCATCCGAGGAACAGCTGTTGCGCATGGGCCGAGCCGCGGACGCGTCGCCAGGCATGCTGTTCGAGTATCTGATCGACAGCCACGGACGAGGCCGATTTGGATATGCCAGCGCAGCGATCGTCGACCTGTTCGGACTCGTGCCGGAGCAGGTGCGCCTCGACGATACGCCGCTGCGCCTGCGTGTGCATCCGCAAGACCTTCCGCTCTTGATCGAGGCGCGCGACCGATCCGCGTTGGCGCGTGTCCTCTGGTCGATGCGGTTTCGCGCGCATGCCGCCGAGGATCGGCCCTGGGCGTGGCTGGCTTTGCGGGCCGCGCCGCGCAGCCTTGCGGATGGCGGAACTGCCTGGCACGGGTTCGTCGAGGATGTCACGAGGCAGCGCGACATGGAATTCGCCGAGCGCGAGCGCACGGCCGAGCAGCGCGCGGAAAGCGTTCGGCGTGAAGCCGACCAGATCATCCGACTCGTGACTGAAAGCATTCCTGGTCGCGTCGCGTACTTTGATGTTGCCTGCGTGTGCCGGTTCGCCAACGATCGGTTTCGAAAATGGGTTTCGCTGCCTGACTGGCAATCGATCGGCGCCACGATTTCGGAAGTTTTCGGCCAGGCGCGTACCGAGACCCTGCGCCGGCCGATCGAACAGGCGCTCGCCGGCTCGGCTCAGCAGTGCGAGCTCCATGAACACGCGCCGGGCGGCGCTGCGAGCTGGTCCCTGGTCCACCTGTTTCCCGATCTCCGCGGCGGGCAGGTGTTCGGCGTCGTGATGCTCGGAACGGACGTGACGACCATCAAGCGGTCGGAGCAGCAACTTCGCGAGCTCAACGACCAGTTGGCTTCGGCCCTGGAGCAGGCCGAGGCCGCGACCCGATCCAAGAGCGCGTTCCTGGCGAACATGAGCCACGAGATCCGCACGCCAATGAACGCGATCATCGGCCTGACGCATCTGCTGGCGCGCGATAGCCTCGACACCGTCCAGCGCGAACGTCTGGGCAAGGTCGGCGATGCCAGTCAGCATCTCTTGAAGATCATCAATGACGTCCTCGACCTCTCGAAGATCGAGGCCGGGAAGATGGATCTCGAAGACATCGAATTCAATGTCGACGCCCTGCTGACCGGTGCTTTCGATCTCGTGCGCGAGCGCGCTCGCGAGAAAGGACTGGAACTGGTGCTGGACTCGCACTCGCTGCCAGGACACCTGCGTGGCGATCCGACGCGCCTGTCCCAGGCGTTGTTGAACTTGTTGTCCAACGCAGTGAAGTTCACTGGCCATGGCTGGATCCGGGTGCGTGCAGTGGTGATGCAGCAGGAGAGAACTCGCACGTTGGTTCGCTTTGAGGTGACAGATACAGGCGAAGGCATCGCGGCCGAGCACCAGGCCAAGATCTTCAGCAACTTCGAACAGGCCGATACGTCGACGACCCGTCGCCACGGCGGTACCGGACTCGGGCTTGCCATCACGCGCCATTTGGCAAGCCTGATGGGTGGCGACGTTGGCCTGCTCAGTGTCAAGGGCGACGGGAGCACGTTCTGGTTCTCCGCCTGGCTCGGGCGAGCGGCTGAAGCTGCAAACCTGGCTGTCCCATTGGACATGCGCGGCTTGCGCGCGATGGTGGTCGACGATCTGGCTGAGGCCTCGGCGGTGGTCGAGAATCGACTTGTCGCGTTCGGCTTCGAGGTCCATTCGTTCAACAGCGGCGAGACGGCGTTGGCGCATGTGCACGACGAGCTCAGGTCGGGACGTAGCTACGACGTCGTGCTGGTCGACCGTCAAATGGCACCGATGGACGGGCTTGGGACGATTGCTGCCTTGCGTCTGCTACTGGGCGACGGCATGCCGCCTTGCGTGTTGGTGACGGCTTTCGACGACCCGGACGTACGTCGGCCCCCGATATCTTCGAACTTCGACGCAGTGCTGGTCAAGCCAGTGACGGCATCTTCGCTCAATGACGCATTGACCCGCCTGCTCCGGCCGCGCGGCACGTCTTTGCTGGCCATCGCCGAATCCACGCAAAGCAATGAGCTGGCGCTGCGACGGCAGCACGCCGGAAAGCGCGTCCTGCTGGCGGAGGACAACCCTATCAATCAGGTCGTTGCTTGCGTGTTGATGCGGTTGGCCGGCTTGGTGGTCGAGACCGCGGAAGACGGCTTGCGTGCCGTGGAGATGGCGTCGACGCGCGATTTCGACCTGATCCTGATGGATATGCAGATGCCGCGACTCGATGGAATCGACGCGACGCGGCTCATCCGCAAGAAATTGGGCTTGGCCAAACCGGTGATCGCGATGACTGCCAACGCGTTCGCCGAGGAAAGAACGGCGTGCTTGCAAGCGGGGATGAACGATCACATCAGCAAGCCAGTGGATCCGGAGAAGTTGTATGCCACTTTGCTTCGGTGGCTGCCGCACGCTTCGGCGTCCGTCCTGTCCTCGCCTGTCGCCGATGGAGATCAATCGTCGCTGATTGCGCGGCTCGGCAAGGTCGAGGGTCTTGACGTCGGCGTCGGACTGCGCAACGTCGGCGGAAGTGCGAGCTTGTTCGAGCGTACGCTCCGTCAATTCGCAGCCACGTATGCCCAAGGCGCTCCGGAACTCGGCGGCCGGGCGACGCCGCACGAGAGGGAGCAGGCGTCACGAGCGGGCCATTCCCTCCGCGGCTCGAGTGCCACGATAGGCGCATCGTCTCTGTCCAGCTCGTTGGTGGAACTCGAAGCAGCGCTGCGCGGCTCGGGCGGCGAGGCGTCGATTGCCGCGCTCTCAGCGCAGGCGCAAGACCAGTTGCGAGCGCTGATCCAGAGCCTGGACGCTGTGTTGGGGTCGATGTAGCCATCTCGGCAAGCCGCTGCTCCATGAAGTCCTCCGTATCGGTACGCCGGCGAGGCCAACCGCGGCATTGCCGGGGAGCGAGGCCCCGCGACGCGCCTGCTTGCCCGAACGCGGTGCGGCTCGACTTTCATTTCCAGGCCTCCTGCTCGCAAGGGCCGATCGACGCGTGAACTAAAGTAGGTGGTCAGCCTGCATTCGCGGGCACTACCCATCGCCGGCCGTCATGCTCGACAGTACCGATCTGCAACGACTGCTTCGTGTGACGCCCGGAATGTTCGTGCTGCTGAGCCCGGACACCCGCTACACGATCCTCGGGGCGAGCGCGGAATACCTCAAGACTTCTCATTCCGATGAATCGATCGTGGGACGTCCGCTGTTCGAAGTCTTTCCGGACAACCCCGAAGTCGACGCGCTCGGCAGTCGCACTCTGCGTGCATCGCTGGACCGGGTGCTGGCGACGGGCCAGCCCGACCGCATGCCGGTCGTGCGTTACGACGTCCGTCGACCGACGCGCGAGGGCGGCGGCTTCGAGGAGCGCTACTGGTCGCCACTGAACACCCCGGTGCTGGCCGAAGACGGCAGCGTCGAGTACGTCATGCACCGGGTCGAGGAAGCGGCCGTCAAGTCCAATCGCAGCGCGGTCGAGATTCTGGAGAGCATCGGCGAGGGCTTCTTCACGCTCGACCGCAACTGGTGCTTCGACTATGTGAATGCGCAGGCGCACCGCATCCTCGGCGTCGAGCCTGGGTCGCTCGCGCGCCGCGTGATCTGGGAGGTCTATCCTGGTCTGGAAGGCACCCCGTTCTGGAACTGCTATCACCGGACGATGGACGGGCGCGTCCAGACATCGTTCACGGCCTACTACGCCAACCAAGCGCGCTGGTACGAGGCGACCGCGTTTCCGGCGGCCGAGGGCATCTCGGTGTACTTCCGCAACGTCACCAAAGGCAAGGTGCGGGAAACGCAGCGCGAGGCCTTGGCCGAGCTCTCGCGGCGACTGGGCACCGCGGCCGGAGCGGCCGAAGCGGGCTACGAGGGCGCCGTCGTCCTGGGCACGACCTTGGAAGTCAGCCGTGTCGGCTACGGGACAGTCGACCACGACAGCGGCAACCTCTTCGTGGATCGAGACTGGACCCGGCCAGGTGTGACGTCGCTGGCTGGAGTGACACCGCTGCTGGACTACGGCACCTTCATTGAGAGCCTGCGGCGAGGCGAGTTCATCGCGATCAGCGATGTGCGGCTGGATCCTCGGACTGCACAAGCCGCCTCTGCCCTCGAGTCCAAGCAGACGAGGTCGTTCGTCAACGTGCCCGTGCTGGAACAGGGGCGCCTGGTGGCGGTCTTGTTCGTGAACGACGACAGGATTCACGACTGGACGCCGGACGAGGTCGGATTCATCCAGGAGGCGGCCGCGCGCACGCGCACGGCGGTGGAGCGCGCCAGCACCGAGCAGGTGGTGCGCGCCAGCGAGGAACGCTATCGGCGGTTGAACGATGAATTGTCGGACGCCAGCAGGGCCAAGGATGAATTTCTGGCGACGTTGGCGCACGAGCTTCGCAATCCGTTGGCGCCGATCCGTAACGCACTGAAGATCCAGAGCCTGGCTGCAGGCGACGTTGCCGTCATCGGTCGAACCCGCGAACTGATGGAACGCCAGGTGATGCAGATGGTGCGTCTGATCGACGACCTGCTGGACCTGTCGCGATTGAGTCGCGGTCTGGTCGACCTCAAGATCGGACGCGTGTCGTTGGCGTCGGCGATCGGGCTGGCGGTCGAAGCGAGCCGACCCGCGATCGAACAATCGACGCACGAGCTGGCCGTCAACCTGCCGGGCGAGGACCTCGTCATCTCGGCGGATCCCGTGCGCGTCGTGCAGGTCATCACGAACCTTCTGAACAACGCCGCCAAGTTCACCCCCGGACCAGGAAAGATCGGCGTCTTCCTGGAACGCGACGGCGCATTCGCGCTGGTCCGCGTGCGAGACACCGGCATCGGCCTGCGTGCGGACATGCTCGAACGGGTCTTCAAGATGTTCGAGCAGGTCGATCGCTCCTACGCGCAGGTCAGTGGCGGCCTGGGCATCGGCCTGACGCTCGTGAAGCAACTTGTCGAGGCGCAGGGCGGCAACGTCCGAGCGGAGAGCGCTGGGCTCGGCCGAGGCAGCACCTTCAGCGTGCGTCTTCCGCTGGCATCGGCGCAAACGCAAGAGCGATCCGTGCACGTCGGCGATTCGTCGATACCCCGGTCCGCGGTTCCGCGGCGAATCCTGATCGCCGACGACAATGAAGACGCGGCGTCGAGCCTGGCCCTGTTCCTTCAAATGGCAGGGCACGAGACCCGGGTCGCCAAGAATGGAGCGCAGGCCCTTGCGATCGCCGAGACTTTCCTGCCGGATGTCGCGGTGCTGGACATCGCCATGCCGATCATCGACGGTCTGGAAGCCGCGAAGTCGTTGCGGGCGCGTGCCGTTGGAAAGGACATGGTGTTGCTGGCACTGAGTGGCTTCGGCCAGGATTCCGACAAGCGCCGGTCGATCGACGCGGGGTTCGATGCGCATCTGGTCAAGCCGGTCGACCTTGCGACGCTCGAAAAGCTCATCGACGCTCATCGGCGTCCGGGCTAGCGTGGCGAGTGCAGTTGCTGCGGACGCTGGATGTCAGCCGGCGTGACATGGCGCGTCTGGTAGTCGATCCCGCTGAGCGCGATCAGGATGAACCAGACGCCCAGGCCGACGACCGCGACCAAGCGAATCAGCGGACCGGACTCGCGCAGCCGCATGAACAGCCACGCGACGATCGCCGCCTTGATCGCGGCGATCGCGAGTCCGCTGACCATGTTCCACGGGCCGAGCTTGAGGTAAGCGCTGCCCAGGCTGGTCAGCATCAGCGCGAGCAGCGCGATCCAGGCGATGGCCAGCGTGCGCGCGGTGCGTTGGAAGCGGCGCGTGTCAGCCATGGCGTTGCACCAGGTACAGCAGTGGGTAAAGGAAAATCCACACCAGGTCGACGAAGTGCCAGTACAGGGCCGCGATCTCGAGGTGGCCTGCGCGCGCCCAGTCGCGTTCGCGAGCGCGCCCGCGCGCAAGGATGGCCAGCACAGCGACGCCCACGATCATGTGCACGGCGTGAAGTCCCGTCATCACGAAATAGAGCGCGAAGAACTCCTGGGCGCCGGGGACGTCCAGCGCGAACGACGTGCCGGGGAACAGGTGTTCGTTCCAGTCGGCGTGCCACTCGACGCCTTTGATCACCAGGAAGACCGCGCCCAGCGCCGCGGTCAATGCCAGCAGGCGCGCCGTCCAGCGCCGCTGCCTGGCGTCCTCCTCGCAAGCGACGGCCAGCGCGACCACGGCGCTGCTGGTCAGCAGCACGGCCGTGTTGAGGGTGCCCAGTACCACGTCCGTGCGTCGCGACGCTGCGGCCCAGCCTTGGGGCCAGTGCGTCCGGCCGTACAAGTAGGCCAGGAACAGTCCGCCGAAGAACAGCACCTCGCTGGCGAGGAAGATCCACATGCCCAGCTTGCCGGTGTCGGGCTCGTCGCGCGGTTCCGGCAGCGTTGCAATTGCGCTCATCGGGCGGCCTCCGGCGCCGGGCCGGGCTCGTTGGCGACGTAGTCGTAGACGGTGTCGGGTACGGTCGGCGGCGCATCGAAGTTCTCGGTCGGCGGCGGCGAGCGCGTCTGCCATTCGAGGCCCTTGGCTGCCCACGGGTTATCGCCCGCGCGCGCGCCGTGGCCGATCGACCAGGCCAGGTAGACCAGCGGCATCAGGTAGCCGATCGCCAGCACGCCCGCGCCAGCGGACGAGAACAGGTTGAGCACCTGGAACTGCGGCGGATAGGCGTGGTAGCGGCGCGGCATGCCTTCGATGCCCAACAGGAACTGCGGAAAGAAGGTGAGGTTGAAGCCGACGAAAACGATCACGGCGGCGATCCGCGACCAGACCTCGGGGTACAGGCGGCCCGTCACCTTGGGCCACCAGAAGTGCAGGCCCGCGAAATACGCCATCACCGCGCCGCCGACCATGATGTAGTGGAAGTGCGCGACCACGAAGTAGGTGTCGGTCAGGTGCACGTCCAGCGCGAGCGAGGCCAGGAACAGGCCGGTCAGGCCGCCGATCGTGAACAGGCCGACG
>FTCK01000292.1_pt1 | contig 9993 bp, 8 predicted proteins | sample 1639711 | NCBI WGS metagenome assembly FTCK01 (sample SAMEA3914869, study PRJEB12502) | metagenome | biome: forest; material: soil | place: USA | collected 2012-03-12 | depth 0.1 m | reverse complement strand
GCGGTGCATCGCTGGCCGCAGCCGTCACGGCTGGCGCGCTCGTGGGCCCGGCCCAGGTGGGCGCAAGACTGCTCGAATACGGGCTCTTGCGACACCGGCATCCCCTGTTCTCCGCGCGACTGGCCTGCACGCTGCATCCCATCGGGGCGACGGTTCTCGCCGTCGTCGGGGCAACGGCAGCACCCGCCTTCGGCGTGCTCCACGGCATCGGCAATGGCATCCTGACCATCGCCAAGGGCACGCTGCCGCTGGCCCTGTTCGGCCCCGAGGGCTATGGCCATCGACAAGGTGTACTCATGGTGCCCGCACGCATCGCCCAGGCCTGTGCGCCGTTGATCTTCGGCGCCTGCCTCGATCGGCTGGGGACGGGCGCGCTTTGGATATCGGCACTGCTCAGTCTTTCCGCGTTTGCGGTACTGATGCTGCTGCCGCGCGTCGACCGAACTCGTCCACCCGCGTCGTCCGGCGCTCTTGAACCTACCGCGCAATGATGACGACGATCCGCTCCGCGACGGCTGCCGATGCGCCTGCCATCCTCGAGATCTATGCGCCCATCGTGGCTCACACGACGATCTCGTTCGAGCTGGAGCCGCCGACCGTGGAGGAGATGGGGCGGCTTCGAGCCGTTGGGAGTCTATCGCCGCGTCGGTTTCAAGCACGGTGCTTGGTGGGACGTCGGTTGGTGGCAGAAGTCCCTTCAAGACACCGATCAGCCTGCGCCACCTCAGCGCTATAGCGCTTCCACCTGACGGCGCGTACGGGAAATCACGCGCAGCAGCGCGATGCCGATTCCGGAGCAGGTTCGGGCGCAGCACAGCCGCCACTCGCGCACGTCGACGCGGCCTCTGGCGCGGGTGCGCCACAACAGCCTCCCGCAGAAGCCACGACAACCGGCGCCGGTGCGCTGCAAACGCCCGTCTCGGGCAATTCAAGCTCCACGCGATCGGCGGCGACCAGGTCCCCGGCAATCGCCGCCACGACCGAGCGCACCTGCTCGAAGCCAGTTGCCATCAGGAAGGTCGGCGCGCGCCCATAGCTCTTCACGCCCACCGTGTAGAACCCGGACTCGGGATGCGAGAGCTCGCGATGGCCGTGCGGACGGACCGTGCCGCAGCTGTGCTCGTTGGGATCGATCAGCGGCCCCAGCGCCTCCGTCGATTCAAGCCAAGGATCGAGCTTCAGCCGCAGCTCGGAGGCCATCGACAGATCCGGACGTTGGCCCGTGGCGCACACGATTTCGTCGATACCCGAGACGCTGCGCGTGTTGCCGTCGGCGTCCCAGCCGTCGACGGTCAGCGAACCGTCGTCCGCGCGGCGGACCTCGCTGATTCGCAAGCCGGAGACGAACTCGAGTTCGCCCTTGTCGCGCAGGGCGCGAAGTTGCGAACCAAGCTGGCCACGTGCCGGCAATGCATCCGAGCTGCCGCCTCCGAAGACGCGGCGCAGAACAGGGCTGCGAACCGTCCAGACGAGACGCGTGCCCGGCTCCGATCGCGCGAGTTCGGCCAGCGCGAGCAGCGAGTTCGCCGCGGAATGTCCGGCGCCCACGACGAGCGTCCGCTTGCCGCGGTAGCGGGGACGTTGCGCACCGAGCACGTCCGGGATCCCGTAGTGGATCGACCCGGACACCTCGGCTTCGCCGAGGGCCGCCAAGCCGCCGGCACCGAGCGGATTGGGCATCGTCCACGTGCCGCTCGCATCGATCACGGTCTTCGCTCGCAGCTCGAAGGGCTTTCCGTCGCGCACGGCGCGGATCACGAACGGCGCGCGCTCGCGACCCAGCGTCTTGACCTTGTCGAACCCTTCGCGCGTGATCGACAGCACGCGAGTCTCGAGCTGCAGGTGCGGTGCAATCTCCGGCAACCTGGCGAATGGCTCGAGCACCCGCTCTGCGACTTCGCCGGCAAGTGGCAGATCCCCCTCGGCGGGTGCTGTCCACCCGTGCCTGGTCAGCAACGCCGCCATGGCGTGGTCGACGTCGTACTTCCAAGGCGAGAACAAGCGTACGTGCGCGTAGTCGATCAGGTTCGCCCCGACACGTTGGCCAGCTTCGAGTACCGTGAACGCGACGCCGCGCTCGATCAGCCGCGCCGCCGCCGCGAGTCCCACCGGACCCGCGCCGATGATGGCGACAGCGACGGCATCGCGCCCAGTCTCGCTGCCAGCGTTCTGGCGCGCTTCGTTCTGCTTCGTCGACATGATGATTCCTTCGTTCAACAGTAATGGCTCAGCCAGCGACACGGCAGCTCATCGCCGATCGCTTTCATTCCGGGGACGTATCTCCGTCGCCGCAGCGACTGACGCTCTACTTGGCCAGCAGTTCGGGCTCCGGGCTTCCGGACGCCTCGATCAGGTTGTGGGCACTCGGCGTGCGCGCTTCGCGCTCGAAGAGGTCGTGCAGCCCGACGCCGATCGCCGCCCCTGCGAATTGCGCCAGCACGAATGGCACAGCACTGGAGGGCGCGATGCCTGCGAACGTGTCGCTGAACATCCGGCCCGCAACGGCGGCGGGATTCGCGAACGATGTCGAAGCCGTGAACCAGTACGCCGCGCCGATGTAGGCCGCCACCATCGCTGCGGCGCGTCCTGCGGGCGCGCGAAGGATCACGAGCAGCAACCCCGCCGTCGCGACGACCTCCGCGAGCCACTGGCCGACGCCGCCCCGCGCCTTGGCCGAGATCTGCAGGATCGGCAGGTCGAACATCGCATTGGCCAGCCATGCGCCAAGCACCGCTCCGGCCAGCTGGGCGCAGATGTAGGGCGCGAGAGCCGATCGCGGAAGGTCTCCGCGAATGGCCATGGCCGCGCTGACGGCCGGATTGAAGTGGGCGCCACTGATGGGCCCGAACACTTCGATGAGGACGTACAGGCCGCCCACCGTCGCAAACGTGTTGGCCAGCAGCGCGATCGCGACGTTGCCCGAGGACAGCCGCTCGCCCATGACGCCGGAGCCGATCACGATCGCGAGCAGCAAGGCGGTACCGAGAGCTTCCGCGTAGAGCTTGCGTGCAAGTCCGTTCATGATCAGCTCCGGTCGATGGCGGCCAACGCGGCTCTCAGCGCGACGTCATCCAGCGTGTCGAACGGAAGGCCTGCAAGCTGCAGCATGCGATAGCCGATCGCTTGCCGGGTCAGCTCGAACGCCTGCTTCTTTCCTTCGTCGCCGCCAGGCGCATTGGAAGGATCGACGTAGCCCCAGTGCACCTTGACCGGACTTCCGGGCCAGTACGGGCACTGCTCGGCTGCGGCGCTGTCGCACACCGTGATGACGACACGCATCTGCGGCGCGCCGTCGCCGGTGAACTCGTCCCAGCTTTTGCTCCGGTATCCGCTGACGTCGACGCCGGCGTTGCCCAGCGCCTCGAGCGCGAAGGGGTTGAGCCGCCCACTCGGCGCGCTTCCGGCGCTGTACGCACGAACGTTCTTGCCGAGCTTGTGCGCCCATTGGTTGAGCATGCCTTCGGCGAGCACGCTGCGCGCCGAGTTGTGCGTGCAGAGGATGAGGACGTTCGTGGTCATCAGTGGCTCCGGTTCAGGCCTTGCAGGAAACGGCGACGGTGCCGAGCGCGCAATCGGCGCCCTGGCAGCAGTTCTCGGTGAGGTAGCCCAGAACCCCCCTCATCTTGTCGTAGTCGGCCCGGTAGATCAGGTTGCGACCGACCCGCTCCTGGGTGATGAGCCCGGCGCCGGAAAGCTCCTTCAAGTGGAAGGACAACGCGGTCGGCGAGATGTCCAGGCCTTCTTGCATGACACCCGGGGTCATGCCCTCCTGGCCGGTGACGACAAGGGCGCGGAAGACTTGGAGGCGCGTCGCGTGGCCAAGGGCGATCAGGGCGCGGATGATGTCGGCTTCATTCATTAGTTCAACTATAGTTGAATCATTAAAGAATAGAGCGCGACATAACCCACCTCAAAGGAGGGACATTGATCAGAGTGACGCCTCAGACGGTCTTCAAGAACCTGGGTGGTCGCGGCTTCGTGGCGCCTCACGGCGGATCAGCGTGGCGATATGCGGGTCAGAGGCTCTCGAATGTCGGGTTTTGCACTCGCATTACGTTCTACTCAGCAGGACGATGTGATTGCAACGGCACTGCCGCAGAAACAACGACAAACTCAAGAGAGGACGAGGCGCCATGAAAGTTGTCCGGCTGGGCATCAGCAATTTCCGGGGCATCAAGTCCGCGGAGCTCCTGTTCGAGGGGCACACACTGCTCGTCGGCATCAACAACGTCGGCAAGAGCACGATCTGCGAAGCACTGGACCTCGTACTGGGCCCAGACCGGCTCAACCGCCAGGCGGTCATCGACGAGTTCGACTTCTACAACGCGCAATACCTTGCGGCGCCGATCGTCGAAGGGGAGCCGCCCCAGTTGATCAAACTCAGGATCGAGGTCATCCTGGTCGAGCCAGGCATCGGCGTGCAGAACAAGTGTGGCGGCCATCTGGAGTTCTGGCATGTCGCAGAACGTCGGCTCCTTGGCGCTGGCGAACTCGGAGGAGCGAATCCCCCAGCGTCCGTTCCCTGCCTTCGGCTCGAGACCATCGGTCAGTACGATCCAGAGGAGGACGAGTTCGTAGCCCGCACCTATTTCTCGCGAAGCCCGGACGCGCCGGAGGGCGAACTGACGCCTGTGCTTCGCTCCATCAAGCGGGAATTCGGATTCCTCTACCTGCGTGCGATGAGAACCGGGGCACGCGCGTTGAGCCTCGAACGCGGCAGCCTGCTGGACATCATTCTCCGCACCAAGGGAATTCGCACGACGCTGTGGGAAAAATCGATCCAGCAGCTGCGCGACCTCGACATCGAGGCGAATGCACCCGAGATCGCGCCGGTGCTGCGCAGCATCGAGAAGCGGCTCGCGCGCTACATCGCGCTGGAAGCACCCGGGCAAACGACGAAGCTGCACGTGTCAGAGCTGACGCGCGAGCATTTGCGCAAGACGATGGCGTTCTTCCTGGCGCTGTCGTCCGACCAGAGCCACGTCCCTTTCGCGCACGCAGGCACCGGCACGCTCAACACGTTGGTTCTGGCCTTGCTCTCCTTCATCGCCGACCTCAAGCCCGAGACGGTCATCTTCGCCATGGAGGAACCGGAGATCGCCGTCCCTCCCCCAACGCAGCGACGCATCGCGCACTACTTGTTGACCAAGACGACCCAGGCATTCGTCACGTCTCACTCGCCTTTCATCATCGAGCGCTTCGAGCCGTCCAACACCCTGCTTCTTGCGCGCGACGGCGGCACGGTCACGGCCCGCAAGGTCTCTGACGCTTCAGGGCTCACCGACAAGGAATTCAAGCAATTCGCGCGCTGGGGTCTGTGCGAGTGCATGTTGGGCAAGGCAGTCATCGTTCTGGAAGGCCTCACCGAGTTCCATGCCCTGCCAGTCGCCGCTCGCAGGATGGAAGAGGAAGAACTCGCCACGGCAGGCACCTTGCCGCTCGACATCCTCGGCGCCACGTTCTTCTTCGCCGGCGGAGAGTCGAACATGCCCAAGTTCGGCAAGTTCTTCAAGACGCTCGGGCTCAAGACCTTCGCGCTCTACGATTTGGTGCCCAACCGTGCTCAGCCGCAAAAAGACAGCTTCGCGGCGAACTACGACATCAACGTGGAGCATGCGTACCGCGGCTTCGAGGATCTGGTTGCAGCGGAGATGCCGGTCGACCGGCTCTGGGCTCTCCTCGTTGAACTGCGCGACAGCGCGCAGGCAGGCAACCTGGGCGTACCCGCGGCGAAGCCGGACGACGCGGCCATACGCGCACTCGCTCGCGCCGCACTCAAGAGCGGGAAGGGTGCCGGATGGGCTGCGCGGCTGTTCGAGGAGTGCGCTTATGCAGAGCTGCCGCAGACGGTGACGGGTTTTCTCCGACAAGTCTACGCAGCGATGCCTCAGCTCGCCGAAGTTGTCGATGAAGAGCCCGACGACGACGGTGCACCGGCAGCGCAAGCGCCCGGCGGTGCTTGATGCCCGACGAAGTCGAATGCGAAAAGAGAGCGAGCGTGATCGCGTGCGCGGGTCACGTGCTCGTCATCGGTGGGCCAGGGAGCGGTAAGACGACCGTTGCGCTTCGCAAGGCCGTTGCGCGCATCCAGGCCGGCATCAGGCCGGGACAGAGCGTGCTGTTCCTGAGCTTTTCGCGCGCTGCCGTCACGCGTGTCCTTGATGCAGCCAAGCTGGAGGTGCCAGGCGAGACTCTGGAGAGCCTGTCAGTGCAGACCTTTCACTCGTTCTTCTGGAGCCTCCTGAAGACACACGGCTACCTGCTGGGGACGCCGAATAGGCTCTCGATCCTGCTACCTCAGGACGAAAAGGCGTTGTCAGGGGGAATCAACGCGGAAGACACCGGATGGCAAGCGTGGTGCCACGAGCGCGAGCGACTCTTCCGGCAAGAAGGACGCGTCGCGTTCGACCTGTTCGCACCAAATGCCGCAACGCTACTCGCGGCAAGCGCCCATCTGCGCCAGTTGGTGGCCGACAGATTCCCGCTGGTCATCGTCGACGAAGCCCAGGACACGGGCGACAACGCGTGGAAATGCGTCGAACTGCTGGCGCCGCACCTGCAGGTGGTCTGCCTGGCGGATCTCGAGCAGCAGATCTTCGACTTCCTGCCCGGTGTCGGGCCGGAACGCGTCGCCGCCATCCGCACGGCACTTGCTCCTCTAGAGGTCGATCTCGGTGGCGAAAATCACCGGAGCCCCGATAGCGAGATCCTTGCATTCGCCAACGATGTTCTCAACGGAACACCTCGTGGCGACCGGTACAAGGGCGTGTCGAAGATCCCTTATGGCGTCAACAAGAGCGCCCCGAACTGGAATCACCTCCTGCGTCGGGCGCTCGGCGACTTACACAGAGCCATTCGTGCCGAGACTGGCGAGTTCGCGAAGACCTTGGCCATCTTGACCTCGAGCAAGGGCAACGCGCTCCGCGTGTCCAACGCATTGAATGGCTTGGGATCACATCCAGGCAAGAGGGTTCGTCACAAGTTGCTTTTCGACGAAGCCGAGGCCCTGCTCACATCGCGCATGGCGGCGTTTCTCCTGGAGCCCAAATCGGCGGCGGCCCTGGAGGTCGACGTCGCAACTTGCATGGAACTGCTGGCCGCAGCCAAGAGCGCCACGGGCGGCGCCAAAAAGCCGGTCGAGACACTGCTAAGGCAAGCCGCGTCCATCCGGGACGGAAAGCCCTTGAAGATCAATATCGCCGAAGCGCTTCGCGCGACGATCGGGATCCTCCGAACCGAGGGATTGTCTGGCGACCCAGCTGCGGACTGGCTCAAGATCAAACGCATCCTCAGAGACAGCGGACAAGCCGAGCTCCAACGGGCCGCGTCGCACCTGGACTTCCTGGTGGCATTCCGGCGCGGCGAACGAATTTCAGCCGCGCTGGCTGCGGAGTGGCTGCGTGACGGGGCCTACGCGCATGCCAGGGCGGCGCTGGACACCGCGCTCGCCCAGGAACAGATCCTGGACGGCACTGAATCGCCCAGGGGCGTGCACGTCATGAACATCCACAAGGCCAAAGGCAAGCAATTCGACGGCGTGATCCTCGTGCGCGAGATGCGAAGGACGGCGGTGGGTGTCGAATCGTCGTTCGTCTGGAGAGACGATACGGCGCCCTATGTCAAAAGTCGCCGGCTCATCAGAGTGGCAGCGACACGGGCCAGAAGGCGGCTCCTCATCCTCGATCCGGTTTGGCCGGCGTGTCCGCTGATGAAAGGGCACAAGCTTTAGTTCGCGCGAAAGAGCACCGCCCCTCCTTGCTCACAATTGTCTACCCCGTGGAAGGTTCGCCATGGCTACACCAATCCCGCCGTTACCCGCTTCCGTGCTGCGCTACGTTGCGCAAGTTTTCGGCAAGGCCAACCGGCATATCTGCTCCCGCATCGCGATGGTGCCGAACACCGCCGAAGAGTCGCTCGACCAGGCGCTCGTGACATTCCTAGCGGGCTATGCGTCGCCACGTATCGTCGAGCCTGGCTGGGCGGTGCGGATCGACACGCACTTCCTCGGAGGCATGCGCCACTGGGGCCGATGGGAGATCGCAGATATCGGGCTGCTGGTCTTCGTGAAGCAGAACTCGCAGGTGGTTGCGCACAAGACGGCGCTACTGCAGTCGAAGAGGCTGTATCCCTCCGCAGGCACGGTCGACGACGAGACCAAGGATGATTTCCACTTGGGCATCCACCGGCTGATTCCGAGCAAGGGGGCCTCGACATCACTCTCGCTCAGTCACGTCTTCGAGTTCAGCACCGACAGTGCCTACAAGGCCATGAAGGTCGCGGATGATCAGTGGACCGCTATCGAAGATTTCGAGGACAAGACGAACCTCAACGTCTTTTACCTGCTGTACAACCCTTGGGCGTTGGACGCGAGGTATCGGTACCCGGCCGAGCACGATCCCGCGCCGCTTGGTCCTTCCGCGAACGGCGGATGTCGCGTCGTTCCCTACGGCGCCATGCGCGCGGCTCTTGACACCCATTCGTCCGGCTACACGCCGAAGTTCAGCGACGCCCAAAAAGCGATGCGATTCCTCACTAAGGGCCATGCGGGATGGACACTGGAACACTTCGTCGCATACGAGGTCATGAAATGTCGCAAGGGAAATCTATTCGACGGTGCCGATGACCCGAAGATCGTTCCGCTGTTTGCGAGACAGGCGCCAATCGCGGCCTCTGTATCTGTGACTATCGAGCATTTCAAGGGGTAGCCGGCCGAAGCAGCGCTAGAGTGGACTCGCCCTCAACCTCTCAAATCCTCATGCTTGACCTCTCCTTAGCCGTTTCTGTTGTATCAGCTGCCTTCGCAGGCGGAAGCTGCCTCTACGCACGAGGTCAGGTGAATGTCGCGAGACATGAGGGATACCTTGCCCATGCGTATCGAGTAAAGGAAGCGCACCAGCCTTACTTGGAGCTCTACTCGAGGCTGAAGAAGACGCATCAAAAGACTTTCAGTGATCTCTCCCTCTTGGCGTCGGAATCGTTGAGAGTGTGTGCGAACACGTTTGACACATTCGACGTACATCGCGAATCTCGTCCGCTGCGGCATCTGATCCACGAATCGTCCGAAATGGTCTTCTACGCGTTCAACGGACAACTCGGCTTTCAGACCGGTGCGAATATTGCCTGGCGATTCGGACGGATCGCATACATCGAAGACGACCTTCCCGAGGATCCCGCCGAGTACGCGCTCAGCGATTTCCGTCAGCGCGCCAGGTCGGCGTACATGCAAGACCGGAACGACTATCAAGAAAGTCGTTTGATCTCGGACGAATCGTTCCGCAGCCTTGTACGTGACCTCAAGCGCCGAACGGATGCAAAGCGCGGCGGTGAACTCCTGATGACTGTTCAAGAGCAGATGACCGAGCTCCGTGCAGCGTGGAGAGAAGCCAGAGGACGATTTCGTGAAGGGCGCGAGGAAATCGAGGAAGCCTTCGAGAAGAACGCTCTCGAAGCGTTTCCGCTATCCAGCTCTCCGCTGATCAGGCGCGCGCTTTCAAAAATGAGCGCCCAGTTCGACTCCTTGGACCATCTTCAGGCCCTGGAAGTGGAGCGAGACAGCGCCCATAAGTACCAAAATTACATCTCGGTATGCATCTACAACTGCGCGCTACTGCATGCCGTCTGCGGTCTGCATTCCTGGGGTTGGGACTGAATAGGCGCCGTTCACCGCCTGTCGCGCGAGTCGGCTGATCATCGGGCCTCGCTCACTGTGTTACCGGTTGTGAGCCCCACGATGTGAAACCCTCCCGATGCTAGATTCTCCAGGCGCCGAAGCGTTCAAGGAACGTCTCGACGATCGAGAACGACAGGGAGAAGAAACTGAAAAGCACCGACGTCTGGCTGACGGGAATCAGCCTGCCTCGTCCCACAGGCGAATGGGCAGACCGCAGCCTGCTGGCCTATGCAGGCCCGCAAACCGAGGGCGGATTGCCGCCCAGCATCACCGTCTCGCGTGACGAACGCACTTCGCCAGCCGATCCGGCCGGCGAGGACTTC
>FTCK01000145.1_pt1 | contig 10100 bp, 8 predicted proteins | sample 1639711 | NCBI WGS metagenome assembly FTCK01 (sample SAMEA3914869, study PRJEB12502) | metagenome | biome: forest; material: soil | place: USA | collected 2012-03-12 | depth 0.1 m | reverse complement strand
GGCGCGACGCTGCCGTCGCCGTTCAGGGGCATGACCCCGAGGTCGCCTGCATCCCAGGAATAGAAATAGAAGCGCGGGACGCCCGCGGCCCAGTTCAGCAGGTAGGCGCGCGCGAGATAGCCGGCCTGCACGTCGCCGGCGAGCAGCGGGGCCAGCCATCCGCCCTCGGTGTTCCAGACCGGCAGCGGGTTGGCGAACGCGCTCTCGATGAGGCGCACGTTCGGTGCGATGAACTGGCGCAGCGACTCCGGACCGTCGGCGGCGTAGTCGTGGAAGGCCAGGATGTCCGCGCTGGCGGTGCCGCCGATGGCGGCGTAGCAGGCCAGGTAGTCGAGCGTGGTGAACGCCGGCGTGAGGACCACGTTGCCGCTGTTGATCGCCTTCAGCGTCGAATAGGCCGACCGCTGCAGGGCCAGCAGCGTCCTGGGCGAGCCGGTGAAGAACGTGCCGGGATCCGTCGGGAACGCTGGTTCGTTCCAGATCTCCCAGTACTTGATCCTGCCGTTGTAGCGGGTCGCGACGGTGGCGATCCAGTTCGTCCAGATCGTCATGTCGTTCGGCGCGCCCAGCGGCTCGGCGGCGCTGCCGGTGTAGCCCAGCGGCGACGTCTCGTTCGGACGCGCCGACGCCCATTGAGGCGGCGATCCGAGGTCCATGACCAGGTCGTAGCCCGACGCCGCGGCATCGGCCACGATCGCGTCCAGGGTCGTCCAGTCGTACACGCCCTGCGAAGGGTTGACCGACGTCCACATCGCGCCCGGCGTGCCCCACAGCCGGCGCGCGCCGTACGGAATGCGCACGTTCTGGCTCGAGTGCGGCGCCGCCGTGGCCATCGAGTTGATGTGCAGGCCGAAGTAGCTGTTCGGGACGGCCGTGGTCGGCGGAGTCGGCGCGCTCAGCGCCTGGCCGGACAGGCTGGCGTCGTCGACCCAGATCGTGCCGGCCTGCCGGGGCGTGATGGTCAGCTGCGTGCCGCTGGGCAGCACGTCGACTTGCGCGTCGAGGATGAACTGCGTCCAGGTGTTGGGGACGTTCGCGCGGATCGACGCGAAGGTGGTCTGCCCGTTGCCCGTGCTCAGGCCGATCTCGACCGGCAGTCCCGCGGCGCTCGACGACTTCATCCAGACGCTGGCGGCATACGGTGTCCACGCCTGCACGGGGAAGCCGTATTGCCGCAGGAACAGGTAGCCCCCCTGGTAGTTGCCGATGTTGATCTTCTGCGAGTTGCCGCTGCCCGAGCGGCCCGTGTCCAGCGACAGCGTCGCCTGGATGGCGGGCGAGCTCGCCCAGCAACTCCAGCCGCCGGCGATGCCCACCGCGATCGACGAGGTGGTGGACGATCCAGCGATCGTGCCGCAGGCGGAGGCGTCGCCCTGCGCCGCGCCTTCGAAGCCCGGATTGGCCAGCAGTTCCTGGTTCGCCTGCAGGCTGGCGTCGTCGGCCCAGAACGTGCCGGGCGTGCTGGCCTGCACGACGATCCAGGCCGATTGCGCCGGCGCGGGCACGACGAAGTTGTAGCGCGTCCACGTCGTGCCGACGTTGACGGTCTGGCCACCATAGGTCGCGTACGGCGCGTCGATCTGGGTCAGGCTGACGGAGATCGGCATCGCGGCGCTGTTCGAGCGCAGCCAGATGCTGAAGTTGTACGCCGTGTTGGCTGCGCCGACCGACGGCTTGGCCACCATCTGCACCGTGCCGGCGGCCAGGACGACCTTCTGCGCGGTCGAGCCGCCGTGCGGGCCGCTGCCATCCATCGAATACGTGATGGAGGTATTCGCGCCGGCCCAGCAGCTGTTGTCCAGCCAGCCCCCCGCCACCGTGCCGGCGATGTTGGGAACGCTTGCCCCGCAGCGGTTGGCGGCGGTGGGCGGAGGCAGGGCGTCGCCGGACTCGAAGCCGGGATTGCCCAGGAGTTCGGCGGCGTGGCCGGAGCCCGCGAGCAGGACGACGGCCACGGCCAGCAGGCAGCGGCCCGCGCCGCGAACGAATGATTTCATGATGGACTCCCCGATGGGCCGGGCCTCTCGTTGTCGTCCCGGCGAGGACGAAGGACCCGGCAGCGCCGGTGCTCGACGCCATGGATACGCTACGACTCGACAGAGACAGCGCGGTGACCGCGCGCCGCGTCCGCATGAGCATTTCGGCGTTGGGGCCGCGCCGGACGCCGTGATGCCGCGAGCACGCTAACGCCTCGATGGAGGGGACGGACGAACCGGCGCCCGCGAGCCGTCTGCTTCGGGCCGTCCGCGACGACGCTGCGCTCCGGGAATTCAAGCTCGTTCGCGCGCAGAGCGCGCTCGCGGGCGGCGAGTCTCATTTCTAGGGTTGGCGCAGAAGGCCTGCTGCTGAAGCCGCATGCGCCAGGCGGCGCGTGAGCGTGAGGGCGTTGCCGGCCAGCGCGGCGCTCGCCGGTGGTGGCGGTGTAGCGGCAGCCCCGACAGCGGACTCGCCGCGCATGCGCGGCACCAGTTCCTGGCCATGCGTGGGCCGCTCTCGGCTGCCGACGGGGCCGGCCGCCCCGTCCGTCGGTGTGGGATCGAGACGATGCGCTTGCGAGCCATCGGATGTCCCGTCGAGACGCCATTCCGCCAGCCTGCCTGCCAGGAGCGGGCGACAGACCATCGCGCGCAGCCGGGTGGCCGTGGCGTGTCAGCAGTGGGGTGCACGGGGAGGCGTCGTCGAATCAACGACTCGGGAAGTCTCTGCTGCGTGCCGACGGCAAGCTGTTGCGCGTCGACGAGAGAGCTCCTGGCGGAAGGGGCGTCCCCGCAGACAAACTTCTCGGGTCTTCTAGATTGATCGCAAGATGTCTCATAAACCGTTGAAAGTAAAGGAAAAATAGGGCGGAATGTCATCTCATATCGTCTCACAATTTCTCGCACGTTCTCCGCATCGTAGTTGGGTATATAGTTGGGTCGGACTCAATGGCGGAGACCTTCCATGCCCAGGAAAGCGAAAGAACTTTCAGACCTCGTGGTGTCGCGCCTCAAGGCGCCTGGGCTACACGCCGTCGGCGGCCCGGCGCCGGGTCTGCATCTCCAAATCACAGACGCCGGAGCGCGCTCCTGGGTTCTCAGAATCACCGTCGGCACTCGCGTCGACTCGCGCGGCAAGACGGTGCAGCGCAGACGGGATATGGGCCTTGGTGCCTACCCTGTTGTGACACTGAAGCTGGCGCGCGAGCGTGCCACGGAGGCGCGCCAGAAGCTTGCGCAAGACATCGATCCCGTGGCCCATCGAGAGGCCCAACGCAGTGCCCAGCGGGCCGCTGACGCGATGCAGGTGACGTTCCGCGAGGCCGCGCGCCGCTGCATCGAAGCGAAGTCTAGCGAATGGAAGAACGCCAAGCACAGTGAGCAGTGGACAAACACGCTCGAAACCTACGCGTATCCATTCATCGGCGCGATGCTCGTTCGCGACATCGACCTACCGCACGTCCTGCGCGTGCTTGAGCCGATCTGGACAGAGAAGGCCGAGACGGCTTCTCGTGTGCGCGGGCGTATCGAAACGGTGCTTGGATGGGCAGGGGTGCATGGGTTTCGGAGCGGCGACAACCCAGCGCGATGGAAGGGGCACCTTGACCAAGTTCTTCCCTCGTCGGCCAAGGTCAAGAAGGTGCGTCATCATCCCGCGCTCCCGCTGGACGACGTCCCTGCATTCATGCGCGACTTGCGCGCCATGGATAGCACCAGTGCGAGAGCGCTTGAGTTCACAGCGCTAACCGCGGCGCGAACCGGTGAGGTCATCAATGCCGAATGGAAGGAATTCGACCTCGACGGCGCGTTGTGGGTCGTACCTGCTGAACGTATGAAGGCCAAGGTTGAACACCGCGTGCCGCTGTCCAAGGCAGCCTTGCGTATCCTGCGCGGGCTGAAGGAGACGGCAACCAATGGCTTTGTGTTCCCCGGCGGCAAAGAGAATGCCCCGCTGTCGAATGCCGCGATGCTGGAGCTGCTGAAGGGCATGACATACGTCGACAAGGAGGGCCAGCGCGTCACGACGCACGGGCTGCGTTCAAGCTTCCGCGACTGGTGTTCCGAGCACACAGACTATCCCCGTGAGATCGCGGAAATGGCCCTTGCGCACACGATCGACTCGAAAGTCGAAGCAGCCTACAGGCGAGGCGATTTGCTTGCGAAGCGGCGCGCGCTGATGAACGATTGGGAGAAGTTCTGCGGTGCAAAGCTGCCATCCGCGTCTCGACGCAAGACTGCCTGACGCGCGGCTCTACACAGACTGATCAAAAGTCCTTTCGAGCCTTCGCGAGTTCCTCGGCGGCGCTTGCGCGAGCCGCATCGTTTGAAGACATCTGCACCGAGTTAAAGAGCATCGACACCGTGCCGCCTCCGGGCTCTTTGTCGTTCCCCCAAGTGAGGTAGTCCGAGGTCGCGAAGTTTGGGGCACCGTAAGCCGCGGCGACAGATTTTTTCATCTGCGAGGTGAACTTCTTGTCGAATTCAATGTGCAGGAAAACGAACTTGTCGTCGTGGAAGCAATAGCGAATCGGCTTCACCGGAATGTCGTTGATCGCTGGTTTGTCGGTTGCTCGCGTATAGCAGTCGTAGTCGGTTGGCTTCGCCTTGGGCAAAGGGGTCGACGCGCCGAGCTTGGCGGCAGAGTCGCCCCACTGCATCCCACGAAAGCCCGGCACCAACCCACCGGCGTTGGCTGAGGCACAAGCTAGGCACGAAGCGACTGTGAGGGCGAAGGCGAAGCGAGTGCGCATGCTGTCTTGCGAGGTTTGGTGATGGGTCGAGTATGTGCAAGCGAGGTAGAGAGAGGTCTTGACGATTCATAGGGTTTCCACTAATCTCCAGCGCAATCGACACACGAAGTGTTCCGACGTACCCGCAACAGCTAAGGCAAGCCTCAGGGCTTGACGAGCGCGTTTAGTGACCTGGGGGCGAAGGACAGCCTGATGGGTAGAGAGCGACCACCGACCAGCAATGCCCGTCGGCCCGCTCGCCTGGGGATCGTCGAGCCGCGACCCGCAAGGGTCACTTCGGCCCGCAGAGCGGGCTGCATTGGCTCGCACCCATAGCCTTTCTATGTTGCGCGAGCCGAAGCATCGGAATCGCGCCATGACCCACAAGCAACCCCCTGCGGCCAAACCGAAGCCGCGTGCGCCGTCGATCTCTACGCAGAGCACCGAACGCCCGTCGATTCGGCCCAAGCAAGCTGCCGCGCTCCTGGGCGTCGGACTCGCCACCCTCTACCGCTGGCAGGCGTCCAGGCCTGACATGCCTCGGGCTCGCAAGCTCGGCCCGCGCACCACGGTCTACGATCGCACTGAGCTACTGGCATGGCGCGACGAGAGTCCGGAGGCTGGCAACGGCTCATACGGCGGCCAGGTATGAGCAACCGCGCGCTACTCACATCGGTGACGACGCTGTGCGGCGTGACCCTCAAGCAAATTGCAGAGGCCACGGGCGTGCCCATCGCGCGCATCCGCGAGGCATCGAAGGGCTGGCCGCTGCGTGACCTGCACCAGGAGCCGCTGAACGCCTATGCCAAGTGGCTGCTCCGCGGGGCATACACCACGGCTACCAAGCAGATGCATGCAATCCCGGAGCTGCGCCGCCACCCCAAGTCGCAGAGCCATGTGCGTGCCTTGGCGGATGCCTACCGAGCCGCGTTCTCCATCGATCTCTTGGACGATTGCGAGGTGTCCAAATGAGCGCCAAAGCAGACGTGACGCGGCACGGCTCCGCGTGGCTTGTCGAGACGTTCCCTCACGAGGATTCGCCGCCGGAGATGCATGCGATCGACCTGCTCGCGCCGGTGAGCTTTCGAAAGGACATCGCGCAGTCGCTGCAGATCCCACGTACGAGGCTCGAGCGTTACCGTCGCGGCGTCGAGACGATGTCGGAGGCAACCCGGGATCGCATTCGCAGGTTCGTCGTCGAGCACACCCTCGGTTGCATCGAGCATGAGATCGAACGCCTCCGCAACGAGCCGTACTCGCGTGACTTCATCATCGCGGACATCTACTGCTACAGCGCTGCCCTCTCGGTCGTCACCGACGGTCGCTACTCGTTCCTGAACACCGAACACCTGACCGCGGACGACGTGATCAAGGGGTGCGGATGGTAGGCGCCGCGGCGGTATCAAAGAGCGTGGATGAGACCCCCTCAATGCATACCCTTGAGGAATTTTTCGCCTACGTAGGCGAGGCGCACGACGGCGCGCCGCTGCTGCTGATGGCGATCTCTCCGAACCAAGGCAAGCCGGCCCATGCCACGGTGCGCACTGCCGGCGAAGCCGCAGCCTGGGCAGCACAGCAGGGAAAGTCAAAAGGGGTATACCTTCATGTGAACCCCGTGCGCGCAGAGGCGGCGGGCTCGTGGAAGGGAAAGGCGACGCTCACGGCGACAAAGTCGGTTGCGTTCTTGCATGCAGACATCGATCCGCGCGTCGGCGAGGATCGAGAACAGGAACGCGCGCGCATCCTTGGGCTCATCAACGGCTGGCGGCTGAAGCCATCACTGTGCGTGGATAGCGGGAACGGCTACCAAGTCTGGTATCGGTTGCACCGCAGCAGGGCCACGGAGCTGGATGGCTCTAAGGAGCGCGCCGAGGAGTTGGGGCGGTACAACCAGCGCATCGCAATCGACCTAACGGGCGACTCGACGCACGATGTCTCGCGCATCCTTCGCGTCCCATTCCTCACGAACTTTGCCAGCGCCAAGAAGCGTGCAAAGGGGCGTGTTGACGCGCCTACCTCTGTGGTCGCCTTCAACCCCGATGCTGTCTACGACTTGAGCGACTTCACGCCGGCCGCACCTCCGCGCGTGACTGTGGCTCACAAGACCGGCCGCGGTGGCGCCTCGACGCAGCATGACGATGCCGCGCACGGCGGCATGGGTGTCGACGAACTGCAGGCTTGGGCAAGGACTGCTCACGCATCGATCGACGACCTGACGCTCGCCTACATCGCCACCGGAACTCATCCGCTCGACCCCAATCGCCACGGTGGCGACCGCTCCGCTGCGGTCTTTGCATGTACGTGCGGGCTTGTACGTGCCGGCGTGCCGCCCGAGCTGATCGTCGGAGTGCTGACCGATCGTCAAAATGCGATCTCGGCCCACGTGCTCGACCAATGGGGTGACAAGGCCGCCTATGCGCGGCGCCAAGTTGAGCGGGCCACGGAAGCAGTCGCGTCGCAGAGGGCGCCGACTGGTGGTGCGGGACGCGATGCAGTCGAAGCGGCGCGGCGCGCCTATCAAGTGGAGGAAAACCGACGCATTGGCGAGGGCTCGGACGACATCCCGGCCGCAGAGGTCGTCGACCTCGACGCAGCGCTTACCCGTTTCGTCTTCTGCTCCGACGGCTCGCGCGTGGTGGATGTGTTCAAGCCTCACTACGACCTGGCGCTGCACGACTGGCACGCGACCTACGCTGCGTCCAAGGTGGCAGTGCCTCGACCTCCGAAAGTGCTCGCAGGCGGAGCCGTCAAGGAGCAGGAGCCTGCAAGCGTCCCGATGACCAAGATTTGGCTGAACCATGAGGGTCGTCGAACCGTTGTCACGCGCACGTTCAAAGCCGATGGTGCGCTGGTTCTTCCTGACCCTCAGGGCCGGCTCGCAGTCAACTCGTGGCGACCATTCAATCGCTCGCTCGCGGTGGACGATCTTGCCGCTACAGACCTCGCACTGTTCGTTGATCACGTGTCCTTCCTGTTCGGCGAGGACGCTGACCGATTTCTCGATTGGCTCGCGCACATCGAGCAGCGCCCCGGCGAGCTGCCGCACACGTCGTGGCTACACATCGCACGCAAGTTCGGCATGGGCCGCAACTGGCTCGCCTCCGTGCTCACGCGCGTATGGGCCGGCAGCGTCGCACCGAACTTCGACCTGGTGGCGACGTTGAAGAACGGCTTCAACGGCGGCCTGTCACGAAAGGTGCTCGCCGTCGTGGATGAGATTCGCGAGGGTGGGCGCGACGCGCAATGGGAGCACTCCGAGAAGATGAAGAGCCTCATCACCGAGGAGACGCGGACGATCAATCCGAAGTACGGCCGTCAGTCGATCGAGTTCAATGCCTGTCGATGGCTGTTGTTCAGCAACCACCTGTCTGCGATTCCGCTGGAGAACGGCGATCGGCGAATCGAGGTCGTGGTGACGGAGGCCGCCCCGCGGTCGGCCGACTACTACGTGACGCTGTATCGCGCTCTGAACGATCCCTGCTTCATCGCAGCGGTCGCGGCCTTCTTGGGGCGGCGTGACCTGTCGGCATTCAACCCTGGTGCGCACGCGCGCCTCTCTGCCGCAAAGCGCGAAGCGATCCAGGCCAGCCAGTCGCCCGACGCCTATTGGGCCGAACTAATCGCCGCGCACTGGCCCTGCGACGTTGCATCGAATCGAGACGTGGCCGCGGTATTCAACGATAGCGAGGAGCACGGCAGCGCCTTCTCTGCCGCGCATCGGCGAGCGCTGCAGGCCGCGGATGTCGTGCCGCTCGGCACGCCTCTTCGGCTCAGGAGCGGGCCGACGCGTGTGCACGTCATTCGGAACAAGGAGCGTTGGAAGAACGCGGAGCCCCGCGAGCTGGTCGCGGAGTGGGCGCGCTGCGAAGGACTGGTGAACGCGTCGAAGTGGCGGGGTTGGAGGCACTTCTTGCTGGGCGTTGCCTCGGGGCAGGCGTTCGATCATGGGGAGCCCAGGCAGCCGGAGCGCCTGCCGTTCTGACGGTGTTACGGTGTTACGGCAGTTACGGCACTTGGAATAGAGGGCAAAACGAAAGTCGATGTTCTTTGCGTCAAGTTCCCTGTGGGAGCGTTACTGGCGTAACACCGTAACGCGACGCCGACGCTGCGACGCCTGGGCGATTTAGTTCGTCTCGTCTCGTCTCGCTCGCGTCCAATTCGTCCGCAAAGCACGCCTGAACGCGTAGCCTCAGCTCCTGCGGAGACTGTCTCCGCTGGATGGCTAGGAAAATAGCGCCTCTCCGGCAGGAAGTGGGCTCCTACCCATCTACCTATCCAACTTAAGCGTCCAAAGGCACAGGCTTTCGGAACGCTGCCGCTAAGGAGCCTGCTGCGATGAAGCCTGACAGGGTCTGCCTGTACTTGCGTCCGCACCCCACCAGCACCGCTGAGGAGCAGGAGAGCGCGCTGCTCGCCTGGGCCGATGCGCTGGGCCACCGCGTCGTCGCCAAGTTCGTGGAGTCGGAGCGGAAGCGTGGCGCGGATCTCCGTCGGGAAGCCACCAGGATGCTCGCTGAGGCGCCGAACGGCCGATGGGATAGGGTAGGAGCTGCTTCGCTGCTCGCGCTGTGCCGCAGCGTGCAACACGCGGACGCGATGCTGACGCAGCTCGCGTGCCTCGGCGTGTCCGTCACGCTGCTCGCCGAGCGCATCGACACGGCGACCGACGCAGGCAAGACCGCGGCGGCCTTTGCTCTGGCGGCCCAGCTCGATCATGAGCTGCATGCCGAGCGCGCGTTGATCGGGTCGCGCAGGCGCGCTGCGGCTGGCTATTCGATCGGTCGACCTCGCGTACCCGAGACCATCGAGGCGCGCATCGTTGCCCTCCTGCGCGCGGGCGTCACAGCCGAGCGCATCACGCGTATGGTCGGCTGCGGCAAGTCGACGATCTACCGGGTACTGCGCGAGCTGCAGCCAGCGGAGGCCGGGGCGTGAGCGCGGAGCTGGTCGCATCGAAGTCCGTGTGCAGCACAGACCTCACCGTGCCGGCGCCGCTGTCACTGCAGCAGCTCAATGCCGTGCGCACGCTGGCGACGGAAGGCGTGCGCGAGCACACCATGCGCCGCGCGCTTGGCCTGACGCCCTCGCAATGGAAGGCGCTCAAGCAGGACGCCAGCGACGGCGAGCTGTCGCCTCTCGGCCTCGCGCTGGAGGAGGGCAGAGCGGCAGGCATCGACGACCTGGTGGCGTTCTTCAAGGCCCGCATGCGCGAGGGCGACATCCGCGCCGCGGAGTGGATCGGCGACAGGCTCTACAAGGTCGGCCGCGAGGACGGCAACGGCGAGCAGCCGCGTGTGCAAATCAACATCAACGCGGCGCTGTCCCCCGAGGACTATCGGCGTCTCATCCAGGTGCAGCAGCCATGACCGCGCAGACCATCGGCCCGACGGCATTC
>FTCK01000178.1_pt1 | contig 10140 bp, 21 predicted proteins | sample 1639711 | NCBI WGS metagenome assembly FTCK01 (sample SAMEA3914869, study PRJEB12502) | metagenome | biome: forest; material: soil | place: USA | collected 2012-03-12 | depth 0.1 m | reverse complement strand
GGTTCAGGGGCGCAGTCGTCCGCCGTACAGCGCCGCCGCGAGCGCGGCCTGCATCTTCACGCGCTTCTCTGCCGCGTGGTCGGGGCGCATGCGGTCGAAGCTAGGCCAGTGGGCGCGGCAGGCGCGCTCGACCATGTCGGCGTCGATCTGCATCTTCGGGGGTGTCGGATCTCGCTGGCTGAAGACGCCGGTTCCAGCCGCGCAGTTCGCGAGCGCCTGGGCGCGGCCAGCCTGAATATCCGGATCGGCCATGCGTTCGGCCAGGGAGGCATAGCCTTTCGCGGGTCGGCCCGGAAACGGCCAGTCATGGGCGCGTCCGTGTTCGGCGCTCACGATGCGGCCTCCATCGCGGACAGGGCGGCGCGCGCGATCTCCAGCGTATCCTCGGCTTCCGTCTTCTGGCCTTCCAGGATTCGGAGCTGGCGCACCTTGCGCGCCACCAGGCGCTTCAAGGCCTCGCGCTGGGTTCGGCTCAACGCCTTCGCGCCACTGGTGAGGGCAAACCGCTGGCGCTTATGGGGCCATTCCATGCACGAGAACCAGGCGCCGCGAGGCGTGGTCTTGACGCACCGCCAGCGCGTCCATTCCAGTTTGACGCCCTCGTACATTTCGCTCCCGCCGTCGATCCAGGCGCCCTCCACGCGATGCCAGATATCGCCCACGGCGGCCGGCTTCGGCGTGTGCTTGCGCATCGTCTCGGCGTTGACCAGCGCCAGGGCGGCGAAGTCTTCGGGGGTCTTCGGGGTGGCGTCAGCCATGGCTCGCGCCCTCCACTAGCTTCGGTTCTTCCCACTCTCGCACGGTCTTCCGGCCGCCGTTCGATCCGTCCTTCAGGATGATTTCGACGACGGGAAGCGGATTGCCGCAGAACTCGTAGAACGCGACAACCTTGCCGCGCCGCCGACCCTTGCCGTGTTTCCATTCGATGATCTGGTTCAGCTTGAATGGGCATGCCTTCGCACGCTCGATCTGCTCCAGGTTGCGGATCTGCTTTTCCAGCGCATCGCGCTTGGACTTTAGGGATTGCAGCTCTTTGGACTCGATCATGGTGTCTCGTGGTTGATGGTCAGTGGTTCGGATGGCTCAAGGCTTCTTGCGCCACGCGTCGAAGGACGCGATCATTCCAGCGACCTGGAGGCGAAGTCGGAAAGCATCGTCCGATTCTTTTCCGGGCGTGGTCTGCTGGTTCAGCATGACCATCACGTCCATCAGTGCGCGACGATAGGCATGAAGCGTGAAGCATTTCGCGGCCAGCAGGTAGCCCAGGGCAAGGCCGCAAAAGGCGGCTGCGATGGTGGCGATCACGGCTTCACCTCGCCCATGATCTTCGCGCGAAGCTCCTCGTACTCACGCCCAAGCTGGCCGCCGCGTGCGGACTTGTGCAGCTCGTAGAACGAGAAGAAGCGCTCCGCGAGCTTCAACAGCTCGGGCGCGTGCGCGATCAGGCGCGCGATCTCGTCGCGCACGCCCGGCGGAGCCGGGTTCGGGTGGTTGATCGGGAACTGGTCGTGCTCGCGAAAGCTGACGCTGCTGGGCATGATCACCATGGGCGTGATGTGTTCCGTCCCAGGCTGGTAGACCCAGCCCTGGAAGTGCTTGGCGTTGATGTTCATGGTCAGGCGGTGCGAGCGGCAATCCACTCTTGAGCCATCGCGAGGTTCTCGGCGGTCGGCGCGAGGCTGCGATAGCGGCGGCCGGAGACGTAGAACCAGAGAAGCTGCACGCCGCGCGTGTGGGTCACAACGCGAGCCGTCCGCTTACCCGGCGGGGTGAAATCGGCATCGGTCTTGATCGTGATCTTCAGGCCCATGGTGTTCTCCGTTGCGTTTCGTGATTCGATGGATGAAGTATCGGAGTTCCGAGAGTATCGGTCAAGCGAGCCTATCCATCTTTACATTAGAACGGCAAAACCTCATCCTCGGCGACAACCGTGTACCCAGGGTGTTCGGAGTCGATGCGCGCAAGCTTAGCCTCCCAGCGCGCGGCGGCGCGGTCTTTCCCGGCCATGATGTTCTCGCTCTGCGTCACCAGCGCCGACAGGTGCGACGGGCGAATGCAGTCCGGAGATTCGCAACGGTGATCGTATTGCAGCCCGCTCGCGCGAACCTCACAGTAGGCCAGCCACAAGTCATCGCGCGACATTGGCCCCAGGTGATCCAGGAGCCATGCGACGATGTGCGCCGACAGCCGGCGCGTGCTCCAGTTGAGGCCGCGCACCCGCACGTCGATGCGCGCATACCCGCCGCGACAGAGGCGCACGCCGCGACCCGTGGCGCACCAGCATTCGCCCAGCTCCGCGTCCTGGCCGAACCACTGCCATCGCGGCTCGGTGCGGGCCTTCAGCGACTCCAGGGTCAGCGGCGCGCAGGCTCACGCGCCAGTCCAGCGCGAAAGCGCGCGGCTCACGATGTTCGCCACCTCGTCGGGCGTTGCCTGGCGCGGCTCTGCGCTGCCCCACTCGGTGCCGGCCGGCCAGAACACGCGCGCGCTGTCGTCGGGTGTCGGTTCCTTGCGGATGATCGTCACCGTCCCGTCGATGGCGTCCGTCTCGTGGATCACGTTCGGCGCCTGCCGGTAGGTGTCGCCGGGCAGCAGGCGCTCCGGGAACAGCATCGGCGACAGGAACGTGCGTTGCGGCTCCGACTTGAAGTAGCAGCCGGCGCCCGGCTTGATCATGGCCCACTGGTAGGGCTCACCCTCGCCGGCCTCGTCGCGCTCGACGTAGATCCGATTCACCAGCTCGCCGGACAGGATCGTGGAATTCAGCGCCCATTGAAGGTGATCGTGGATCATCGAGACGCCGGGCAAGCGGTAGCGCTTGTCCCATACGTGGAGGCGGCAGTGGCCGACGAGGTGCAGGCGGATGAAGCCCATCCCCTGGAGGCTCCAGGAAAAGTTATTCGCGTGGTGGAGGATCGCGCTTGCGAGCGCTTGTGATTCGATGGTCATGATTGATCCTTCTGCGCATCGGCAGAGACAGAACCGACAGAGAGCGCGTATTCACCGTGCGGAAGGTCGAAGAACGGGTATCGGTTGCCAACGAATTCCCAATGCTCATGGCCCTCCGCCGTCTTGTAGCGACGCAAACGCGCCACCGGCTCGGCTGGAGCTGCGGCGCGGCGTGCGAGTAGTTCGTGCACACCACGCATTTCGTCGTCCGTGGGGGCGCGACTGAAGAAGATGCTGAGCGCGGTTGGCAAGTCCGCATCTCGACTCACGCCCCAAAGTTTCAGGTCTTCGCCCATCTTCGCCACGTCAGGGCTCGCCTCGGTAGCCAGACCGCGCTCGCTTGCCGATGCGGTGGTGGAGGGAGCGGCGGAGAATGCCTTGACGGCGCTGAGAAGGTCGCCGATGCCGCGTCCGTTCGCCAGAAACGTCGCCTCCTCGACCACGCGTTCCCATGTATCGCCGGATTCAGGAACAGCGTGGCCGGCCAGAACATCGCGAACCATCTGAATCGCTCGCTTGCGATCCATGATCGTGGAGCGCGACAACATGGTGCCGATCACTTCATCAGTCAGCGCGGCCGGCTCGCTCGCCGGGGTAGATGCCATGCTGGCGATGTGCTCCTCCAGCGACACGAGGTCTCGGCGCCAGTCCTTCTCGTCGTGCACGTAGCCGAACCTGGAACACAGCGATCGGTGGAAGTTCTTGAATCCGGCTTCTGAAGCGTTAAAGCCGGTCTTGAACGCTTTCTGTTCGGCTGACACGATGTCTTCGGCGCTGTACTCCCAAACCACTTCCCCGCCATCAGGCGCCAGGCGGGCGGCAGGGGCTTCGGGTTGCTGGGCGATGGCGGCGTACACCTCAGGCGTGAACGCGTAGTACTGACCGCCGATCTGCACGATCCAATCGCCGTCTTTCAGCACCGTCCTGCCGCGCGCATTATTGACGCACGGATGCTGACGCGAGGAGCCAAAGTCATACCACCATAGGCCCGGAAAGTTCTCTTCGTAACCGGAAAAAACGGGCCGAATATGGTCATCGTAGATGAACTGCTTCGCCTCAGTTATTGCTGCTGGGCGGCCGGCATTTTTGGGTGTGTCATCCATGGCGGTAATTCCATCCTTGCGGATCATGACGCTCGCGCTTGGGCGCGTCGGCGTCCAGCAGCGAATCGTCGGGGTGGTAGGTCATGCGGGCGCTCGCCTCGCGGATCTTGCGCAAGCGCTCGACCTCCTCGGGGCCGCCGCACGGTGCGCACCAGCGGCTATCCCTGGCGCGAAGGCGGTGGCAACCTGCGCCCGAACATTCGAGGGCGGGGATGCTCATTTCGTGTCACTCGTGGGCGTGAGCGCATCGATCAGGCGTTGCACGCCTCGACCCTCACGCTTCGGGTTGCGGACGATCCACAAGCCGGTTCCCGGCCAGAAATCGACGGTCAGTCCGAGCGCGCGGACGATCAGGTGGGCGCCCAGGTTCTTCGTCTCGAACTTGAGGCCGGCGGCGAGCAGCATGGCCGCGCTATCCACGCGGTTGTCGGCGCGCTTCTGCTGGCGAGCCGCTCTCACGTCGCGCCAGAAGTCGCCCAGGTTGTCGTCGTCAGCCTCGGGCATCACTCATCCCAGCATTCAAGTTCACCCTGGACGGCTTCGGCGGGCGTGTCCCAGCGGTAGCCGTCGCGGTCGTTCGAGTCGGCCTCGTTCTGCGCGGCGGCCTCGGCCATTGACCAGAGAGTAGCGAGGGGCCAGGGCTCAGCGCTGTTCAGGAGAGAGTCACCGTTCAGTCGGCTCCTGAATTCCAGGAAAGCACGGAACGTCCAGATCAGGCGCCGGAGTCGGCGGAATCCCTTCGGCTGCATGGGTATGACGTAGCCGGTCATTGAACCGTCTCCGGCGCCAGGGCCTCCTCGACCGCCTCGGGCGAGAGGCACAGCTCTCGCGCGACGGCCTCCACGGCGGCCTAGTGGGTCGGGTACAGCGTCATCGCCGTGTCGTATGCGGCCTTCACGGCGTAGCGCGGATAAATCATGGTGTGAGTCCAGGTTGATGATCGGAGTATCGATACTATCGGAGTTCCGAGACTCAGGCAATAGGGCCAGCACTCGCCGTCAGCATTGCGGACTGACGCAGACGCGCCGTGCGCTTCGCCCAATGGCGTCGATTTACTTCGACCTTTCCGACAGGAGCGGGATAGTCTGCGTCTCGCTTGTTCCCCAGCTTGTAGATCCGAATCGCCGGCCCCTGGGATTGACGCTCCCAGCCGCCAACATGAACCAGCTTGAGCTTCTTCGCCTGCTTCAACCACTCGTAAATCGCGACCTTGTGGAGCCCGAGAAGTTCGTTTAGATCACGAACCGTCATGCCCTCCTCCAGCGCGCGCCACAACTGGACAAACTGGTAGACGCCGGAACGGAACGGCGTGCGCTTGCGCGGGCGCAGCCGGCGCCCTGTCGGCAGCGGGCAATCCGCGCCAGGCCCGAGGCCCCACACTTCGCAGATATTCCCGCCAGCGATTGGCGCCTGCCAGTTAATGACGCGGATAAGTCCGTGGGCATGAAGCCTCCGCATGATGTCCAGCGCGTTGTCGCGCTTCAGGCCGGCGGCGTTCGCCACATCCGAAGTCGTGCCCGGCATGGCTGCAACGATCTTGAAGTACGCGCCGATCCCGCGCGTTGCCCGGAAGGTCATTTCTCCAGCTCCGGCAGCGCTTCGGCCGGGTATTTCTTGAACGCCAGCGGCTTGATGTGCAGGCCGAAATACGTGCCGATGGACTCGGCGCCACGGAAGTCGTCGGCGCATTGCTGCGAGACATCGCCGTAGTGGTAGACCGGGACGGGCGTCTCTCCGGTCGCGGCTCGCGGCTTGAACTGGACGGCCAGCGTCTTCGTCTCGGGATCGTAGCCGATGGCCGCGATCTGGCTGGACTTCACGCGCTTGAGCGGGATCTTCGCGCGCGGCTCGGTTTCGATGGCCTGGGCCGGCTTGAAAAGTTTCGGCATGGTGGTTCCTGGTTGGTTAGAAGGGATCCGAGTCGTCTGCGCTCGGCGGAGATTCCGGCGCAGGCTCCGGCAGCGTGTGCCTGCGCGACAAGCGAGGCACAGGGGCGTCCGTCGGATCGGGATCGGTGGTGAACGTCACCTCCAAGCCCTCCGGATAGGAAATGGTCTTGATGTTGGTGATCCGCGCATCGGGGTCGCCGAAGATGGCCGAGGCGTGGGCCTTCAGCAGCTCGCGGATAGCGTTGTTGGTGAAGGTCAGCTTGTTGTCGCCGGGGAATTTCATGGTTGGTTCTCAGTGATCGGCGCCAGCCGGGCGCCACGGTGTTAGAACGGAATGAACGTCGATTCCGAGCTGTGTAGGCGCTTGATCAGCGCGAGGCGGATCAGCTCGTAGTCGCCCACACTCCAAAGGCGCGCGGACTTGTCTTTCTTGCGCCAGGGGATGCCGAGCTTCTCCACGATGAAGGCTTCATCCAGGCGGAATCCCAGGCATTCGGCGATCTTGCCGAGGCTGACGGTCGCGGGCTCGTCGGCGGCCAGCGTAGCGGCCACGTCGGCGACGGCGGACTGCACGGGATCGGGCGCACGCGAGACACCGGAATAGCTGGGCGCAATACGGCTGGTTCCCAGCGGCTGGCGCTCGAACGTTTCCAGGCTGGAGGACACGATGGATTCCGCGACAGGGCTCGGCGCCAGCGCAACATCCAGCGCCTTCGCGTCGGCCTCGAATCGCTCCCGCTCGGCGAGCGCCTCGGCATCCTGGCGTCGGCGCTCCTCGGCGGCCTCGATCTTCGCCTGGCGGTCGGCTTCGGCCTTCGCTTCGCGGTCGCGCGCCTCCTGGGCATCGCGCTCCTGGCGCAGGATCTCGGCCGCCTGGGCGCGCGCGGCGGCCTCGGCCTTCGCCTTCTCCTCTGCGGCGATACGGTCGCGCGTGGCCTGCTCCTCGGCCGCCTTGTCGGCCTTGTGCTTGTCGATGCGGCCCGACACGATGGCGGCGACAGCCTCGGAGTCCTTCAGGATCAGGCCGGCGGCATCGTTGAACAGGAAAGAGAAATCGGGCTGAGCTCGGATGGCCCGGATGTTCACGCGCATGGCATTGGCCGTGTTCGTGGCCTCGATCTTGGCGCGCGCCAGTTCGGTATCGAGCGCGTCCTTCATGGACGAAAAGCTGCGCTTGCCCTTGATCTGTGCCGGGAAGTCGGCGGCGATGGTCGGCAGTCGATAGGGTGCGATCCCTTCATTCAGCTCCGCGACGAAGCCGTGGAATGCCGCGACCGATTCGCCGACCAACTCCGTCTTGCGCTCGCCTTCGCGGCGCTTGACGAGCTTGTCCTGCTCCAGGCGAATGGCGGCGGTCTCCGCCATGATGGCGTCGATGGTCTTGAACAGCTTGTCGATGCTCTCGGTTTGCGAGAGGGCATGCTCCTTCGCAGCCTTCAGGCTCGCCTCTTGGCGCTCGCACCACTTCACGGCCTCCTTCGCGTCGGCGAAGTCCTGATCCGTGTTCAGCGTGCGGTTGATGCTGCCCAGGACGGCGCGCGCGATGGTCGCCCACTCCTCCACGTTGGTGTCCGTGACTTCGCCATGCACCAGGACGCGCAGGGCTGGCAGGCTATTCATCGACGCCCCGACCAGCTTGGTGGGCTCGGCCTTCGCGGGCTTGTAGGCCGCCAGATCGGCGTCGAACTGGCGCCATCCGGCCTCGATCTTGGCTTGCAGTGCTTCGTCCGGGTAGACCCAGCAATGGCGCTCCTCGATCAGGTCGCACTCGCTCGTCCACTCCGAGCCCATGAACAGGCACGCCTCGGAAGTCTTCGCGACCATGAACTGCTGATTGACCTGGATCAGGTGGTACAGCGGAAGGGAAACGTTCTCGTTTTCCCCGCGATTGGGCATGCACTCGCGCAGCACGCTGGACAGCCGTTTGTGCTCGAAGTGGAGCGCCTCCGAGAAAGTCAGGCCGTCGAACGAGGCCGACAGGTTCGTCCCCTCCAGGTTGCCGACGACCGGATAGAGCGATTCCCCGACGATTTCCTCAGCCAGTGGCAGCGCCAGGCGCTCGAACCGGTGGCCCGGGTCGAGGACGACGGTTTGCTGGTATTCCGAGACCTCGGGTTGCATGCCCAACCAGACCTCGTGAAGGAGCTGGCTCCGGGTCTTGTAGGGGCTGACGCCCATCATTGCCGCCGCATCGCTGGCGTTCCGCATCGAGCGGCGATAGGCCAGCCATTCCGGGCTACCCTGGACAAGTTCGTGGAGTTCCATGGTGTGTTCTGGTTGAAGTGTGATCAGTATCGCCTATCCGACAGTATCGGACAAGCGATAGTTACTTGGCGCGCTGGAGGCTGTTCAGCTTGCCGCGCTGGGTCGGGTTCAGGCGCCCGACCGTGGAAACTTTGGCGATGATGGCTTGCGCCGTCGTCTCGCCGCTCGCGACCTTCGCCATCCAGGTCGGGAGGTTCTTCTCGAACTCCGATTTCGGATAGTCCGGGAGTTCACCCCTAGGGCTCGACGGTCGCGCGTCCTGGCGCTCGGGAACATCGGCGGGGGGCCCATCAATCGGCGGATCTCCCGCGCCATCGGGATCGGGCGGCGTGTCCGGGCCGTGCAAATCGCCCTTGTGCCACATTTCCAGTCCGGCGCCGAAGCGCATGGCGGCATTGCGGATGGCGTCCCCGATAACCTCTTTCTCGCGAGATCCCATGTCCGCGCCGGGTTTCTTGTCGGCGTTGCCGTAGCCCAGGCGAGTGACGCCGCACACGGTCAGCCTGATCCACAAGCCGCCGATGTTGTCGAAATGCGGTTCGCCGTCCGGATTCCAGGACACCGGCTCCCAATTCCATTGCGGATCGGAATCCAGGAGGCGATCCGTCGTCGCCGCGTGGCCCACATAGTCGAGGTGAACCGCATTCTTGTGATGCCAGCCCTTGCAGATCGAGCAATTGATGCCGAGTGCACGATTCGCCTCGCGCTCCTCGCGCTGCTTCTTCGACTCCTTCGGGAGCTTGCCGATCTGGTGCGCCTCGAACGGCTGGCGCATGAGATCGAGGCCGGTCGGCTTGGTGGTGTTGGTCATGGGTTCAGTGTCCAGTGATCAGGAGAAGAAGACGGAACCAGAAGCCGGGGCGGCTGGCGCGCATCGGGTGGCTGGGCCAGCGCTCAGCAGTCGTCCGGCAGGCGCGGCCCGTGTGGGCAGACGAGTTCCGATAGGTGTCGATGGTGTTCATCGGTGGTACTCCAGCGCCCTGGACACGAACCAGCCGATCAGGCCGGCGCATGTTCCAGTCGCGATGATGGTGACGATGATCAGGGGCCAGTAGCTCGCACGGCGAGCCACCGGAGGCGGGGCCGGGAACGGGCGCAACGGGTCGAGCGGATCAGCGCTCGCGGCTTCCGTTCCGGCCGGGAACGGGGTGGCGCTCGGCGGACTCGGGCGCCAAGTCGCAGCCTGGACGCGCCGCGTCAGGTCGCGGCCAGCCGGTGTCGCGAAGAATTCGCGCATGGCGCGCCGGTCTTCGGCGCGGGCGGCCATGTCCTCGTGGGCCGAGTATGAGGAGCGGTCTCGATAGTCCATGGTGGCCTTAGTCGCGGGTGGTGATTTCGTACTCGCCCTTGGCGGTGCGCGTGTAGACGTAGACCCGGCCGGCAGCGATCAGCGCCAGGGCGCAGTCCAGGGCCTCGTCCATGTGTTGAAAGATCAGCGTCATCGCGTTCTCCGGTTGGTGTGCATGCAGTATCGGAGATCCGAGACTGGTTTGTCAACGGGTGCGCAGCGAAATCTTTGTGATAAATCTCGCTTGACCGAGACTATCGATTGCCCGATACTGAAGCCATGAACATGGACGAAGCCCTCACAAAGTACCTGACCGTTCGAGCAATCGCGCGGGCGCTGAACATGCGGGAGAACACCGTCTCCGAATGGAAGACGACGGGGATTCCGCACCCGCAACAGGTCAAGCTCGAATCGATCACGGGCGGCGAACTGCGCGCCGACGACGAGGCGTGGAGCCCGGCGGAACCGAGATTCACGACGGAGCGGTTCAACAACGGGCGTCACAAGCCCATGCCCATCCGTGCGAAAGAAACCTTGGAATGACTGGAGGCCATGAAATGAAGTTCCTCACCGAAGCCATGATCCGCGACCTGGAGGCGCAAGCCCTGGCGCGCGAGATCGCCGACGAGGCCGAAGCCCTGCTCCG
>FTCK01000406.1_pt1 | contig 10324 bp, 4 predicted proteins | sample 1639711 | NCBI WGS metagenome assembly FTCK01 (sample SAMEA3914869, study PRJEB12502) | metagenome | biome: forest; material: soil | place: USA | collected 2012-03-12 | depth 0.1 m | reverse complement strand
CGTGCAGCAGGGCGTGTCGTCACCACCGGGCGTCCAGCCGGTGGGCGTCGAGGGGAAGCCGTCGCCCGGAGCCGTGGGGGTGGTTCCGCCGTCCTCCGGGCCGCCGGGGCCGGCCACGGCGGGTGGCAGGAACGCCTGCGGCACGTCCTCCGGCGCCGCCGGCGGCATGTCGGCCACGGCCCCCGGCAACCCCGCCGGGGGGCCGGCCGCCGGCTCGATGTCGATCGGCTCCTCGTCCAGCGGAGCCATCGCCACGGGCAAGCGCCGCGAGACCAGCGAGACGTTGTTGCACACGGTCGGCACGATGACGCAAACCTCGTCCGCGCAGTAGACGAGCCCGCGTTCGCGGTGCTTCGGCGACCACGCCGACCGATCGACGTTGCCGTGGCAGACCTGTCCGTGCCCGCTGTGCATCTCGCGCAGGTCGGCGTAGCGACGGGTGCCGGCGATGTCGTCGCGGGTGATCGTGGCCACGTCCGTGTAGCGGTGGGCGGCCATCGATGCACGGAGCGCGCGGCGCGTCGAATCGGGCATGGCGAAGTCCGCCAGGGCCTGGACCGGGTCCGCGCGGTAGGGATTCGAGCCCGGATGCGTCCAGGCGCACTGCGGGGCCGCGGCCACCAGGGCCGTCGAGAGGATGAGCGCTACGGCCATCTCCGGTCCAACTTGCGAGAGGTGGACTGATTCATCTTCTCGACGGGCAATGGGGACGCCCGCGGGTGGCGGGGAGCCTCGCGACGCGGTGTCGCTGCGCAAATGTTATTTATTTGCAGTAATGCGGGAACTCATCGGTAAATATCGACACCGATTGGGTGAATAGTTACATCGAAGCTGAGGTAAAGCTTTCAATTCGAGATTTGATCTTGGTATTTACCCCGTCTCCAGGGTTTTCCCGTGCCTTATCCCAAGCTTGAGGCAGCGATCTAAAAGTGCCAGCGAATCTGAATTTTTTCCGGAGACAGCATTGCCGGCCGGAAATAACCTTCGCGGCGTCGAGAAAGTTGTCAAAACGGTGAAATTTATCCGTTCGCCAGCACCGATTAGCGTTGCATCGTCTTGCGATGAGCGCCAAGTCGGAGGCATCGGTGTGCCATGACGAATTCAATGATTTCTGCGCGAGTCGCCCGGATGCAGGCGGAGGGCGGTCCGTCAAAATCGGACAGGGTGCGGCAGCAGAAGGTCATGAGGCCGATGGTTATTCGACGGTCCGCGGAATCATCCGCGGGCGAAATTCTCATTGATAAACGGAGACATCCCATGGTTTCGAAATTGATGGCGACATCTGCAGTCGCCGTGGTGGCGAGTATTTCCATTCCCGCCGCCCACGCTTCGGTGCAGGGCAAGCTGCTCATGAACCGGCTGGCGCCCACCAGCTCCGAGCTGTACGTGTCCAACGCCGACGGCACCGGCGAGCACAAGCTGATCCCGACGACCGGCTACGACTATCACGCGTCGTTCTCCAAGGATGGCCAGTGGGTCGTGTTCACCTCGGAGCGCGACGGACTCGGCGAGGCCAACATCTACCGCGTGAAGATCGACGGCACCGGCCTGCAGCGCCTGACGACCCATATCGCCGCGGATGATGCCGCCGTCTTCTCGCCGACCGACGCCAATACCGTCGCGTTCGTGTCGACGCGCAGCGGCACGGCCGCCTGGGGCACGGCGAATATCTGGACGCTCAATATCAGCACGGGGGCGTTGAAGAACCTCACCGGTGCACTGGCATTCGATGCCACCAAGCCGCATGGCTATTTCAAGCCGTCCTGGTCGCCGGACGGAACCACCATCGCATTCTCGTCCGACGTCGGCAGCAATTGGCGTGGGCATAATCTCCCGAACGGTTGGGAGCGGACCCAGGAAACCTCGATCTATACCATCAAGGCGGACGGCACCGGATTCAAGAAGATTGCCAGCAACGTTGGATATGCCGAAGGCTCGCCGTCGTGGTCGCCGGACGGCAGCAAGGTGGTTTTCTACGAGGCCCCTGTCGAATCCACATGGGGTGCTCATCGGCCGGAACTGATCGACAGCGTCAGCTCGCAACTGATCTCCGTGAATGTCTCGACGCTGGCCCGTACCGCGCTGACGTCGAATGCGGGATTCAAGGTGTATCCGCAGTATCTGAATAACACGACCGTCGCGTATCACGTGAAGGGCGGGTCTACCGAAGGCCTTTACACGACCGCAGGCGGTGCCCGGTCGACGGCCAATTCGAATATCCGCTCGCCGCAATACTCGGCGGACGGCACCAAGATCGTCTACGAGAAGGCCGCGTACACGCCGCTGCGACCCAACGGCACCGCGCTGTACAGCTTCGACCCGAACTGGGCCTACACCTACGCGGACGTCTTCCCGCAGCTGTCGAAGGACCAGCTGAAGATCGTCTACACGGAGAAGGGCGCTGGCGCCGCGCCGCTCGATGGCGGCCTGGCGATCATCAACCCCGACTTCACCGGCTTCACCGAGATCTACAACCCGGCGACCAGCGGCGTCGATCCCAGCCTGATCGCCCAAGGCCTGGCCGGCGCGTTCCAGCCGATCTGGTCACCCGATCGCCAATGGGTGGCGTTCGGCTTTGGCGACTGGTTCTTCACGCGCGCCGTGGGCACGGCGAAGATCGCGCGCATCAAGGCGGACGGCAGCATGAACGGCGTGCCCGACGTCCTGACCGACGGTTCGATCAACTCCGGCTTCCCCAGCTACTCGCCGGACGGCACAAAGCTGGTCTACCGCGTCTGGAGCCCGACCGTCACCGGCCTGCGCATCCTCGACTTGAACACCCGCCAGATCACCACGCTGACGACGCTCCCCGACAACCTTCCGGGCTGGTCGCCGGACGGCCAGCGGATCGTGTTCACGCGCAAGATCATCAGCCCGACGGACCCGAACTCGTTCAACTACGACGTGTTCACCATCAAGCCGGACGGCACCGGCCTGACTCGCCTGACGACCGAAGGCGCCAACGACGCGCACGCGGTCTGGACGTGGGACGGCCACATCCTGTTCAGCAGCGGCATCTACGGCTTCAAGACCGAGCTCTCGCTGTACGACAACGCCTTCCAGCCGGATGGCCAGATGTGGTTGATGAATAACGACGGCACGCACCCCACGGCGCTCGAAGACACGATGTGGGAAGACGGCATGCCGCTGTACGTTCCCAAGCACTGAGTACCTGCCTGTTTTCTCTGGGCCTGAGTTGGGCGTCGCACCGAGGGGGTGCGACGCCCTTTTTTCGTTTCGCTCCGCGAGGTGCCGCGGCAGTGGGTGGTGGGGATTGGCTGCCGGTGATCCGTATCCTTAACGATTCCGCATGCGTTGCCTCGGCCATCGAAACTGCTGCGGACCCGAGTGACTGGGCGGTTGCCGCGGCAGGGCTGGGTCATCGCTGCCGTTTCCTGCTGCGCAAGCCTGCGTTTCGGGGGATGCGATGACGATGTCGATGGGCCACGACCCGCTGCGGCGGGGCGGATGCCAGCCTGGATTGCGCGCGCGGTCAGTCAATGCGCACAACGTGCGGGTCGTCTCGCTGCGTCAGGCGGAGTTGGGGATCCCGCACAAATGTCTCGCCACAAATGCGAAGGCGCCGGACGAATGCCGGCGCCTTGCTTGAAAACGAACAGATCGCCTGCTCGTTGCTCGATGACCTGTGATGGCGACTTCAATGATGAAGCCTCAGGACGATGCGATGAGCCTCACTGGCCTTCGCGGAACATCACCACGCTGACCGTTTCGATGAGGATCAGGATGTCGAGCCGCAGCGAGTTGTTCTTGACGTAGTAGAGGTCGAACTGGTGCTTGCGGCGTGCGTCTTCCAGCGAGGCGCCGTAGTGGTATCGCACTTGCGCCCAGCCGGTCACGCCGGGCTTGACGCTGTGGCGGATGTCGTAGAACGGAATCGCGTCCTTGAGCTGCGCGACGAAGCTCGGACGCTCCGGCCGCGGCCCGACCAGGCTCATCTCGCCCTTCAGCACGCTCAGGAGTTGCGGCAGTTCATCGATGCGGGTCTTGCGGATGAAGGCACCCACGCGCGTGACCCGGGGGTCGTTGCGCACGGCCCAACGCGCGACACCGTCCTTCTCGGAATCGATGTGCATGCTGCGGAACTTCAGGCAGGTGAATTCGACGCCGCCGAGGCCGACCCGGCGCTGCCGATAGAAGATCGGCCCGCGGCTGTTCAGCGGCACGGCGATCATCGTCACGATCATGATCGGAGAGAACGCCAGCAGCAGGAGGATCGAACTCAGGATGTCGAACACGCGCTTGACGAAGGTGCGCACGCGGCCCTGGACGAAGCCCTTGCCGTAGACCAGCCAGCTGCCCTTGAGACTGTCGATGGGGACCTGATGCAGCGTCTTCTCGCAGAACCCGGCGAAGTCCATCACCGGAACGCCGCGGATGCGGCATGCGAGCAGCTGATCCATCGGGACGCCGCCGCCACGTTGTTCCTTGACGGCGACGATCACTTCCTGGATGCGGTGGCGGGCGACCAGATCCGGAATCGATGCATCGGCAGGGAATACCTTCATGCCGGCGCCCATGATCTCAGATGCCTGGGGACCGTCCGACGGATACAGGCCGACGACGTTGCGCCGCATCACGCCGGGATGCGACAGGTCGCGTGCAATCGCGTACGCCTCGGAACCGGTGCCGACGATCAGCACGCGGGCCGGCTGCGACACGCTTCGCATCACCATCACGCTGGCCCGGGCCAGCAGCAGGCCGACGCACAGGTAACCGATCGCCGCGGGAATGAGTGCTTCGACGTAGTCGTCGTCGCCCACGAAGCGCACGACCTGGCGCGTCAGGTAGCCGCCGACCAGCATCGCGATCGCGACGCGGCCCACGGTGGCTCCGAGGGAAATCGGCCCGGGACGGTATAGTCCGACGAGCGCATACATTGATGCCATCACCAGCGCGAAGATGCCCGCGCTGACCAGTTCCAGTGCCATATGCGGCCCGATCTGCGGCACGCTCACGTTCAGATAGGTCGAACGCAAGGTAGATTCCGCGAGAATCAGCGCGGCAAAGCACATTCCGGCGTCGACAGCTACTTCGGTGAACGCCCCGAGGGCGACCGTTTGACGGAGTGCCTTCATGATCCGCTCCCACTTGTTTGCAATCCAGCGCTCAGATCCGAAGATCGCGAGGATTTGCGCAAGTCCCTCTCTTGGTTCGCATCTTAGGTTTCTGCCGTCGAGAGAACATCCCACGAGCGTGGGAGTGGTGCCTGCTTGAAGCTGTCACGCGAGGATGGCAGTGGCGGCGCGGGCCTGCGCACTCGATTGCCATCCCGCGAATGGGGGGCGCCGGCTTCCGTTGTTTATCCCTACACTGCGGTCACGCCGCCTTGATGCGGCAAGCAGCGGATCCACTCCTGCCTCGTGAAGCGCGGATTCTCCCGGTTCATCGGAGTCACGTTCCGCGGCGATAACAGGGGAGGGCGTCGTTTGTCCAGCGGTACTTCCGATCTAGCTGCGTGGAGCTATGGTCTTGCCGGCGTCGTGTTCTCGGCGCTGTCCGTGCGGCTGGGAAGCATGGGATACCTGCGCGGGCCCCGCAACCTGACGTCGATCTCGCTGGCGGCTGCCGCCGTTCTTTCGGCGGCCTGGGCCTGGATTGCCTTGGCGGCCGATCTTCACGATGCCGACCCCACCCTGACCGCCGCCGCCTATGTGGCCGACGTGGCGCGTTATGCCTGCTGGTATGGATGCCTGCTGAGCCTGCTGGGATATGTCGGCCCTGAGCGCCGTTCGGCTGGTGGCGGACGGTGGCTCGGGGCGGCGGCGGTGGTCCTGCCCGTGATCGGCCTCGTGGCGCCGCTGGCTGCTCGCGGAGAGGTCGGTGCAGACGAGTCGGAATCGGTGTTGCTGGGCGTGATGGCGCTCCCGGTCTTCGCGATGATGCTGGTCGAACAGCTTTACGGCAACGTCCTGGAAGACTCACGCTGGAACGCCAAGCCCTTGTGCCTTGGCTTGGCGGGCACCTTCTGCTTCGATCTGTACATCTGCGCCGAAGCCGTGCTGTTCCGCCACACCGACCTGAGGACGATCCAGGTACGCGGCTTCATGCACGCGCTGATGGTGCCGCTGATCTACCTGTCGGTCAGCCGCCGGCGCGACTGGATCTCCAAGCTGCGGGTATCGCGCAAGGCGGCGTTCCATTCGGCGACGCTGCTCATCTCCGGCGTCTATCTCATCTTCGTGTCGACCGTCGCCTACTACGTGCGCAACTTCGGCGGCGAGTGGGGCCAGGCGCTGCAGGTGGCGTTGGTCGTCATGGCATTGGTCGTGCTGACCGTGTTCGTGCTCTCCGGCAGCGTGCGGGCGAAGTTGAAGGTGCAGGTGGGAAAGCACTTCTTCCAGTACCGCTACGACTATCGCGAGGAATGGTTGCGATTCACGAAGACCCTCTCCGGCCAGACCACCACGCAAGAGATGGGGCGGCAGATCATCAGCGGCCTAGCCGACATGCTGGAGAGCCCCGGCGGCCTGCTGTGGACGCGGGCACTGGACGGGCGGACGTTCAACAACACCGCGCACTGGAATGCGCCGGCGCAGTCCGAAGGCGAGGCGACGGATTCGCCTTTCTGCGGATTCCTGCGCCAGAGCGGTTGGGTGATCAACCTGGAGCAATACCGCCAGGCGCCGCAGTTGTACCGGCAGATGGTCCTTCCCGGCTGGCTTCTCGCCATGCCGCGGGCCTGGCTGGTCGTCCCGCTGCTGGTCGCCGACGAACTGATCGGCTTCGTGGTGCTGGCCAGTCCGCGCACCGCGATGGACGTGAACTGGGAGGTCAACGACCTGCTGAAGACGGCCGGGCGCCAGGCCGCCGGCTTCCTGGCCCAGATGCAAGCCACCGAGGCCCTGCTCGAATCGCGCAAGTTCGACGCGTTCAACCGGATGTCCGCGTTCGTCGTGCACGACCTGAAGAACATCGTCACCCAGTTGTCGCTGATGATGAGCAATGCCCGGCGACTGCAGGCGAATCCCGAGTTCCAGCAGGACATGCTGATGACGGTCGAGAACTCGCTGGACCGCATGCGTCAGTTGATGACGCAACTGCGCGAAGGGGCGAATCCGGTGGCGACGACTGCGCTCGGCGTCGATCTTTCCGCGGCCTTGCGGCGGATCGAGAATCCCGCTTTCTGCAAGGGCCGGCATCTGGCGATCGATGCGCCCGACAAGGTCACGACGCGGGGCGACACCCAGCGCCTGGAACGCGTCATCGGGCACATCGTCCAGAACGCGCTCGATGCGACGGAGCAGTCGGGCGAGGTGTCGGTCAAGCTCGAACGCCTGGACAGGCAGGCGCGGATCGAGGTCGCGGACACCGGGCACGGGATGTCCCAGGAATTCATCAACGACCGCCTCTTCAAGCCGTTCCAGACCACGAAGCAGTCCGGCATGGGGATCGGCGCCTATGAGAGCCTGCAATACGTGCAGGAACTCGGAGGGTCGATCCAGGTCCAGAGCCAGCAGGGCCAGGGGACGCGGGTGGTCATCCTGCTGCCGCTTCTCGAGGCCCAGAACGAGTCCGACCTGCACATGTTGAAGGCATCATGACTTCCGAATCCCGGCGCACGCTGTTGATCGTCGAGGACGATCTCGCCCTGCAGAAGCAGATCAAATGGTCGCTCGACCGCTTCGAATCCGTCACGGCGAACGACCGCGAATCGGCGCTGGTGCAGATGCGCCGGTTCAATCCCGCGGTGGTGACGATGGACCTGGGTCTGCCGCCCGATGCGGACTCCGTTTCCGAGGGATTCAGGCTGCTCGAACGGATCCTCTCGCTCGATGGCGACACGAAAGTGATCGTCCTCACCGGCCAGAACGACCAGGCCAATGCGTTGCGCGCCGTGGCGCTCGGCGCCTACGACTTCTTTGCCAAGCCGTTCGAGCCCGAGCTTCTGAACCTGACGATCGAGCGAGCTTTCCGGTTGTTCGAGCTGCAGAAGGAGAACCGGCGCCTGCAGTCCATGCACCAGCCCGATGCGCTCTCCGGACTGATCACGCGCGACCCCGAGATGCTTCGGGTCTGCCGCATGATCGAAAAGGTCGCCGGCAGCAATGCGACCGTGCTGTTGCTGGGCGAGAGCGGGACCGGCAAGGAGGTGCTCGCGAACGGGCTGCACCAGGCCTCGCCCCGGCGCGGCGGAAAGTTCGTGGCCATCAACTGCGCGGCGATTCCCGAGAACCTGCTGGAGAGCGAGCTTTTCGGTTATGAGAAGGGCGCTTTCACGGGCGCGGCCAAGACGACGCCGGGGCGCATCGAGGCGGCGAACGGCGGCACGCTGCTGCTCGACGAGATCGGCGACCTGCCGTTCTCCCTGCAGGCCAAGCTGCTGCGTTTCCTGCAGGAGCGCACGATCGAACGCGTCGGCGGCCGCCAGGAGATCCCGGTCGACGTGCGGATCGTCTGCGCCACCCACCAGGACCTGGCGTCGCTGATGAAGGAAGGGCGGTTCCGCGAGGACCTGTACTACCGCCTGGCCGAGATCGTCGTCGAGATCCCGCCGCTGCGCTCCCGCGTCGGCGATGCCACCTTGCTCGCGCATGCCTTCGCCCGCCGGTTCGCGCAGGAGCACAACCGCGGCTCGGTCCTGCTCTCCGAAGACGCGACGCGCGCGATCGAGGTGCATTCGTGGCCGGGCAATGTGCGCGAGCTCGCCAGCTGCATGCGGCGCGCGGTGATCATGGCCGATGGCAACCAGATCACCGCCCGCGACATCGGCCTGAAGTTCGAGGCGGCCCACGACGACCCGGATACCTCGGGCTTCGACCTGCGCGAGGCGCGCGAGACCGCGGAACGCAAGACCATCCTCGCGGCCATGGGCCACGTGAACGGCAATCTCGTCAAGGCGGCCGAACTGCTCGGCGTCAGTCGTCCGACGCTCTATGACCTGATGGGGCGCCTCGGTCTCAAATGATCGCGCGCCCTGCAGGTGTCATCTCGCATGAACGGGTTCGAACCATGAAGACCTCTGCTTCGGTCGCGATTGCCGCGACCCTCCTCTCGTCGATCCTGGCCGGCTGCGGCGCGGGCTCGTCCGAAAGTCTCCTGGCATCGGCCAAGGCCAGCCTGGCCAAGCACGACACCAAGGCGGCCATCATCCAGAGCAAGAACGCCTTGCAGGCGAGCCCCAATCTTGCCGAGGCGCGCTACCTGCTCGGTGCCGCACTCCTCGAAGCGCGTGATCCGACGGCTGCGGAACTCGAATTGCGCAAGGCCCAGTCGCTCGGGTTTTCGCCGGATCTCGTCGCCCCCAAGCTCGCGGCCGTCCTTCTGGCGCAGGGAAAGTACAAGAAGCTGATCGAGGACTACGGCAACGCGAAGCCCCAGTCGGTGGCGGCCAAGGCCGATCTCGACACCTCGTTGGCCTACGCCTATTCGGTGCAAGGCGACAAGCCGGCCTCCGAGGCCGCGCTGAACGCAGCGCTCGCCGCGGATCAGGCTTTCGCGCCGGCGCTCATTGCGCGCGCACGCTTCACCGCCGCGGCAGGCGACAGCGACGGCGCGCTCTCGCGCGTCGACGAGATCCTCAAGCAGAATCCTGCGAACGCGGAGGCTTGGCGGCTCAAGGGCGACATCCTGACCTACCTGAAGTCCCAGCCGGACAACGGGTTGGTGGCCTATCGCAAGGCGCTGGAAGTCAATCCGGACTTCCCGGGCGCGCACCTCGCGATCCTGTCGATCCTCTTGCAGCAGCGCAAGGTCGACGAGGCGGACAAGCAGCTCGCCAACCTTCGCAAGCTGACCGGCGGCAACGCGCAGGTGACCTACGTGGAGGCGATGATCGCCTATCTCCGCAAGGACATGCAGAAGGCGCGCCAGCTGTCGCAACAGCTGCTGAAGATCGCACCCGACAGCCCGAACATCCTGTTGCTGGCGGGGGGCGCTGAGCTGGAAGGGGGGTCGCTCGTCCAGGCGCAGAACTATCTCGAGCACACGATCCAGCTGGCGCCGTACGCGTTGGTCGCGCGTCGCATGCTGATCACGGCGTACCTGCGGTCGGGCCAGACGGACAAGGCCGTGGCAGTGCTTCGTCCCGGGCACGGCGTGGACGACGTTCCGCCCGCGCTCTATGCCGTTGCAGGCGAGGCCTATCTCCAGAGCGGCGATGTCAAGACGGCGGAGGAATATTTCACCAAGGCCACCAAGATCGATCCGAAGAACGCGGGCACCCGCACTTCGTTGGCGCTGGCGCATCTGCAGGGCGGCGAAGGTCCGCTGGCCTTCACCGAACTGCAGGACATCGCGGCGAGCGACAGCGGAACGGCGGCGGACCTGGCACTCATCACGGCCCGCATGCAGCGCGGTGAGTTCG
>FTCK01000194.1_pt1 | contig 10374 bp, 9 predicted proteins | sample 1639711 | NCBI WGS metagenome assembly FTCK01 (sample SAMEA3914869, study PRJEB12502) | metagenome | biome: forest; material: soil | place: USA | collected 2012-03-12 | depth 0.1 m | reverse complement strand
CGGGCCTCCTCGCATGGAAGCACGGCCAACCGGGTCAGGTCGGGAACGAAGCAGCCCTAACTGTTGTGACCAGTGCCGGGGTAAGGCTCGTCACCTTGATTACCCCAAACCCAGCATTCATGCGGGTTCTAGCGTTGCAGCGGGCTTCAAGCCGCCGCGTGTGTCAGTCTCATGTGTCACTTTGGTCCACCACATGAGCAAAGAACACACGACGGCAAAGCTGCCTGGACTGTTCCAGCGCAATAGCGTCTGGACGGTTCGCGTGATGATTCCCTGCCTATCCAGGCCTCCTACGGGAACCGTTTCAAACTCACCGAGTCACTGAAGACCACGAACAGCGCAACTGCCGAGGTCAAGGGAACGGCGCGTCGCGCGCAGCTGCTAGCCCGAGTTCGATCAGCGGCACAACTCCGCCGTCCAGCGCATCGACCGTATCTCTCCGGAGCTGGCAAAGCTCATCGGCGAGCGCATTGCGGCCTCCATACTGTCGATGGACGAGCGCCTGCGCGGCGACGCCAAGTCGGCAAAGCTCCTGCTGGAAGGCTTGCAAGCCTTCAAAGCACCCAGCGGCTCACTATCCGCCCGCTGCAGGCCAAACCTCTGCCGAATGCCCCTGCAGACTCGTCGGACGGGCTTCCGCTGAGACACTGCCGGCCTCGCCAGCACCAACGACCAAGTGACGGAGAACGAGCGTGACGAGATCGCCGCTGCTGGCTGGGCGATTCCCGCCACCCGCTACGTTGATGAGAACATGTCGGCTCCGCCCAGGCGATGCAGCGCGAGGGCTTCTCGAAACTGATCGACAAGGTGGAAGCCGGCGACACGCTGGTCGTCACCAAGATCGACCGCACCGGCCGCGATAGCATCGACGTACAGCAGACGGGGGAATGTTTGAGAGTGCCGGAACGCGCCTGATCGCCCTGCGACTTGTCAACCTCGACCTGACCTCGTCAGCCGGCGCACTCATCGCGCGAGTCGCCGCCATTCGCTGCGCCGCCAAGTGAAAACGAGATGGCCCCATGCCGGCGGCAATGGAAAACGCGGTCGTCTTGCCAATCGCAATGCAAGAGTCAATGGTGCCAAGCCAAGGGTTGCAGGCCGTTCCACGACGGTAGTCACCGGTGCTGCTCTTGCCCTGAAATGCAGATCTGATGCCCGCCGGCTCGCCAGCCACATTCAGCGTGAACCTGTCGAACTTCTTGAACGCAGTTTGGCTGCCACCGGCCAAGCACAGCGGACGAACCCTGATTGCCCCGCTCGCCATCAACCGCGAATATGTCAATGTCGTCACATTGCCGACGCAATAGACAAATGGGGCAAGCGCCTCGAAGTCGATCTTCGCGTTTGGCACCGTGGACGAGCTGGGCGCCATGGCGCAGCGGAGTCGTGGGGCAGAAGTGTTTCTTCAGTCCGCCGACAGCCTCCTGGTGGGACGAACTTCTCGACTTCCCGATTCACGCGCTTCCCGCTAACGGCTTCGGCTACCTGGCGGCTCGCACTTATTCCGATTTCATTCATGCAATGGCAAAGACTGCTGGCCTCTCACCGTGTCAAATCGAAGGACTGCTCACATATGAACACCAAAGAGATGACGCGATGTACGTGACGACGGCGAGTGTCGATCCTCGGGGAAGGACGCTCTTGAGCAGCTGGGTTTCCGGGTAGCAAATGATGCGTCTGCTGCTGGTAGAGGACGACTCGTCCATAGCGACGTCCATCGTGGAGGCATTTCGCCGACGCCACGACGGTGTCGACCTGCTTGGATCCGCGGAGCCTGCTATCGCCGCCATGGCTGCGACGGCATACGATCTTGCAATCATCGACGTCAGTTTGCCGGGCATGGACGGATTTGAGTTGACGAGACACCTGCGGCGGCGCGCGATCAACATTCCCATAATGATCTTGACGGCGCGCGATGCCGTTGAGGACCGTGTGCGCGGCCTCAATTTGGGCGCGGACGACTATTTTCTCAAACCGTTTTCGCTGGACGAACTCATTGCTCGGAGCCAGGCACTGATTCGACGAACCCGCGCCTCCACGACGTCGAGTTTGAACTGCGGCAAGCTGCAACTGGATCTGGGTACTCGCCAAGCCTCGCTCGACGGCCGCCCGCTGGAACTCACAGCCCGCGAATCCACGCTTCTCGAACAGTTGATGCTGGCCTCGCCCGATGTCGTGCAAAAGAGCCGGCTGGTGGATGCGCTTGGGAGCTGGAATCGTGAGGTGACGGCCAACGCCATCGAGATCTACGTGTGCCGACTGCGCGCAAAACTGTCAGCCGGCGGCGTCGAGCTGCGGACAATGCGCGGGTTGGGCTATCGACTCATTGAGTCGCCGATTCAATGAGCACTCGTGGCGGCGGCGAGATAAGCCATCCAGACTTGAAGCAGCGACTTGTCTTTTCCTTGCTGCTGCCGATGTTCCTCCTGGTTACGCTCGGAGCGGCGTCCGATTACTTCGTCGCGCGCCGTCTCACTGACGACGCCTATGATCAATCCATCGCAGGCGTTGCTGAGGGCCTCGGCATGACCCTGGAGCGTGACCGCGACAACGACTTGCCGGTCCACTTCCACGCGATGATGCACACGCTGCAGCGCATCGACGCGCCGGATACGTGGCGGTATGTCGTAGTGGCTGCTTCGGGCGTCATCATCGATGGCGACGCTGCGCTCGCGCACGTCGCCCAGCCTCCGGATGTTGGCGGGCTCTCGTTTCGCACTGTTTCGATCGCCAACGCGGACGAGCGCGTGGCCACCTTTCACTACGCTGGTCCGCAGGGCCGTGCCACCATTGTGGTCGCGGCGACGTTGCAACGTCGCCGGGCGGCGACGAGCGCTATCGTCAGCGCGACGCTGTGGCCTAACGTCGCGCTGATGATCCTGGCGCTCGTTCTTCTGCCCGTGGGAGTGCGCGTCGCGTTGCGGCCGCTCGACAGGCTGGGGCAGCGCATCGACGACCAGCGCGCGGATGATCTCACGCCGCTTCCGCTTGCCGACACGCCTCGCGAAACGCAGTCGCTGCTGCGAGCCCTCAATCAACTGATCGAGCGGCTGCGCCTTGCTGCCGGTGCCCAGCAGGCATTCCTCAACCAGGCGGCTCATCAACTCCGTACGCCCCTGGCCGCACTGCGAGCAAGAATAGAGCTTTTACGGGACATGCTTCCACACGACGCTGCGAGGCGTTGCAGCGCATTGGAAGCCGACGTCGCGCGACTGTCCCACCTGACGACCCAGCTCTTGACTCTAGGTAGAACTGATCGGGGCGCCGCCGCGGCGCTCGTACGCTCGCCCGTGGACCTTCCCTCGATGATCGCCGATCTTGCAGCAAGCTTCGATGACCGCGCCCGCTCCGGTGACGTCCAACTGGCTTTTGACCTCGCACCGCTCGAAATCGACGGGATCGAGTGGATGTTGCGTGAGGCGCTGTCGAATCTGGTCGACAACGCGCTTGCACACGCGCCTCAAGGCAGCACGGTCACGTTGCGTTGTGGTGCGACAAATTCCAGCGATAGTGGGGGCTTCGTGGAGGTCGAGGATCAGGGCGAGGGTATCGACCCTGAACTGCGGGAACGCGCGTTCGAACCATTCGTGCGTCTAGCCGAGGATCGGCGGCAGGGGTCAGGTCTTGGTCTCGCCATCGTTCGCAGCATTGGGGAGCGTCACCGCGCTGTAGTTTCGCTGTCCTGCGGAACTCACGGCAAGGGTACCCTGGCGCGTATACATTTTCGCGCCTGACCACGCAACGCTCAAGCCGAGACAACGCGGCTCATCGATGACCTGTGGGTCATTCGAACGACCCTAAACGCATTCATTTGATGGGAAGCACGGCAATACCCGCCACCGTATCCATCCGTTGAATCTGGATCAAGACGTAAGCGCCAGATTTGTCAGGCTTTAGAAGGCTGGATTCTCCTAGGATCCCGTCGCGCCTTCCTGAAACTCGGAGTCTGCGTCCGCAAAGACGTGGTCTACCGGGATTTGCATACGCTCTCGACAAAGCTAGGCCGCCGGCTGTCAAAAGCGGAGCAACCCCCCTCCTTTGAATGACTTTGAACCAGCCATGTCGCGCCACATTCCCCCCGCCAATAGCGACACTCGCAGCTATCCCCCGCTTTCTGTGGCTCTGCATTGGTTATCGGCGCTGGCCGTCGCTATCGCGTTCATAGTTGGATGGTCGCGTGCGGCATTGGATGAACCCCATCCTCGCGCGGTGCTGATGTTGGTTCACCAATGCGCGGGCATGTCCGTGATGGTGCTGCTCCTTGCCCGTCTCGGAGCGCGGCTGGGGACGTGCCGCTATACGCAGGCGACTTCTCTGCCGCCGCTGGTGAAGTGGGCGGCGAGCCTGTCACATTCGATGCTCTATGCCCTGCTGCTCGCCATGCCATTGCTGGGCTGGGCGCTGACCAACGCCCATGGACGGCCCGTCGGACTTCCTGGGCTGCCTGCCTTGCCGGCACTCGTCGAGCCCGATCCGAATCTCGCCGAGACGCTGGAGTCATGGCACCTCGGACTGGCCTGGGTGCTGGGTTTGATGATCGTCGCGCATGCTGGAGCGGCGCTCTTCCATCATTTTGTATGGAGGGACAACGTGCTGCACGCGATGCTACCGCGAGCGTGGCCGCGCGCGCACCGCGGGCGCCCGCAGCACGACAGGCCAGTGTAGGAATCCCGCACGTCTTGAACATGCGCCATTTCGGCCATTGCGCGAATTGCCGAACCTTCAAACCACAACATCGAGGAATTCCAAATGCCTGTCATCATGCGAATGCGACGCCGTATGGCTACGCTGCTGCCCGTCTTGCTTGGGGCCCTGGCGAGCCTGGCCACGCCTGCACACGCCGTGCCGAGCTATGCGCGCCAAACCGGCATGGAGTGCAGCGGGTGCCATGTCGGGGCGTTTGGTCCGCAACTGACACCGGCGGGCATTCGCTTCAAGTTGGGTGGATACACGGACACGGACGGCCGGGCGGACAAGGTTCCGTTGTCTGGGATGCTATTGGCGGACTTCGCGCGCACATCGAAGAATCAAGATCCTCCGCCTGACCATCTCAAATCGAATGACAACCTGACGTTCGATCAGGCATCGCTTTTCATCGCCGGACGGGCGTCCGACCACGTTGGTGGCTTTATCCAACTCACCTATGACGGCGTCGCACGCAACTTCGGCCTGGACAACACCGACATACGCTACGCCGCCACGGCGGAGGTCGGCGGAAATGAGCTGCTCTTCGGGGTGACATTGAATAACAACCCGACGGTCCAGGATCCGTTCAATACTCTGCCTGCTTGGGGATATCCTTTCGTCGGGCCATCAGCGGGATTCGGCGCGGGCGACTCGGCAACGCTGATCAACGGCGGCTTGGGCGGAATCGTCGTCGGCCTCACGGGGTACGCCGTGTTCGACAAGGATTGGTATGCCGAACTGGGTAGCTATCGATCGATGGCGCCCGAAATGCAAAGCCGTCTCGGTCTGGGACGCGACTATCAGAAGCTGAACGGGAATGTTTACTGGCGGTTCGCCTGGATGCATGACAGAAAGTCGGATGCATTCCACGCCGGTCTCTTCGGGTGGAGCGCCCGCGTCAATCCGGACACGACGACGCCCAATCCCGATGATTCATTCCGCGACGTGGGCATCGACGGCAGCTATGAATTCCTCGGGACGCGCGAACATGTCGCGACTATTTTCGGCAGTGTGACGAGTGAATTGCAAACCAGCGGGGCCGATGGCAGTCGTTCGCATCTGATCGAGCAACGGTTGAACGCGACTTACAACTATCGCGAAACCTGGGGCGCAAGCGGCGGCCTCTTCGAGACGCGCGGAAGCGATCCGACGGCGACCACGCGCGGACTCATGCTGCAGGCCGATTGGACGCCTTGGGGCAAGGAGGACAGCTCTGCGCCGACGCCATTCCAATGGGCCAACTTGAAGGTAGGCGCACAGTACTGGCGCTACGGTACTTTCGACGGCGCCCACGACGGCGCGCGCGACCACAACACCCTTTCGCTGTTTGCATGGAGCGCGTTCTGATGCACGGCGCCATCGGGTGGCGAAAAGGGGCCGCCGCCTTCGCGCTGGTCATCATCGAGATCGGGAAGCCGGCCACCGCAAGCGACGCAGCTGCCGGCGCCAAGGTCTTCGCCACCGAATGTGCCGAGTGCCACAGCGTGCGCGAAGGCAAGGACAAGAAGGGGCCATCGCTGTTCGGCATCGTCGGCTCGAAGGCTGCACAGCGTGAAGGTTGGGTCTATTCGGACGCACTGCGTTCTGCCAACCTGACCTGGAATCAAGCCACTCTCTCGAACTACATCGCCAACCCAAAGATGCTGGTGCCTGGTGGAAAGATGAAGTACGAGGGGTTGTCCGATGTGAAACAACGCGAGGACTTGGTTGCCTGGCTCGAAGGGGCTGCGAAGAGGTGACGTGCATCCAGTCGGGCGGCTTCGGATCCCAACAGTCGTCGATCGGCGGCAGTTGATTGCCGGACTACGCACTGTCACCAGGTTCGCCGATTCGCCCTCACGCGTGATTTGGTCGGCCAGTCGCTCACCGCCTCATGCATGTAAATCCGGACAGGGCCTCGCCGCCCCGCTTTACCCATGATGCGACGGGCCCGCCGCTCACCGCTCACACACGGAAATTCGAATAGGCCCGCGCGGGTCGGCGCGCGGGCGAAACGATGCTGGACGATACGCCAACACGGGAGTCCATCCGCAGGACGCCGTGGCCACGGAACTGGCCGTCCTCGGCCGAGAGACTCTTGACGCGCGGTCGCAACCATACGATCCCATGCGCGCCTCGACCAGGTCGCAGCGAAACAGGAACGGCCGCACTGCAAGCGCGGCCGTTGGCGTAAAAAACGCGGACGCCGGCGTGAAAAGCGCGGCGGTCCGCACAAAAAGCGCGGACCTCGGCGCAGAAAGCGCGGGCGTCGGCACATCGGACGCGGACGCCTGCACGCAGAGCCCGGCGCGCCGCGCCTGGAGCGCCGATGTCGGAGGTGAAAGCGCCATCATCGGCACTCGAAGCGTGGCCCTCCGCGCTCGAGGTGCGAACGTCCGCGCTCGAAGCGGCCACGCTCGCGCTCAAAGCGAGAGCGTCGACGTCCGTCGTGCGGCCCGCGATCCGACTCGACCGGCGCGGCACGTCTGTTCAGCACGTTTTCCCTAGGCCTCCGGGCACGATAACGGCATGTTGTCCTACATGTCGGCCGTCAACGCAGAGCCCCGGTCGCTGCGTTTAAAGCTCATGGGTCGATCAATGTCGATGGACTCAGAAAATCCACCACTCCCAAAGGATTTCAAATGAACAAGCTCCTCATCGCCCTCGTTGCTTCCCTGTTCGCTTCCGTCTCGATGGCGCAGACCGCCGCCTCGACGCCCGCCGTCTCGAAGGCAGAAGCCAAGGCCGACAAGGCCGACGCGAAGGCCGCCAATTCGGAAGCGAAGACCGACGCCAAGGCCGATCAGAAGGACGCCAAGGCTGACCAGAAGGACGCCGACAAGAAGGCCGACGCGCACAAGGATGCGATGAAGACCAAGTCGAAGGCGCAAGCCAAGGTCGACAAGGCCGGCGCGGACGACAAGGGCAAGGCCGAAGCGAAGGCCGAGAAGACCGACGCCGACGCGACCGCCAAGGAAGCCAAGAAGGACGCGTCCGCCGACAAGGCCGCCGAGAAGACCCACGCCAGCACCAAGGCCGACCGCACGAAGGCCAAGGCCAAGACGGCCGAAACCCAAGGCGAAGGCCAGGCCAACGTCGACAAGGCTGCTGCCACCGGCAAGTAAGACCCGCGCGCTCCGCGCACGAAAGGACACGGCTTCGGCCGTGTTTTTTTTCGTCCGTGCAGACCGTGACGACGCCGGTCGCGCAGGCGAGCCAGCGCGGGTTTTCAGGCTCACGCTGCGCGAACTGCCGGGCTAGACTGGCCGCGTCCGTCGCCTGCAACGCGCCGGGCGCCCCGCGTTCGCGCCCCCCCTACTTCACGGACTGCAGATGCTCCTCGGATTCGGTGCTTCCCTCGGCCACAACCAGAACGGCATGACCCGCGTGGACATGGACGCCGCCAAGCGCGTGGCCGACCGCTACGACGAGGTGATCATCTTCCGCTCCACGGGGCCGTGGTCGAAGCGGTGGCTGGAAAAGGACTACCCCAGCAAGAACTTCCACGTGAAGGGCAAGAGCTCGGACTGGGGGCCGCACGCGGGGCTCGTCCCGTACGACGGCGTCTACAGCAAGGTCGGCGCCAACCCGGCCAAGGCGGCGAAGGGCACGGCGGCGAACGACGACGGCCTCGCCTCCGGCTTCGCCGGCAAGACGCCGCTGATCCTCACGAGGGCACAGATCACCGAGCAGTTGAATCGCCCCGAAGGCAATCCCGCGCGCACGGCCATCGACTACTCGGTCGACTTTCCCGACAGCAGGGACATCCTCCTGCTCGCCAACCGCAGCGGAGACCAGCAACCCGTCGCCTTCCGCGCCGTGGCCCGCCCCGACGGCCGCTTCGAGATCCGCGTCTATCCGATCGGCCTGATCACGCCCAACGCGTTCGTGATCATGAACCGCGACAAGCTCAACAGGCTGTCGGTGCCCTTCGAGGTGATGACGTCCAACGAAGTCGGCGCGGGCCAGCCGATGACGGGCGACTACGACCTGTTCTCGATCTGCCCGTCCTGGGGACAATATGGCAGCGCGGTGCCGCACGACATCGTCAAGGCCGGCATCCAGAACGCCGACGGCAAGTTGCACAAGGGCATCGCCTTCCGCGCCGGCCAGGGCATGGACAACGTGATGGACCCGTCCCTGCACACGGCCAGCGAGCGCGGCGACCTGGGCAAGCGCAAGGACAACCTCAAGGAGCGCATGCAAAAAGGCGTCGCCGGGCTCGGCCACGGCCTGTCGAACGCGCAGTCGAAGGTGTATTTCGGCGACTTCGAGAAGTCCGAGCACCCGGACATGGGCAACCTGACGCCACGCATCCTGCGCTGCATCACCGCGCTGAACGTCGAGATGGGCGCCGTCGGCGCCAACGCCTCGCGGCGACGTGTCCACCACAACGCCGAGTCGCACCGCTTCCGCGCCTTCGCCGCCTTGACCCAGCAGGACATGGAGACCGCCAAGGATGGCGACGAGTACGGCGACGGCTTCCCGCTGACGGTCTTCCAGCCGCGTTCGCTGTATTCCGCCGTGCGCCCGGGCGTGTACAAGTCGACCTGCTTCCGCTACTACGACGTCTGCACGCTGGAAGACCTGGGCGAATTCCGCACCTATGCCCGCGACCTGAAGAACTCCGGCTACTACGTGCCGAAGAACTGGATCTGGGGCGTTTGAGCCCGCGGGCTCGCCCGCAATGCTAGACTGCGTGCTTGTCAGGAGAGAGTCCCGCCACGCGTGGGGCCGCCGAAGGCGCAGGGGCCCGCAAGCCTCGAACGCTCAGGCAAAAGGACTGGCAAAGGCGCTCGTCGAACACGGGCGTTCCTCACTGGAGAGAGACGAGGCGGTCGGACGGCAACGGACGGCGAGCTCGTCCACCGAAGGGGCAAGCGGACGCCGGCAAACCCGGCGCTGCCAATCTCTCAGGTAAAGCGGACAGCGAGGGCATCACCCCGCCCCTATATTGGGGCGGATGGACCTGCCCTCGAAGGATTCCCCGATGTCCGCTGACACCACCCCCCCGCTGCTCCAGACTCCGCTGCACGCGCTGCACCTCGAACTCGGCGCCCGCATGGTGCCCTTCGCCGGCTACGCGATGCCCGTGCAGTACCCGGCCGGCATTCTCGCCGAGCACCGCCAGTGCCGCCACGAAGCCGCGCTGTTCGACGTCTCGCACATGGGCCAGCTGCTGCTCAAGGGCCCGGACGCGGCCGCCGCGCTGGAGACGCTGGTGCCGGTCGACGTCGTCGACCTCGCGCTCAACAAGCAGCGCTATGCCTTCTTCACCAATGCCCAGGGCGGCCTGCTCGACGACCTGATGATCACGCACCGCGAGGACGGCCTGTTCGTCATCGTCAACGCCGCGTGCAAGGACGCCGACCTCGCCCACCTGCGCGAGCGCATCGGCAGCCGCTGCCAGATCGTCACGATGTTCGACCGCGCGCTGCTCGCGCTGCAGGGCCCGATGGCCGTGCATGCGATCGCGCGCCTGGCGCCCGGCATCGAGAAGCTCACCTTCATGACCGGCGGCTCGTTCGACGTCGCCGGCGTGCCCTGCTACGTCACGCGCTCGGGCTATACCGGCGAGGACGGCTTCGAGATCTCGGTCGCCGCCGCCGATGCCGACAAGCTCGCCCGCGCCCTGCTCGCGCAGCCCGAGGTCAAGCCCGTCGGGCTCGGCGCGCGCGACTCGCTGCGCCTCGAGGCCGGCCTGTGCCT
>FTCK01000323.1_pt1 | contig 10411 bp, 10 predicted proteins | sample 1639711 | NCBI WGS metagenome assembly FTCK01 (sample SAMEA3914869, study PRJEB12502) | metagenome | biome: forest; material: soil | place: USA | collected 2012-03-12 | depth 0.1 m | reverse complement strand
GGCGCGACCGCATGACCAGCCGAATCCAGGAGGCCGCCAACGCGGCGGGCGCGGGCCTGGGCGCTGGCCTGCAAGGCGCGGTCGGCCAGCTCTCCGCAGAGCAGCAATTCACGTTCACGCTGTACAAGCGCCTCGTGTTGCCGGCGGACGGGTTCGTCTTTTATGCGCCGGCCAGCACCGTCGCGCCGCCCATCACGGGCGTGGTGTTCACGTTCACCACCAACGGCTCCCTGCACCTGTCGCAGACCACCGTCCAGGAGGGTGAATTCACCTACACCCGGCAGGATGCCGTCTTCACGACGACGCCCGAGATCGTCGCGTTCGAGGCGCTGCCGGAGGAGGATCTGCTGTATGTCATGACGCTGCCGAATGGCTCCCTCGCGGGGTTCAGCGGCCAGCGTGCGCGGTACGACCAGGCCGACATTTGGCACTACTACGGCAAGGCGCTGTTGCCCTACGAGGCATCGCAGTTCATCGCCAGCCCCGACGACATCCCGGACGAAAACGTGGTGTCGAACTCGTTGCCGTTCTGGCTCGCGATGTCCACCGATCAACTGCCGGTCTTCCCCTCGTGGCTGGTGCCTCAGAATCAGCTTCCGCCGTTCGTCTCGGTCGACATCCAGGGGACGCGCGGACTCGCGGCGCGGCCTTGGCGCAACACCGACGGATCTCAGTCGCAGCTCACCGCTGAGTCCGCGCTGTTCACGTTCTACGGCGTCAAGAACAACGAAGTCCTGGACTTCCAGGAGGCCCTCCTGGACAATTCGGAGCCAACGGGCGCGCCCTACGGAGTTCGGAACATCCCCGTCCCTGTCGACGGAAAGAGGCCACAATCCGAGTTCGGGATCATCGCGCAGCAGAAGACGATGGAGTTCCAGGTGAACTACCTCCAGTCCCGCGCTCGCGAGGTGTCCCGCCAACTCATACTGTCCGCCTTCATCAACATTACCCTGGAGTAGAAAATGGGCCAGAACGCACAAGCCGCAACCATCGCTCGCGCCGCTGCCGGCAACACGCAATCGCAGCCCCTGACCGACGCGGCGCATGCGCTGACGGTGGGCAAGGGCACGGCGAATTCCCTGAACAACACGGCCGGCGCCGCCAAGATCGTCAGCGCGTCCGCGCGCCGGATCTGCAAGGTGATCGTGAACACCGCACCGACCGCCGTCAGCGGCGTCTACGATGCCGCGACGGCCGGCGCCTGCACGGCGGCGAACCTCGTGTTCAACATCCCCGAGGCGGTCGGCGTCTATGACGTGGACATCCCGCTCGCCAACGGCCTGGGTCTCGTCGTCGGGACGGCCGGCGTCATCGCCCTGAGCTACCAGTAAGCCCCTCGGGCCAGCCTAGAAAGGGCAGAACGTGAACATCGTAGTCGTCAACGTCAGCCAGCAGCTCGCGTCCACGCCGTCGCAGTTGCAGCGCACGGGCGCGCTGGTCTCGCAGGGCGGCACCACGCTCGCGGCGGGAACCACGCGGCTCCTCACCGGGGACAGCGACCTGACGGGCATCGTGCGCCCCTCCGTCGCCATCGCCTCGATCTCCTGGACTTCCAGCGTCGTCACGGTGCAGACCTCGGCGGCGCACGGCATCCCGGCGGAGGCCACCGTGCAGGGCGTCATCGCGGGTTGCGTGCCGGCCGGGTACAACGGCACGTTCGCGTGCACGGGCGTGGACGCCACGCATTTCACCTACCCGCTGGCCTCGAACCCCGGCGCCAGTTCGACGCTGGGCACGTTCACGCTGGACGCCGTGAACGAACTCCAGGCGATGGTGGACACGTTCTTCGCCCAGGGCAATTCGCAGGCGGTCTACGTGCTGGAACTCGGCCCCGGCACCACGGCGGCCGGCGTCACGGCGCTGGGCACGTACCTCGCGAACCCGACGGTTCCGTTCTATGCCTACCTGATCCCGATGACCTGGGACACGGAAGCGACGGCACCGACGCTGTTCCGCCAGTACGACGGCACCACGAAGAAGACGTATTTCTACGTGACGACGACGGTGGAGACGTATTCGTCCTGGATCTCGATCCCGACGAAGGCGGTCGCGCTGATGCTGCAATCGCCGCTGGCGCCATCGCTGGAGTTCAGCGCGGCATCGTGGATGTACCAGGCGCTCTCGTCCAACCCGAACCTGACCAGCCTGGTTCCGCCGATGTCGAACCGCTACGTGACGGACGTGACGCCGTACACGCTGAGCAATGCCGACCAGGTGACCTACGCGGCGGCCGGCCTGAACTGGATCGGCACGGGCGCGGAAGGCGGCATCAACAACACGCTGCTGGTCAATGCCGTGATGGGCGACCTGCAACCGTGGAACTACTGGTACTCGGTCGACTGGGTGATCATCAACGTGGCCCAGGCGCTGGCCGCCGCCGTCATCAACGGCTCGAACAGCACGATCAACCCGCTGTACTACAACCAGTCCGGGATCAACCGTCTCCAGAAGACGGCCCAGGCGATCATGAACAGCGGCGTCTCGTTCGGCCTGATCCTCGGCCCGGTGACCGTCACGGCGGTGGACTTCACCACCTACGTCGCGGCCAACCCGAACGACTACGCGCAGGGCAAGTACGGCGGCCTCGCGTGCACGTTCACGCCGCAGCTCGGATTCCGCCAGATCACCATCAATCTGACGGTGACCGACATCGCCACCGGCAACTAAGGAGCATCCCTCATGCCGATCCCGTCGCCGCAAGGCAATCTGAATCTCCTGGCGGCCTCGGTCGTCCTGGCAACGCTGGGCGATCTCACCATCACGTCGCAGTTTCTCGCGAAGGAGGCGATCTCCATCGCGCTCGGCGGCCAGGCCTCGAAGCTGTTGCCCACGCTCACGGGCGGCGTGCAGAGCCCGGAACCGTACCAGATCGCGGACGTGACGGTGCACCTCGTCAAGTCCATGTCGCTCGCGAACCTCTGGAAGCTCCAGCAGGAACTGGACACGAACCTGGGCTCCATCACGGTGATCCCGGACGCGTCCACGCTGTCGCCGTACCCGCTGGAAAATTGCGTGCTGCTGGGCGTGGAGCCGATGACGTTCGACGGCAACCAGGCCGGCTACGTCATCAAGATCCAGGGCATCTACTACACCAACGCGGCGATGTGGGCGGCGGCCTGACGGCACCCCTTCAGCCCTACAATGAACGCCTGGCGCCCGCCGGGCGTTTTTCGTTGAGGACACCATGCGCATCACCAAGGATCTGCGGCTCGCCTTCCCGCTCGAAAGCGAGAAGAACGGGACGATTCACGTCTACACGCAACCCATCAAGCGCGACACGTTCGAGCTGTACTTCGCCGAACTCGGCGCCGCGTTCAACGCCTGCTTTCGCGACGGCGACCCGCAGCACCTCGCGCTCGCCGGCCCGCGCACGGCCTACGCCGCCCTGAAGAAGGCTGCGCGGGCCGATGGCACCTGGGACACCCCGGACGGCGTCGAGAACGGCCTCATCAACGAAATGAAGCGCCTGACGACCATCGCCTACGCCACGCCCGAGGGCTGGAAGCAGGTTCCGATGGCGACCGCGCAGGCTCATGACATCCTGACGGAGGAGGATGTGTTCGACATCCTGAACCCGCTGGTTTTTTTCACGGCGGCCTGCAAGGTTGGGCCGCCGAAGCTGATGGGGGAGCTGCTGGACGTGGTGGCGAAGTCGCGCGGCTGGGAAACTGGCTTCTCGACCTGTACGGCATACGTCGATTCTTTGAAGCCGTTGAAGCCGGACGAGAGTTCGATGCCGAAGGGGCAATTGGTCACTGTCTGACGCGGCTGGCGGGTGAGTTCTTCCGCGAACTGACCACGACGGAGACGACGAACGGTTTCGAGGACGCGCTGGCCTTTCGTCAGCGCCACCTCATCAAGGCCCTTACGCGCTCGACCCGACCATAGGACAATGCCCTCATGACTGATCGCAAAAGCGTTGTCGAGATCGACGTACAGGACGGCTCTTGGAAGTCGTTCGCGGCCTCGTTCGCGACCTTCAGCACCAACCTGAACAAGGCGGTCGACGGAATCCGCGAGGCGATCCTGGAGACGGAGAAGCTCCGCAAGGTCGAGGCCGCCAAGGACAAGGAAGAAGCCACCGCCGCCGCCGCCGCGAAGAAGGCACGCGTAGAGAGGGAGCGTGCGGCCCGTACCGAAGCCGAGGCCGCCCGGAAGAAGAAGGCCGACCAGAAATCGGCGGACGACCAGCGGCGCAAGAACCAGGCCGACGACATCAAGGCGCTGAAGGAGTCCGCGAAGTGGACGGCCGACATCGCCAAGAACGTCGCTTCGACCGCCTACAGCGCCGCCAAGTGGGTCGCGTTCTCGGCCATCGCCTCGGGCTTCGGCTTGGGCGCGCTCGCGAACTCGGCGGCCGGCGCGCGCCAGTCCGCGCTCCGCCTGGGGATCAACACCGGCTCCCTGCGCGCGGCGAACGTCAATTTCGGGAAGTACATCGACGCCGAAGGCGCGCTGTCCAACATCCAGTCCCTCAAGTCCGATGCGCGCACCAAGTGGGTTTTCAATCAGACGGGTGTCAACCCTGACGGCGGGAACGCGGCCGATCTTCTGCCGCAGGTTCTGCTGGGCGCGGTGGATCGATTCAAGGCCATCGGCGGCCGAAAGGACATCGCCGAGACCCAGCACCTGACCGACATCCTGCCGTTCCAGGATCTCGTCCAGTTGTCCTCGCTCGGGCGCGATGAACTCCAGAAGACCATCAAGGCCTACCAGGAAGACCGGCGCTCGCTCGAAACGCGGGATGATGTCGGCGCCGCCTGGCAGGACTTCATCGTCAGCATGAAGCGCGCAGGCAGCGAGGTGGAGGTGTCGCTGATCGGCGCCCTGAAGTCGGCCATCCCGTACCTGAAGACGTTCGCCGAGGGCATCGCCACGGCGATCAAGTCGTTCGCCGAAAACGGCGGCCTGCAAAAGTGGATTGAGGCAGTCGGAGACTCGCTCCAGCGCCTCGGGAAGTTCCTCGGAAGCCAGGAATTCAGGGACGACGTGGACGCCTTTTTCCATGGAATCCACGCCATGGCGACGGCGCTCGGGAAGTTCTTTCCCAAGGATGCGAACGTCAAGGAATGGGCGGCGCCCCAGCCCGGCGAGACGCCTGCGAAGGGCGGATTCTCGGCGGCGCTGGGCGTCTACAAGGCCATCTTCAATCACATACTCGGCCGAGACGCACCGCTGGCCGAGCGCAATCACAACCCGGGCAATCTGCGCATCCCCGGCAGCACCACCGGATTCCAGTCGTTCTCCAGCGACGACGACGGACTGCGCGCGATGGCGAACCAGTTGCGACTCTACGAGAACCGCGACAAGCTCACGACCATTCGCGACATCATCGCCAAGTACGCGCCCAGCTCCGAGAACAACACGGCGGCTTATATCGCCGCCGTGACGGGCGCCACCGGCCTGAAGGCTGACCAGCAGCTCACCCCGGGCGATGCCGGCCAGCTCGCCAGCATCATGGCGGCCATGACCAAGCACGAGAACGGGCGCAGCAATTTCACCGCAGCAGGGATCAAGGTGGTCATCGACAACCAGACGGGCGGCAGCGCCCAGGCGTCCGTGGCGCAGATCGCGGGGAACTGACCATGACCATCCCGCAGTCCTTCAAGCTCCAATACCAGTTCGCCCCCATCGTGCTCGTGGGCGGCATCGCGCAGCAATACAGCGACAGCGGCGAGATCTCGATTCTCCAGATCACCGAGGGCAGCGACAGCGTCGTCTACGAGAACGACGACGACTATTTCGCGCACTTCCGCCTCATGCCGGGCGGCACGCTGATCGACTGGACGCCGCAGGAATATCCGTACGCATCCATGGTGATGGCGGCAAACGCCATGGTGAAGAACGCGCTTCGCTTCAGCATGGCGATGCGTTGTCCGGTGCGGACGAACGCGAACAACTACGCGGCCCTTCAGCAAAAGCTGACCTACCTGCAAAGCCGGCTCGACCAGCACATTTCCCAAGGCGGCACGTTCAACGTGCTAACGCCCGGCTTCATCTATCTCGACTGCCTGCACTCGAAGCTGATCGACGTGACGCCCGCGAGCGCGACGGTGGGGCAGACAGAATTCCAATGGGAGTTCGTCCAGCCGCTCGTCACGCAGGGGGCTGCGCAACAGGTGTTCAACAACCAGTACGCGAAGATGCAAAACGGATTCCCGATCAATGGCCCGCTGTCCAATAGCGGCCCGGCCAACGTGATCGGATCGCCGGCCTCCAACCAGCCGGCCAGCCCGTCGAATTCCAGCGCCCTCGGCACCCTCGGGAACTCCTGATGGCCGTCTATCCATTCACCCCGAGCCCATCGGCTAACTTCCAGTTCCAGGCGACTCTCGACGGCGCGCTGTACAACTTCGTTTGCCGCTGGAACCTGTTCCGTCAGGCGTATTACCTGTTCGTGTACGACCTCGCTGGAACCCTGAAGTTCACTCGTCCGGTCGTTCCGTCCCCCGACACGTTCAACATCGATCTGGCGTTCGGGTACTTCGACACGACGGTGATTTTCAGGGACTCCAGTCAGTCCTTCGAGATCCCGGGACTCACCGCCAAGCCCGTCACGGGCCGACCGCCCGCGCCGCCACCGCCCCCCCCGCCCCCGCCGCCGCCGCCGCCGCCGCCGGGGCCGCTCGACCCGTACTCGGCGGACATGATTTTCGCGTTCGCGCGCCAGCGCCTGCTCGGCACCTATGGAGGCGCGCTCTACCGTGCGCGGCGCTCCAGCGACAATGCGGAACTCAACATTGTGGCCGCAGAAGATGGCACCGACACCGCATCGCTGACCGCGTTTGTGGGCTCCAGCAGCGCCTACCTCGTGACGTGGTATGACCAGTCCGGGAACGGCCTGCACCTGACGCAATCGACGCAGTCGAAACAGCCCATGATCGTCAACGCGGGAACCGTCTACACGAACTTCCACCCGGACGGCAACGATGACGGGATGCAGTCGGTCAATTCGACACCCGACGCCTACGGGGCGGCAACCATGTACTTCATCGGCATACCGTACCCGGTGTTCCGAACCGACATCATCAACCCGATCAGCGGCGGCATCCAAGGCGAGAAGTTCGCGCTCCTGGGGTATGCGATTGTCGGCGGTGAGGATAACAACGGCCTGGGCCCCGAGCTGGGAACGGCCAACGGGAATTCATACGACGAGGGATCGACGGACGACGCCTATGCTGTCGTCTTCAACACCCTCGGCGTGACGTTCTTCGACCAGATCAAACTCTATGTGGGGGAGTCCGAAGTGGAGCAGCCATTCCACGGAACGACCGGGCCGGCCGATGCGAACCCGATCTCCCAAGGGCGCCTCACCGCGTTCTCGAACGTCAACGGGACATCCAACACGAGCCAGGCGCAACTACGCGCATTCGTCGGGTATCGAGTGAATCACAGCCCGTCGACCGTCGTCGCCATCAACGCGGTTTTGCAGTCGTAATCCGAGCCCATGCGCGCCTACAAAATCACCGTGTCCAAGGCTGGAGACCCGACGGCCATTCTGGCGAGCTATTCGACTTTCAACGCGGACGGGTCGTACAACCCGAATGCCCTGAAGGTCGAACTCGATTGCCCGGTGTACGCCTACGGCGACCCGGCCGGCGCCGCGAGCGTGAAGATCTACGGCGTGGATTTCTCGCAGATCCGTGCGCCGTCGAATTTCAACGACATGGACATCATGATCTCCGGCGGCATGTCCAAGGGCCTGCCGCTGGCGAACCCCGCTCAATTCGGCGTGCTGCTGCAAGGAACCATCTTCCAGGCGTTCGGGAACTGGCAGGGCGGCGAGTCCTCGCTCCAGTTCTTCGTGTACGCGAAGAAGGGAACGCATGCCGACCCGGTGAACCTCTCGTACACCTGGAAGGCCGGCGAGACGCTCCAGGACATGGTGACGCAGGTTCTCCGCATCGCCTACCCGGGCTGCACCGTCTCGGGCGGATTCGCATCGTCCCTGGTCTACACCGAGGATCAGCCCCTGAGCTACACGACGATGGCCGATTTCGCCCAGCGAGTCCTCCAGATCAGCCGCGTCATCAACCCCGACCCGAACTATCACGGCGCGCAGATCCGGCCATCGCCGTCCGGGTTCGTGCTGTACGACGACACCACGCGGCCGGCCGCCAAGGAACTGAGCCCGCTCGACCTGATCGGACAACCCACATGGCTCAACCCGGGGCAGCTCCAGGTGCGCACCGTCATGCGCGCAGACATCCAGACCGATGATGTCCTGAAGCTGCCTGTGGGGTCGAACGTCATCAACGTGCCGTCCACCAGCAACGTCACGCGCGACCGCAATGCACTCGGGTTCCAGGGTGAGTTCTCGGTCGTCAGCGTGCGCCACCTGGGCAACAGCCGACAGAACGGCGCCGAGTCCTGGATGACGGTGTTCGACTGCACGGCGCCGCCAGCGTCTACTTCGCCATGAGCAGCATCAGCACCAAGAAGCCCCTATCGCTGAGCCTGCCGCGCGTGCTGCGCGGGGCGGCGACATCGGAGGCCATGCAGCAGGGTCAGGAGTGGCCCTGTTCGGTCGTCGCAGTCGACGGGGCCATCGTCACCGTCTCGTTCGAGGTGGAGAGCGACCAGACGCTCCCGCAGGTCACTTGCCCGATTGCGGAATCGGCCTACGTGCGCCTTCCGATCCAGGTTGGGGACAAGGGCTACCTGTCGGCGGCCAGCACGCGCCTGGGCGGCGTCACGGGGTTGGGTTCCGGGCTGGCGCCGACATCGCTTCCGATGAACCTGGGCGGCCTCGTGTTCGTGCCACTCGGAAACAAGGCGTGGGAGACCATCGATCCGAACGCGGTCGTCATCAACGCGCCGAACGGCGCCGTCTTGCGCGACATCGCGGGCCACTCCGTCGTCACCATCGACACGAACCAGGTCAAGGTGGTGCAGGCTGGCGTCACCGTCGAGATCACGGATGGAAACGTGACGATCACGGCGCCGAACAATGTGACGATCAACGTCCCCACGGCAACCATCAACGGCGACCTGCAAGTCGCGGGCGACGTGAGCGTTACCGGCATGCTGGACGTGAGCGGCGAGATCTCGTCCTCCACGGGCATCGCCGCGCCGATACTGACCGTTTCCGGTGCGGCCTCGGTCGGATCGCTGACAATCGGCGGCAAGCCGTACGCCATCCACGAGCACGGGCCGGGCATGTACAAGGCGGGCAGCACGTCCATCACGGGCGATTCTGGAGGGCCGATATGAGGACTTACGGCAGGGTCAATGGCGTCTGGACGGAGGTGACGGAAACGACCGACGTGTGGCTGACGACGTTCGTGCAGACGCTGAAGCTCCAGCAGGGCGAGAGCCCGTTTTATGGGAACTACGGCCTTCCGGCAAAGGAGTCCGTGATGGGCCAGCTCGCGCCGGACGCGGCGGTCGCGCGCACCGTGGCGCAGTACAGCCAATATTTCGCCGCACTCTCCGCAACGGCCATCCCTGGCGCGACAATGCCGACCTACGCCATTCGCGCCGTCCGGCCGGATGGCTCCATCAACACCTCGCCGATTGCGACGTAAATGCCTGACATCACCGCAGCGGGCGCCGTCCCCACAAGCCTGACGGCGCTGAATTCGGAACTCCTGGCGATTGCCGTGGCACAGTCGCCGAGCCTGACCGCGAACCTTCCGGGCTCGATGGTGGAGGACATGAGCAGCACCGCAACGGGTGCGCTGGCCGTGGCCGACCAGGCGGCGGTCGACCTGATCAACTCGGTGTCCCCGCAGACGGCGAACGAGACGATTCTCTACCAGCTCGGCGTCGTCTATGGCGTGGAGCAGGGGCAGGGCTCGAATACCAGCGTCTACGTCGTCTTCAGCGGGCCACCGGGCTTCGCCATCGCTCCAGGCTTTCTCGTCGGGGACGGCACGCACCAGTACGTCACCCGAGACCCGGCGATCATCAGCGGCCCCGGCCCCATCGGCACGAGCGCCGCGACGTTCTGCGAGGCCACCCAGGCGGGTTCGTGGGCAGTCCCGGCAAACACGGTGAACTCCACCGTTACCAGCGTCCCCTCGTCCATCGCGGAGTCCTTCTCGTTCACGAACCCCGACCCGGGCCTCCCTGGTGCGGCGCCGCAGACGACGGCCGAATATCAGGCCCAGGTGATCCAGGCAGGTCAAGCCAAGGCCACCGGGATCATCACGCTCCTGCGCACGGCGCTTCAGCAGGTCAACGGCGTCCAGGCGCGCCTGATCTCGGTTCGTCAGGTGTCGGGCAATTGGGAGATCATCGTCGGCGGCGGCGATCCGTACCAGGTCGCGGGCGCCATCTTCCAGTCGATGTTCAACATCCTGAACCTGACGGGCGCCGAATCGGCGGGAACGACGCAGACGGTGGCGATCAACGATTACCCCGACACGTACACCATCGTATTCGTGGTTCCCGCGCAGCAGTCGGTCGG
>FTCK01000291.1_pt1 | contig 10427 bp, 12 predicted proteins | sample 1639711 | NCBI WGS metagenome assembly FTCK01 (sample SAMEA3914869, study PRJEB12502) | metagenome | biome: forest; material: soil | place: USA | collected 2012-03-12 | depth 0.1 m | reverse complement strand
TGCCCTGCAAACGTGGCGCGACGGCAATCCAGCTTGTGGTCGGCCCGCGCCACTCGCAAGCGAAGCGTTGAACGCCGTAGCTGCCCAAATGCACGTAGCACTGACACTGAGGGAGCGCGGCAACTGGGGCAGATCGCATCGGAGACAGTTGCAGTGCTCATCGTCCGGTGATTCTCCAGCGGGTGCAGTCGAGTTGGGGCAAGCCGGTTAGGCAGCGCTGAAGCAGTCGTTGGCCGAAGACCGCAATTGGCCGACACCCACCACCGGCTGCACCTGACTGGCGTGGGTTGCTAAGTCGCGAAGTAGTCGGTGATGGCCACGTCATCGCTGACCATGTGGTCAGTGACGTGGAAGACTTCTTTGATCCAAGGATGTAGAAGTGCCTCGTCGCGATCGAGGACTCGGCCGAGAAACTTAACGTCGCTCCATGGCGAATCAGCAGCGTTCGTCAGGCCAACCTGGAAATTGTCTCGATTGGTCCAGATCTGAAATGGAAACGCTACCCTGTCCTCGGGCCTCGCGTCCTCTCCCCACTCGCCTATCCCGATCAAGCCGCTGAGCCGCTTCTCTTCATGGCCTGGCGTGAAGCTCGCGTAATAGACAGCACGTGCGTCGCCGTCGTTGTACACAAACCGAGTGAGTCGGACTGTCACATTCCCACAGCAGTCGCAGAGTGAGCTGGTCGGTTCTTCGCATTCGATCCGAATCATAGTGGGCTCAGGCAAGGTGGAGAAGATCGCGCGTCATTATCACTATCTTGCCCGAAACCAGACTCTCACGACTGGCTGCTTCTGGCCGTTCAGAGTCTGTCGTCGTCGGCCAATGCCGCTCGGCGCAAATGCTCAGCCGGAACTGGCAGGCCACGAATCTTGAGCCAATATTCCTCGGCGACATCATCGTCCAAGGTTGGCTCGACGTGCGTCGCGTACAGGCTGTCCTGGCCGTCCTTGCGCGGACCAGAAATCCAGTACGGCCCGCCTGTCTCGACCTCGAAGTAGTTCGACTTGAAGCCGCAACCGCGCAAGCTCTGGAACGCCTTGCCTTGATAGTAAATGGTCGCGCCCGACTTGGAAAAGGTGACCCGCCCGATGCGCGCGGGGTCGGTCAGTCCCCCTTGCCTTCGATTCGATGTACATGATGCGAGATTTCATGATCGAGGCATCTTAGACCGTCAGATGGAATGCCAGAAAGCAGCCGTCGCTGGGTGACGGCTTGTGGCCGAGAGCCAACTGCGACTGCACCGTCATCTCTGATCATCGTGTTCTGACGAGCTCTTCAACCCGCCGGCGAATCATCACATCCGAATGCTCCAGCCACACCATGCATTGCTCGGGATTGCCATCGATACCGGCGTTTGCCGCGTCGATGGCAGCGATGGGAACGTGGCAGAGGAGGTGGCGACGGGAACTTCGTTCTGGACGACTCTCTTCATCAAAGAACGATACCCATGTGTCATGGGCCGGTAAGTTGTCGACGTCGAAAATAGCCCTTCGAGACGAGTTCGGCGTAGCCGTCGCACAGATTCTCATCAGGAAAGTACACCATGAACCGTCCAGGCGCGATGACCGGAGCCCTGGACGAAGCGGAGAGCCCTTCGTAGTGCAGTTCGCGTTGTCGTGCGCTACCCACGGAGCAGACGACGTCATCTGGCCCGTCATGGAAGACCGAAGGGCGCAGCGCTTTGGATCGATAGCCTTCCGAGTCAGGGGTGCGCTCGCACCAAATGACGGTCTCTGCCAAGCGCATCAACAGAAGGTCTCCGCCGATGGTGGACGGGTCTGTGCAACCACGACTCCAGACTTCCCATGGCTTCAAATCTTCGGCTGCCGTCGTGCGAGTAGAAAGCATGGCTTGGGCTGCTCGATGGTTGTCCGGACTCAGAGAACGCTTTGCCAGACTACCTGAAAGCCGACGGTCGCGATCGTCTGGTTGTGGCCGGAAGTGTGAGTTCACTTCCGGGGCTGAAGGCCCGCGATACCTTGATGCTACGCGCACCAGCATGTAGATTCGGGAAATTCCGTCGCCCAAGAGCCATGCCCGCCTCCGTCGATCACCTGGATTCATCCGATCTGCGACCGATCCTCACAGCTGTCTGCCGGGTCGCTCACGATTTGTCCTTGCAGTACGGGCAGCGCCAGTTCTACACGTTGGCGCAGGTCCAATTGCACGCTGGCTCCTGCGGCGTAGATCGCTTGCATGTTGCCTGGGTCTTCGCAGCTCTCGTCACGCGAGCAGATTTCGAAGCGTACTACGCGGTGCGGGACGTTCCTGGAACCTACCAGCACTTGCGCGCGGCGCTGTCCGAGAAGCCCGCTCACATCGTACCGGCAGGATCGTCTGCCGAAGACCCGCGTGAGGCGCTCTGGTCGGCGTTGGATTGGCTTGATTTGGCAGCCGATATCCAAGATCTCGCCTGAGGTCGTGACGGCCGGCCTCCACCGCGATGATGTACCGGCACTGCTGTTGCCGATTGGCGGACTGCCCGGAAGCAGACTTCAGCGACCGGCGGATTGTGGCCGACTCCGGCCAATCCTAGCTGCTAGTGACCTTCCTCGCGATGGCAAGCACAGAGGCCCGAAGCAAGAGTACAGCGATCAGCAGCACGAAGCCGAACCCGCTGGCGTACGTCAGGTCGCCAATCAAAGCGTGAGCGAAGTCCTTGCATAGGCACTGTGGGCCAAGGAAGAAACCGGATGCGCATGCAATGGCTCCCATGCCATATTTCTCAGTCTTGCTTGTTCTCGCCAGGGAAAGCCCGGCAATCAGGACGCACGCTGGGACGACTGACCAAATGAACTGCTCCATTCCAACCTCCCCAGATTCCGATAGCCATTGACCACGTAGTGCAGCTGCTCCGGAGCTTCCACTAAGCGGTCGTCTTCGAACGACGCCTTATGGCCGGCAAGCGCCGGTCGATCAGCGAGTGGCAGCGCGCCGCACTTCACTGAATCTTGCCCGGCGGAGATCGCCTCGCGACTCAAGGTCACCACACTCAACGAGGCCGCAAAGGCGACTCCAGTAGAACTCAAGAGGCACACCTTCGGGAACATCCGGGCGTGGCTTGATCTGTTTTGCCAACACCATGGCCACTTTTGCCCAGGCCACAGTGGTCGAGCCTAAGAGGGCGCCGTCGATAGCCTCGACTTCTCTCGCGGTCAGGGCGTTGACGACATTCGCTTCCTCGTCATCAAGCCGCGCCCCAAACTCGTATTCGTCTTCCTGCATGTCGCCTAGCCTCGATCTGAACCTAACGGCAGCCTACCTGAAAGCCGCCTCTCGCCGACGACAGCATCTGGCCGTGAGCTCGCGTCAGGAACCTTGCCAAAACCGGTCGCTTGTGGACGCCGAGCAGCAACGTAGCACGACAAGGGCTGTGAACAACGGGCGTCGCGGACGGACGTCCGACTGCTGCGGCGAGCATACATGCCGTTCGACTTAGACCGCCAGACGGTCGAGCCCGACCCGTAGCCGACTTCGGGGAGGCCAATCTTGGCGCCGAGAAGCCAGACCTTCGCTGCGCCGGCATGTCTACTTCGGCGCGACCGCTGCGCAGCAGCGCCGACGCGGTCCTTGCCCTAGTCGGTGTGCCCGATGCTGAGGCCGGGTGTGTGATAGATAAAACTCAGGCCGGCACGCTCGACGACGCCGCGTGAGAACATCACGAACGGCACGCTGTCGTCGTTGCCTGGGTAGATCCACTTTTGCCGTGGACGAGCTGCCGGCCCATCGAGCAGCACCTTATCCGGCAGGCCCATGATGCGCACCACATCGGATGCGGTCATCCCTCTCTCAATCTTGGCGATCGGAGTCGGAGGGACCGGCGTCATTGCCGGACGGGTATTCCAGTTTGGCGCACATGGGCCAAGGGTATAGACGACGCCAGGGCTACATTGGTAGTAGTTGCTTTGTGCCACGACCCAAGCTGGAACGAAGGCAACAAGAACGACACAGAGGCGACTTGGAAGTGTCATGGCAGGCTTAGGAGTTACAACAAGCACGCGCTTCGTCACATCGCTACGTCGGGTTGCGCCGCGTCGCAAGCTGCACGCCGGAACGCAAGGCTCCTGAAAGCAGCCTTTCGCGACGGCCTGCCTTTGGCCGGACAGTGACGCAGGCTCCGACTCGTACTCAGGCATGCGGTGTGATCCGCTGGGCAACCTCGCGCCAAGAGTTGACGATCCTGTTTGCAAACTGCGGCTCCATGCCGATCATCGGCAACATGAAGACTGCGCCGGATCCGTCAAACGCCAGCAACTCGCCGCCGCCGTCAGTGCCGAAGCCAAGGAAGTCGGGCGCGTATGTCGAGACCTGCAGATCTCGATTGCTCGACTCGATCTCGTCAGGTGCCACAGCGCAAAGTAGCCGGGCAGCCCGTCGGTAAACCCTTCGGCTACACCCGTTCCTTCCAGGTAGGCGATGGTCGTTCGTCAGCTCTATTCGCATTCCAGCACCCTTCCCCAAAGCGGCCCCTCGCGACCGGCAGCTGATGGTGGCGGATTCAACCGGTCGATGCAACAGCTTCGCTCGACATCTCAGCGGGCGTGTGGAAGCCGAGTCAGGCCGCGGGCTTGAGGAAGGCTCCACGCCGTCGTGCCGTGCGCAGCAACAGTACAACCACGACTGTGGTCGACACGATCACCAGCAGCGAACTTTCCGGGCCGAACATGCCACCGGTCAGCCAGTTGGGCCCGGCATAGCGGCTTTCGAGTGGCGCCACGGTGCGCCAGTCCTCGATGCCGGAAAGGGGCACGCCACTGAGCAAGATGGTGAAGTTCCAGGCCGCGTGATTGGCAGCCACCACCCACAGGTTGCGCGTCAGGACGAACAGCCCGCCCCACAGCAGGCCCAGTACCGTCACCGACATCAGCATGGCCACGACATCGCCGGGTCCACCGTGCGCCACGTTCTCCAAATGCTGCACGGCGAACAACACCGTTTGCACCGCCAATGCGATCACCGTTCCCCAGGCCCGCTCCAGCAGCCGAAACAACAGGCAGCGGTAGACCAGCTCTTCCAGGGTGGCCGCAATTGCAATGAGGGCGGCCACACCCAACAGCGCCGGCGAGACGCCGCGGAGCAGCACCAGTTCGTAGGCGCCGAACGCGAACAGCATGGCGATCGGGAACGCCACCAGGGCGGCGCCGCCTGCGCCGCCAAGCATGAGGGGAACCCACTGCAGCTGCAGCTCGGTCGCCTTGCGCTTCTCATGCCAGTGCACATAGGCCCAGTAGCCCGTCATGGCCACCAGGATGATGCCTGCCCGTCTGAACACGCTGAGCCACGCGGGCCCGGGCCGGAACACCGTATCGATCAGCGGCAGCAGGCCTTGCCGAAAGACCAGTACCGAACCCATGATCGCCACTCCGCCCAGCAGGAGCGAGCCCAGCATCCGGAGGGTGACGTGGATGCGCCGGCGAGCGATGCCTTGCGGTTCCGCAGGAAGGGTGCGGCTCGGGTCTAAACGGTCAGAAGACATGGCATCTTGCTGTATAGCCTACCTGAAAGCCGTCGTCCACGAACGTCCGCTCCTGCCCGAACTCGGGCGTTCGACGCTGGTCTTCCGAACGGTTGCTCGGCGAGAGCATGCAGTCATCGCGCGGTCGACGTATCGCCGATCGTCGCCTGGCCCTGCCTCAGTTCTTCCAGTAGCGCGCATGCCTTCAGCCGTTCCGCGACGCTGGATGCGGCCGAGGTCGACACCGGTCCGGCTTGCCATCTCAGCGAGGACGACGCTGCGATGCACTCCGGGCTTGTTCGCCACAGTTTGCCTGAGTCATGAACGACTTCCGCGACGTTGACGGGAGGTCTGACGTACCCACGTCAGCCAGTACGGCGATTCCGCAACACCGACGTCGGCAGCGCTCGTGATGGCCGTTGATCTGCCTATCGCCTCCGCCCTTCATTTCCGGCCGACAGCCTACCCGACAGAAACATCTTGATGCGTATGCACGCCCCCAACCCACCCATCCGGGGGGCCTGACGCCGACGGCGAAAAGGTAGATTGATCCCCCGCGCTTCATCGACCGCATTCCCTGGAATGCGGCCCGGCACCCATGCTTTCCTTCTCTCATCGCGCGGCTCTCGCGCTCGCAGCCACGTCGCTGATCGCCCTCAGCCTCGGCTGCGCCGCCCCGGTCGACGCCGCGCCCGCCGTGCGCGCCTACGTCGCCGACGCCACGAACTGCAAGCCCGCCACGCCGTCGCAACTCGCCTGGCTCAAGGGCGACGCCTGGAGCAAGTACGCGCCCTACGTGCGCGCGTGCAGCGTGCAGGACGGCCAAGCCGCGCCCGCGTTGCTGGTCGTCTCGGTCTGGGAAGGCCCGTTCTACGCCGACCAACCCTCGGGCTCGGTGGAGGTCGAGATGCCGCATCCCCTGCTGTTCACGCCCGACGGCCGGCCGCTGGGCGAGCTGCCCACGAACTTTCCCTCCGACGAGTCCTCGTCGATCGCGCTGCGCTTCGCCGACTGGAAGAACGGCCTGCCCGGCGAGATCCACCTCTGCGTGAAGGGCCCTCAACCCGGCGGCAACTACAGCATGACGCCGCTGCACCTGGCCGCTTCCGGCCGCTACGAATTCGCCGGCGACCCGTCGGCCACCTCACCCAAGGATGAATGCCATGCCCAATGACGCCGTGTCGCGGCTCCAGGCCGCTTGCGACGCCGCCTTTCAGAAGAACCCGAAGTCGTGCAGCAATGCCGTCTGGGACGTGATCCGCGCGATGCTGAACCCCGACGAGCCCTATCGCGTCGCCAACGCGCTGGTCGACTACCTGGACAAGAACTGGACGAGCGTCACGCTCGACCAGGGCTTCGAGCTCGCGAACAAGGGCATCGTCGTCGTCGGCGGCAAGAAGGAGCCAGCCAACGGACACGTGGTCGTCCTCTACCCGGGCGCCAAGAAGCAGAGCGGCGGCTATGAGGTCACCGCCGCGGACGGCACGACCAACACCCAACGCTCGCACGGCATCTACCCGCTGGCGATGTCGACCGCACTCGGTTCGTGGCCGGGCGCGATGAGCGACGGCGACAAGACCGTGTGGGACGCGTGGGGCCGCGACATCGCCTTCAAGCAGGTCAAGTTCTGGGCGCCGAAGAACGCGGAGACGGACGCGGCGCTGGCGGCGATCGCCAAGAAGAACTGAACTTCCGGCCGCGACCCGGACGGGTCAGACGAAGACGTGCGGATACTCCCGCGCGTACCAGTCCTCGATGTGTTCGTGGTCGAGCGCGAGAAATTCCTTGAAGCGCGGGACGAGCAGGAAGCCCAGGACCGACAGCGCCATCGACACGCCGAAGGTTGCGTAGACGACCGGCACGCTCCAATGCGCGAGGGCGACGCCGACCAGCGCCGGCCCGATCGCGCCGGCCACTTGCGTCGTCACCGTCGCACTGGCGAGCATGCGCACGCGGTACGACTTCGGGATCGCCAACGCGCGGTGCGCCGCGCCCACCAGCGCCATCGACGCGTTGCAGAAGCCGGCCAGCACGAGGCCGGCGGCCATCGCGTACGGCGAGCTCGCGAAGCCCACCAGCGCGAGGCACACGCCCTCGAGACAACCCAGGCCGATGCGCACGCGGTAGCGCCCGAAGCGGCGCACGAGCAGGCCGGAGCCGAAGAAGCTCCCCACCAGCACGCCCGCGGACAGCGCGCCGATGCCCACGCCGAGCCAACTGCCCGCCAACCCGAGCGCGTGCACCTTGATCGGAATGAGGATGCCGACGGCCGGCCCCTGGAAGATCCAGACGACGAAGTTGACGACCGTCCATCCGCGCTCCATCGGCACCCCCCACTTCGCACGCGCGCCGACGCGCAGGTCGCGCCACCAGTCCCGCAATCCGATGTTGCGCCCCGCGCCGGGCCGGCGCGGGATGAGCAGCGCGGCGACGGCGGCCAGCGACGTCAACACCGCGCATGCCGCCATCGCCAGCGTCACGCCGGCGAAGCCGAGCACGGCACCCGCCAGCGTCGGGCCCAGCACGCCGCTGATGGCACGACAGGTCTTCTGCAGACGAAGCGCCTGCGGCAGGCATGACGGCGGGACCAGCTCCGGCAGGATGGCCGACTGCGTCGGCTCGACGAAGGCCCGCGCGAAGACCTTCGCGAACACGAACGCCATGACCGGGAGCAGTGCGAACGGACGCGTCGCGCACCACGCCATCGCGAAGAACACGATCGCGAGGGCCATGAGCCCGTTGCGCATCTGGGTCGCCTTGCAGAAGCGATCGCCGAACGGCGCGACGGCCGGCACCACGACCAGCGTGGCCGCGGCCAGCGCCATCCCGTAGGCGGCGATGGCCGACGTGCCGCCGAGCGTCGTGATCCACCACGGCACGACGACCGCGGCGGCCAGTTCGGCCAGCATCGCGAGCGCATCGGTCGCGAGCAGGCCGCCGAGGCCGGGCGCGGCCCGGAACAGGGTGCGCCAGGGCGCTTCGGTTCGAGGGGTGTCGGTCACGGCGCTCATCGCGCGCCTCGGTCGGCCAGGCGGCAGGGGGCGGCGAGAGGCGCGTGGTTCGGGGTCGAATGCAGGTCGTCCACGCTTTTCACTGGCAAGCCAGCGCGTTCGACTCGCTGCGTTGTCCGACCTTGCCCCGAGAACAATCGCGCAGGCGAGGGCGGACAGCGTCACTGGACGAGGGCGTCGGCGTCCGCATTGTCCGCGGGGTGCAGCCGCTTTCGACGGCCGCCATGACGGCATCTTCTCCCGGCAGCGACTCCAGCAGTTGCACGTCGCGAGTGAGGTAAACGCCCATGTCTTCATTTCTCCTGTCCGGAGCGGCAGCCGCCCGGGCGTGATTCTCGAGTCCGCACCGAGGCGGCCATGTCCTCGCTTCCGGGGGACTTGATGAGCCAACTTCGCGGCTCGCCAATGACGACGCCTCCCCGGCGCGAATGCGCCCGGCGCGCTACGCGCGGTTGGCGGCCGCCAGCAACGCCTTCGCGGCCTCGACCCGCAACGCCAACGGCGCTGTCTCGTCATTCATGACGCCCACCAGGAATCGCGCGGGATCGGTCTGCGTCGGTTCGGGTTGCTGCGGGGCCGGTGCGTCGGCCGGCATCGGCGACGTCGGGGTCGCCGGCAAGCCTTGCGCAGCGGCGGCGAGTTGCCTGCGTGCCGCGTCGAAGGCGTCGCGCGGCATCGGCTCGAGCGCGCGCAGAAGCGTCGCCTGGCCGTCGTCGTTGGGCGCGACGTCGAGCCACGGCGTCTCCGCGAAGACGGCTGCGAGGTCGGGCGCGACGAACGCCGACCAGCGATCCGGCGCCGTCTCGAACGGTGGCAGTGTCGGCAAGTCGGCCGGCGTCGCAGCCAGGCGGACCCGCTTCGGCGCGACGTCCGGCAGGTAGCGTGTCCGCAGCCCCTCGAGGAATGCGGCGCCGTCGTCCTGCGACGCCGGCACCGCCAGCGAGAACCACAGCTGCAGGCCGTCGACGCCCGAGACCGCGATGGCGGGCGCAGGCAGCTCGAGATCCAGCTGGACGCCTCTCCAGACCGCGGAGAGCCGCTCCCAGTCGGCGGGCAGCGCCAATTCGAGGACGAGCGTGCGGACGGCGCGCGACGCGCCGATGGGGTCGCCGTTCGCGGCGGTGGTGGCGGGTGCGAAGAGGCGGTCGAGTTCGAGCTGCAGTCGGTTCATGCCGAGATGCTAGTCGAGCCGGTGGTTCGCGGCGGGACGCTTCGACGATGCGCTCGAGCTCACATGGCGACGCCGCACTCGCCGAGCCAGGCGCCTGGCCTGGCCGGCGCGTGGCTCAGCGTGGCGAGTTGAGGCGGCCGCCGATGCGCGTCCACGAGTCGCGTACCGCGGGCGCCGCTTCGCCCCAGCCGAGCGTCGACGGGCCGCGCGCGCCGCCCCAGCCTTCGGCGAGTTCGGGCTCGACGTCGTCGAACGAGCGATCCGCGTCGTAGAGCGACACGCCGTAGCCATAGGCCGGGCCGTAGTCGTCCCACGAGGCCCCCGGGGCCACGTAGTCGCGCGACGCGTAGTTCTCGCGCCAGTAGGCCTCCTCGACCGTCGGATCGACCGATTCGGCGATGCCCTTGCCGGCCAGGCCGCCGGCCACGGCGCCGACGATCGCGCCAACCGCGGTGCCGATCGGGCCTGCGACGGTGCCGACCGCTGCGCCAGCGGCCATGCCGCCCACGGCGGCTCCGACGCCGACGCCGACGGGATGCGCGCCGGGCTCTCCGGTGAGCGGGTCGCGGTTCGCGGTGGCGTTCTCGTCGGCGAGGATCTTGTCGTCATGCATGGCGGGTCTCCTGGAGATGACGGACACGGTGCGGACGTTCTGCGCGAGGTGTCCCGGCTCGCCGTTGCATGAGGCAACGGCCGTTCCCGCGACGGCGCGACGAGAGCCCGCTGCGCGGCCGGCCGCGCGATCCCCGGTTTCAGGCCTCGCTGCCCGCGAGCCCGCTGTCGGGCGCGG
>FTCK01000235.1_pt1 | contig 10642 bp, 13 predicted proteins | sample 1639711 | NCBI WGS metagenome assembly FTCK01 (sample SAMEA3914869, study PRJEB12502) | metagenome | biome: forest; material: soil | place: USA | collected 2012-03-12 | depth 0.1 m | reverse complement strand
GCGCTCATGGACAGGTGGATCTGTCCGAGAGGACGCGCAACGAACTGTCCGACTCCGTGTTGGAAATTCTCTTGACCTGAGTCAACTTCCAATCAGACGTGAACGTCTGAAAACCCCAAGCAATGCCGCCCGTGAGCAGTTCTCACGAGTGACCAGCGAGGGGTATCTGGATGGGCCGATCGACGCGAGCGAAAGGCGACGTCAACGCGGGATCAGCGAGACGCAAGGCTGCAGAAATACGGGCAGAAGCCTAATTCCTGGCTAATTGAAAGGCAGTATGTCGGCTGACGCCGTGGCTCCATTTTTGGCCGCCGGATTTATCCCGGACTTATTGCCTTGTCTCAAACTCCATTGGCACCGACAACCCCGTCGGGGCGTCCGCTCAACCGGGTTCTGGCGAAGCGACGGTCAATCGATCCCGTCCGTTCGCCTTTGCTCGCGATGCCATCGCCTTCGCCACGGGCAACGAGATGTCGCGCCGTTTGCCCTACACGCCGGTATTCCATCTCGACGCCGACCTGATCGATGCTCGCCAAGCCCACCCGAGGTCGGCCAACTGGAGAAATGGCGGGAGGACGGCGTCATTCTTCTGAACATGTCCGGGCATTTGCGCCGGCTCGGCGCGAACATCATGTCGGCGTCCGAGGCTGGGGCCCATGTGCGCAAGCAAGTCGCCAAGCGAGACGCCGTCAATGCGGAAATCGCCGACGCGACCGGCCAGGTTCTTCCAGATTGGACGGGCCGCGACTGACCGGCTGCCGCGGACGGAGCGTGGACAGCCGTCGATCCTGTCGCCGTTCTCCCACGGCGGTCAGTTCGCGTGACGTGCCAGTGCGGTGAACAAATCGCGCCGGCCTCGCGGACCACGATGTGCCCGGAGCCGACGGCAATCACCGCCTCGTGGGGTCGCAAGCAGCTCGCGATCGAGACGATGTTGGCCATCGTGCCAATCGCCACGAAGTGGATCGCGCCCTGGAACGTCGGGCCCAGGCGCGATGCGATCCTGGACGCGGCATCGGCCGAGCAATCGTCCTCGCCGTAGGCCGTTTGGCGCACGAGGTTCGTCTCCACGAGCGCACGCAGGATGTCGGGGTGCGCGCCTTCGCTGTAGTCGTCGAGGAAGCTGCAAGTCGTCATTCGGCGTTTCTCCGGCAAGTCTGCGTCCGCGGCTCCATGCGGCGCGGACTGCAGATACCGAAGGCTGGCGGCCCGAGTTCGGATCGCCTTGTAAAAAATTGGCGACGGACCGCGGGAATCGCGCCGGTGTCACGCCGTAGGCCTCGCGAAAAGCCCGCGTGAAATGGCTCTGGTCGAAGAGGCCGACGGCGTGCGCGATTTCGGTGATCGGCCTGCTACGAGGCCGACCGGTGCGACCGATCGCTGCACTGATGAGGAGCGCTGCCTGCCGGGTGATCGCAGTCGGTTTGGGTGTTCCAGCGCGAGGCGAGGATGACGGTACAGATGTCTACGCGCCGAAAGTTCGAGTCCTTGAATGCGAGGACGTCATCGTTGAACGTTCCGAAGGTGCTGTCTGGGCGGTGCTTCATGCCTTGGTAGAAGGCGTTGATGATTTCATGCTGGAAGTCAGGCTCTCGCGGAAAGGCGGCAACGACGGCCTCGCGCTGCGCGTCGGTGAATTGCTCGTAGCCGCGGCCCGCCACGTCCATGCCGGCCCCCGCCTGGACCAGCGCGATCTCCGGCCGCATGAATTGCGGGATGCCCGGCGTCGTGTGGAGTGCGACGGCATTCCAGACAGTCTCGATGTCCCTTTCGGAGATCCCGTGCCCGCGAAGAAAGTCACGCGCGGCGTTCGCACCATCCACTTCGAAGCGAAGCTGGCTGTCTTCGTAGAGCCTGGTCAGGCCGAAATCGTGAAACATCGAGGCCGCGTAAAGCAGTTCCGGGTCGAACTTCAATCCCATGCGGTTTCCCGTGATGACACCCCAGCAATAGACTCGGATCGAGTGGCGGAACAGCAGGTCGCTCTCGGTATCACGAACGAACTGCGTCAATTCGCGTGCGAGTCTGCTGTCCGGGACAAGAACGCCTGGAACTTTGTTGAGCCTCATGAATTTCTCCCGCTGCTGACCTTCTGTCGAAGGTGAAGACGATGTACCTGCCGCCGGCCGACGGGTGTCAGCCGAAAAGCCTTGTCGCGATCTCGGCCACGTGCTTGCCCTGGAACGCTGCCATGCCTGGCTGAGTGGCAGAAGCGGTGAACACGGAGCCGACCCTGGCGATGAGGCCGCCCTGCATCCAGAGCGGGCCTGTTCGATCGCGTCATGGGGCTAACCGGCTGCTGCCGGCGTGACCGCGCAATCCGGACAGCGGTGGACGGCCCGACCGTCGTTCCAGGCCGAACCCAGGATCAGGCTGCAGAAATTCAGGCGACGATAGCCCGGATCCTTGAGCGCCAGCACGTCCGCCTTCACGTTGCCGAACGTGGTCTCGGGCTTGTGGCGCGTGCCCTCGGCAAAGGCGGCGATGATGCCTTCCTTGAAGTTCGCTTCGCGCGGATGCGCGAGCACCACGGCGTCGCGCTCGTCGGGCGAGAAGTCGTCGTAGGCCAGACCCAGTACGTCCATCTCGACGCCGGCCGTCACCAACGCGACGACCGGCTTCTTGTGACGCGGAATGCCAGGCGTGGTGTGCAACGCGATCGCGTCCCACACCTGCTCGATGTCCGTCTCGCCGACCCCGTGGGCTTGCAGGAAATCGCGTGCGACGTTGGCGCCGTCGACCTCGAAGCGTTCGTCGGGGCTGCTGTAGGCGGGCACCAGGCCCATGTCATGGAAGAGCGCGCCGACGTAGAGCAGTTCGGCGTCGAATCGCAGCCCGCGCCGCTGGCCGGTCAGGGCGCCGAACAGGAAGACGCGGCGCGAATGGTGAAACAGCAGGTCGGGCTCGGTATCGCGCACCAGCTGCGTGGCGGCGCGTGCGAGGCTGCTGTCGGGAATGGCGATGCCGGCGATGGTCTCGATCATGAGAAACTCCAATTGATGACAATGAGCGGGTGGAGAAAGTCTCCGCTCCCCGCCGCACGCCGGTGCGGCCCGGACACGTCGAAACCTGCCAGACGCACGTCGCGTTCGGCGCAATCCAGCTCGAGGGGTGCCAGTGCGCCACGTGGTCGTCGCGATCTTCCCGGGTGTCCAGGCGCTCGATGTCTCCGGCCCACTGGACGTCTTCAGCGAGGCCAATGCCTTCGTTCCCGCGGACGCGGGATACGTCGCCAGCGTCGCGAGTGCCGGTGCGGAGCCGGTGCGGGCATCGAACGGGCAATGCCTGCTGGCCGATGTCGCGTTCGAGGACGAAGCGGCGCGCTTCGACATCGCATTGGTCGCGGGCGGCCCGGCATTGCCGACACAGGCCGTCCAGCCGGCCCTGATCGCGTGGCTGAAGGCCGTGGCCGCACGTGCACCGCGGCACGGCTCGATCTGCACGGGCGCGTTCGCGCTCGGTGCCGCGGGCCTGCTGGCGGCCCGCACGGTCACGACACATTGGCAGTGGTCGGACTTGCTGGCACGACGTTTTCCCGACGCCCGGGTCGAGGCCGACCATATCCATTGCCGTGACGGTCCGCTGATCACGTCGGCCGGGGTAACGGCGGGCATCGACCTGGCGCTCGCGCTGGTCGCCGAGGATCACGGCGCCGACGTCGCGCGCGCGGTGGCCAAGCGGCTGGTGGTGTTCGTTCAGCGACAGGGCGGCCAGTCGCAGTTCAGTCCCTACCTCGCCGCGGCTCGCGATGCGGACGACCCGATGGCGCGCGTGCAGGCGCACGTGATGGCGAACCTTCGAGGCGACCTGTCGGTCGCTGCGTTGGCCGAAGCCGCACAAATGAGCGGCCGCACCTTCGCTCGCGAGTTTGTCGCCTGGGCGCAGACGACACCGCGCGAGTTCGTCGAGCGCGCACGTATCGATGCTGCCCGACATGCCCTCGAAAGCACGGCGATGCCGCTGAAGACCGTTGCATTCGACTGTGGCTTTGCATCCGCTGACCGCATGCGCCTCGCGTTCGTGCGCCGCCTCGGCGTGTCCCCGGCGACCTACCGTTCGCGATTCCGGGGAGCGCTGAAATCATGGAAGGATTGAGCCACACGGGCTCGATTGCAACCGTGCGACCTCTACACAGAAGGTGCAAAGCGGCGATGGGTGAAGACCGGCATCGAGGCGAGCGTATCCCCGAAACGCTGCACATCGGATGAAGGTCGGACGCGGACGCCACTCATGGCTCGCGCTACCTGCCTCTATCCAAAGCGCTTGAGGCCCGGCTTGGACCCGCCTCCTCCTTCGGACGTCTTCTTCTCCAATGGCTTGGCGTGCGCCAGCGAGCTCTCGGCCTTCGGCTCACTTCCGAGACAGAGCATCATCGGCAGGATGTTCTTGCAATTGCCGCACGACTCGTAGATCTGCCCAGATGTGTGGCCAATTGCGCTATCTGGGCCGCACCACATCTCGGTCATGCACCACGTTTTCGGCTTTGTCTTTTTCAGGCCCTTGAGGATATGGCCGATCAGCTTTGGCCCAGCGCATTCGAAGAATTCTGCGACGCCGGTCTTCGTGATCGAACCAGTGTCGATTTTTTGACCCAGGGCCGTCACTTGCGCGGGAAGGTTATCCACAATAAAGAGGCCAAGCTTGCTCGCCATCCTTTTAGCGCCCTCTGGCATGCATTGGTCGCTACCCGAAATGGCGACATAGAACGTCCCTCCATGCTGAAGGACGCCGACCATATACCCCTTTCGGCCGCCCAGCGGCCCCTTGAGCGCATCTTGTTTGCGTTGCTCACGGCGCACGCAGGCGGCTACGAACCTTGCGGCACGATCTCGTGTTTCCAGGCTTTCAGCAAGAGGCACCAGATGTTCACTGCCAGCCTCAGCCAGCTGACAATGCTTGCACTTGAATCCATTGAGGCCGCCATAGTTGATGCCACCCGTTACCGGAGCGGATGTTGAAGGCGCTGACTTCGTGACCTTCGATGACGAGCTAGCCGCGGCCGCAGCCGCGCTCGCATAGCTCAACGTAACTGGCGCTTGCGGCGTCTGGGCCTTCGCGAATGTTGCCGATACAGCCTCGACAACATTCGGCGTCGCCCCCTCCGGCATCGGGCGCTGCAGATCCTGAGGGCGGGCGCGAGCCTTCAAGCTTGCCCCATGCAGCGGACAGCAGAAGTTGCCTGCTTTGGCAACCTCGTCGCTGACATTCAACGTCTTGCAGCCAATGACCACACAAAAATACGTCATCTCATCTCCCCAGGTGGATCTTGGCTTTGATCCCATTCTTGCGGAGCTGTGACCAACCGCTACCCCTAAAGAGCCATGTCGGGAAAGTGACGTCGATTACGTGGTGAGACCAGGATGGTCTGCCGATCCAGCGGCCGCCAAGAGCCATCCATCGTGTCCAATTGAGTTTGTGATTCGGGCAGCAGTGCGGGCAGCACGGCGAGGATGTCCAACGGGGCGGCGACCATCTCCGGCGTTCCGCGCTCCGGGACAGCATGAGGCAGGGTGGATCGCTCCTGTGTGGATTCCGGGCGTTCGGTCATTCGGATCGCCTCTCGATGTGCACGGCGAAGGAGCTTCAGCGACGGCGCGGAGCGGTCGCCGACATCGTTCGCATGCGCGTCGCCTCCCTGCTGAGGCCCGCTCGCACTATTGCGCGCCGCCAAAGCGAACTGGCCGCAAGGGCTGACCAACGCGCATCGCCGTCATTTGTGGTCAGTGGGTTTCGAGACTTGTATCGCCGACGCCCGCGGACTTGCCCCTGGCCCTGTGCGAGTGCAGCTCGACTCGTACAGGTTGGTTTGCCCAGTGAGCAATCGTTCTGGAACGGAAGCGCCACAGCCACTCGGGCATGGCAGGTCTCGTCGAAGTGTGGCCTTCGTGCCAATCCGACCCTGAAATTCTCAGCGGTCTCCACGAGGAGCGCAGGCGACGGTTCAAAAATGCCTAGAATTTTGTCCCAACCAGGCAGTTGAGATGGCATCGCAGCGGCTGTCAGCGCTTCGAGTCGTTCGACAGGCAGCATTCACATAGATTGGGCGCACCAAAATGAAAAGGTTTCCTTCGACTGTCGCGGGGTTGGACGACATCCTGCATGGCGGCCTCTTCGAGGGCGGCGTCTACATTCTTGAAGGCCCGCCAGGCGTCGGCAAGACCACCCTCGCCAACCAGATCGCCTACAACCGGGCCAGCGAGGGCGACAAGGCGCTCTACGTCACCATGCTCTCCGAATCGCACGCACGCATGGTGCAGCACATGAGCAACCAGACCTTCTTCAGGAAGTCTGCGGTCAACGCCTTCGTGTTCTACCTGAGCGGCTACCGCGAGCTGGAGACTGAAGGCCTCAAGGGCGTCCTGAGCCTTCTCCGAGGCGAACTGGCCCGCAGCGGCGCGACATTTCTTGTCGTTGACGGACTGGTGGTCAGTGCTCCCGGGATTGACGAGGGCGTGCGCCAGTTCGTGCACGAGCTGCAGAGCCTGGTCTCCGCGATGAACTGCACCTGCCTTGTCCTCACCACGGGACGCGGCAACGCGCTGAGCGCGGAGCAGACCATGGTCGACGGGATCTTCGCGTTCGAGGACCAACTTTTTCGAGGCAAGGCCGAACGCCTGGTTCAGGTCAAGAAATTCCGGGGGAGCGAGGTCGTTCGTGGCCGTCATTCGTTCTGCATCACGAACGAAGGACTGCACTTCTTCCCGCGACTCGAAAGCCTCCCTTTGCAACCCAGGGAACGCCGGCCCCGTCTGCCCGTGGCGCTGGGTACCCGAGAAGTCGACGAGGCGCTGAGCGAACAGGGCATCTGGGCGGGCAGCATGTCGCTGGCGGTCGGAGAGAGCGGGGCCGGAAAGACAACGATGGCCTACCGCTTCGCGGCAGCCGCCAGTGAATCGGAGCCTGGACTGCTCCTGCTGGGCTCCTCCGAGACCGAAGCGGATGCGTGCGCCGTGGCGACCCTGGTCGGTGTCGATCTCGAGGGGGCACTTCAGCGGGGTGCGCTTCGGATCGAGTCCATTGGACAAGCCGACGAGTCCCTCGACGAGATGGGGCACAAGGTGCTTCGACTGGTCGACGAGGTGAAGGCAAACCGGGTGATCCTCGATGGCCTCGCTGCACTGGCCGACACGCTCGCTTTCCAGGAACGAGGCTACAGGTTCATTGGCCGGTTGCTCTTCGAACTTCGACGTCGGGGCGTCACGGCGCTCTTCACCTTGGATCCGGCAGAGATCGCGGTCGCCAGCGGCACACCGCTTGCTGCAGGAGTGGCCGCACTGTTCGACAACGTGTTTTCGTTGGAGTCGCTACCTGGAGACAAGGTGGTGCGGCAGTTGTCAGTGCGCAAGATTCGGGGTTCGCAAGCAAAAGCTGCGGTATTCGCGCTGCGAGATTGATCGAGGAATGCAAGACTGGCAGAGGAGCCACTGCGAATGCAGCTCATCTTGATTGTCGAAGACGAATACGGCGCGGCGGAGATCCTTCAGATGATCCTGGAGGCGCATGGATACCGGGTGACCTCTGCCTCCAATGGCAGGGACGCACTGGAGCGGCTCAATGGGGAGCGCCCGGCGGTCATAGTCTCTGATTTCATGATGCCGCACATGACCGGCGCCGAGCTCGGACTGGCCGTCAGGCAGAACCCCGCCTTGGCAGAGATCCCATTCCTCTTCATCAGCGGGACCAATGAAGAGGTCGTGCAGAGATCGTTTGCCGACTACGACGGATTTCTTCCCAAGCCCTACGAACTTGACGCTTTGCTGGCGGTCCTGGCCGACTTGGCCACGGGCGGTCGCAAGCAACGGGTAAGAAGCCGCGATGTCGACGAATCCATGCGGCACTTGTTGAAAGGCATCGAGCTGCCCCCTGGCGATTGAGGGCCTCGGGGGCTTGGCGCACTGCGCTGCGACGGCGCAGGTCACGACGACGCCACAGGCATCGCTTCGCGCTTTACAAGCGTTCAGCGGCCGCTCCCAAAAGGCTCACGGTCAGATCGAACCCGGCGGCTCCGCCCTCGAGTTCGACGCTTCGACTTCAGCCAGGTACTGCGCACCCAACGGGGTCAGCCCGAATATTCCAAGCTCGACGTAGTCGAGCAGTCCCAAGCCCGCCAGCAACCGCGCCTCGCGAAGTTCGTCGTCGAGCGGACTGTCCATCGACCATTGCCTGCCGTCGCGTACTCGTCGAAGCACTTCCACTTGTGAGGCTGTCAATGCATTGGGCACGGGTAGCTCCTATGTTCCTTGTACGCGCGCATCAGCCGAACCAAGCCTGAACGGATGTCGAGGCCGGCAATGTGGCTACTCGGCTTCACCAGTTGTCGATATCCTCTTGTACGCAGCCGGGATGGTCCTGGATCCCCTGGCCCTCTCATCCGATCCGGCCTTGACCTCGTAGACGAGACATGGCCGCCCTCAAGCCCCGATCGTCCTCTGCCGCGCACGGCTATGGCGTAGATCGCCCCACGCGAACTCCTACCTTGACCGTCGTTCCATTCGACCCCGTCCGCCCGCACCCTCCCGAAGACGTGTGGGTTCAAGACCTGGCGGCGGTCGCGCAGCACCAGGATCGCGCGGCGTTTGCTCGGCTGTTCACCCACTTCGCGCCCCGCGTGAAGCGCTACCTGATGCTTGCCGGGAGCAACGACTCACAAGCCGAGGAATTGACGCAGGAGACCTTGGCGATGGTCTGGCGCAAAGCCGGGCTCTTCGACGCCGGCAAGGCGGGCGTCACGACCTGGGTCTTCACCATCGCGCGCAACCTCAGCGTGGATCTGCATCGAAAGCGGCTCAACCGCGACGTATTCGAGGACGATTTCGACTTCGACTCGATGGAAGCCGAGCAGCCCACACTTGACGACCGACTGCATGCGACCCGCCTGGAGGAACGCCTTGGCGCGGCCCTTTCACAGCTCTCGCCGGATCAACTCGCAGTGATTCGCATGGCCTACGGCGCCGACAAGTCGCAATCGCAGATAGCGGCGTCGCTGGGGCTTCCCCTGGGGACGGTCAAGTCGCGCGTGAGAGCGGCGTTGACCCTGTTGCGCCGGCTGATCGAAGATTGAACATCCATGGCCATTCAACATCATCCTGACGACGAACTTCTCCTGGGCTTTTCGGGCGGTGGCCTCGAGACCGGCACGCGGCTGGTTGTCGCCAGTCACCTGGAGCTCTGCTTGCACTGCCGCGAACGAGCCCGATTCTTCGACGCGATCGGCGGCGCCCTGCTCGAGGCCTCGGAACCGGCTGCGACCGCCGCGGACGCCCTGGCCCTGACATTCGAACGCATCGACCGGCAGAAGGTTGCAACGCCACTCGCGAAGGTCGTCAAGGCCAATGCGCCCCCGCCGCTGCCCGATGGTGCGCGCTGGCCAAGGGCCCTGGCACACTGCGCAGCGACGCCCTGGCGCCGGATCGGCCCGGGCATGCGCATGAGCCGCGTCAGGGTGCCGGAAGACGCCAAGGCCAATGTATTCCTGCTGCGGATAGGCGCTGGCAAGTACCTGCCGCAGCACACCCACCGAGGGCTCGAGCTCACTCAAGTGCTCTTTGGACGATTCCACGACGGGCGGGCGCTGTTCGGCCCCGGCGACTTCGATGCGGGTGATCCGCGCATCCACCACCAGCCCGTCGTCCAGGACGGCAGCGAGTGCATCTGCCTGGCTTCGCTCGATGGCCGGCTGCAGTTCGAAAGCGTCGTTGCCCGGATCTTCGGCTCTCTCGTGGGCATGTGAAGTCCATCTCGGGCGAACCTTGGAGCTGTACCTGCGACCAGCCTGGAGATGAAGTTCGCGGCCTGCGTCAGTTCATCATCAGGCGCGTGGCCATCGCGAGCACGAATGCGGGCGGCATCTTGCATGCGCCTACCTTCAGAAACTGCCGGAACGAGACGTTCAGCCCGTCGCGCCGCAACGCGCCCAACCACAGGATGGTCGCGAGCGAGCCGGTGATGGAGAGGTTGGGCCGGATGTCCGCCGCCTCACCTGACGCGAATGCGGTGTTCGCCAAGACAGTCAAGCTTCTAAGAGATATCTGCCAGCGCTATGCTCAATCTAGTGAGGGCACAGTCTTCTGGGCTGACGCGCAGTCAGAGCGTCCAAAGTGTCCGAAACTTCGCCTGCGCTTAGCGGTAGAGAGCTGCCGTCGCCGACCCGGCGCTTCTGCGTTGGTGCCGCGGCAATAGACATCAAAGACTTGCGCTTGATATCCGGCGCTTCCTAGCCTCTGTCTCAGACTTTAATGCGCTGTCTCGGACTCTATTGACCAAGAACAACACACAGTCAACGCGCCAGCCCACTCACTCCACCGTCACGCTCTTCGCCAGATTCCGCGGCTTGTCCACGTCCGTGCCGCGCGCGCACGCGGTGTGATACGCGAGCAGTTGCAGCGTCACCACGTGCAGGATGGGCGACAGCACGCCGTAGTGTTCCGGCATGCGGATCACGTTGAGGCCGGCATCGCTCTCGATGCGTGAGTCGGCGTCGGCGAAGACGAACAGTTCGCCGCCGCGGGCGCGCACTTCCTGCATGTTGCTCTTGAGCTTTTCCAGCAGCGCGTCGTTGGGCGCGACGGTGACGACGGGCATGGCCGAGGTCACGAGGGCCAGCGGGCCGTGCTTGAGTTCGCCGGCGGGGTAGGCCTCGGCG
>FTCK01000371.1_pt1 | contig 10831 bp, 9 predicted proteins | sample 1639711 | NCBI WGS metagenome assembly FTCK01 (sample SAMEA3914869, study PRJEB12502) | metagenome | biome: forest; material: soil | place: USA | collected 2012-03-12 | depth 0.1 m | reverse complement strand
GTACCTGGCTGTCCGTGAAGAAATCGCCGCGCAGCCTGTAGGCGAATATTTGGCGTCTGGCTCGGGAAATCAGATCGTCGACGTCGGCGGTGGCGATGTCCGCGCATTCGTGCGTTGCTCCTTGCAAGCTGATCGCGATGGCGAGCAGGGGGTGCAGAGATGCACCTGTGGGCATGCGCTTGAGCAACTCGGAGGGCCAGCTCACCTGGATCGGTGTCTTGTTCCTTGCAAGGCTGAGCAATCGCTGGATCGCGAACACCTCGCCAGCCGATCCGGACGAAGAGGACAGTTGCTCATAGTCCGCTGGAATATCCAACTCGACGCGGCCGTCGATGGCGCTCTTCCACTGGCTTGGCGCAACGTCGGCAAGGCCTATCGGAATTCGGAGCTTTATTGCGGCGCTTTGCATGGTTCACCGAATGGTCGCCTTGAGTGTAGTGTGCCGGAGACGGCGGGGAGCGGGCGCCGGCACAGCCGGGGATGCGGATTTGCATCTACACCGGCATCACAGTTTGCAGGGCTTGCGCATGTTTGTGATCATGGGAGGACGAGGCCATGTGGGCTCCGCGGTCGTCGAGGAACTTCGATCGGAAAGCCGGCCAGTCACCGTTCGCGAGCGTTTGGTCGCCTCCCTGCGAAATGCCTCGGAGGCGCTTGCCGCAAAGATAGCCGAGGGACTCAATATGTCATTGCCCGACGCGATGCCGCGCGCGATGCCGAAGCCGCCCAAGCCCGAGGTCCAGGCGTTGCCGTCGCTGTCGCTGACGGCGCGACCGGGAGACGGGTCGATTGCGGGCACAAGGTCGTCATCCTGGTGGCCGTTGACGTCAATAGCCGGGCCGTCAGTGGCGTCCATTCAACTCTTTTTGCGGCGGGCGCTGCGCGACGATTCTCGGCATCTCGAATCGGGCCGGTCACGACCTCCGCTGGCGCGGCGGGTGCAGGCTGATGTGTCGCTCGAGAACGAGCCGGGGTTCCTTCTCGACGCCCTTGTCGTGAACGTGAAATTGCCGAGCTGCTCGGCGTCGCCATCACAGAGATCGACGGCGAATGGGGATGGCAACGGACGGATAACGGACGCAGGTTCAGCCCGTCAACTGACGGGGGCGACGCATTTGACCTCATCTCCGAGTTTCGATTGAATGTCCATCACCTTCCGAGAGATCCTGTCAGGGGCTACACGGACGTCGTCGTAACGCACACGGATTCACAAACTGGAAGGCCGATGATCGCGCTGCACAGCTCAGATTTCTCGTATTCGCTCCCACGGACGCTCTGCGAAGCTGCGATCAGGGCGTGGTCTGCCGCTTGATAGGCAAATCGGCTTGGCAAGAGCTGAGCTTGAGGGCTTCTCCAACCGCTGCAGCGATTGCTGTATGCGCAGCCGCACCGCTCCTCTGATGAAGCTCGGCACGATCAGTCGGGCACGAAGGCTATCGCACTACTCGAAGGCCGTCCAGGCCTTGCGGCCGAACGCTGGGAGGCCGGCGCTTGGTGCGCTCCAGCGCCAGGTCATTTGTGAATGACTAGTGATCGCTACCACGGATGCGGCTATAACGACTGCATTGCAGCGACTGCAGACGCCGGCCAAAAACGCAACGGCGACCGGTATTGCGCCGAAAGCCGACTGCAAATGGGTATTGCGAGCTATTGGCAGGCATTAACGGCGACCGACGAAGTATGCGCTCGATGCAGCGCTCCGGAGCCCGCACTACGACGCCATTCCGATCGCTCGCATCAGCAATCTCATCGACCATGCCGCAACCCCCAACGCACTAATACTGAGCGACCAGATCAGCAGCATCCAGGCAAGCCGGATCGAAAGGCGCCGCAGACGGCTCCTGCGCAATGAGTAAAGGTTAGTGATAGCCACTGTCATGCGCCCTCACCTTGCCGCGGAAGACGTAGTACGACCAGGCGGTGTACATGAGGATGAACGGGATGACTAGAAGCGCACCGACCAAGGCGAATCCCTGGCTTTGCGGTGGCGCTGCCGCAGCCCAGAAGCTGATGCCGGGTGGAATGATGTTCGGCCACAGGCTGATCGCCAGTGCGACGTATCCGACAAAGACCAAGGCGAGCACGAAGATGAATGGCAGTGCATGCGGCTGCCGGCGTCGCAGAGACCTGCGCAAGGCAATGCTCAGCGCCACGACGAGGAGCGGTACCGGTGAGAGCCATAGCGACGTCGGCCAGGAGGCCCATCGAGCCGAAACGGATGGACGCGGCACGAACGTCCAGATGAAGACAACGACGATGAAGGCGAACAGCACGGGGACCAGCGACCTCGCGATGCCAACCATGCGTCGTTGCAGTTCGCCGTCGGTCTTGAGGACGAGCCAGGTACTCCCAAGCATGGCATAGGTGACTGTCAGGCCAAGCCCCGTCAACAGCGGAAAGGGCGCCACCCAATCGAGTGCTCCACCGACGTAGCGCTCGCCCCACACCGGGATTCCCGATACATAGCTGCCGAGTGCCACTCCTTGAAAGAAGGCCGCAGCGAGCGATCCGCCGATGAAGGCCTTGTCCCAGAGGTGGCGCTCATGTTCCAGCGCCTTGAACCGGAATTCAAAAGCGACGCCACGAAAGATGAGGCCGAGCAACATGAAGATCAACGGCAGGTACAGCGCGCTCAGGATGATCGAGTACGCGAGCGGAAATGCCGCCATCAGTGCTGCGCCACCCAGCACCAGCCAGGTTTCGTTTCCGTCCCAGATTGGCGCGACCGTGTTCATCATCACGTCCCGGTCTGATCGGTTCGGGGCGAAGGGAAACAGGATTCCAATGCCCAAGTCGAAGCCGTCCATGACGACGTACATCATGACGCCGAAGAAGATGATGACGGCCCAGATCAGTGACAGATCGATTCCCATGTTCACCTCCGTCGATCGAAGCCGTGGTGTCCAAAGCTCTGGGAGGGCACGATTTCGGCGGCCGCCGAGATCGGCCTTCCCGGATGACGCTCCGCGCCAGGCCCTCCTTCGATCGTCGATCTGCCCTCGCCACCGATCGGTCCTTTGCGCAGCAATCGCAGAACATAGGCGGCCCCGGCACCGAAGACGAAGAAGTAGACAAGGACGAAGGCGGCCAGGGTGACCGAAACGGTTCCAAGGTCATGCGCAGAGACGGCATCGGCCGTCCGCTGAACCCCGTAGACGACGAAGGGCTGCCGGCCGACTTCTGTCGTGAACCAGCCCGCTAGCAAGGCGATCAAGCCCGCTGGACCCATCAGAGTGGTAGCCAGGAGGAACTTCGGTGAGCTCCAGAGTTGCCCATTGCGTCGCAATGCAAGGCTCCAAATTCCCAGGGCGATCATCAAAGTACCCAGTCCGACCATGATCCGGAAGCTCCAGAAGACGATCGTCGAATTCGGTCGGTTCTCCTTTGGGAAATCCCTCAGGCCGGTGACCTGGCCGTTCCAGTCATGGGCAAGAAGGAGCCCCCCAAGGCGGGGCACAGTCACCGCCCATCGCGTCTCCTCGCGCTCCATGTCGGGCCAGCCGATCAGCACCAGCGGCATTCCCTGCGCTTCGTCGTTCTTCCAATGCCCCTCGATCGCCGCAAGCTTCGCGGGCTGGTACTTCAACGTGTTCAAGCCGTGGGCGTCACCGATGAGTGCCTGCACAGGGGCCAGCACCAGGATCAGCCACATGGCCATCGACAGCGTCTTGCGGATCGCCCGGCTGTCATTGCCTCGCCTGAGGTGCCAAGCCCCTGTGGCCGCGATGAACAAGGCGGTCGCAAGGAATGCCGCGACGCTCATGTGCGCCAGGCGATACGGAAAGGATGGGTTGAAGATGACCGCGACCCAGTCGACGGGCACCGCTCGACCGTCCTCGATCACGAAGCCCTGCGGTGTCTGCATCCAGCTGTTCGAGGCGACGATCCATGTCGCTGATACGAGCGTGCCGAGCGCAACCATGACCGTCGAGAAGAAGTGCAAGCCGCGTCCCACCCGCTTCCATCCGAAGAGCATCACGCCGAGGAACCCTGCTTCGAGAAAGAACGCGGTCAGAACTTCGTAGGCGAGCAGCGGTCCTGTGATCCCGCCGGCGAATCGCGAGAAGCCGCTCCAGTTGGTGCCGAATTCATAGGCCATGACCATCCCGGAGACCACGCCCATGCCGAAGTTGATGGCAAAGATCTTGACCCAGAAGTGGTAGAGGTCGCGGTAGACGGCCCGGCCGGTCTTGAGCCAGCATCCCTCCAGAACGGCAAGAAAGCTCGCCGTTCCGATGGTGAGCGCAGGAAAGATGATGTGGAACGTGATCGTGAATCCGAATTGGATTCTCGACACGTCCAGTGCTGTCCACCCGGACATGGGTTCCTCCGTCATCGCCGCGCCAGTTCGGGCGCGACCGCTCGTGGCGAAAGCAGGATCCGCCAGAGCGGAATCTGCGTTTCTCGTCAGCCGGCGTTCTGCACGCGCGGGGGCAGGAAGCCCTTCGCGGTGGAGAGATCAGGCCACGGCAGAACGGTTTCTCCGGCGACGCGCCAGTCACCGTCCACCTTGCGCAGTCGAAGTTCGTACAGCGCTGCGTCGGCTTCGTTGCTCATGCGTCGGTAGAGGACCGCGGTCGCCACGTCGCCCTGTTCCTCGATGTGGAGGACGCGCTTTTCGGTCGACAGCGGCTTCTCGCCCGCATCGCGGCGGCTTCGGAACTCGCTCATCATCTCGGCCTTCGAGAACCGTGCGATCTCGCCTTGTGGCGTCAGCACCAGGAAGCCGAGGTCCTCGGTATAGAGACGTTCCATCTCCTCCATTCGATAGTTGCTGCCGGTCTCGGCCAGGCGATCGATGAAATCCAGGATGGCGGGGTTGTGCTTCGCGTTCATGTCATTCGTCCAGGTCAGTGAGTTGGATCCGCGTCGTTCAGCGCGGTGCCTCATGCTCGATCAGATCGTCCTTTCGCAGAAGGCACTGCGAGGTCATCGGACTGGTGATCGCCATGCAACTGTCGATGGCTCGCCAGGTCACCCGCGTGCGATGAAGCGATCGGTTCGTGCGGCCTGCAGCACGGCGAGCTCGTCGTATGCGAGCATCTCGACGGGCCTGGCGTCGTCGAGCCAGGTGTTGGGCGTCGCGAACCACTGCACCAGTTCCCAGTCGTCGAACACCGGCTTCAACTCGGCGCCGACACGCGTACAGGTCGGGTCGAGCGACATCGTGCGGCGATCGAACTGGAACATCGGCACCAACGTCTGGCCGGACCATGTCACCACCAAGACCGACCGAGACATGATCCAGCTTGCGAGCGCCGACCACGGGTCGTCCCAGATCGGGCTCAGATGGCGGACCATCTCCTGCCCACTCGAGAAGCCTCCATAGGGGCGGAACGCGTGTAGCATGCCGGCGAATTGGCGCTGCTCGAGGCGCTCCCTCACCGAGCCATAGGGGCTGCTGTCCGTCGCGGAGGATCCCTGCCCCCGGCGGAAGGCCCGAGGAATCTTCACATTCGAATTGGTCTGGATCAGTTGCATTGATCGCTCCGAGGATAGGGGTTGGTCAGGGCACCACTTTGTGACCTGGCCATCGCTGGCGGCACTATCCGAAGAGGCAGGGCGTCATCTCCATGCGAGGGAGCAAATCAAGATCCGAAGTCCTGCAGGTGCACTGGTGCGTGCCTGATGCCTCCGTTGGCGTACCGAGTGCCCCGTCCATCGGGGCTTGGTAGCAGGTGAGTCCCGTTGGATGCTGGCTTCGCCACGTCACATCCGATGCGGCGAACCGGAGAACAGTCATGCAGATCCTGGCGCCCTCCATGCATTCGACAAGCACGGCTCATTTGCGCCGCCGCGACGATTTCGCCCATCTCGAACTGATCGACCGCTTCAGCGAGAGGGGCGGTCTCGCCTCGACCGACGAGCTCGTTCACCTCATGCGCCCGCATTGGCGGCAACCGATCTCCATCCTCGCCAAGTGGATCGTTGGACGCAGGGTGTTGAGCTTCTCGTGGCATTCCCAGATCCTGTTGCCAGCTTTCCAGTTCGACGTGCCGCGCATGACGCCGAAGCAGGTGATCGTCGACTGTTCGATCGAGCTCGGCGAGATGGTCGATGACGAAGGCTTCGCTGCGTGGTTCGTGCGTCCTTCCGAGTGGCTGGAAGGGCGGATACCGCTGGACCTGATCTCCGACGATCCTGCCTTGGCAGTAGAGGCTGCGGCCAGGACCAGGCTTGCCCTTTCAGCACGCCGAGAAGCCCATTGATGTCACCTTTAGCCGAGCGCGAGTCGCCCGATTTCGGGCGCTCCCTCCGAAGGATTACGTCCAAAGGCGCTGGTACTCCTGCGGCGCCTTGGAGTGGCGCGCGCGCGCACCAGTCCGTAACGTGAGGCCTCGGTCGCGGAGCGTGTCTTCGCGACGCGCCTCATCCAATAACCCGGAGTCACCATGATCAAGTACGTCCTCCTCGCCGCCCTGTCCCTGGCCGCTGCAGCAGCGGTTGCGCAGGCCTCTGCGCCCGAAGCGAGCGCCTCGGCCGCAAGCAAGCCGAAGTGGGTCAAGAAGTTCAAGCACCACAAACCCGCCCAGCCGGCAGTCAACCCGCAAACCTCTCCCGACAAGAAGGGCGGCAATTAGTCTCAGGCAGGACGGCGAAGCTGATTTGCCGTCCCCACCGCTGCATTGGGCAGCAAGCTGCGTCGCCAGCGCTTGATCGGCGTGTCCACGAAGTGCAGGCACACTGCCGCCAGGATGAACGAAATCGCCAGGGTCAGACCGAGCGTCGGCCACACGGGCAGCCGCTCGCGAAGCCAGAGGATGACCGGGAAGTGCCAGAGGTAGATGCCATAGGACAGCCTGCCCACATAGACCAGCGGCGGCGCAGCGAGCACCGGTGTATCGATGCGGTCGGCCACGTGACACACCACCAGGAAGGCCGACAGCTCGGCAAGCGTGACCACGAGGGTCACTGCGTCGACCGGGGCCAGACCTGGAGGCGAGGGAAGGCCTGGCACGACGACGGTGATGGCCAGGCAGATACCAGCGATCGTCGCGCCCGCCCCCGACACCTTGGGCCGAGCGAGCGCCGCAATGCTTCCCAGCAGGAGACCGCTCAGGCGGGCGTCGAACGGAAAGTAAGCCATCGGCCAAGCTCGTGCGTGGGCAGCGAACCAGCGCCACGTCGTCGCCATGACGAACGCAACCAGCAGCCATGCGATCGGCCGCTTGGCGCGCGACAGCAAGGGCAGCAGCAGAGGCCAGACCAGGTAGAACTTTTCCTCCACCGCGAGCGACCATGTGTGTCCGACGACCGGTGGGTAGTGCGGCACCCGCCAATACGGCAATGAATAGTCGGTGACATACGTGCCCGCAAGGACTGCATTCAGCCATCGGTCGTCGCTAGGCCACAGGGTGGGAGTGAGCACCAGGTAGGCGGCAAGCATCAACAGCAGCGTCGGATAGAGCCGCAGGGCCCTGCGCGCATAGAACCGCCCGACCTGGATTCCGCCCGACGCGTGTTCCGTGGCGAGCAGCAGCGTGATGAGGTAACCGGAGAGGACGAAGAAGATGTCCACGCCCAGGTACCCGCCTCCGAACCACGGACCTTGGCAGTGGAAGAAGACGACGGGGAGGATGGCGAGTGCCCGCAGGCCGTCGAGCGCCGGGTTGTAGCGCATGGCTGCCTCAAGTCCCGCCAAGGGGATCCGGGCGGCATGGCTGCATCAGCAACGTGCCGCAAGCGGGATAGGCATCCGGTCCGTGAGCGCCCGTCAACACGCCGATGCGAATGAGCGAGTCGTACTTGGGGTTGTGCAGGACATGGATCTGCTGCTTCTGCGTGAAGGTGTCGAAGACGAGGCCGCCCGTCTGGGCCGGCGTGTCGATCCAGAGGCGAAGGCGCGACCCCTTGCGGAAGTAGTGCCCCATCTTGTTGATCTCGACGCGAGCGAGCACGGGCCGCCCAGGCAGCAGGGGCGCCAACTGCAGCGGCTGCTCGAGGTGGATCGGGAGCAGCGGCGTCGAGCGTGCGTCATCCAGCGTGCGGTTCGACAGCCGCAGCCAGCCCCGCTGCACGTACGTTTCCTGGCCGTCGGGCCGCACCTCGGTGATGGTCACCTGGATGTCGGCGTCGCCGCCGGTGGCCGTGACCCAGAGATCAGCGCTGCCGGAGCCGTAGACCAGCATGTCGCTCGCGAGAGGTGCCGACGTATAGGAAAGGCTTTCGCTCTTCCAATCGGCGGGCAGCGCGCCCCAAAACATGTTGCCGGCCACGTCGTTGACCGCTACGCCATTGCCTGGGTAGCCGAACTTGTCGGCGGGCCCCGGGGTGGTTGCGTCGGCGAGGAGGTTCCCGGTACCGAGGTGCAATTCCTCGACGCGCAGATTTTTCGCCGAGACCGGGCCTTCGCGCACCACCCAGCCGGGCCTGGCCGAAGTGCTGGGCTGGGAGCCGGCCTCCCCTCGTGCTGCAGTCTCCATCCACACGCTGGTGTGCGGCGTCTCGGCCTCGAAGCCATTCGCCTCACCCTTGACGAAGTGATCCAGGAAGCGCAACGCCATGTCCTGGAAGTCCGGTGCGGCATAGATGCCGTGCATGCCATTCGTCTGGACGAGCCACAGCTTGGCCGGATCCAGCTTCGCCTGGTAGTAGCCTCCCCGTGGCGTGACCGCCTGGTCCTGGAAAGCCTCGAGTGACAGCACCGGCACTTCGACGCGATCGGCCTGGGGCGCCAGGTCGAAGCTGTTCATGTAGTCGTCGCGTAGCGGGTGCGAGACGACGAGGTTCATCACGGAATGCGTCTCCTCGGCTGCCAGGTTTTTCTCGACCTGGGCGAGGCACGCGGTATCGCCATCTTCCTTCGCCGTTCGCGCGACGACCTTCGCCCACCAGGCGCGCATCCCGATGCGGAAGGGCGTCACGAAGCCCGGCTGCGGGACGCCTCCGGGCGCGAGGGCGTCGCGGAAATCGGTGATCACCATGCCTGGCACGATCGCCCGCAGGTGTGGCGGCCGGTTCTCCGCGGTCGCAAGTTGGGCCGATCCGCCGTACGACCAATTCGCCATGCCGACCCTGCCGTTCGACCAGGGCTGCGACGCTGCGAACTCGACCGCATCCGCGCCATGTCGGCCCAACTGCGGCCGGAGGTATTCGATCGGGCCTTCGGAGCAACCGCTGCCGGCGACGCTGACGCGCATCAAAGCGTAGCCGGCATCGACCAACTTCTTGTCGAGTGTGATGGACATGGCGGTCTGCTGCTGCAGGTACGCCGAGCCGCCAATGGAGCCGCCGTCGTAGGCATCGATGCCCAGCACCACGGGCGCCCTCCCGCTCCGCCGTGGCAGCAGGACGCTGTAGTGCAGGCGCACGCCGTCGGAGGTGGTGAAGTAGCCGCTGATCCGCTGAGCCCAGAACGGCGCGATCGCCGGGTGCACGGGAAACTCGAAGGGCTTCGCGGCGGGAAGCCCGGTGTCGGGATCCAGCGCGACACCTTGGCCGTGGGCGGCCAGCAGCGTGCCCACGGCCGCGCCGAAGGCAAGGATCCGAGAAACGAACATCGACATGGGCGGGCCTCCAGACCGGCTTGCGCGCCCGTGGAATCGACATCGTGGACGTCCCTGACCACACGCCGTGCGCGCCTTTGCTGCCAAGGCGCCATGATCGAACAATCCCCGAGCGCGCGGAAGATCCGCCGCGCTCATCGGATTGTTGAGCTCTTCGCAACAATGCCTGGGTTCGCCGCGTGGACGCGGACATCCGCTCGACTGCAGGCGACCGTCAACCGCGCGTCACGTTCGCGATCGCGGCGCAGAATGCCTCGGGCGCTTCCTGCGGCAGGTTGTGGCCGATGCCGCCCGTGACGACGCGATGCTCGTAGGGCCCGGAGAACTTCTTTGCGTAGGCACTGGCGTCAGGGTGCGGGGCACCGTTGGCGTCGCCTTCGAGGGTGATGGTCGGCACCGTGATGACGGGTTGCGCAGCGAGACGACTCTCCAGATCTCGATATCTCGCCTCGCCGTTGGCAAGGCCCAGGCGCCACCGATAGTTGTGGATCACGACCGCCACATGGTCCGGGTTGTCGAGAGCCGCCATGCTCCTCTCGAGGATGCCCTGAGCGAAGTTCCACTTGGGCGACGCCAGTTGCCAGATCAACTTGGCGAACTCGTGCCGATTCTGCTCGTAGCCTGCGCGGCCCCGTTCAGTCGCGAAGTAGAACTGGTACCACCACTGCAACTCTGCCGCCGGCGGCAATGGCGCCTTGCCGGCCTCCTGGCTGCCGATCAGGTAGCCGCTGACGGACACCAGCGCCTTGACGCGCTCCGGCCAGAGCGCAGCGACGATGCAGGCCGTCCGCGCGCCCCAGTCGCAACCGCCGATGGTCGCCCTGTCGATGTTCAGGGCGTTGAGCAACGCGATGACGTCGATGGCGAGCACCGACTGCTGGCCGTTGCGTACGGTGTCCTTGGAGAGGAAGCGCGTCGAGCCATAGCCGCGCAGGTAGGGGACGATCACGCGATAGCCGGCCGTGGCGAGCCAGGGCGCAACGTCGGCGTAAGTGTGGATGTCGTACGGCCAGCCGTGCAGCAACACGACAACGGGGCCGTCGATGGGTCCGGCTTCGAAGTAGCTGATGTCCAGCACACCCGCCTCGACGTTCTTCAAAGGCTGCAGGAGCTTCAACGCCGGTGGACGCCAGGAGTACCCGGGCGCTGCCGGGTTCGACGCGCCAAAGTTCTGGCCCATCGCGGGCATCGCAGCGAACAGTTGGGACGCGGCGACGCCGACGGCCGCACAGCTCAGAAGGGTACGACGTGGTCTGTCGATGGGCTCGGACATGAGGTGGCTTTCGAGAGGGAGGATGGGTACCGCCATTGTTCTCAGCACCATG
>FTCK01000055.1_pt1 | contig 10942 bp, 10 predicted proteins | sample 1639711 | NCBI WGS metagenome assembly FTCK01 (sample SAMEA3914869, study PRJEB12502) | metagenome | biome: forest; material: soil | place: USA | collected 2012-03-12 | depth 0.1 m | reverse complement strand
GACTGATCTGGGTTGATCGGCAGATAGTTGTCGATACGACGCTCCACCCTTCCTTGCGCCGGCAGGTAGCTGTTCAGCGAGCCCATCGTGCGCTCGATTACAGGCTTCATCCACGGCTGACGGACCGCGCAGAACTTGACGTCGCTGTTCAACATGGCGGCCACACGCAAGAACTGCGGCGAGTGAAACTCCAGTCCGTTGTCGACTACGAGCTGCTCACAGATCCCGTAGCCGAGCCACTCGTTCTCCAGCCCAAACGCCTCGCGCGTGAACTGATCCTTCGGCAGGATCGCCAGCTTGAGCGCCGACAGTGTCGGCGCGAGGCCTGTCCCCCAGAAGCTGATGAAGAAGCTGACGACGTAGCCTGAGTAGGCATCGACAATGACCGTGATTGTTGGACGCCCAAGCGGCAGTCCTGTCCGGTCGCAGACCACGACGATGTCGAGCAGCGTGTGGTCTACCTCGAAGCGCTCGAACGCGCGTGTCACGTGCACGCCGCGATAAGATTCGCGCCATTTCCGCCTCGCGAACGCGGGCCCATAGCGCGACGCGTCCAGTGCGAAGCCGTCGATTTCAGCAACTCGCCTGCTCACGGTGGTCAAGCTGACCTTTGCTTTTGCCTCAGGAAGCGTGCCCGCGTCGGCCAGGCTGCGCAGCTGCTGCGTGGCCAGTGCTACGACGTGTGTCATGGATCTCCGCTCACGGTTGCAGTATTCGGTCTTGATAGTCTTGGCGATGACGCTCTCGACCGTGCCCGACAGTCGCTTTGGCTGCGCCCGCAAGGCGTTGAGATTCACGGCCGCATGGTTGTTGTCGCCTGCGATTTCGATTCGGCGCCACCACTGCATCACGGTGGATGCCGAAGGGACGGCCTTCAGCGGTAGATCTCGAACGACGCCGGGCAGCGCGCGCTGGATCGCGCGGCGCATACCTCGGCGCAGGCCGGCGCGCCGCAAGCCATTGACGATCCGCAGCCGTACGGTCAGCTCATCGGCGTATTTCTCGTCGAGCGCGTTGAGGTCGAACACCACCGCCGAGACGGTGTCGTCTGCGCCAGCTTTGCCTCGTGCGCCGCTGATGACTTGCAGCTTCCCATCTGCAATCTCGCGCGCGAGCGCGCCGATCGCATAGCGAGCCGGCGACCGATCCGACTGGTCGATGAAGACAACCGTGCCATCCTCGAGTCGCCGATCGAACTCAAGTGTTCGGCCCCCACGCCTGACAACCAAACCAACGCTCAAACTGTAGACACTCATGATCTCTTGCTCCTGGCCAATTCAAGGGTAGGAAGAGTCTTGAGGAAAGCGAGAGCTCGACGCCGGTATCAGCCACGAGAAGCCGGCGCCCCATCATGTGGTGCCAGTCTGATTCCGACACGTCGCCGTCCAGCGCGCGCGACCAGACCAGTCCGTCGGATCCTGCAGCGGTGACCACACCAATCGCACGCACGATTCGATCCGGCGCCAAGCTGCCGCGGGCGGCACGCAGGATCAGTCGGTCGAACTGCTGCCTGGTCTCCGGCACATGCTCGTCGGTGACCACGACGTAACCGATCCGCTTGGCGGCCAGTTGTGTGGCCGCCGCGCCGAACTTGGCGCGGTCTTGGTCGACGAACTTGGCCGGACGCACTTCGACAACGACACGACTTCCGTCGGTCAACGTCACAAGGTAGTCCGGCACGTACTCGCGATCCGCGCCCTCGTCGTCGCGCCAAGCCAACCGGAACGGCTGCGCGTGGATCATCCGAGTCGCAGGACAAAGCACGGCGTGGCGAACAAACGCCGCCTCGAGTTCCGACTCGTGCACGATACCTTCGGGCTGGAACCATCCGACATGGACGATTCCTACCGAACGGTGGGTCGTCGGTTTGACGACCTGCCGGGCAGGTTTCATCGCTTGCTCTCTCCGTCAAGACAAAGGAATTCCGCCCCGGCTGCCATACCGGGGTTGCGGACCTTGACGGGGAGTCTTGGGCAGCGAGATACTAAAGGTGCTAACCGCGTCAGCTCTGCTGTCGTTGAACTCGCCGGATGGCCCGCAAGGGTTATTCGGCGTTGTTCTTTCTACATGGGTTCCTCCGCGTATTTGGAGAGCCAAGACGCAAGTAGCTGGGCTACGTCCTGCGTGCTATAGATTTGGCCCTTCCGCCCTTTGACATCGAGAGGCTTGAGGGGAAATTGCCTGCGGGAGCGAGCCATCCGGATCGCAGGTACGGTGATCTTCAGAGCTTCGGCAACTTCAGCGGTCGACATGACTGCACCGAACCGATCGGCCAGTCGAGATTCGAGAGCTTCTAGAGATTGGCGTGCCATATCCTTGTGACGCGAGGGTACCGCAAGGTGCGATCCGATTGACGAGCAAATCTAATACCAAACACTCGGCCGGTAAAGCCTTATTTAGTGCAGCGTCGATTCTCTCAAGTCATCAGATATTAAATTTCCAGCAAGGAGAATATTATTCTCTTTCGACGAGACGATTGAATCTCTCATAACCAGAGAAATTCGTACTTCTACGCGACTGCTGAGGGGTTGCGCGGTCGCGCGCTTCGCGCGTGACGTCGCCGGAGTCTGAGTCAGGTCTTAGCGGCAGCGTAGCGGCGCAGTCGCTATAGACGGACTCGGGAGACGCGAGTTCGGTCAGTCCAATACATCAAATCAACTGGCTGCAGGAACTGCTCCACTCTCAGCTGCACCGCCACGATAATGCGTCAAAGCATCACTGTCGCGCCACATGGAAGCCGAAGCCAGAAATCGTCGCTTAGCTGAGATTGCGCAGTCGCTCACAGAAGGTGGGCCCGGCGAGTCCATTTCCGTCCGAGAGCTAATCGGCTGGTTCGACGCGTTGCGAAGGGGCGTAAACGTAAACCGGACGGTCCGGCGAGCACTTGAGCAGGCAGGGGTCGTCACCGTCCCTGACTTTGAGAGTTCCCACATAGATGGGAGCGTCGTCTTCTCCCGGCCTGTGCCTGTCCCTGACGTGGCGAATGACGCAGCAGAGGGTGGACAGGAGGCACCCGACAACCTGGTTGCACAAGTGCAGGCTCCGCCTCCTGCGTTCGTTGGCGGCGCGGGAGTCGAACCAGCGTACCGAGTAAGTCGCTTGCTTGACCCGCGCCGTCAGCTCGTATCCATAGGCCCTGATGCTTCGCTCGAGGAAGCGGCGACGATCATGCTTCGGCATGACTACTCGCAGCTTCCTGTCATGACGAACGAACGGAACGTTCGAGGGGTAATCAGCTGGGACACCATCGGACTGGCAATTGTTCTCGGCCAGCCAGCGCCGCGGTTTGTCCGTGAATGCATGCGTGCATGCGCGGAGGTCAGGTCTACAGACTCAATTTTTCGGGTCATCAATCAGATCATTGACAGTTCGTACGTCTTGGTTAGAGATGAGCGGAACGTCGTCGTGGCGATCCTCACCACGACCGACTTGAGCCAACAGTTTCAAGACCTTGCAGAACCCTTCCTGCTACTTGGAGAAATCGAAAATCACATTCGCGCTCTAGTTGAAGGCCGCTTTACACAGCCCGAATTGGAGGCCGTTCGTAACGAGAATGACGCTGGCCGCCAAATTGAATCGGTCGCAGATTTGACTCTCGGCGAGCACATCCGATTGCTGCAAAACCCAAACAACTGGGCGCGCCTGGGCCTAAGAGCCGACCGTGCCGTCTTCTCAAATGAGCTTGAGGGAGTACGCCAACTTCGAAACGACGTAATGCACTTTGACGCTGATCCCATCGCGGATGTCGAGCGAACGTCGCTTCGAAATTTTGTTCAATTTCTTCATCAGCTCAAGACACACCAATCGCCGCCCGAGGGCGGAGCCTTACAGGGCCAGTGACAAGCGCGGCCCGTGCCCCACGGCTCCGATGGCATTGCGTCTTTGAGTCTCCGTATGTCGTGCCAAGGATCGCATAGAGAATGCTTCGTAGTCTCCCGACTTTCGCGCGTGGACAGCACGTCCCGCGCCCGCTAGTCTCGAGGTCAACGGGGCTCAGACTCTGTTGCGAATGAACACCTCGCCGCTGCGCGCTCAATCCGACCTCGCTTCGAGGTGAACTGGATTCGTTCCAAACTACTCCCAGGGAACGGCCAGAGACTTACCAAGCGCGCCGGATGACAACATCACGACCTCGCTGCCGTAATCCAATACCAAAAGGCCCTGAGGCACCGAATAGCTTGGCAACACATGGCTACTGAGCCGCGCCGCCAAAGTCACGTCGCCATGGAGGGTGTCAGCGGATGCGTCCAGGACGATTTCGCCGATACGACTGCGCGTGCTCGGACTACGCGGATCGAAGAGAGTGGCATCGTGCAGTTCCACAAACCAGACCAGACGCGGCATTTCGATCGTTCGGTACCAATCCTTCAGTGCGGGATCGAGTTCTTCGTCCTCGCGCGCCCATCGTCGAAAGGCGTGGCGTCTCACCAATACCGTCCGCAGCACGATGTCGCCTTCCGGCTTAAGGCACATGGGCTTGCTTGTGTCGTATTGAGAAAGCAGCACGCAGCTGAAGGCCAGCGCCTTGAGCGCCGCTTGCTCAGCTTCCTTGGCCGTCATGTGGACTGCCTCTGGTAGCGGCACGATCAGGTTCTTCGCGTGCTCCAAGCAATACTGCTTGAGCGAGGGATCACCCGACGCGAGAGACATGTAAGGGCCAGTATTGTCATTGTGAATGACAAGCGCCTCGACCCAGTCTGAGGCTGCCCTGTAGGAGATGCCAAGTGGCGCCATGACTCGGCGTGTGTCGGCAATTGGACGCGCGGCGAGCTGCCGTCCGATGCAAACGACCGCATGCCCTCCGGTCGGCGGAAAAAGAGTCGCGATCACGGGCAACCCAGATTCGACGTACGGCATAGCTTGCTCGATGACCTGCGGCGCACTCGGCCTCACGCTCGGCGGTGTTGGATCGCACGTAAGAGTCAACGGATCATGGCCTGACGAACGGATCGCTTCGAGCATTTGCTCGATGACAAGACCTTGCCGGCCCGGAAATACGCGGTCGAGTGCCATGTACCGTGTTGCAGCGCGCGTGAGGTCCGCTGGGTTGTAGGCGGTGTTCCCGACACGCTTCATCTGGGTGCGTAGTGCGATCCAAATGCTGGCCTGCGCGCATGCGCCTACGGCGTTGTCTTGCTGAAGATAGGGCGTTCCGGAGACATGGAAATCTTTCCCAGCGATATGCACCGGGAAGGATTCGTGACAAGTCACGTCCGCATCGTTATCTGGCCTCAGAATGGATGCTCCGACAGGCGCATGCCGAAGCGGCCTGACCGTGACGAATCCCAAGTAGTGGCGATGCGGATCAGTCAGAGTGTCGAGAAACTCGAGCACATCTCGAGCGGAGAGCGGCTCGTCGGGCCGCGGAATTGGCATTGGCGCCGCGAAAGCGTGAAGCCGTGAACAGAGTCGTGAGATGACTCGATGCTGCTTGCCATAGAAAGCTTCGTGTTCGGCCAGAAAGTCTGGATCGCGCACAGATTCCTGGACGAGAAGAGCTTGCGCACCAATCTTTCGAAGATGCTGGAAGATGTGCTGAAAGGGCGTGAGCGGCTGCCCAATCAACGCAAATGCCTGCATCTGCGATGACGGGGGCACCACGGCCTTCAGGAGCTCTGATTCGTTAGCAATCGACGCGAAGTCGATGAAATAGTAGCGAAGGCTCATGCGCGCATTCTTGCACGCATGAACGTCTCGTTACCTCAACGAATCGTCAGGCGGAGGTTCTCGTCCGGCACGGTGCGCTCGCGCTCACGCAGAGCAAGCACGTCATCCAACATAGCGTTGGAAAGCACCGCGTTGAGCTGAGCGCTCAGCTCGGTAGGAATTTGAACCGCTTGGCCTGGAGCGGCGCGGGTCTGCGCAACCATTGGCCGGGCGAGTTCGACGGCAAACGCCAGGGCGCCAGTGTCGAGAATCGGCATGGGTTGGCTCTCCTAGGGTCAGCGGGTGTAAACCTGCGATTATGGGCAGGAAATCCACGGTTTGTCCAGAGACGCTGCCGTAGATCTTCTAAACCTTGACCCTAGCACATCGCCTCTGACGGCAACAGTGAGATTTGCACGGCAAACCGGGCTCCTGAAACGAAAAAGGGGCCGAAGCCCCTCCAAACGTAACGCCCGAGCCACACGCGACCACCGATGATCACCGATTGAGAAGGCTTTTCCACCAAGCCTTCAATCTTTGGCCAAGCGACTCGACGCCTGGTCGAGGGGCCGAGCGCGGCTGCAATTTCGTCGCCGACTCAGAATTCGCTGCCCTCGGCAAGGGCGTCGCCTGCCGTTCGTAGTACCTCCGTTTGACTGCCTTGTCCCGCTGCCGTCCCTGCGCGACGGCCTTATTCGACATGTCGCCGGCCCAGAGCACGACGCCGTTCCTGATGAAATAGTGCGAGCGACACGGGAAAGACCAATTTCCGATTGAAGGAGTCAGGCTCGCCCCGCGACGGTCGAGCGAGACTGACCAATCTGTCGGCGACAAAGGCGTAATGACCTCACGCCCGCATCCGCATGCACACAGGTGGCCGGCCACATCTTCATCGACTGTGACATACAGCGTGTTGGCCTGGAGCGGTTCTGGAAGAGCGGCCACGACCCTATGGCTGAACCTCACCCGTTTCACAGTCGGTCGAGCCGGTTGAGCTGATTCAGATTTACGCTGAACGTCGTTTCGTACTCGTCGTGGTCATCAAGGTAGAAGCCGCTCATGCGCTTCCACTTTGCGACTGCAAACGCCGCATTTAGACAGTTGAAGTCAGCGACCTGGATATTCGACGCGTACAACTCTTCATCGCGGTCGACCTTCGGAATCCGGGCGAGCGCAAGCTCGCGTGTGGTTGGCGTGCTCGCCGTCACGCGGCACGTACCCCAAATCGACTCCTGGTCATGAGAGAGATTCAAGCCCATCCCCACATCGATCACCTTCACCGGGGTAGAGGCCAACGCTTTCAGCACGAGCTGCCGCACTTCGCCACGATCGACGCACAGGAACACGTAGTCGAAGCTCGCGAGCTCCATCACGTTGCTCTCGTGAATCATGATCTCGTGAGGAACGACACCGCGGCGCATCGTTGAGTAGTGCTCGCTGAGGTACTTTACTTTCGTGATCTCGCGGTCGAGGGTTGCTCGCGAGATGGCACCTGGGAAGCGGAACGCATTGTGGGGCCGCAACAGATCGGCATCGAAGAGATGAATCTCGACGACATGGGTTTTCGCCACCAAGTCCAGTGCGTAGCTGCCAGTGCCGCCCAGCCCGACAAAGGCGATCCGCTGATGCCGGAAACGCGCCGCCAGACGTTGGATGCCCGCGCGACTCGAGGCGGTATCCTGGTAAAGGAAGACCGAATCGTCGTCGATCGGTTCGCGCGTTCGAAACGTCCGCGCATCGACATTTGCGTCCAATGCCTTGGCTTGGCTCGAGACAACGCGCACGTAGCTGGTCACCTTCTCGTAGTAGCTCTCGTAGTGGCCGCACTTGGGCTTGTTGGAGAACCAGTGTTGGGCGGTGATGCCGTCGGCCAACTTGTATTCACCACTTTGATAGCGAACTTGTACCAGGTCGGTGCCGTCGGCCTTGCACGGATGCTCCCCGACGAAATGCACTTGATGCGTTCCCGGGCGAGCGAGCACGTCAGGGGTCGAAGTAGTCAGCTCCGAAACAATGACGCCCCGCGCCACCTCTCTCTTCGAATTGACGTACGGAACCGAGTGCACGAGCAGGTATCCCGACCGGATCTCGATGTCGTAGCCCTCGTTGATGAGGCGCTGCAGCTCCGCATTAAGACTTATCAGTCGGCGTGACATAGAACTTCATCCCTTCCTTGACGGTGACGGATTGGCCTTCCACCATCGAACCGCTCGGGTTCTGGTGCGGGCCGGCGGCATAGTCGATCGAATAGACGATCAGGTCGCTGGGTACGGCGTCGGGGTAGCCAAGTTTGACCACCTCCCAGTACGACAGCACGCGGCGATCAACCTCGCGATCGCGGGAGTTGACCTTGATCTTGATGTGGATCTGGCGCGTGACGAAGCGCTCCGCGCCTGGCTGAGAGAGATCGACCAATTCCTTGTCCTCGATCAAGCGATCGTGGCCGCCTGCCGCGTCCAGCCAGACATCGGTCGTTTCGCTCGGGACGCCGGCGAGTCGCTTGATAGTTCCGCCGGAGATGTGAGCTGCGCCCCAATCGAACGCACGCTCATCCAGGAAGAACCGGAATGAGCGGTCGCTGCGGAACACGAGGAATTTCTCGGCGCCCGCACTGCGCAGATCCACGAGCTCCTCCGGACGAACAACCACCAGCGCGCCATTGCGCAGCGCCTGAAACACCAAGAAGTCGCTGGCGGGATGAGCGCCAGCCACTTCCAAGATTTGGCTGCCGGTCACCAGAGGGTCATCCACGACCTTCGGGACGAATTGCATGGATTGATCGCCGATCTGGATTCCGAACGGCCCATGCTCACGGACTGCCCGGCCTGCCGAAACGGCGGCATAGACATCCTCCACTGCTTCTTCAAATTGCTTATTCATTTACAGCTTTCAGTTGATCACGCGGCACGCCGCGCCTTCGATTTCGCGCTTGCTCAACGTGATCGCTGCTGAGCGCTTGCCGCAACTATGCGCAAGCGTGCTAAGTTTGTCAAGCACATCAAGCGTGCTTTCAAAACTTAGCAGATCGAGCTAGACTGTCGTCAGGCGGGTAGTCGTGGGTGCCACGAGTGCCGTCGCCACAAAAGACAGCCCGTGAAAGTCACCCTAGGTCAGTACCTCGCGTCGATACGCAACGACAGAAAGATGTCGCTCAGGCAAGTCGAAGAGGCCAGCGGAAAAGAAGTCTCGAACGCGTATCTGAGCCAGCTAGAAAACGAAAAGATCCTGCAGCCCAGCCCGACGATCCTCAACAAGCTGGCTGAGATCTACGGCATCGAGTACACGACGCTTATGCAACTGGCCGGCTATCTCCCCGCTACCGCATCCCGAGCTGACGGAGATCGTCACGGTCGGATTGCCACGTTCGCGGAACACAACCTCAGCCAGGACGAGGAGGCGCAGTTGATGGAATACCTGCAGTTCATCCGTTCTAAAAAGCGCACCTGATGAAGCCCGACGACAGCAGTCTTCAATCCTTTGAAATGGCCGCTGTCGAACGGCAGGCCCACGATGTACTCAATCGTGCAACGGCGTGGGGACGGTTTCCGACGCCAATCGACGACATTCTCGGCGCGGCGAAGTTGAAAGTGGCCCCGAAAGGCATGTTCGATGCGGCGGCATTCCTTGCGTTTGTCAAGCGCAAGACTGCCCAGGCGGCGCAGACGCTAAAAGCGGCGCTGTCCAAGGTGCTCGGGCTGTACGACGCCAACGAGCAGATCATCCACATCGACGACAGCGTCGGCGTATCCAAGCAAACCTTTTTGAAGCTCCATGAGACTGGACATCATGAGCTGCCGACTCATCGAAAGATTTTTCGATTGTTCCAGGACTGCAAACAGACGCTGGCGCCCACTATCGCCGACCAGTTCGAACGCGAGGCCAACAACTTCGCTCGCTATGCGCTTTTCCAGGGCACTGCGTACAAACAAATGGCCGCGGACATGCCCATGGCTGTTCGCACGCCTATCAATCTCTCGAAGAAGTTCGGGGCGTCGGTCTACGCGTCGGCCCGAGAGTTTGCGAGAACCAATCACCGGGCCTGCCTCGTCTACATCCTTGAGCCCATTCAGATGGTTCCAGGCGTTGCGGCGTACGCTGACGTGCGCCGCGTCGAGGCCTCGCCATCTTTCGCGCAGCAGTTTGGCGTTCCTACTGTTGAACGAATCGACGTAACTGACGCTCTGGGGGAACTGTTGCCGATCGGACGAAAGATGACCAAACCGAGGGCCCTGGTGTACAGCGACCGGAATGGCGATAGGCATGAATGCCTCGGTGAGGCATTCGACACGACACACAACGTGCTGCTCCTCATCTATCCCACGAAGGCGCTGACTGGCTCGCTGATAGCCCTCCCTCAGCAGTTCGAAGGTTTCGATTTCTGAGAGCGCTGCTTTGGGAGCGACCGTGTCGCGATAGGAAGCCACCTCTTGCGGCAGCGAGGTTCAGAGTTGAGCGGAAAGAGTTCAGACTTGAACGGTGCCCGACATCAACCAACGCCGCCCTTGAATCGTCATGCGACATCCTTATAATGCTTGCTAGCACTCAACAGACGCGAGTGCTAGCGACGGTGGCGACGGCTGCCGGAGCAATGCAAAATCTCTGCGAGCGGGCACTTACTGTCGAGTTGCTCCGCTCCAGTTCATCAAGAACGCCCTCAAGGAGTTGAAATGAAGCTTCGTCCGTTGCACGACCGTATCGTCGTCAAGCGCCTGGAACAGGAAACCAAGACCGCCTCGGGCATCGTCATCCCCGACGCCGCCGCGGAGAAGCCGGACCAGGGCGAAGTCCTGGCCATCGGCCCGGGCAAGCGCAACGACAAGGGCGACTTCGTGGCCCTGAACGTGAAGGTCGGCGACCGCGTCCTGTTCGGCAAGTACAGCGGCCAGACCGTCAAGGTCGACGGCGACGAACTGCTGGTGATGCGCGAAGAAGACCTGTTCGCGGTCGTCGAGAAGTAATCAATCCTCGCGAGGCCCCGCGCCTCGCGTTCCAGGGCGGCCGGCGCTCCATGCCGGCGACGCCGCGGACCTGTCCCGCCGCCCTGCTTGCCCAACCCCACTGAATTCCGGAGAAACATCTCATGGCAGCTAAAGACGTCATTTTCGGCTCCGACGCCCGCGCCCGCATGGTCGAAGGCGTGAACATCCTGGCCAACGCGGTCAAGGTCACGCTCGGCCCCAAGGGTCGCAACGTCGTTCTCGAGCGCTCGTTCGGCGCCCCCACGGTCACCAAGGACGGCGTGTCCGTGGCCAAGGAAATCGAGCTGAAGGACAAGCTCCAGAACATGGGCGCGCAG
>FTCK01000101.1_pt1 | contig 11026 bp, 14 predicted proteins | sample 1639711 | NCBI WGS metagenome assembly FTCK01 (sample SAMEA3914869, study PRJEB12502) | metagenome | biome: forest; material: soil | place: USA | collected 2012-03-12 | depth 0.1 m | reverse complement strand
GGTTCCGGCAACCGAATTTCGGGCTCTTAGCTCAGTTGGTAGAGCAGCGGACTCTTAATCCGTAGGTCGAGTGTTCGAGTCACTCAGGGCCCACCAAAAACTTAAGAAGAATCAAGGACTTAGCCAACCGGCTAAGTCCTTTTTTCTTTGTTGTCTAATATTCGGGCACCTCGTTTCTAATATTCGCTCGGCTCAGACGGCCTTCTGCGGGCGCTCCAGCTCGCGTTCGTTGGACTCGACCGGGACGACCAGGCGCCGTTTCACGTAGCGTTCCGTCGTCGCGATGGAGTCGTGGCCGCAGAGAGCGCTGATGGTTTCGAGGCTCACGCCGTCGGTGAACATGTCGGTCGCACCCTTGGCCTTGCAGTCGTAGGGCATGAAGTCTTCGATGGCTTGGTCGGAGATGTGGCGACGCATCATGGAGCTGATTCCCATTTGGGTGTACGGCTGACCGTGGCGCGTGCAGATCAGGAACAGGCTGTCCACCTTTCGCTTCTGCGCGGCCCGGGCGGCTGCCATTTCGTCGAACGCCGCCTGCAGCTTCGGGCCGATCACGATCTTCATCATGGCGCCAGTCTTGCTTTGCTTGAACGTCAGCATGCGTTGGCCCTTCTCCTCGATGATGTTGTGCTTCGTCCAGCGCAGGATGTCGGAAGGTCGTTGCAGCGTGCGCTGCATGCACTCCATCAAGGCCCGAACCGGAGCGCCGGCGACGTCGAGCACTTGGTTGTATTCGCTGTCGGAGATGTAGCGCTCCCTGGGCTTCTCGGGATTCCTCGCGACCTGCAGGCACACGTTACCCTTCAGGCCGGCGTGCTTGCGTTCGACCATCCAGGAGATGCATGCGCTCAGGGTAGCCCTTTCGCGATTGGCCCGGACAGCTCGATCTTCCTCGAGTCCCATGTCCAAGTAGTCCCTCACGTGCTCGCTCTCGATCGCTCGCGGGATCATGCTGCCGAAGTAGGCTTTCAAATAAGGCAGCATGCCTTCGTAGTCGGACAGAGACCGTTTCGCGAGGTTACCCCTGGCGACCCGAAGCTTGAGGAACTTCACCCATTCGTCGAGCCAGTAGCCCATCGTGCCCCGGGTCGACTGGTTTCCGTTGTAGACGTTGGCGATCTCGGTCGCCGCCACCAGGTTCTTGCCCAGGTTCTCCCATCGCTGCTTGCCGTTTTCGTCCGGTGCGTGGATGTAGTAGAAGCTCCCGTGCTTGAGAGTCATGCGGTTCGCCAAGCCTTGTTCAGGATTTTTACGAGGCCTTCCCATGCTTCGCTCCTTTCATCTTGCGTTTGTCGAGTACCGCTTTCAGCGCCGTCCTGTCTGGTGCGTGGCTAGCGGGCGTGCGCGGCGTCGTAGGGTTCCTACCGCCATATAGCGACAGCCGCTCCGAAAGCGCGGCCCGCGAAATGACCGGACGTCCGTCGGGGCGCGCCACGTACGGCACGCCGATCCTGTCCAGGAACTTTTTCTGTGCGGCGGCCTGGACCTTCGGCTTGGTGAGTTGCAACACCTCTGCATCCGAGAGGAAGTCGAGGGGCACATGGATCGAGGCTTCGGCTGCAGGCAGTGGCTTCGGAATTTGGGCAACGCACACATGCGCTGCTTCGCTGTCGACGGTCACGGTAGGAGGACATCGTTGATGGCCTACATGTAGCCGGCGCTAGATAAGCGGTATACAGAAAGCAATCCGAAGAGTTGGGAGAGGCGTCGCCTTCCAGCTGTCGTAGTCAGGGTCGCGCCCGATAGACCAGGTACGGAGCACCGCGCGAACGCGGCGTCCGACGCCGACCAGCTGTGGCTTTGGCGTGCGGATCGGGAGCCTCCTGCGGAACTCTTCGCCGCCCCAGCGGCGAGGCAAACGAGGCCTGCCAGGGCCTCGTGGAGCCCCGGAGGGGGGACGAACGACAGTGAGGCCCCGCGCGACGCCCACGGCGCGCGGCGCGGGGGCGCCGTTTCGGGACGCCGCGAAGGCCAAGGGCGAGGCATCGCGCTTGGCCTGAGCAGTGCCGGCCCAAGCCGGCAGCGCCCGAAATGGGGGCATCGGCCCCGGGATCCCGGGCAGCGCCCGGGCGCCCGGCAGGAGATCGGAGTCCGACGAAGGTCGGACGAGATCGGCACTGCCGGGCGCCCGGACGCAAGTCCGGGATCCCGCGCAGGTGCGATGGCGGCCCTAGCCGCCAAGACTCGGCGGTCGCGACAGCGACGAAAACGGCGTGAATGCGCCGTTTTCGAGGCGAGACGGTCGCAGGGCTTCAATGAAAGCCCGGTGTTCTCTATGAAAGCCAGCCTACATCGGCTCAAGCATGTATGCAGCGATGTTCAGCTGCATGCGGCGATCCATGTTCGCACCCTTCAGTCACGTTTCGCCGGGACACTCGCTAAACGGCGCCTCACCATGACACAGGATGTGAAGATGCGCCCCCCGAATCCACGCGACTGCCTTCCCGACGGCGTGACGCCGTTCGAACGCTTCGAGCAGAAAGTGACGATCTTCGTCCAGTACTTGGGCGTGTTCGGCATCTCGACTAACACTCTGCTACGACGCGCGCTGCGGGTGTTGGGCGATGACTTTCCGCGAAAGATGCTGAAGCGAGGCTACGCGATCTCGCATCGGATCCAGGGCACGTCATTCGTCCTCTACGCCCTATCGACCGAGGGCCGCCAACTCGCCGAGCTTTACCTCGGACGTAAGCTCGGATCACCGCGCAGGCTGGACAAGGTTAGCTCGCTGATGCTGAGCCACGATCTGTCGACGCAAGCTACGTTGCTGGAAAGCTTGGACGCCATGGCCAAGCGCACGGGTTCCCAGGTGGATCTCGGCGAGTTCCTGCGATACGCGCGCGAGTCCAGAGACCTGACCTCGATTGATCCCTGGGCACGACCGGACCTGCTGTACGTCGACCCGCACAGCGGGGCGGCATACGCTTTGGAATACGAAAGATCGCAGAAGGGACATGAAGAGCTAAAGGGGAAGCTGGCTCGCACGTTGAGAGCGAGTTCAAGCTATCGACGCCTGACGGTCGAATTCGCGATCGCCGGGGGGCAGCGTGTTGCTGACAGATACCGACGGGTTTGGGACGAGGTTCTGGAGGAGGCAAGCCAGGACGGAATCAGACTCGAAGACTTGCGCGTGTCCTGTAGCTTCCGTCCCACGAAGCACTTCCCAGGCATTCGATGAGCTTCGAGCGACTTCGACGTCTACGTTTCTTGCTGCCGGATTGCGCTTGGCGAAGGACCGTCGTGCAGATGCTGTTCAAGATCTGAAAAAGGGCCCGCAATCGCGGGCCCGTCTGATCGATCATTCAACGATGAACCCCTTGCTGCTCGTCCTCGTCGCGCTGCGCCATGATCACCGTATTGAATCGTTCGGCATCGAGGTTGGCAAGCAGATGAATCGCAGCTCGCACGATCTGTGAACGGTTCGAATGAATGCCAGCCAAGCCGGCATTCAACAACATCGTCTCTACCGCGACCGTATCTCGTTCCTTCAGCCAGAATTTCCGGCCGTCGGCCTTCTCACGAGGAGGCTTTGCGGGCGTCGCGGAGGGGACCTGCCACGCGGCCACCATCAATGGAGAGTTAGCCACTGCGAAGCGGTCCGGCGCTGTTTCGGCATGCTTTTTCACGCTCTCGACGAGCCGCTGTTCGATGTGTTTCATTGTTTCTCCTGTTCGAAAAGGATGCTCCAGATCTCGTCGAGCGCAGAGGCGACTTCTTCTGCGGCGACCCGGTGCGCGGAGCCCATCATTTGCGGAACCGAGCCGATCTCTGCGGCGATCTGAAACGAGGTACGGTCACCAATGCGAGTTCGCATCAGCGGCGTCCCCAGGTGATGGAGTAGCCCGATCACTCGGTCGGCGGTTTTCGTGCGCCTGTACATCGTCACGATCACGAAGTGCCTCAGACTGCTGTTCACGCGCTGCGCTGTCGTGACGATCGAGATGGTGTCAAGGATTGCGCGAAGATCGGGCGCTGCGGCCCGCGTCGGGGAGATGACCGCGTCTGCCACCATTAGGCAGCTCATGGGGGCACGCTCTGACAGGCTGTTGGGAAGGTCGACGATCACAGCATCGTATTCAAGGCTCAGCCGTTCGAGTTCCTGAAGCAGAGTGCGTTCGGATCCAGCCATCGAGAACACGTCGACGGCGAGCCGCTTGTCCTCCGGCGCAGCCTTGATCCAACTTTGCGCCTGCGATTGCGAATCGGCGTCCAGTAGGGCGGTGCGGATACCTTTGATCTCCTGCAAACCCCAAGCCACGAGCACGCTCGTTGTGGTCTTCGAGACACCTCCCTTCGTGTGGGAAATGGCCAAAATCTTGCCCCGCGTCGGGGCCGGTTGTGTGTTTGATTCGCTCATGGATGTACCTGTGGAATGAATTGACTTCCAGGGGTATAGGCACACGAGTTCAGAAGAGGCCCGCGCTTCGCCGTCGGAGACTTAACGGCTTGCGTCTCCTGCTGGCCCGAGAGGTCTGTTGGATCACACTGGGAAGGCAGGGATGCCGGAGCCGTCGCAGTCTCGATGACCGCGGCGCCATGTGCGCCGCAGGGGACGTCTGCTCAGTCGGGCACGTAGTGGAGGCCTGGGAAGCCCGCTACCTGGGGGACGCTTGGGGCGCGAACGACGTCTGTGTCGGCGGGGATGTCGGTGAAGGTGGCACTGGCGGCGAGCGCGGAAATGCTGGGATACCGTACCCGCCCGGTTTGACTGCGAAGGCTGTCGCTGTCGACCGAGATCTCGCCGATCCAGTCTCCGCGAATGTCGCCGGATAAAAAAGAAGCCCGCGAACGCGGGCTTCTAAGGTTGTCGTGCGTCGGCGTCCGCCACGCTTCAAGCGCCTTGAGGTGGCGAGCTCGGCGTGGACGCGGCGGTGCCTCTCCTGAGCCGGCGTAGCGCATCCAGAACATCGGCGTAGTGGATCAACATCTCCGTCACGTCGAGATCGTCCCTCACTCGCAGATCCAGGTTCCGGACGCCTAGCGCTGCCAACAACGCAGCGATCGCGTGTGTGTCCCATGTCGGACGACCGGTGATCATGTTGCAGAACTCGATCGAAAGGCCGTCGGAGGATTGAATCAATGTTGCTGTTGCCACGTTTTGCTAACTGAACTGGGCAGCTTGTAGCCATTGAGCATCCCAAAAGTGTGCTGCAGACGCATGCCCGTGACTAGCTTGGTCGTTCGCATGGGCCTGGGTCAACGTCCGCGACTGTTTGCTGCTTGACGGCGGCGAGCGGACGAAACGCTGGTGAAAGCGGAGTCACGAAGCGTACGCCGGTGCAGCAGCTCCGGCTCGGAAGACTGGTCGGGCGGTATCAGTTAGCGCGCCGGCTGCCTACGTTTGAGACCTCATCGACCTCTCGTCTTCAAGTTGCGACGCGGCGCAGACGGAACCGACTGACCAGTCGTCCCCGGTGGTTCAGTCTGATACGGCCGGGCAGTATGCGCAGGCATCCCCGACGATTTTTCTTGAACGAAGTAGCTCGCAGTTTTTATACTGAATTGAGCGACGCAGCCCTCTTCAATCGAGTTCGCCGCTCCAAGAAAAAGTTAGAAAGGGAGTGCATGAAATGACGAGCTGGAAAGAAAAAACGCTGGCGACGCTTCAGCGCACTTGGGCCTACGTGGCTTGGCTCGCGATCTTCTCCGCGTCGCAGTTGATCGCGCATTTGATTCCCCACGCTTGCACGCTCTGACGAAGTGCATTCCTCAACGATCCGGTTGCTGCTCGAGTTCGGTGGCAGCGAACTGGTCGCGTTCGTGCTGTTCGTTGCCATAGCGGGCTGGCCGCGTGGCATCGATCGAACTTTGGTCACGACCAAGGGTGAGGCCGCGTATCGAGCGTCGCTGAGGGCGGTCGCTCGCGGCGCCACGAAGCGGCAGGTCGCTGCCCTGGAATGGGCAATCGCCGGACTCGATCTTGAATCGATCCGGGCCAGGTATCCCGACCGAACGGGGCGCGAGATTGTTCGCAGCGCGGTCGCCGACGCGCTCGCTGAGTTGCAGTCGCGGTCCGACTGCGTAAGCGACATGAACTGCGAACGCTTGCAGGAGATCCGCGATCGCCGGACAGCGTTCACGCTCGATCAAGCAAAGCAATACGAAGACATCTAGAAATTCAGGAGATCAGACAATGTTGAACAAGCCCTTCACCCTCAAGACCTTCGCCGCCGTGGCCGTCATCCTCGCCGCGCTCTATGCGGCGACAGCCGCCGTCGAGAACTACTCGCTGCTGAGAGCGGTGGTCGCAGATGGCGACTCGTCGATGACCGTCTCGGAAGCGCTCACGCGTGCCGACAGCGCGGTGCTGCAGTGGCTCGTCGTCGTCTTCTTCGCCTGCCTCATCGGCGCGAGCTTCGGCTCCGCATTGGCATCCGATGGCACCGCCTGGGCGTTCGCCGACGACTCCGAGGATGAGCACGACTACTCCTGGAATCGTTGGGATGTGGACGACTCTCCGGGCGTCAATCCGGCCACCGGCTTGCCCCTGCTGTACGGCAATTCGGGCCTTGACGTCGGCGGCCACATGTACGGCTGCTCCGACTAGGGCACCGCTCGATAGCGAGCTTCGATCCTTGATGCGAATTCGCCGAAGGTGAGCTCCAGTGCCATCGACAGCTTGTACAGCGTCGAGATCGTCGGCTGCTTCTTGCCGCCTTCGATGAGCGTCACGAACGGGCGATCTATGCCGCACCGATGAGCGATGTCTTCTTGCGTTAGGTCGAGCTCGTCACGCCGCGCCTTGACCTCGCCGCCCAGGGCGTTGATCAGTTTCGGATTGGCGCTCGGTCGCATAAATGCGATTTTTGGCCGCAGAGTACACTTTAGACACGTGTCTATAGACAACAAAATGACGCGTGATCACACCCTTCGCGCGCGCTTCGGTGCGCCAGACCAATTAGCCATTTCCGCCATGACATTGACGAACTTCTTTCGCTCGCCCGCGAGCGTCCAATCGACGGCGCTGCGTGCGCTTGCCTGCCTGATGCTGGTGATCGAACTCGGTGGGTGCGCGTCGCGCCCCGCTGCAGCTCCGACAACGACCGTCGACGCCAGCCTCGCCGACCACGTGACCATGGTGGCCGGCGACGGCCGATACCTGAACATCGAAGCCGCGCGAATCGACCTGCCTGCAGGTTCGAAGGCCGACGGGCCGGGATCGCTGTGGATCTCGGGCCACCATATGTTCGTTCGCCACGCCACCAGCCTCGCGCAGATCGCCCAGCTCGATCATCAGACCATCACCGGCAACGTGTCGGTCACGAAAATCCAGCTGCACGATGGCTCGTGGACTGACGCGGTGAACCAATATTTCCTGTGGTGTCCCACGGGTCACACGCCAGACTCGGGTGGCGACCAATGCCTGCGGGTGCGGCTGTTGGTGGGCGAGGAGGGGACGCGTCAGTACCGGCCGCATCCAGCGCAATGGCAGCCGATGGGCTTCGGCGGCATCCTGGAGCGGCAGTTGAGCGTCTTCGTCGGTGTCCCCGCGGATCAGCAGCGAATGGCCTTCTACTCGTGGCAGAACCAGGCCGACGAAGAGGCCAAGCAGCAGAAGGCTGCGCGGATTGAGGCGAATGAACAAAAGCAGCGCGACGATCAGGCGCGGCTTGAGAGGATGCGTTCCGCGGCGGCAGGCACCAAGGACTTCTGCACGTCGCGCTTCCTGCTGGCGCGCAGCAAGCCGATCGATAGCAACGTCCCGATGAACTGCGGCATGTTCGGCGAGGTGACGATCGGGCAACTCCGAGACGGACATTGGGACATCCAGGTGACGAATCGCATCCCGACCGAAGGCCAGTTCGGGGCCGTCGGCGACAGCATCGAGATCACCGCGACGAAGCTGCGTTGAAGACGTCGAGCCGCCGCGCTGCGCGTTGACGTCGGAAAAAAAGGCCGGGCGACAACGTCGCCCGGCGTGGTTCTCGAGTGTTTCCTAGTCCGCGCCGTATTCCCACCAGGGCACGGCGACCGATTCCGCCTCGCGGTCCTCCGCGTCCCGGCGTTCCTTCCACCGGCTGCGCTCTTCTGCGACGTCGAGCCTGAAGTCGCGCCGGTCGGCGTCGCTGCCGGCGACGAGGTACTGGTACCGCTCGGGGACGTCGGTCAACGCCTGGATGCGCCGCGCGATCTCGACGGGATCGTTGGTGGGTAGGTGGTCGGCGCCTCGGAGGAGGAGCCAGTAGCCGTCGTTCATCTGAACGACCGTCGGTAGTGCCATGTGATGTCCTTTTTCTTGATCAAGCAAGGACCTGTGTAGCGCCGGACGTCGTGATCCGTGCACCGCTTGCTGAGGCTGCGTTCGCGTTGGATCGAACAGCGTTGTCGGCGCCATGCCCGCCAGCCAGAGCGGTGGCGCTTCGTGGCGGCGCCAGCCGCTATTCCGAGCCTCCGTTCCTGAGGCGCTCGGCGGTTGCCCTGGCCGCTGCGATCTGCCCGGAGTTGTCCCGCCCCTTGAGCGCTTCGTCGCGCGCCTTCTCTTCGGCGAGCCGAGCCTGGGTCTTCTCATAGTCGGACATGCCGGGCGCTGGCGCCGCGACGGCCGAAATGGCCCGGCCCTGCTCCTGCATGCCCCGGCAAGTTGCACGGAGGTAGGACTCCAGGCCCCCAGGCTTCTTCTTGACCGCGGTCTTCACTGCTTCGAGCAGGACGTCGCGGTACTCGACGGAAAGCTCGTAGACCAGAGCCTGTGCCTCATACATCGTCATGCCCGTGCCCACAAGCAACTCCGTAGCCGAAGCAGCGGGGGTGGGATTTCCAGACTGGCCACGAGAAGGGGGCGGCGCCTTCTTCCCTTCTGCTTGAGATTGAACTTGAGAGTTGTACTCCCCTTCCTCTTCTTCTCCATTGGAGCCAGTGTCAGTGGTCGTTCCACGCGACGTTCCTGCGATGTCCTCATGGACAGGCAGCGGACATCCCGTCGGACGCCCAGCGGCCAGCCATTCCTCAAAGCCGAGATGCTTCACCGCCGCCTTGTGGCGTTGGTTGTGCTTCGCGATGCGGGCGCCTTCGGTCTTGTGTTCGGTCCTGAGCTTGGCGGTCCAGGACTTCTTGACGACTTCGGCGAGCCCCGAGTGGTAGTAGCGGCCGTCGCTGCACAGAATCCAGTTGCGGAAGGCCACGAGCTTGACTTTCGGCCACCGGCTCGGTGGGCACATTGCGCGATCGGCCAGCACGTCATCGTCGTTTTCGAGCGAACCCGCCGGAACTTCGTGCCAGCTGTTCATCCAGAGATTGAGCATGAAGAAGGCCATCTCGGGTTGGCGCTTGCAGATCAGCCAGGCGCGGGACCGCTGGATTTGCTCGATGAGCAAGGGCATGTAGTCGAAATTTCGCAGGTCGACCTCCGCATCGACCAGCGGGCTCGGCAGGGCCGACTCGGCCTTGGCTTTGGTGCTCCGGCGCTTCTTTGACGCAGGAGGATCGTTCGGGAGCGCCGTGCTTTCGCCTTCGACGACGGTCGCGACGATCGAAAGCGTCGCCTTGTGCTTGCCAGCATCCCGGTTCGGCGGGTCGGTCGGCTCGACCTGGAAGACTTCGGCAGGGAAGATACGGTGGTTGCGCTGGAAGTGCTTGAGCATCGTGGCTCCATGTGAATAGGAGCACTCTGTAGCCAAAGGAACGGCGGAGCCTCAAGCCGGGGAGAAATTTGCAGAGCGACCGCATAAGCGGTATACGGAAATGCGCGCCAGATGAGGGGCGACGGCGCCGTTCTGTCAATCCACCGTGGGCGCATGTGCCGCCTCCCCATGAGCCGTCCACGGACGCCCTGTTGGCACTGTCGCCACATCGAGTCGGTCGATCCACAGACGACGATCACCCGATGCGGAAATCGGCCTGCGCAGTCCGCTGCATCGATCCGAGGTGGCGCGCTTCACCTCGCTACTAAGGAGTCCACGCCCGCGGACTCAAGTGCAAGCAGTCCACAGGCAAACCGAAACCGGTTCCTGAAAGGACTCCGTAATGCACGCTTTGCTCTCCATCCTCGCGGACGCCGCGCTCGGGGCCTTCGCCCTGGCCCTCGTCGCGGCCTTGTTTGCGCCCCTGCGCGTCGATCGCGTCATTCCTGCCGCAGCGGTGGCTGCTCCAGCGGCCAAGCCGGCACCGGCTGAGCCCCCGGCCAAGGCCGCGCACGACACCCCGACCGCGGCCTACGGCGGCCACGCCAAAGGGCAGAACCTCGACCTGTTCGGCGGCTGCCCCGAGGGCAACGCGTCGCCGACGCCGGCCGAGGTCAGGGCGCCAGTCAATCGCCTCCTTAAGGTGCGGATCTCGGTTCACCTGCACGAGCAGCTGACGGCCCAAGCGCAGGCGCGCGGCCAGAAGCTCGGGACCTGCGTGCGCCACCTGCTGGCGGCACACGTCGTCGCTGACGAGCCGATGGCTGACTAAGCAATGCCGAGGATGGCAGACACGCTGGCTTGAGCCGGTGGTGGGAGCCGTCGCCGAAGGACAACGGGCACCCGCTCCGCCCAGTTTGCGAATCAACGACTTCCGCTTCGCAGCGGCAGCAGGCCTCCCGACTTGCAGCGGCAATGTCCGCTCTGGCCTTCCCCCCGGGGGTTGGCCGAGATCGGCACGACGTGTGCCGGCAACGTCGGCACCCAGAGCGCTCCGGGCGTTCGCGCCGCTGGCGCCCCGAAACCGGTCGCCAGGACGTCGGTTGCGGACGTTTGAACGCTCGGCCGCCTGCTGGGTCCATCGAACGACCGCTTCGTGGCGCCGCTTTCGGCGGCTGTCGACCCAATTCCGACAAAAAGCATCTGGACGAGCATGCCAATAGGCGGCCATTGCCGTTCGTCGCGGCTTCAGGGCACGAAACGGTTCAGGTACTGCCTTAGATTTGGCTCCAGCGTTGGTAGCCTTCAAACGTATCCAGCCTATGCTGGGCCCTCTCACGCCAAAATGAAGGCGTTCAGGACGTCGTACTTCATGGGCCAACGGCCACAATCCGTAGCCGTCCGCTCGTCGCGCAGCCTGTCGGTCCATCGCCTACCCCGTTCGTTACCCCATGCCTTCGTCCAAG
>FTCK01000415.1_pt1 | contig 11478 bp, 7 predicted proteins | sample 1639711 | NCBI WGS metagenome assembly FTCK01 (sample SAMEA3914869, study PRJEB12502) | metagenome | biome: forest; material: soil | place: USA | collected 2012-03-12 | depth 0.1 m | reverse complement strand
TGACAGGAATTCCCATACGCCAGGGTTCGAAGCTTCGGCAGCGCTGATCTTCACAAGGCGAAAGAGCGCGACGCTCCCAGCGGAGTCGAACCTTGCCAGGCCGTCGCCCCTCGGTGCATTTGGGTAGCCGAATGACTCCGCGATTTCCAGCACGGCATTGCGAAGCTCTTGCAAAAACGGCGCGTTGACGCGAGGGCCACCGACTGGCGTGAATACGATGGCCGCATGATCCGTTGCCGCAACGGCGCTCAGGTCTGATACCGATCGCGCTCCGGCCTGCATGCCGAGCTGCTTGGCGATTGGACGAGGGAGCTGAGGGAAGAGAAACATATTCAGCTCCGAAAGACTTGGAGTCGCGCCTGGAGTTCAGCATTGAAATGCTCAGGCGAAGTTTCGGCGGTGCTCCTGAGTCCAGGCATCTCCTCACCCGGCCATAGCCTCTGAATGAGATCTCGAATGACACGTCCAACGCTGTCAGCAGGATATTCGTTCGCTCGCTGCATGAATTCCGAGTCATGCAATGCCCCAAGAATGAGTGACCTTGCCACGTCGAAGTGAATAGCCTGTCGCACCACGATCGCATCTCTCGTTTGAGCGAACCCCGTCACCGCCTTTGCAACTTCTGGATGCTTCGAGTTGACGTAGAGCTGAACCGACCCAAGGAATGGGCGCTCCAATTCGAAGACATTCCACGACAGGAACCAGCCCGCATCGGGCTGAGCCCAGGCAGAGCCCTCGAAGTCCACCAGTTCGACCGGGAACATAGAGGTCGCCGTATCAAGCATGACCTTGTGCGTGTGCTCCCATAGGACGCTGCCAGCGTGTCGAGCAACGGTGGGATCGTCATGAGTCAACGCTCGCGCGAGCACAATTCTTGAATGAAGGGCCACCTGTTGAGAAATCGCATCCGCGGGTATTTGTCCAACGATTTCGAACTCTGCCCCGTCGCCCGTGCTGGGTAGCGACGATCGAGAGATGAGTCGACGAAGTGCCGTTCCGGAGCTGTGCCAGCTAGCTGAAAGAGCGAGTTCGGCATTGCTAGGCAAGCCGCAGTCGACTCGAAAGCGATCGATGTCGATCCGCACTGTACGTCGCACTTCCAGCATGGAACCATAGTCCAAGCCAGGCATGATCTCGGGAAGAGGAACTGGGACACCCTGCTCAAGGATTGTCCAGTGCGTCGCAACAACTCGGGGCGCGTACGCGGTGCGGAATGGCCAAACAGCTATCGACTTCATGACTTGACGCCCGTACTAAGCGACAAAGACATCAAGGCATCGTCCGGGACACTTACTACTACTTTGTAGAGCGCTCCAACATCGAGCAGGCAGCTCTCCCCGCTGTGTTGTAGAACTCGCCCATCGTCGGAGAGCCAAGAAAGCACTCGTGGCCGGGATACCCCCTGCGGAGGCTCGCCTTCGAAGCCGTCAGGGGTAATGATCTTTGCCTCCAACTTCACCTGAGCCTTTGTTCCTAGGGCGCCCTTTAGCTCAAAGGCAACGTTAGTCGCGCGTGCGCCTTGGTACAACACCAAGGGCGCCTCGCCACGAATTTCGACCTCCAGGAGCGGATCGCCACCAAGTCGGCCGCCTGCGCCTTGGCCACCGCGGCTAGGTCGCCCCACATCAGGGGCCCCACCTGGTTTGCCTCGACTACCAGGAGGCTCTACAGCGGGAATGAGCGCCCCCAGCAGGCGCGAAAATTCTGTAAGAGACGCGGACACGTGTGGAGGCGCACCCTGCTCCACTGGAGCGGCGAATGTCTTTGCCGCTTCTTTTATGCGAGTAATTGCGGTTTTGACGAAGCTTCTCTCGTTGCTCTCCGTCAGCAGGTTGTAAACCCAATCGTCATGGGTCGGAGGTTCGGCACTAGCGAAGGCAACGTCCACATCAGCGTCAGCAACAAATACCCCCGCGTAGTCCATGCCGTCGTACGAGAGCGCCGCGGTCTCAAGATACTTCACTACAAAATTTGGGGCTCGCATCAGGGCAACATGGTGGATCGGCCCCCTAAGCTGCGGCGTTGGAACCGACTCACCGTCATCGATAGACTCGATGCCAGGCTGGCCAACCAACGTTGCGCTGGCGAATGCTTTGATGAAGCCCAATCGGCCAAGCAACCTTTTCGGCTTGTGAATGCGAATGTCGTCCACTCTACCGAGTGTGGGTTCGGCGCTACCGGAAACCGCGGATTGGAAGGCTCGCACCATGAGCGCTAGACCAGGTGCATGTTCCAACTTCGGAAACGGAATGTCGTCGCCTTGCCAACTAGTAGAGAAGACCATCGACGCACGCCCTCCCGCGCCGTCAATGAGTTTCGGCCAGAAGTAGTGGAGGAGCACGTGCCCAATGCGCTCCATAGCCAGCTCCGGCTTCAATGGTTCGAATCGCGGTAAGAGAATGAAAACGGTCGTGCCCGTTTGGTCGTCACTGCGCTCGGGCCCACCCAACAGCCTGTTCAGGTCATCAGCCTCTTCGCCTGTAACGGGTTCCGCTACGCCATCGGACACTTGCCCCCACCAATGGCGGCCGGTGCACTTCTTGGGCAGAGGATGTGCTGATTCAAACTGAGCGCCTAGTCCGGCAGCGATGAAGCGGGAACTTGTCACCCCGTTTTGCGCGTAGCGGCTGTAGACACAGATGGTTTGAATCGCGCTGGCGAGGTAGTACGCCGCCTTCCCAAAACCGTAAGTCCCTCCCGAATGCGCCCGATCCGGAGGTAGTCCGAGATTCCGAAGAAAGTCGACGAAGTGCGTAGGAGCACCCACCGCGGCAGCGACATCGCCTCTTGTCGGGCCACCCAAGCCTACTGTCCCAAAATCGCTCAGCGCCAGTACCTGAATCTGATCAGTTTTGCCTAGCGCGTCGCGGGGCGTGAGCTGTGGCGCGTCTTCTGCAAACACTTCGTCAAGGAGTCGGCGTCTCGCATCAGCCGGCAGGATGTACCCGTCCGCATGAAACGCGACTGGCCCACCCCCAGGAACGCGGGCGTCCCAGCTGTTCTGCACGGCCTCCCTGATCAGCAGCATCATTCGATCCGAACTTGGCCGGCCAAGCTGATTCAGTACGCCGACGGCGGCAGTCCCGCCTGAGGGCGGGAAGACCTCCGATTCAATTTGCAGTGGCACTTTTCTTCTCCCTGAAAGCGGCGCGCTACTCCGCATTCGCCGTTGCCCGTCGATCTGCGCTATCGCACAAATTCATTCCATCGCGGGTACAACTGGCCTCCTCATCAATCGGTCTTAAGATGCGACCTGCCTATCCCGTCTATCGAGACCGTAGTCGTCACGCTTCGTCAAGTTCGGCGAGATCGTCATACTCAACCCTCTCCAACTCAGAGTCTGGCAAATCGACTGTGACGTAGTCCTGCGGAGTAATTGCATCCTGTGGAACCTCAGGGAACACCAAAGCTATCCCAATGACGTGCTGATCCGCGTCAAGTGGCTGGCGCTCTTTACTCTGGCTTCCGACTGGAATCGAGTTCTTGGCGATCGGATAAATCAGAAGTAGGCCACGATCAGGCAGGTGCTCCTCACGCAACGCCATCTGCTCCGCGCGACTGCTCCTCCGCAGCGTCTCAGTTTCGAGAGGTAGGTCGATACCGGTGTCGATCTCCGACATCAAAGCCTTGATGTCTACTCGGCCCGGAGGACGATCGCGCACAAATCTAGATCGATTGACGAGCGATACCGTCAACGGCCCCAGCTCAAGGCTGCCAAGTAGCTCAAGAGGCTCCTCTCGAGTCACAACTGCGACGTTCCATTGCCTCAATCTGCCGCCGCTGTTTTGGTCGCGGATGTAACCCTTCAGTGGTCCACTGGGCATCGAGCCGTTAGACGAGTCGATCTGATAGGAGTCGAGGAACCGCAGAATTTGCGAGGAAGAGACTGCTTCATAGACTGGATGCGGCCTCCCCTCAACGAACCTCGGCGAGAGGCCGCCGGCTGTCAGTCGATCGAAGAGCTCACGCGAAGCCTGTATGTTTTGGTCGAGCGAGCGCTTGTCCTTCGCCGGGAACACGATCGTCTGAACGGCTCGGCCATTGAATGCCATCTTCGCTTTAACAGCGTGTTGCATCTTCAACCTCGCCGTTATCTCCAGCGCTGGATGGGTCTTGATCCGTACGCCGAAGTCGAGCGGCGTCATGTCGCCTGTGCTGTATCGCTGAATGTCTAGCCGTATCTCTTTCTCCACGCCCGCCAGGTCGAAGAAATAGCTTCTCAGCTCTTCGGTCATCCAAACTCTTGGAAGGTCAGAGTAGCCATGCCGATAGCCAAACCAGCGCCCCATCTGGAGAAGCGTGTCATACGCGGAGGCCGAGCGAACGAAGAAGCTCACCAACAAGCCTTCGAGCGTGAGCCCCCGAGAAAGTACGTTGCCGCCTACAACCACAAAGATTCGGCCGAGGCCATCAGCCGCCGGCGAATAGTCGATTCTTTCAGCGCTCACACCGTTTTCGACCTTTACTTCCGAGCGCTTCAGGACATCCAAGATGTGCGGACGAAGCGTCGCAAGATCGACGCTCCCGCCCCCCCGAAAATCGTGCGGCACCCTCGCCTGCTCTGCGACCCAAAGATCTGACATCTCATTGATCAGCTCAGGATCCTTCGCCGCGAAAAGCGCTGCAATCTCGGCTTGAAAGGTCTGTAGAACGCCTCTAGCGGCGATGTGAGCGACCGAGTATTGAGTCGTGTGAATCAGCATCGACGAGTGTCTCTTCGACTGCCCTCGTCGAAGCCGCTCTGCGGTCGCAATCCAGAAATACAGGATCGCCCGTCTGAGTGATTCGGTCACGGTCGGTGCAAAGTCGAAGCGGGACTCCCGGCTCAACGGCTTGTGCTTATGAGCTTCCTCTTGGGAAACGATGCGAATCATGTCGAGACCATCAGTCGCCTCTTCGGTATGGTCGAGAGCTGGCCTGCCGAAGATTTGCTCGGCCCCAAAGTAGTCTTTCCCTTTGGGGATGTCGATGATGAAGTCCCGTGGGTAAAGGTCCTCAGGCTCGCTGGGATCTATTAGGAGATTTGCGAACGGAGTCGCCGTATACCCAACGTAAGCTGCTTTGGGCAGCCCCGCAAGCAGTTGGACGATGAGTCGATTGATCGCGGTTCTCTCGTCGGGGTCGGGATGCGCATTGGGACTAGCCTGATCGGCTTCGTCATCAATGATGAGAACGGGACAGGCACGAAGCACTTCTGGCCGCGCGCTTTGCAGCCAGGCCTTGAGCCGTCTCAGGCGGGAGGTCTGCTTCTTGACAACGCCGACAACCTTGACTGTGTGGCGTTCGCTGAGGAACGCGTTGGCATTCGCCCGCTCTTGAAAGTCAATCTCTGGGTGGGTAAGCCAGATCCAATTTTCAGGGTTCTGCGAAACCAAGTCGGCATCAAGACGCGCCTGCGTCTGGTTTCTCAGGGCGTTGTTCAGACCAGAAAGAACAATGAAGCATCGGTAGCCGACATCCGCCGCCTTTGCGATGACACCTGTAAAGTTCGCAGTCTTGCCGCTTTGAACATGGCCAACGACGAGTCCGCGGGTGGTGATCTTGGCCAGGTTCGGCGGATCCAACATTGACACGACGCGGGTGGAAGCAGCGTCAATCGAAGCAATGCCTTCGCGATCCCACCCTCGATCGTGAAGAGAGGCCTTGAACGTGTTCCACAGCTTGTCGTGAGGTGCCGGACCTAGATACCAAGGGTCAACGGACTTGTTGTAGAAGCCCCTTGGTTCCTTAGTCGCCCGCACACGACGTGCGCTTTCTTTGTACCGCTGCAGCGCCTTCTGTACTTGCTCCGCCGGAAGCATCAACGCAAGGCGTCGTGCGACCTCGTCCGGCGTACGCCCGCCTCGAACCGCGTCCGCAATCTGCTCCACTAGATGGTCAGTGATATCCGGCGATGAGCTTGTGTTCATCTCACTCCCTTGGTTGCTGCTACAGCTCGAGAATGAACTCTGCGACAGCCTTAGTGACGTTGGGACAGACGGCATTTGCCAGTTGCTGCTGCTTATGCATCAAGCCCCCCTCTACGGAGTCCGCGGCACCCGCGAAACGGAACCAATCCGGGAAACTTTGGAGTCGTGAAGCTTCGCGAAGCGAAAGGCCCCTGTGCTGAACCGGATGGACGATCATGCTCTTTCGATAGTGCCCAATCGTGATGGCCGACTCACTCATAGCGAGACGTCGATAGATGTTGCTGTGCGTGCGGTCAACGTTCGCGTAGTTCGTCATAAGGTGCTTCACGTCCTCCCAATTGCCGCCAGGCGGAATCGCTGTGTACCGCTCGATCACATAGGGCGCATGCCGGGACGTGACGTGATCCCAAATGAAATCCTGCGGCGCCCCATGCCGCATCGCCGCAAGGAACGGGTTTCGACCCAGTTCACGAACATCTTCTCGATAGTCGAGCTGTTCTGACTCTTGCCCGTTAGCGATCACCGGTAGGTCTGCGATCGCGTCACGTACCGTGACAAATGCTCTGTCGGTGCCTGGGCCGTGGGTTGGACGTGGAAACGGCCCCCAATGGCCAAAGTCGCTCGCCTTGTATCCGACATCCTTGTGAATTCCAAGCAGGAAGAAGCGGTTGCGGTTCTGGGGTACGCCGTACCAAACGGCATCCAGAAGCTTCGCATACACGACGTAGCCCATACGACTCAGTCGATTCAAGACGTGAGACGCGACGCTTAGCTCCTCCTTTGAACCCTCTCGAGGTGTCCAAAGAATTCCCTGGACGTTCTCCATAAGCAGCACTTTTGGCTGCAGCAACTCGATGCTGTCCAGGAACGCGTCTACAAGCTTGTTATTCGGATTCGATGCGGACCAGCTGTTGCGATTCGCACTAGAAAAGCCCTGGCAGGGCGGACCACCGATCACAACGTCGACGGAACCATGCTGTTTAGCCTGTTCGGCCACTCGCCGCCGCACGGCCTCGGAGCAAAGATTCGAAGGCAGTGATTCAGTCGGCACCGCGTCGACGTTACACATCTTGTTCACCACCATGTGGCGGTGATTGCGCTCAAGCGTATGTACGTAGATTGGATGAATCTCAGCCGAGCTCGTGATACGGAATTTGCGCCCGTCGCTTGAAGATGCACTTAAGAAGCCGAGCCCCATACCGCCCGCCCCCGCGAACAGTTCAACCACGTTGAGCGTCTTTTTTGATGCCGTCAGACATCGACGTAGGGTAGGGGGCTCTTCATTGAGAAATGCAGCCTGTCCGGCGTGCTTGACATCGAGTTTTGTCGCAATTTTCCGATTCGGTCGAACAACGACATCGAAGCCGGGAAGTGCCAAGTTCACCTGCGCGCTGACCACATCCTTAGGTACAGCGTTCCTGCTGCGACTCGCTTTCCGAACAGCAAGTCGGATCCAACGAGTCCATGCCAGCAACCGCGACATCGGCTGAATATTGCCGCTTTCAAGGTCGAGAGTGGTCGCGCCAAAAAGCAACCCCCGCTGGTACGTCTCGATGCCGCCAATAGAGAGAGCAAAACACCTTAGACCCTCGACATTGTGAATGGTTGCTTCACCCAAATTGGCCGCGCGACAAGAAGTCCTGGCAGTGCGGCCAAGCGTCACTGCCTTCCAGCTAGCGCTTTCCACCCGTTCTTTTGGTGTTCGCGCGACGTGACCTTGACGTGAACGATCGAACGTTACGGGGAGAGTTGGATCGAGTTCAACCACATAGTGGAGACGCCCTCTTGGCTCAAGCTTCTTAAGCAGCTTGGAAATGGCGACCGTCCGCCAGCTGCAGATGAAGACGCCATGCTTCGCGTCTGCCTCTTGAAGCAGCGCCTCTACGACATCTGCGCGTTCATCGTCAGGCGTCAGGTCTCGCTCGGCCACTGACCTGAGTTGTCCATCGTCGAACTTGTATAGCTTGAGCAATGGCTTCTGTTTGATTCGGTTCTGCGGCCGGAGATGCCCGGACGCTTCCTCGACTATCCAAAGTGGACCGAAGCCAGACAAGCCTGCAGCTGCCGCGTCTGCCGGCGGGGACAGTTCCTCAACGAGCCCAGCGGGGGCTGCGCCAGCGAATGCTTCAGTCATTGTGACGTTCTCTGTGTAATTGTTTTATTCAAAGGTGGTGCGATCAGCGAAAGCTGTCCAATCGACGGGCCGTCCTCCGCCCATGCGGCCTGCAGCTGGTTCGCAAGGGGGCTCATTGGCAGCATCACCATCGGTGCATCGACGTCGTATTTGCCGGCCCAAAAAGTCACGTCGCCACGCAGTACGTCTATGGCGAGGACTCTGTCCGAAAGCTGCCTCCAGGCAACGTTGCTGCACAAATCGAACAGGTGAACCGAAACTTCTCTTAACGAAGCGACTGAGATCCCCATATCGCGGACGAGTTGCTTCAGCACCAATAGCGCAAGCGCATCGCTCGGACTAAAGCAGGCGGTGTAGGCATTGCGCCCCTTGAGTGGCGGCAGCGTGCTGCGCCAGTGGCGCAGCGTCTGATCGGGAAGCCCCGTTACGTGAAGAACCTGTTGAAGCGTGATCGCCAACATGTTGTTTGACCTCTCGGTGACTGCATCTTGTCGTCAGCAACAAGATAATCTGGCGCAGTCTACATCGGTAGGCCAAGCACCGCCAAGTGCGCGCTGAGGTGGCGCTTCGCTAGGTGCCTGGTGAAGGCGACGTACGGCTCCCTGGGATCGAGCATCGCAATCAAATCGTCAAGGTCCTCAGCGGGGTCGTCACCCCTATCCAATGCCCGGCGGATTGCCCGCACAGTGGCCATAACCGAGCGTCGGTGGCGGGACCTCATCTGCAACAGTTCGGCGCGCGCTAGACCGCAGTAGAAGACGGTCGCTTCGCCCCTGGCGCTCGGAATTCCATTCTGTTCGACCACCAGAATGCGGCCGTCGTCGGTGAATTGCAGATGCTGCGCAGGATCATCGATGCACGGGTCAAGTAGCAGAGGGCTCTCTCCTGCAACACCGACGTCTCCGAGCGCCCTTAGCGTTTCGTCCTGCAAGGGAAAGAAGTTGGCCTTACCAATCGTTCGTATCACGTCCTCAGCATCAGCCTGAGTCCGAGGGCGATTGCAGTCGGCACACGAGATCAGCAGATTGGCCCAACGAGAGGCTAGCCAGTAGTAGCCATCTTTGTAGCTCACGGCTCCCCTAGCCGCGTCGTGGACTGCGACCCTCGCCTTAGGTCTGTAGTGCTCTATATCGCCAGGCTGAGTGCCTAAGATGAGCGACTCGCAATAGCAGCACTTCCGTCCGAACACCTCCGTAAGCGCTGTCCGCACATCCGGCCGACCATAAACGTCGAATCGCAGTTTTCCCCCATTTTGCTTCTGCAGAACATTGTGTTGACGTTCCAAATCGCCAACACCTCCAGCCGCCTCCAACGCGTCGGGTGCAGCAACGGCGGCACGATCGACCTTGATCATTGGGCCGCCGAACGGTTGTTGATCGCAACAACTAGGCGGCGAAGTCGCTCTAGGGTGTCCGCAGTGGCCTGTCCGGCGCGAACCGGCCTCTCTGTGTCAATTGGGTGCTCCTGTTCGTCACGGTCAATCAGCTCGAGCAGTAGCCTCTCTCTTCTCGTCGAAGCCACAAGACGTGCCTGCGAAAGCTTCGTCACCAGTCGATCCAACTCCGTCTCTTCATCGACGGTCCGTTGGCGGCTGACAGAGAGCTGTCGGTATCGCTTGAAGTCTTCCTCAGAGTCTGGATCGAGCGTCGTATCCAGGCCGAAATGCTCGGATGTCAAAAGCTGATCCACTCTCATTCCTTCGACGCTGGGCAGGTCTTCCACTACATAGACCTTACGATCTTCTGTCCGCCGAAGAACGGCCATTTCCCCCTGCCCTAACCCGCGAAGGCACAACGGCTCGTGAGTGCTAAAGATGAACTGGACCTGCGGGAACGCCCGCCGCAATCCGCCAACGATGCGCATCTTCCAACGCGGATGAAAATGGTTTCCGAGTTCATCTATCAGCACCACGCCCTGCGCAGACCTCATCGACTTGAAGCCCTGTTGATGCATTACATCCATGACATCGGCGGCAAGTCCGATCAATGACTGGTAGCCATCGCTCAACTGCCGTAATGACAATGGTGCGTCTGATCCAACTTTGACAGCCACCGCCGACTCCTCAGTCAGTTTCTCGAACAGCGCAGCATCCTCGCTTGGCAGCAGAGATCCAATCGTTTGTACTGCGTCGTCGAAAAATCGACCTTCTAGGCTAGTCAGCCAAGCCTCAGGAGAGCGCAACGGACGAAACGGGTCAAAGAGGTTCCCCGCATTTGCATGTGACATTCCCAAAGCTGGTTTGTGGCGGCCGCTAGGCAACAGGCGAGTAGATCCGTATCCCAGAACGAGAGCCCTCGCGTCATCGGTATCGAAACCCAAGGGCCTGTTTGCCTTGACAGTCATAACGATGGGCTCCGAGTACCCAGAGACCTGGACTTTCACAGAGCCGTTCTTCTCACCGTTTCTGAGAAGCTTTCGGCTCGTCATCTTCAACTGCCTCGCATACTTTCTGCCGCCCAAGGCAAGCGCAATGCTCTTTAGAACCGTTGTCTTACCGACACCATTGACACCTAGCAACGCAAAGCAAGGGACGGTACCGCTCTCAGTTGCTGTGAGGTCTAGCTCTAGCCTGCTGATCGAGCCAATATTCACAATCTCAACGCGTTCGACGTATCGCGCCCGCGATCGGTAGTTTTCCAGGCCAGTGCCGGCATCAGTAGCGACCACTTCACGTGAAGCGTCATGCTGTTGCTGCGCTACCCGTGCAGCCTCACGCGCAGCATCGTCCTGCGCCGAACGCGTGGCGAGTTGCCGTTTCATCGCCAAGAACGGCGCATCTTCAGAAAGAAGGTTAGACCGTAGCGCAAGATCCGTTAGAAAACGCTTAGCTTCACTTCGGCGCTCCGCGACGAGCTGAATCCTGTTGAGATTGAGAACTTCAATCGTAACGAGCCCACGGTTTGTTCCCCCAGACACTCGGCCGTCGTCGCTGAAAAGCAGGTGCTCGCCTGGCTCTTCCGCGCACGGGTCCACGAGCAGCGACAACTCGGATGCAAGGCCCGAGCGCTCTGCGTCAGCTGCCGCTCTCGCGCCCTCAACGGGAAACCTGTTCGCCTTGTTTCGTGTGCAGGGCCCGCAGGCGATGTAGTAGTTCTCCCACTCAAACGCCTGCCTCCAATAGTGATCTTGAAGAAAATCGCCGGAGGACTCTGAGACGCCCGAGCTGGGTCGAAAGACATCGATGTGGGCACCGCCGCCGGACAAGGACGATTCGCAATAGGCACACTTGCCTCGGAAAAGCTCGAGAAGAGCGCCTTCCAGCTTCTGACGTGCGTCGCCGGAAACCAGACTGTCAAAATCGAATGTCCGTCTACGCCGTCGTTCCTGCGGCTGCGAAAAGAACGACGTTGCAAGAGACAGCTTGCTCCCCAGCTCGTCAGCCCACAGTGAAGGTGGGGCGCCCCTCTGAACGAAGATCATTGCTCAACTCTCAAC
>FTCK01000438.1_pt1 | contig 11612 bp, 12 predicted proteins | sample 1639711 | NCBI WGS metagenome assembly FTCK01 (sample SAMEA3914869, study PRJEB12502) | metagenome | biome: forest; material: soil | place: USA | collected 2012-03-12 | depth 0.1 m | reverse complement strand
GGCATCCCGAGCCATGCGTCGCCCGAAACGCCCGGTTCGATCCACGAAGGCGGTGAGTTGGGCTACTCGCTGTCGCACGCGTTCGGAGCCGCGTTCGACAACCCCGGCCTAGTCGTCGCCTGCGTGATCGGTGACGGCGAAGCCGAGACTGGCCCGCTGGCGACTGCGTGGCATTCGAACAAGTTTCTGAATCCGCGATGCGATGGCGCCGTGCTGCCTATCCTGCACCTCAACGGCTACAAGATCGCCAACCCGACGATCCTGGCGCGCATCCCACGCGAGGAACTCGCGCAGTTGCTGAAGGGCTGCGGCTGGGAGCCGCTGTTCGTCGAGGGACATGAACCGGCGCCCATGCACGACGCGATGGCCGCCGCCCTCGACGAATGCATCAGACGCATCCGAGCGATTCAGCGCAGTGCCCGCGACAAGGGCGAGACCGAGCGCCCACGCTGGCCCATGATCGTGCTCGCGTCGCCCAAAGGATGGACGGGCCCGAAACAGCTCGACGGGGTGCCCATCGAAGGCAGCTTCCATGCGCACCAGGTGCCGCTGACCAAGCCGCGCGAGAAGCCCGAGCAGTTGCGCATGCTGGACGAGTGGCTGCGCAGCTATCGCCCCGATGAGCTGTTCGACGAGCAAGGCCTTCTGCGTTCCGAATTCGCGGTGCTCGCCCCCGCAGGCACGCGGCGCATGGGCGCGAATCCGCACGCCAACGGCGGATTGTTGCTGCGCGAGCTGCGATTGCCCGATTGGCGCGACCTCGCGATCGATGTGTCGGAACCCGGCGTCCAGGGCCCGGGCGACACCCACGTGCTGGGGCCCTTCGTGCGAGAGGTGATCCGGCTCAACGACGAGACGCGCAACTTCCGGCTGTTCGGCCCCGACGAGACGTTGTCGAACGGTCTGGACGCCGTGTTCGACGCGACTGCGCGCCAGTGGGAAGGCGTGATGGCGCCGCATGACGAATCGCTCGCCCGCAGCGGGCGCGTGATGGAGGTGCTGAGCGAGCACCAGTGCGAGGGCTGGCTCGAAGGCTACTTGCTGACCGGCCGACACGGGCTGTTCAACTGCTACGAGGCCTTCATCCACATTGTGGATTCGATGTTCAACCAGCATGCGAAGTGGCTCAAGGTCACCGCCCGGCTGCCGTGGCGCCAGCGCATCGCGTCACTGAACATCCTGCTGGCCTCGCACGTCTGGCGTCAAGATCACAACGGCTTCACGCACCAGGATCCCGGCTTCATCGACCACGTGATGAACAAGAAGCCCGAGATCGTGCGTGTCTACCTCCCGCCCGACGCGAATTGCCTGCTGTCGGTCATGCATCACTGCCTGCGCAGCCGCCACTATGTCAACGTCGTTGTCGCAGGCAAGCACCCGTCGCCGCAGTGGCTGGACGCGACGCAGGCCGCCGCTCATTGCGAGGCAGGCATCGGCATCTGGCCGTGGGCCGGCAACGAGCCGGAAGTCAGCGACGAAGGGCCGGACGTGATCATGGCGTGCTGCGGCGATGTGCCGACGTTGGAAACGATGGCTGCGGTGCAGTTGCTGCGCCAATACATGCCGGATCTTCGCGTGCGCGTCATCAATGTGGTCGACCTGTGTCGCCTGATGCCGTCTGAGGAGCATCCGCACGGGCTGTCCTCGCGCGACTTCGACGACCTGTTCACTCAGGACAAGCCCGTCATCTTCGCGTTCCACGCCTACCCTTGGCTGATCCACCGGCTCACGTACCGCCGCACCAACCACGACAACATCCACGTGCGCGGCTACAAGGAGGAGGGCACGATCACGACCGCTTTCGACATGACCGTGCTCAACGAGATCGACCGCTTCCACCTCGCCATCGATGCCATCGACCGCGCGCCGCGCACTGGCGAGCGCGGCCTGTCGGTCAAGCGGCTGCTGCAGGGCCGTCTCGCCGAGCATCGGCGCTACATCCGCCAGCATGGACAGGACCTGCCCGAGATCCGCGGATGGCGGTGGATCGCCCCTCATCTAGAGGGCTAAATGTACGGCGTTGCAACCCACGCCAAGTTGGCTGCGGCCGTCAGGCCAACCGTGCAGCAGGAGCAGTCGATTTCCAGAACTTCTGTCGTGACCTTTGGCATGGAACGCTCCGATCAGCTCACACCGCACCCAACGAGCAAACTTCGTTCCGATGGAATGACGGTTGCCTGTTCGTGCGACGCAATGCGAATTCACCAGGTTGCGCGCCGACGCACTTCACGAGGACGACCATGCCGAACTCTTCCGCTTTGTGGCCGACACTCGACGACCCTTCCTTCGAAGGCTGGTCGCCTTGCCGATCGCGGAGCGGCAAACTGCTCGGCGCAAGCCCGATGGCGGGCACGGCGGTGAGTGCTAAGGCCGCGGAAACGGCAGGCGACAGAGCGGCTAAGGCGGCCAACGGCGGCGAGGTGCCGGTGCCACCGTCCGAAGAGAACCGGAACTGAACCGGAACCGGTCAGCCACCCGTGGTCGCCAACCCAATCAAATCGAGGTACGCACCTGCACTCGTGCGCCTCTTCTACATCAGTGAGATCGTCGGTTCGATCTCGCAGACAGAGGTGCAGGTGATCCTGGGTGCGTCGCTCATCAATAACCGACGGCTCGACGTCACGGGGATGATCGCGCAAAGCGATGGACACTTCGCTCAGATTCTCGAAGGTCGCACCGTCGACATCGATGTGCTGATGGCGCGTATCAGGCGCGACCCGCTGCACCGCGATGTTCGCGTCATCCTTCAGGAGCCCATTGCGCGACGACAGTTTGCGCGCTGGGCGATGGGGCTGATTCGACGAGATGACTTGGTCAACGAACTGCGTGCGTGGCATCAGGGCGCTGCGCCTGTTGACCTTGACGAGGCCCATGACATGATCCGTCGGCTATATCCGACCGAGCATTGATGGAGCGGCGTCTCCGGGCAATTCAGAGGCATCGCAATTGCCGGCCGGGGGAACCTCAATATCAACAGGCGGTTCGAGCATGACCACGGGTTCCTTGCCTCGCGCAACCTGGCGCAAGACTCTCGCCGACCAGGCACCGCTGATTCTTCCCGCGGCGCATGATGCATTGGTCGCGCGCCAGATCGAGCGAGCCGGCTTTTCTGCCTTTCAGGTCGGCGGCTTCGCCATGGTGGCAGGCATGCACGCGTTTCCAGACATCGATCTGGAGCATTACGGAGAGAAGTTCGACCGTATTCGGGAAATCATCGATGCCTCGACACTTCCCGTGCTGATCGATGGCGACGATGGCTACGGCGACGCGAAGAACGTGTCCCGCACCGTGCAAGGCTTCGAAGCATTGGGCGCGAGCGCCATGTTCATCGAGGATCAGCGCGCCCCCAAGCGTTGCGGCCACATGGCTGGCAAGGAGGTGATCCCGGCTAAGCAGTTCGAGTCCAAGCTGAAGGCCGCGCTGTCTGCCCGAAGAAGCGCCGACTTCTTCGTCATCGCCCGCACCGACGCCATCGCGCCGAACGGATTGGCCGATGCCATCGATCGAGGAAAGCGGTATCGCGACGCTGGTGCCGACGCCGTCTACTTCGAGGGGCCGACATCAGAACGAGAACTTGAGAAACTGGCGCGCGAGTGTCCCGGGGTACCGCTCGCCACCAGCATCCTTGAACGAGGCGGCAAGACGCCATTTCTATCACCGAAGCGCTTTGGCGAGATGGGCTACCAGATGCTGCTGTACCCCGCCACGCTCATCTTCCAAATCGCGCGCACGACCGAGTTGGCTCTGGAGCGATTGAAGGCCGGCGAGCCGATGCCGAAAGCAACTTCGGTCGACATGGTTCAGTTCGAGGCCATCGTCGACCTACCACGCTGGAAATCGATTGAAGAGCGTTTCCCTGAGAGTCGCGAATAGAGCCGTTGCTCCGCGCGCGCTCTGATTTGAAGCAGCAACAACGTCGAAGGCGACACGAGGCGACCTCCGTTGAATACAAGACTGCTGATCAGTGGAAGATGAGATAGAGCAGCACCAGGACGCCGAGAGGGATGCCCAGGAACCAGCCGATAACGTACTTGCCCATGATTTTTCTCCGTGGTTGTATGCGCTTTGTGGCGCGCTAGCCCGTTCCGGCAACCGCGATGCCACAACAGGGCCTGACGGGCTCAGCGTTTGCTGACTTTCTTGCCAGATGACCCCTACACGCAATGCGCCCTTGCCTTCGGAAGCCGACGCTGCCCCCGCGGACTCCAGCAGCGGCGAGGCGTGGTGGCGCAAGCTTGGGCCGGGACTGATCACCGGGGCGGCGGACGACGATCCCAGCGGAATCGCCACCTACTCGCAAGGCGGGGCGCAGTTTGGCTTCTCCATTGGCTGGACGATCCTGTTGACGTTGCCGCTCATGATCGGCATTCAGCTGGCAAGCGCACGCATCGGGCGGATTACCGGAAAGGGTCTGACCGAGAACTTCGCCCGGTTCTGCCCACGCTGGCTGGTGCTTGGCCTGGTCGCACTGCTGGTGGTTGCCAACGTCATCAATCTTGGCGCGGACCTGAACGCGATGGGCGACGCGGCAGGGCTGTTGGCCGGCGGCGGCAAGTCGTTCTTTGCTATCGGTCTCGGCCTTGTCTCCCTGTTGCTTCAGGTTTTCCTGCCGTACAACCGCTACGTCAAGATCCTGAAGTGGTTGACGCTGTCGCTGCTCGCATACGTAGGTGTCGGCTTCGCCGCCAAGGTGGACTGGGCGCATGCACTCAAGGAAACGCTGCTGCCGCGACCCACTTGGAACAAGGACTATGCAACCACGATCGTGGCGGTCCTCGGCACGACCATCAGTCCGTATCTGTTCTTCTGGCAGGCCGCTCAAGAGGTCGAGGAAATCGGCCGCGTAGACGCCGACAAACCTCTTCGCGTCGCGCCCGAACAGGCCAGGAGTCACCTGCGCAGGCTCCGAGTGGACACCACGGTCGGTATGGCGTTCTCCAACTTCATCGCCTTCTTCATGATCGTGGCGACTGCGGCGACGCTCCACGCGAAGGGCATCACGAACATCGAGACGACATCCCAGGCAGCGCAGGCGCTCGAGCCGATTGCAGGTAAGTTCGCGTTCCTGCTGTTCGCGCTCGGCATCATCGGAACCGGCCTGCTGGCGCTGCCCGTGCTCGCGGGCTCGGCTGCCTACGCGGTCGCGACCTTGATGCACGTCCGCAAGGGTCTCGACCAGCCGCCCTCGGCTGCCAAGTCGTTCTATGCGATCCTGGCCGCGGCGATGGTCGTTGGTGCGATCATCAGTAGCTCGGGGCTCAATCCGATCAAGGCACTCTACTGGGCAGCAGTCATCAATGCCGTCATCTCGGTGCCGATCATGGTTGCGGTGATGATCGCCGCGTCGCACCAGAAGATTGTAGGCGCCATGAAACTGCCCGTCGTGTGGCAAGTGCTGGGCTGGCTGGCTACTGCAGCGATGGCGGCGGCCACGGTGGTCATGTTCGCGACGATGGGCTGAGGCGACGGCATGAGCCATTTGCTCGACCGCCGATGGAGCTGCCGCGTACTCGTCGCTGACGACGACCGCGACGCCGCTGACTCGCTCGTCGAGATGCTCACGCTCTGGGGCTTCAGCGCAGCGGCAGTCTACGACGGCGCGCAGGCGGTACTTGCGACCGAGGCGCTCAATCCGACCCTGGTGCTGTTGGACATAGAGATGCCGCAGGTGGATGGCTATACCGCGGCGACCGTGATACGGCGCGGCTGGCCGGAGAGGCGGCCCAGGCTCATTGCGCTCACTGGGCGCAGCTCACCAATGCACGTCGAGCTTTCGGCCAGCGTCGGCTTCGACGAGCACATCTGCAAGCCAATCGGTCGAGCGCGCCTGCATCTGTTGGCCTTGGAATCGGGGCCACCAGAGCATCCGCCCCGCATATGAGACGGAATGGCGGCCGTCGTCGTGGCCTTCGGCCGCTATGCGAGTCGCAAAGGCATCGAGTTTGCTGCATCACTGCCATCGAACCAATCTCGGAGACAGCATGTCCGACAACCTGAACAATCGCGGTCCGCGTGACCGAGCCACCATCAGCCTGTCCGAAGAACACGAGGTGCGGTATTGGACGCAAGCGCTGGGCGTCACGAAGGAGCAGCTGGCAGCTGCCGTCAAGGCGGTGGGCAACAGCGCCGACCGCGTCCGTGAGCACCTCAAGGGACGTTGATCCGTGAGCGAGCTGCCTGCAACCCTGGCAGCTGGCGGAATCGCCGCGCTGCAGACCTATGACGATGATGGCCGCCTGCAGGCCGTGATCGAGGCACCGCGAGGCAGCGCGAACAAGCTCAAGTTCGATCCGAGGCGCGGGGTGTTCAAGCTGCACAAGGTCTTGCCGCTCGGCTGTGTCTTCCCGTTCGACTTCGGCTTCGTCCCAGGGACGCTCGGCGCCGACGGCGACCCGGTCGACATCCTTTTGCTGATGGACGAGCCGGCGCCAACAGGTGTGGTGGTGACCTGCCGTCTCGTCGGCGTGATCGAGGCCGTCCAGCGCAAGAGCAAGGACACGCGATCGGCGCGCGGTGTCCGCAACGACCGCCTGCTGGCCGTTGCCCAGCCGTCGCATCGGTATGCGAACGTACGCGCGCTCAGGGACATCGGCGACGACGTGCTCACGGAGGTAGAGCGCTTCTTCGTCTTCTACAACGAGCAGAAAGGCATGCGATTCACACCGACAGGTCGCGCCGGGGTGGCGGCTGCTCGGCGGCTTGTCGACGAGGGCCGGCGCGCCGCGCGACTCCAGACAGGCCGCTGATCAAGGCCGGCCATCCGCGACCTGCTGCAGGCGAATCGCCTGTGCTTTGGATACCTTGACTTCCAAAGCCTCACGGAGCTGAGCAACAGCACGGCGATGGCGTGCGGCGCTGATGGCGGCGATCGCGTCAGAGGCGACGAGCACGTCGAAGTCCCGCATGCGCGCGTCCGCCACCGTGTTCAAGATGCATTGATCGGCGGCAACGCCGACCACGATCAAGCGCTGGGTACGCAGATGATCCAGAAGAATTTCCAGCGGCGTTGCAAAGAACGCCGAATGCTTGGGCTTGAGGACGAAGTAGTCGTCCGGCGTCGGCTCCAGCAGGCGCGTGATCTCGGCGCCGTTGCCTCCGGCGTCGAGCGACTTGCGCACCACGAATTTGAAGTCCGAACGCCACTGGCCGCTGTTGTCGTTGGCATAGATCACAGGCACGCCCGCGGCGACGCAGCGTGACTTCAACCGGGCGAGTACAGGCGCGATGCCGAGCGCCGCGTGGACAAGCGCTTCCGCCTCGGGAAAATCCCAGCTGCTGATCATGTCGAGGATAAGGAGCGCTGAAGCGTGCTTGTCGTCTCGTTCCGCGATCCCCGACTCCTGCGGGCGCGGACGTGGTGAGGGCGGCATGTTCGTGGGTACTATCCGGAAGTCCCAGTCGAGCAACTCGCGTGCCGCGAGTCGAGGAATGAATCCGCATCGCGCGGCCGCTGGCTGCTGAACGGGGTACGGACGTTGCCGGATTCGGCGCACGCGCAATGTGCCAAGCATCTTCGGAGACCCCCATGAAAGCACTGACCTACCACGGCTCGAAAGACGTCCGCGTTGAGACGGTCACAGACCCCAAGATCGTCGAGTCCGACGACATCATCCTGCGGGTGACGGCGACGGCAATCTGCGGCTCCGACCTACACATCTACCGCGGCAAGATCCCGATGATGGAACACGGCGACATCCTCGGGCACGAGTTCATGGGGGTCGTCGAGGAGGTTGGCTCCTCGGTACTACGCGTCAAGAAGGGTGACCGCGTCGTCATCCCGTTCACGATCTCGTGCGGCCAGTGCTTCTACTGCAACCTCAAGCTGTTTGCGGCGTGCGAGACCACCAACATAGGCCGCGGCGCCATCGTCAACAAGAAGGACACCAAGCCCGGCGCCGCGCTGTTCGGCTACAGCCACCTCTACGGCGGCATCCCCGGCGGCCAGGCGGAGCTCGTGCGCGTGCCCAAGGCCAATGTCGGACCGCTGGTGATCCCCGACTCCGGGCTGCGCGACGAACAGGTGCTCTTCCTGTCGGACATCCTGCCCACTGGCTACATGGCCGCCATCAACGCGGCCATCGGCAAGGGATCGACGGTGGCCATTTTCGGGGCAGGCCCGGTCGGACTGATGGCGGCCGCGTCCGCGCGACTGCTGGGCGCCGAGCGCATCTTCATGGTCGACCACCACCAGTACCGGCTCGACTTCGCGCAGAAGGCCTTCGGCGTCGAGCCGATCAACTTCGACCATGTCGACGATCCGGCCAACGTCATCATCGACCGCATGAACGGGCGCGGCGTCGATTCGTCGATCGACGCGGTCGGCTTCGAGGCTAAGGGCAGCGTGGTGGAGACGGCACTGACCGCAGTCAAGCTCGAAGGCTCGAGCGGAGCGTCCGTGCGCCAGGCCATCGCTGCCACGCGCCGCGGCGGCTCGGTGTCGCTGCCGGGCGTCTACGCCGGTTGGGTGCACGGCTTCCTGCTGGGCGACGTGTTCGAGAAGGGACTGAACATCAAGGGCGGCCAGACCCACGCGCAGAACTACATGCCGCAGTTGCTGGAACACATCGCCAAGGGCGACCTGCATCCCGAGGCCATCATCACCCACACCCTGCCGCTGACCGAGGCCGCGCGCGGCTACGAGATCTTCGAGAAGAAGCAGGAGCACTGCCGCAAGGTCGTCCTCACCCCCGCCTGATCCTCACCTCCAGGAGACTTCCATGGCATCCATCAATCCCCCGCGCTCCCTCGCCGTCGTTACCGGCGCCTCCAGCGGCATCGGCCGCGAACTCGCCCTGCTCGCGGCGCAGGATGGGCACGACCTGGTGATCGTTGCCGACCAGGGCGACCTCGAAGGCGCCGCTGCGTCTTTCCGGGCCGCAGGCGCTGACGTCGAGGCCATCGAGGCGGATCTCTCGACGTCCTTCGGTGTCGACAAGCTGCTGCAAGCCATCGACGGCCGACCGGTAGACGTGCTCGTCGCCAATGCAGGACACGGCCTCGGCCACGGCTTCCTCGACAAGCCGTTCGCGGAGTCCAAGCACGTCATCGACACCAACGTCACGGGGACGCTCGACGTGCTCTACCGCATCGGATCGGCCATGCGCCAGCGCGGCCAGGGCCGCATCCTGATCACTGGCTCGATCGCCGGCCCGATGCCCGGCTCCTTCCAGGCGGTCTACAACGGCACCAAGGCCTTCATCGATTCGTTCTCGTACGCGCTGCGCAACGAGCTCAAGGACACGGGCGTCTCGATCACCTGCCTCATGCCGGGCGCGACCGACACGCACTTCTTCGAGCGCGCCGACATGATGGACACCAAGGTTGGCACCGACGAGAAGGCTGCCCCCGCCGACGTCGCCAAGGAAGGCTGGGAGGCGATGAAGAGTGGCGACGCGCATGTCGTTGCTGGCTGGAAGAACAAGGTGTCGGCCGCACTGAGCCACGTCACGCCGGACAGCGTGCTGGCCGAGCAGCACCGCAAGATGGCCGAACCTGGAAGCGCTCGTCAATGAGCTGACCACAACGCTCGCAAAGACCTGATTAGGTCGCGCTCGGCTTTCGCGCCGAGCGCGCGAGGATTCAATTGCCGCCGAGTGATTGCATGAGCTGACGAGCGGATTGGAGATGCCGTTCGACGACCGGCGCGGCCCCGGCTGCCCATCGCCTGAGGTTCTCATCGGAACCCTTTTCCGCGTAGCTTCGCAGGATTGCCGTAGCGCTGGCGTGAACCAACATCTGTTGGCGCGCATATTCCCGGTCGAACGCGTCGCCGCGCAAGCTCTGCAAGCTCGCCAAGAACCTGCTCTGGTCCCCGCCGACGCGAGGACTTGGGGCTTCCAACCCGGCGGCCTTGGCGGCGTCGCGAAGTGTGCGTGACATGTCTTCGTGCTCCGTGGCCATGCGCTGCGCGAAGTCGCGGACTTGACGGTTGCGACTCTGCGTCAAGGCGGTTTGCGCGGCGGCCAGCTCGTAGCCGTCGGTTTGCGACGCCGACTCCGCGAACTCTTGAGGCTTGGGTGGCTGAGGACCTTCGCGGAGCATCACGGATTCCCCTGGCCGCCGCCGGCGCCGTAGATGTTGCCGGTGGTGTAGCTTCCGTCATCCTCCGCGAGGCGCACGTAGATGCCGGCGAGCTCCGCGGGTTGGCCAGGACGTCCGAGAGGGGCAGTGGCGCCGAACGTCACCACCTTACCCTCGGATGCGCCCCCCGAAACTTGAAGCGGCGTCCAGACCGGGCCGGGCGCCACGCCATTGACACGGATGCCCTTGGGCCCAAGCTGCTTGGCGAGCGACTTGACGTAGTTCATCGTCGCCGCCTTGGTCTGGGCGTAGTCGTAGAGATCCGGCGACGGGTCGTAGGCCTGTTCGGAGGTAGTGCCGATGATGGCCGAGCCCGGCTTCAGGTGCGCCAGCGCTGCCTTGATGATCCAGAACGGCGCATAGATGTTGGTCTTCATCGTCGCGTCGAAGTCCTCGGTGCTGACATCGAGAATCGACGCTCGCGACTGCTGGCGCCCGGCGTTGGAGACCACGATGTCGAGGCCACCGAGTTCGCGCGCCGCCTGATCGACCAAGCGGCGGCAGAACGCTTCTTCGCGCAGGTCGCCGGGGATCGCGACGGCCTTGCGGCCCGCTTGGCGGATCAGATCGATCACCTCGCGGGCATCAGCCTCCTCGGCGGGGAGATAGTTGATGGCCACGTCGGCGCCCTCGCGGGCGTAGGCGATGGCTGCCGCACGTCCCATGCCCGAGTCTCCGCCGGTGATCAGGGCCTTGCGTCCTGCCAGCCGGCCGGAACCCACATAGCTTGTCTCGCCATGGTCAGGGCGCGGATTCATGTTGCCCGCCAGCCCCGGCCAGGGTTGCTGTTGTGACGCGAAGGGAGGTTTGGGGTAGGCGTTTCGCGGATCGCGAACTGTCTCGCGGCGCGCCGCACCCGGACTGGGCTGGCTAGACGTCTGGGCCTGTCCCGAGCTGGCTGCGAATGCCAGCGGGGCGGCTGCCAAGCCTGCGCCCAAGCCTTTCATGGCGTCTCGTCGCGTTGGCGGGCGGCTTTCGTCATTGCTCATGCTGGCTCCAAGGCAGAGGTGGGTCGGGCAATCCGCGTTGCTCCCGCTCGAGACAGTCGCTGGCTGGAGGGGCTCGTTCGCTCGCGAAACTGGTGAGTCTCAGCAAAGCTTGTGCCCTGGCTTTTGAGGTGCCGAGCTTTCGTCACAGAGCTCGCCGTGAGCACGTCGATGACGCGCCGGAAGCCCACTTCGTTGCGCGGTTCTCGAGATGTGCGGCACCGTCTTGTTCAACGACGTTCCGCCGGTGAACCGACTCAAGATGAACAAAGTGGAACTGCCGCCCGCCCCAAAAGGTGAAAGCCCGCTGTCCATTCCTGGAGCGGGCTTTCGACTCCGCCGACTTGAGGCCGACGAAGAAAACGGTTCAGACACAGGATGACGGGTTTCCTGGCTCCGCCCATTCTTGCGGCCGGCTTCGTGTCTGCGTGAATGAACTCTAACGGCGTCCACGTCATCGCCTTGTAGGACGAGCGCTGATGGTGTGGATCAGAGGTCGGCGATCTCGATGCTGACTGGCGCATGGTCGCTCGGCTTGTCTCGGCT
>FTCK01000295.1_pt1 | contig 11652 bp, 6 predicted proteins | sample 1639711 | NCBI WGS metagenome assembly FTCK01 (sample SAMEA3914869, study PRJEB12502) | metagenome | biome: forest; material: soil | place: USA | collected 2012-03-12 | depth 0.1 m | reverse complement strand
GTTCATCGCGGCCGGATCGGGGAAGGCGACCGGGTCGATGTCGAGCTCGCCGATGCGGGTCCAGTAGAACCAGTCCAGCACCATGACGTCCAGCGGATAACCGCGCTGGCGATAGCCGTCGGCGGCGGCCAGCAGCTGCGCCTGCGTCTCGTAGCGCGCCTTGGACTGGATCAGGCCGAACGCGGGCTTGGGTGGCAACGGTGTCGGCCCGGTCAGCTGGGCATAGCCGCCGATGAGCGCATCCGTGCTCGACCCGGTGACGACGAAGAACGAGACCCGCTCGCCGACGGCAGAGCTCCAGTGCGTGCTGCCGTTGACGCCGGCCGAGACCGTGGTCGCCGAGGCGTTGTCCCAGACGATGCCGTAGCCGCGGTTGGTGATCATGAACGGAACGCAGACCGTCTCGCCAGCCGCGGCGTCATAGTCGTGGCGGCAGGCGATCGTGCGGCCTTTCAGGTCCAGCACGCCTTCCTGGTTCTGGCCCAGGCCGTAGTAGTGCTCGCCGGGCATCACCTGGAACCTGGCGCCGACCCGGAACGTGCGTTCGCCTGCGACCTCGACCGGGGTCATGTCCCAACCGGTCATCCCCGCGATGACGCGGCCGTCCGGCGCTTCCACCCGGATGGCGACCGGCGGGAGCGTCGAACGAAAATACTTGTCCGTGATGGTCGGCGTCCTCGGCACTGGCGCGGGCAGCACGACCACCGTCATCTGGTCGGAGCCGAACGCGTCGCCCGCCGTCGCCGTGCGCTGTGACCAGCCATCGAGGCTTGGTTTATCGATAAATCCAGCGCCAGGAACAAGCGCAGCTTGCTTGCGATCGAGCGCGATCGTGATCCGCACGATGTTGGGTGCGTACGGCTCGATGGCGACGTAGGCGCCATTTCGATCGACGGTCGCCAGCGGCGCGCCGAGGGCGGACAGGGAGACCAGGCCGGCGATCGCGGCGACCAGGCCGGGACGACGGACGATAGCGGGTTTCGACATGGATTCGGTGTTCCTTTTCGCGATGGCGAGGTCTGCGTTGGGCTCGTCCTTAAGCTGCTACGACGTTGAGGCAGCGCTGTATCCACGCTGCCGCGCACGTGGGGCGCCAAAGTCGTCGCTTTGGCGTGCATGGTAGATCAAGGGCTTGGCGAGTGCGGTACCAACGCCCTCGGTCATTCGCACCGCGGAATTGCCTCGCACTCCGACACCGACTCGTAGGGCGCCGAAGTTGTTGCTCTGGCGCGCATGGTAAATCAATGACCCGGCGCGTCCGCCGCCACAGCGCGTCCCGGGGCAATGCACGAGTAAGTGCGACTGGCCTACATCCGCGCCGAAGTTGTTGTGTGATCACTCAAGAGCCGTATGGTCTTCTGACCGAGCGGGGTTGAGCGAGTCTCCGCCTCGATGCGCGGACCGCGCACTGCATACTGCTCGCGTCCTCGTCGATGTCCGGATCCAAATCGATCGTGTCGATGTCGTCGCTGGCGGAACTCGATCCGGGCGTCTTCGCATCAGAGTTTGTCGGGCGGCGATGCGAGCCGAGTCAGCAGTTCGCCCAAGAGCATTCGTTCACCGGGCGTCAATCCGTCCGATTCGTCTAGTCGTGCTCCGAGTGCGACCGCACACGGAGCCAATCCATGTTTAGCTGGCCCGCGCGAGCCATCGACGATAGCGCTCAGCACGGCGTCGCGGGCAGCCGTTGCCAGTTGTGGATCGCGCGCGGGCGCGGGCACGGCCAGCAAGCTGGTGACGGTGCCCAACCCCATCGCGTGGATCAAGCCCACTGCCCGCTCGACAGGCATCGATAGCCGCCCCGCCTTGGCGACGCGGCTGACACGTTCGCGCAGTACCGTGAGCCCGGCCGCGACAGCAGTTGAGGTCGATGACCCGGCCCGGGCCCCGTGCATGATCGCAAAAGCCACGGGGTTGGCCAGGCCGAACGACACATATCGATCCCATGCCTCACGCAGGTCCTGCACCGGATCCGCATGCGGTTGCATCGCCGCCTTGTCCTTGACGAAGGCCGCCCAGATGCGCTCGGCGACCGCATCAAGCAGTCCCTGCTTGTCCCCGAACAACCGGTAAAGGGTTGGCGCCTGGACCGCCGCTGCGGCGGCAATCGTGCGCGTCGTCAAGCTTGTGATGTCTCCATTGGCGGTCAACGCTGCAGCCGCATCGAGTATGCGGTTGCGCAGGTCTCGGTCTTCCGCCTGTGTATCGATGTGAGCGTCCATGGCGCCTTTTTATCAGTGTTTCGAGCAAGAGCGTAGCAACGTTTCCAGTTTCACATTATCATTGATAACATGTTTTCATTTCCAACGCTAGGAGTGCATCATGATCGTCGTCACTGGAGCTTCCGGTCAGCTCGGCCATAGGGTCGTCGAGCGGCTGCTCAACCACATGGCCGCAAGAGATATCGCCGTCAGCGTGCGAACGCCGCAGATGGTCGATGACTTGGCCGCCTTGGGTGTCGCGGTGCGTAGTGGCGACTTCGCGGACCCAATCAGCTTGCGCACGGCGTTCAAAGATGCCGCGCAGGTGCTGATCGTGTCCGTCGACAAGCTTGGCGAGGAGGCGCTACGGCTCCACAGGTCTGCGATCGAAGCAGCACGCGAGGCAAATGTCGGACACATTCTCTACACCAGCCATATGGGCGCGCGTGCCGGCTCCCTTTTCATCCCGGGCGACCAACATGCCGGTACGGAGGCAGATCTCGCTGCGAGCGGCGTGCGCTATACGGCGCTGCGCCACGGCTTCTATGCCGAAAGCTGCCTGCTCATGGTAGGTGACGGGCTACGCAGCGGCGACCTGCGCACGCCTGCGGATGGACCGGTCAGTTGGACGACACGGGCCGATCTGGCTGAGGCCGATGCCGCCATCCTCGCGGCTGCCGGTCGTTGGGAGGGTTCCACGCCGCCGCTGACAGCCCCCGAAGCGCTGACGATGGCCCAGCTTGCCGCAATCGCATCGGAAGTGACCGGCCGCGAAGTTCGTCACACCACTATCAGTGACGAGGCATGGCTCGCGGAGAAGGAGGCCGCGGGAATGCCGGCGATGTACGCGAACATGTTGCTTGGCATGTTCAAGGCTGCTCGTCGGGGCGACTTTGCCGCAACCGACCCAGCGCTGCCCAACCTGCTTGGCCGTGCACCCCAGTCCATGCGTGCAGTCTTGACGATCTTTCTGCGAGGCACAGAGCCTAAAGAGACGCAGAGGTGACGTGACTGAGCGAGCCACTGCTGCCGTGATCTGAGGGCTTGCCGATTCGCGCGCCTCGAAGTCAGCTGTGGGTCGAGATCGTAAATTCGCGGAGCGGGACAGCGGTCGTTCGTTGGACGCCGCAGGCGACGGGATGGGGCCGCCATGGTCTTCGGCGTCGCTCAGTTCTCTGACGCCTGAAGCACAGGCGACGAACAAGAGGCCTGCCTGAGCGCTCCGCACCGGCGCGCGTTGATCGCGTAGTGCACTCAATCCAAAGTCCTCGGGTCGCCGCTATTTGATTGCTCTCAGCCGAACCCCTAGGCGAGCACGCCACCCAAGCGTCAGTCGGAGCGTACTAGCTCTTGGTGCGCTACTACCAACAACGCCTTACTCCGTTCCGCTGCCAGCCACGCAGATACCACACCGTCTGCCACTGTTGCAAGCTAGCCTGCGCAGCATGCCCGACATTGACCGCTTCTCGGTGCAGAGCTGCAGGTAGACGAACGAGCCCGACCGTCGACTTCCGCTGCAAACCGGCCAAGACAGCAGGAAGCTGTGAGTCTTTTTCAGATGACGTGCCATGGCGAGAACTTGGCGGCCGACCTCGACGCTTTCATAGGCAAATCGCACGAGCTACGGCGCCCAGTTGCACAACTTTGGCGCCAATCGCACTTACTTCGGCGCCCTACGCACCCGACAACTGTAGGTGGGGTCAAAAGTCGAGAAACCGGTTCATTGCAAATCAACAACTTGCAAAAGCTCAGCGGACCATAAACCGAGAAACCTCAGGCATTTGCTGAGAAACTTTCCTAGTGCTCGATCGCTACGCTACTCGACGAACGGCCTACACGGGTCGTCACCCATGCGCGATCACGCGCTGACCGGTGCCTCGCAGATTGGCTGCGCAAGGGCCAAGGGTTCTATTCCAGTATACCGCTCGCGGCAACGAAAACGCTCCAAACTTGCAGTCCAGGGAGAGGCAAACGCAATGAACAAGCCTTCGGAAACTGCACGGCTAGTTAGGTGACGACGATTGAGCCGGGAGTGCGTTCAGCACCATCGCGCCGAGGTTCGTAAGCCGGCAGAGTACTGAGCCTGTCGGCTCGACCAGGCGCAACGCCAATAGCAGGTCGACCTCGCGTCTCAAGCGCTCGGTGGCCAAGCTGCAGCCTCACATCGGCACGCCGGCACGCGCGCGTCGCAGCAGTTTGAGTTGGTCAAAGGTGGGCGAAGCCATGCGGCCAGCGTGCGGCCGGCACCGGCGCCCGGATCGCCGGGATGCGGCCAGCTCTGGTGGAACCAGTCCGGCGTCGGCATCTCACGGCGGCCTGCCGAACGACCGAAAGAGCGCCAACCGCTACCAAGATTAGCGGTGGCTCATCCTGCGAGCGACCGCACTGCAACCATCTTCGAGACGGTTCGGGAGGATCAAATGCGAAATCTTCACTTGGCGCACTACCTCGTGCCAATTGGCGCACCACTGCTTCTCATCAGCGCTGTTATCGGGTGGCATCTCGACAAAATAATGGAACGCCCGAAGCAGGCGCGTACAGCGCTATCCATCGTAGTCGTAGCGGTCAGCGCGATCGTGGGTCTTGTCACCCTGGCCGTCACCCGTTGGATGCGCTGAACAGCTCGAAACACGATCCGAGCATAAGCGAGGTTGGAAAGCAGAAGGCGTCCATCAAGCCTCGCATCATTAGCTACCCTGAACCAGGGCCAACGTCTCGCAGCATTCCTTTTCACGCAAATCATGACGCGGCCGATTCTCTTTCTAGACCTGGATGACGTCATTTGCATTAACGCGCCGTACGGGGGATATGACGTCTTCGCGCCGAGCAGACCAGATGATCTGTGGGAACGGCTCTTTCACGAGCCGGCTGTCGAAGTGCTTCTGAAGATCCTAGAGGACCACCGGCCGTACGTGGTCTTGACGACAAGCTGGCTGAGGCTGATGGATCGCGACGGCTTTGAGCAAATGTTTGCGCGCACCGGCTTGTCTGCGGTCACGGCATCGCTGCACCCGACGGCATGGGAGGCACGGCAAGGTAGCGGCGAAACCCGGCTTGAGGCTATCCAAGGTTGGCTCGCGGTGCACCACAGCCAGGAGCCCTTCGTTGTGCTCGACGACGCGCTCTCCGGCACTGGTCTGATCGGCTCTTCGATGCAAGAAGCTGGCGCGGTCGTGCTTTGCGAGCTCAACGTCGGCCTGACCGCCGATCACGTCAGCAAGGTAAATCGTGCACTAACGGGCGAGGACGGCCTCCACAGGAGTCGCTGCGAAGCCGACGACTAAGTGCTCGGCTACGGAATCGATCCTGGACGCTGCTTGCTAATCGTCGTTGACGGCATGAGCATTCCGGTCTTCTTGGAGTTGCACCACAGCTTGAGAGAACACGGATGGGTTCAGTTCGAGCGTGAGAGCGCGCCGTGGCCAACTTTGCTAACGTTTGAGTCGGTAGCCCGCGCGGCGGCTTCCAAACCAAAGCGGAAACAGGTGCCCCTGAGTTCGCTGGCCGAAAGCAGGCGTTTGGGCTCTCGAAAATCGGATCTCGGTCGTGGACCTTCCGACCACCGACGTTCAGAGGCGAGATGACGGCTTGGCAGCGGGAGCCGTCTTTCTGGATGGCGCATGACGCGGCAGCTTCCGCTGCTTTGCAGTCATGGCGACTTGCGGCTGCAATGTCCGGTTTGCATCTGCGCGAGGGTTGGCCGGCATCCAGCCCGAAAGTCCGGCGAGGTCAGCTGCCCATGCTTTCAGGTCGGTTCTACGAGGCATTAGCGCGCTAAGATCATCTAGTGAGCAGCGATACACCGGCCGCGTTCGCCACTCGCGCGGTGACTAACTAGAAGACGCCTGTGATCCTCACCGCAGTCGTCTCCCAAGGCGCTCAGCGCGCGCAAAGGTACCCCACGTCGAACGACGCGAACGACTTGAATCGACAGCGACATGCATCTCGGAATCGACATCAACACGGGGCTGGTCTTCGAAGGGCTGAGCGTCCCCGAGACGCCATCGCTGCCACCGCCGAGCGTGACGTTCGCCAAGCTCATCGAGTCGGACGCCGACTGGAAGGCACTTCCCAACGCCCTGAACTCCACGCCCGCGCCTTGGATCTTCCGCGAAGACTCCTTCGATCCCGTCACGCGCACGCGCCGGGGGCGGCTTTACGAGCCGACGCCCGGCGCGGGCCAGCCGAACAACCAGAGCGTGGCTCCGCACCCCTATGAGGATCCGACGATGCGCAGCGTCAGCCGGGGTGGCCGCGTCACCAAGTCGATGCATACGTTCAGCGCTTGCGTGCCGCTTCTGAACAAGCCCAACCAAGGCCAAGGGATGACCATCGCGCTCGGCTCGGCCCGCGCGGCGTCCGCCTGGCGCATCATCCAGACGGAAGTCGTGGTCAGCGGCGCAGTCATGGTCACGTTGAAATCGCTCTCGTCGTTCGCGCTGCTGCCCCGAGTCGACTATGCCCGTATCGAAGAGCGCTTTCGGCCTGCAGCGCGCGCGGCGCTCGAGCGCGTGCTCGATGCCGCCTTTCGCGAGTCGGCAATCTCCGTGGTCGACCATTGCCGCGCCGCGCTGACAGTCCTGATCTCGCGATGGCTTGTCCAAGAGGGGCTTCCGGAGTCGACGCTGGGCGTCGACCTGGGAGACTTGGCGAAGAAACTCGACGAGCCCGCGCACGCGTTGGGATGCGCGAGCCGCGTCTCGCAGGTGGTTGCGCGCCTGCACTCCCGCGGAAAACCCAACGAGCAGCATTCGAAGTCGCTGCGCCATCCCGTCGACGGAGACGCCGAGTTCGCGATGCAGGCCGTGGCTCTGACCCTGCGGGAGTTCGGCTGGGCGATCGACTAACGTCGGCCGCCACCAGCGCCGAGCGCCCAGGATCGATGGGCACTGACCGTCAGCCCGGCGTCCCGCCCAGCTTCTGCAAAGCGTCCGAGTAGCCTCTGGTGAAGTTGCCGTCTGCGCTGGTCCCTTGGGCGAGGCCCTTTCGCAGGGCAGCGTGCAGCGCCCTCGCAGCGTCGGCATTCTGTTTGTAGACTTTCGCGCATTCCGCCCCAAGCATCCGAATCGCTTCCGCCTCTTTCCTCTCATCCATCGAATCACCGTGCCGAAACTCGACCAAGAGGAGGTAGGCCTGCCAGAGCCTCGCCGCGGAGATCTCTGACAAACCCGGACGCGACGCGGCCATAATCACGACTTGGATCAGGGCGCTGAGCGGGCCTGCGGGGGCGTCTTGCTTCATCGACGCCTTGACCAACCATTGCCCCAGCAGGGCCGCGACGGCTACCGATGAATTGGCGTCGTCCACCATGGCGCGCATTACCGCCGCCGCATGTCGCAGCGTCTTGTCGAACGGCGCGCGAAAATCCCACAAGCCATCGATGACCGCCTTCAGCCTCGGTTGCTTGTCGAGCATCGCCATCCCCTCCGATGCAGACGACCCCTTCGAAAGGCCATCCGGCAGCAGCGCGAGGATCACGTCGAGGCGAACGACGATCCCGACATGCCACTCGCAGAGAAAGGAGACCTTTTCCGCTAGCGTCCGCAAGTCGATTGCTCCAACCTCTTGCATCCCGGCGAGGACATCCAAAGTGAAGATTCCGTCTGGCGCGTCGCCTTGACTTGCAAGAATGCGCAGCGCGAGGTCGTCCGAATAGAGTCGATATCCCCCGTTCCGGCAAAGATTGAGAATCTCACGATGCTCGAACCCGAGAACCCTGTCGTCGCCCTCTTCCTCTGACGCGTCGACACCCACGCCGTCGCCATCCGCTCGGCGGGTGGGCGGCTCTGCGATCGAGGGCTGGGTGATGGAGTCCAGGTGTCGCTTCAGGGCGTCCTGCAACGCCGAGCACTTCTGCCGCGCCGGGCTGCCGCCGAACGAATTGACCAGCGCCGCGAGAGCTTCGAGCGTTGATTTCGCAATCGCGATCTTCCCAAAAAAAGCCACGACAGCGTCCAGCAGGCCCAGATCGAACACAACCAGCAGCGCGGTCATGTCCAGCAAGGGAATACGTTCGCGCAGAGCCGCCGCAGACCGCGGAACCCATTCGACGTCCGCGATCATCGTCAGGTGATACTTCTTGTCGTCGGGTCCGGATCTCTTTGCGATCTCCCACAGGTGCGCGACGTCGTGCACCGAGGTCAAAATCAAACGCGGCCTCCATGCGAACGGGACAACGGTCTGCCCCCGCTGCATTTGGTTCTCCATTTTTTTCTGGAAGGCCTCGCGGTCGTCGGTGATACCGGCGATCGATTTGATGATCGCAAGCATCTCCGAAGCGGAAGCGTCCTCGCGAAACTGCGCCTGCTTGATGATCTTGGAGTTCGGAAACTTCGCGAAGAAGGAAGCGGAGCGAGCTCGGAACTCATCGCCGTCCGCGGGTTTCACTTCGACGCGCTCGTTGAGCGTGGCAGTCAGGAACATGACTAGATAGATCCCCTCTTCCACCTCGGCATCTCGGTCGGCGAGGCCTCCCATTTGCAAGGCGAGGGCCAGCAGCCGCTCGCTTCCGGGGTCGGACTGCCGAACCAAGTTGAACAACAGCCGCGTGCACTCCATTCTCTGCCGTGGACTCGTCGCCGACTCCATGATCTTCTCGGCAGCCAAGACAGCCTCGGCGACGTAGCCGCACCGAACCATGATCGCGACATAGGTGTTGAGCGCGACGCTGTCGAGGACTCCGCCCTCGAGCATCTGCTCCAAGATCGCCCTCGCCTCCGGCGTTCTTCCCAACTTGTCGAGCGCGAGCGCTTCGAACGCAAGCATCCGAGGGCGCGCGTCGACACGAGTCTTGACGGCCTCGCACCATCGCAGCAAGTCGTTCCAAGTTTTGAGCGTCACCATCGCCAATCCAACGTGGATCGCCACGGCAGACGACGGCTCAGCGGTTTCTCTTGCGCGCGCTGAGATTTGGACGCAGAGCTGCGCTTGGCGCTCGTCAGTCGGGTCAAGCTCTTGGAGAAGCGCCATGCTTAGAAAGAACGGGCGTTCCAACTCCTTATAGCGCTCGAGGAGCGCGTCCAGCGCCGCGCCGTTGTCGATGCGGTTCATCTCCAACGCGACGAGGTATTGCAGCAATGCCGCGTGCTCCGCCAATCGCGAGTCGGCCTCGAGATCAGCCGACCATTTTTTCACCAGCTCAGGCCTTGCGAGCTTGTGAGCCGAAATGGCGGCCGCGGTCGCTGCAGGGCCGAACAACGGATTGCCGCGATTTGCGCTCGCGAAAATCGTCTCGAACCACGTCACGCAGTCGCGATGGCGTCCCGCCTCATGGAGGGACAGCGCGCGCCGCAGATCGCGCATGTCCGATGGGGGTTGCCTCTCGCTCGCCTCGAGCGCGGTCGCGAAGTCGCCGCACTGCGCGGCGATAGACTCGAGCGCCGCTTGCACCCCCGCGTAGCTCGGCCGGAGTTTGGCGATAGTGATCATTTCGGGAAGCACTAGCTTCTGCTTTCCGAGAATCGATGCTGTGGCAGCCCAGATATCGGCGACAAGGTCGACGTTCGAGCTCCAACCTGCATCTCGCAGAGGTACGAGCGCATCTTCGATCGCGTCCCAGGCCTGCCTGACCAGCGCGCCGTCGATTCCGGACGAGCCGCTCGGAGGAATCAGCTCGCCCCCCTCGATGAACGGCTTCGGCTGGCAAAGGGCGAACTTGGCGCGAGCGCGAAGCACCAGGAAAAGCTGCCGCGTGTTGTCCGCCAAGCCCTCGATCGCGAGTCCGACGTCGCATTCCGCGAGGGCTTCGTTCGGCTTCCCGAACATCGTGTAGGCGAGCGCCTTCGAGGAATGGCGCTCGGCTCCCTCGATTTGGTTGGCGACTTCGAGCGCCTCGGGCAATTTACCCTCGGCGGCAAGCACTCGCGAACGCGCGGAGAGGATATCGGGGTCGTCTCCATCGAGCTCAGCGAGCAGATCAGGATGAGGCCCGATGGGCGAGCCCTCTTCCCTGTATCGTCGCCGCAGCTCCGCTTCAACATAGGCCGCCACGTGTTTCGGAGTGCGATGAGCCTCGCAAGCGCGTTGGAAACAGGCACTCGCGTCCTCGTCGTCCCCTTTGGCAGTGCTCAACTTGGCTTTCAGGAACCAGTATTCGCCCAGCTCCAATGGGGTGGCCCCTTCCAGCATTTCGCCCGCTTTCGCGAGCTCCCCGTCCGCTCGATCGAGCACGCTGGCTTTCAAAAGGCGGTCAGCTCTTTTGAGGCGCCATGCCAACGTGCCGGCGGCAGGCTCGATCCAATGCTGATCCACTGGGCCTGCGAGCGCGTCGATAAAGGTGACGCTGCGCTCGTTCAGCCCCGAGGCGATACGCTTGACGACGTCCAGCCGCTCCTCGACGCGCATCCCAGGATGGGCCGTCTCGATCGTCATGTCGAGCGCTTGGCCGGCGCGGGCCAATTCGTTGTGCCGATCGAGGTCGGCTGAAAGATCGGTGGCCCTGGTCAGCCGGTTCGCGATTGGCACCCTCAGATTGACATGCGACTGGTTCGGATCGAGCGTCGAAACATCTATTCGACGCAGCTCGTCGCGAATCCAGGCGTAGTGGAGGCGGCAGTCCACCGGGTCGGGGTCAACGCTCAAATCGCACACGACCAGCAAGATGGGTTCGACGATGCGGTCGTAGTAGCGCACCGTGGAAGCCTTCAACGTCACAGAGATGAAGCTGCCATCCGCCGACAGCTCAGGCTTCGTCATCCCCTTCAACTGCACCCGGAAGATGTCGGTCGCGCGCTGCCCAGGCGTCGTCTGAACCTGGATGTCCAAGCCGTAGTCGTCGGTCCCGCCCAGATCCTTCACCTTCCAATCGTCCGGAGTCCGCGCATTGAAGCACTTCATGGCGAAGGCGCCGATGTCCTGCGCGTCGCCGGTCTGTGGCAAAGGTCCTTCAACAGGCATTCACTTCTCCCTCAACCCTTATGGGACGACCATACCTTGACGCGGGCGCCAAGACCAGTTTTCTCCGGCTGCTTCTCCCGGATTTAGGCCGACGCTCTCATCGAGGCCCGGCAGGCCGCCGCAAGATCGAAAGTCGAGCAATCGATTCGCTTGGCCGCCAGCATGGGCACGCGCCTATTCCCTTGGTCGATCGACCGTAGGGCTTTCCCCCATACGGGTCGGAAGCGCCTGCGAGGCTGGCCGATCCATGCAAACCTCCAGACCGGACTTTGGGCGGTTGAAGGGCGGGGACTGCAATGCAGCGGAAGCAACCTCCAGCGGCGCCGGCCGAACGGGCGGCTCACGCTGCATAACTGCCGTCGCCGGTCTGCCATCGAATGGTTGCTACTGTCTGGCGGACCTGCATGGCGTCGCTTCATCGAAGACCAGCCAGATTGCCGGTAAGCCGACGGTCGCGACGGTGATGTCCCAACCCGTGGTGTAAGTCATCCACCCGGACAGGCTGAGATTCACATGCTCAGCGTGCCACCGCGGGCAGCCGAGTCGGTGCAGTATC
>FTCK01000331.1_pt1 | contig 11734 bp, 16 predicted proteins | sample 1639711 | NCBI WGS metagenome assembly FTCK01 (sample SAMEA3914869, study PRJEB12502) | metagenome | biome: forest; material: soil | place: USA | collected 2012-03-12 | depth 0.1 m | reverse complement strand
GGCGGCCTTCTGTGGGATGTGTTTGAGTTCGGGCGATTCAACCTATACAGCAGCATTCAAGTCGCCGAAACCGAGGCGGAGCTAAGCAACCTCAGGGGGCGTCTACTTGCCCACGGTGTACGGTTTGATGCTCGCGCGTCGGTTGGCGAGTGGTAGCCTGCTGTCGGCCAGGAACAGACCTTCAGCAATGTCAGCTTTGCGGGGCGTCATCCGGGCCGGAGTCAGCAAGCTCGCGAAGTGTTGCAGCCGAGTCAAGCGCGTAGCGCCAGGACCTCGAGCGCATAAGCACATCCACGAGGGTGTCGCTCTTTGGTTCAATCGACACCCGAAGTTCCGGAGAGAAGAACTGGCACCCTATTCGTGACGCGAGCTCGCTTAGCAGCCTACAGAAGGAAACGCTCTCCGCACGAGCGTCAATTCGTGCCAAGAGTTCTGCTTCACCATCGAGGCCTGGGATGAACTGGATGCTGTTTCCTGTGTCAATACCGAATACGGAAATGTCCTCGCACATGATCCAGGGGGCTCCAATCCGAGATGACAGCAAGCTTCGTGCTTCGACGACTAAGCGTTCAGACACCATCGGCAACGCCCAACCTGCGTCCTCAAGGGTTGGAAGGCCCGCCTGTGCGGGAACGAAGAACAGGTCAAACTGCCATAGCGCCATACTTAGATTATCGGGCCACTGACCGGACTCGGCCAGAACCGGTCTCCGGCGACGGTCAGCTTTCGGGCAGGTCGGCTAGCCGCTATTCAACTGTAGGTTTGTATGGGACCTTTTACGCAAGGTTGGACTGAAGCGGATGTTGAGGCCGTTCTCGTTCGTGGCGATCCCGCCGAGCTGTTGTACGTGCCCATCGTCGTCGGCATGAACGCACCTGACTGCGAGCAAGCATGGGCGGAGCGCGTCTGTTTTGAACTGGCCGGCCACCCGGATTTCACTGTCCGAGGCAATGCGCTGCTTGGCCTGGGCCACATCGCGCGGACCTGCCACCAGCTCGACCTGAGGCGCGCGATTCCACTGATCGTCCAGGCGCTTGCAGACCCACACGATTACGTCCGCGGCCATGCGAACGACGCTGCGTGCGACCTCCAGATGTACATGGGCGTAGTGGTTCTTGGCTACGATGCCTCGCACACCGATGACTTGATTGCGACCATGAACGACCTACGACGGCAGGGTGAAGCATGACTTCAGCCACCTGGGTGCGGTGGCCCTTGGCAGGCTCCTTCCGGCTCATGTCGGCCAGATGCCGTCGACACCAACGGCCGCTTTCAGGAACAGCGAAATTCAAGAATGACTGAAGTCGCAGAGTTTTCGGTGTGGGCCAAAGTTCGTCCGGATGGCAAACGAGACTTCCGCAAATGGATGGCGGAGCAGACTGGGTGGAGAGAAATTGACGTCTTCAGTCGGCTCGGCGGCGCGGTGGACGACGGACGTGCGATCGAACTATTCCAGCATCTGGGCTGGGAGAACGCGCAGGAGGAACTGGCACGATTGCCAGCCTTCATTGAAGGCGGTAGCGGCGAGGTGACGCTGACTCCGTTCGCGCCTGACGAAGGTGCACCGTACTGTCCCACTCACTCGCTTTATACGTGGCGTCTTGGGTGCCCGATCTGTGCTGGAAATTTCATTCGCCGAGGACGTCGATAGCACTGACGGCTTTTAGGCGTGGAGTTCAGACAGTCCAACGACGGCAACGGGTGGCGGGTCCTGCCGCTGGCTGTCGCCGGCGCCACGGCAGCAACAGGGCCGACGGCGCTGATTGGCCGGCGTGCGCGCGTTCCTTAGGTCAAGTTGCCATGCCTGCGTGCTTACCCTTGGCTGCCTTTCGAGCGGGTCCGGCATCGCTCGCAGCATCCGCCGCGGGCTCGGCGTCGGCGGTCCTGCAAAATCGCTGCAGGAGACGCCTATCCATGTGCTACTCGGCCCAGGTCTACGCCAACTGGAAGAAGTTCGTTCGCATGTTCGGCGCGACGGTGTCGCTCGAGGAGTTCCACGAAACGTTCTACAGACGCATCCAGGAGCCCGAGGCCAAGATCAAGGTGCCGAAGGCGATGGAACTCGCCTTCGCCCAGCCGGAGGCCGAAGGCGAACAGCGCATCAAGGAGCTGATCGATAAGCACACCGCCCGCGAGGCGGCGCGCATTGAACAGGAGCTGTTCAAGCAGCGCACGCGCCTGGTCGCCGCCGAGCGCACGCTGGCCAGCCCGAAGCCAACGAAGAAGGCCGTGGACGACCAGCGCATCGCGACCAACAAGATCGGCCAAGCTCAACGCGCATTGGCGGATTTGAGACGCACCAACCTCGAGCCGCGTGACGAGCGCATCTTCCCCGGCGTCTACTGCCCGGTGATGGTTGTAGAGAACGGCGAGCTCGTGGTGATGCCGATGCGCTACCAGTGCCGTCCGGAGGGCCATCCGGCGTTCTACGACGTCAAGTTCCCCGGCACCTACAACGCGCGTCGCGACAACCTCGAGGGTCACATGTGGGGCAAGGTCTTCGGCTATTGCCACGGCGTGATACTCGCGAGCGCGTTCTTCGAGCACGTCCCCCGGCATAAGGCTGAGGGACGCACGCTGGCACCAGGCGAGGTTGAGGAAGACATGATCTTGGAGTTCAGGCCGAACGGGCTCGAGGAGATGCTCGTCGCGTGCATCTGGTCGCGATGGCAGGCGCCTGGTCAACCCGATCTCCTGAGCTTCGCCGCCGTGACTGATGAGCCTCCGCCAGAGGTCGCCGCCGCCGGCCATGACCGCTGCATCATCCCGATCAAGCCGGAGAACGTCGACGCCTGGCTGCGGCCCGATCGCGCCAACTTAGCCGCGCAGTATGCGATCCTCGATGATCGGGAACGGCCGTACTACGAGCATCGGCTGGCGGCTTGAAGAGAGGTATGCGGTAAGTGCCGAGTACCGACGCGGTGCCGGCGGCGCACACGTTGATCTCCGGCCTCGCCAGGGAGGAGGAGTGTCCTCGTTCCTGGCGTTGCAGGCGGCGGTCATCGTCTGGGGCCTGACGCCTCGCTAACCGGCACATGCGATGATCTGGGCTCCATTTGAAGGAGTCGTCCATGACAGCCCCGAATGTCCAGAGGTTCGTGAAGCAGAAATGGATGGTCATCGTCACCAGGCTCAACGGTGCGCCCTTGGCGACGATCTCGGTTGGGCAGCCGAACAATCCATCGATGCCGAGGAAGATGAGCATCCAGCCGCTGCTCGCCGCAGGCCTCGACGAACGCGAGGCGCTCGAGTACGTGGCAGACATCGTCGAGATTGCTGTCGAAGCCGTCGCAACATAGTCGCGAGCGCTCTTAGAGAGCCGCGCAACCGACTGCTCTAGTTCAGGCCCATCGAACGCTGGCGCACTGAAAGGAATCTATGCGAGGAAGACTGTATGCGTTGGCGGCCGCTGCACTGGCTGGCTGCGCGAGCGCGCCAATTGTCGACGTCGGAGGCGGCGAGTACGAGATCGGCACAGCTGGAAAGGATGCTCTGCACCGAGACAGTACAAATTGGCATCGGCATGTCGTTCGTGCACAGGCGTTTTGCCAGGACCGCGGGCAACTTGTGCGTACCGTCGATCGAACTCCACCTGATTCGAAATTCCATTTCGAGTGCATCGACGCGCCACCACCTCCGCCCCCACCGCCGCCGCAGCCTCTCCCGCCGCCGCCGGTGTTCGCAACGCCAAAAGAGATAGCCGACGCGCAGGTCGACTGGCGGCAATGCCAAGAGGCTGCTGAGCCGATCATTGACGACATGCTGAGCGATGCAAACACGGTGGCAACGGTGTTGGCCACGCGCTGCGAGTCCCAATTCGAATCGCTGCTCGGTCTGACGCAGATGGGCTTTACCAGCAAGGCGCCAGCCAGCGCATTCCACCAGGTGCGCCACAATGTCGCGCTCGACATCGTCCTGCAGGTGCGCGCAAAAAAGCGGAATCCGTCGAAGGCACCTCCCCCGGTCACGATCCCGAAGCTGACCCCAGAACGCCTGTAGTCGCGGCGACCACCGCTTCTGCACTGCCAAGTTGAGGAACTGCAGAAGGACGACGACTTGATGCTCGCGCCGCACCTTATTGAGCCGAATCCGGCGTGCCCCTAACGTATCACGGCTGCTCCTACAATTCCATCGGCTCGCGCGTCGGTCTCATCCACGTGGTTGCGTCGAATTGAGCGTACCAGCATCACCTGCGTAGCGGACGGCAGGTCCCCGTAGAAATTCAACAGGCTGTTAGGGGGTTGAGGCCGCCTTCGCCGTCACCGATGGCTTGTCGGCCTTGCGGACCCGCTTCGCCTCGATGCTCATCGTCAACGCCTCGCTCTTGTCCGCGGCACCCTTGAGGCTGATTCGCGCGTCATCGCACCTGAGCCCGAGCTGATACCGGCCCGGAGGCAGTGTCGTGCCGAAATACTCGGGAGCCGAGCCGTCGTAGTTCGAGATGGTGTGGGTTGCCACCGTCCGGCGCTGCTCCTCGAGAAGGTAGCGGCAGTGTCGGTTCTGCGCGAACTGAGCCGTCACCCTGACGGAGAAGTCGTACTCGAACTCGTTCTCACTGCCGCCTAGCACGATTTCATCTGACCAGTCCGGAGACCAGCCGGCTTCCGCGATGTCACCAGGGTGCTCCGGCGCCTCGGTATGCCCAGCAAACGAGAACTCGAAGCGCTTCAGCGAGTCGTCCTTCGCCTGGCCAGTAACGTTGTCGCAGGAGGCGGCGAGGTAGGTGCCGGCGTACGCGCGGTGAACGGACCTCTCCAGGTGCGTCTTCCCGAATGGGACCGCTCGCACGGCTCGCGTGGCATCCTCGTCGAGCACGATGTCGCCTTGACCGGACTCCCAGCCCTTCAGGTACACCCGGGCGTTCATCGAACCGCAGCCGATGTCTGGCGGCGCCATCATGATGGATTCGTCGGGCACGATTGTCAGGTTGAAGGTGGCTTTGATAGCCGGCGTCCCCGACATCGTGAAGTCCAGGGATTCGAACCTCGGCCGCGTCAAGTCCGACGGGCGGCGCACGCGCAGGACGGCAGTTGTCGTCTTCTGGCCGTCGACGTCCATGACCGTATCTCCGAACGGATTCAGGCGCCTGGTCAAGCGCGCGAAACGATGCCCCGTGTCGTCCGCGCCGACGAACTCAAGGGTGGGAAGGGACTCGCCAGGGAAGGGGTGGCGCACCTCGGGTAGAACGACGATTGACTGGGTCACCGTCCGACCGACCTTCACGCGAATGAGCTTCTCGGTCTCGCCAGGGCCGAAGACGACCACTTGGCTCCGAGGGAAGATGTCGAGCTCCTTGTTCGAGGTCCAGGCGCTGTCTGGCAGTGAGGAGCCGCCGAGTGCCGTCCTGCAAATGTCGCCCACGACCTGGGACTGCACCATGGCGGCGTTGGCGTCGCCCACCGTGTTGAGCCAGCACATGCGGTAGAGGCACTCGGACACTATCTGGGCGCCGCGGTCCTTTATCTCGGCAGCGACGATGGCCCTCGAGTCAGTGACGCTCAGCGTGGCCGAATTCAGGCGGTTTACGTCCGCGGACTGGCTGTAATCCAGGCTCCCCCAAATCGGCCCGTACCCGCCAGCTGTGTCTAGGGCCTGCGCCTGCTTGATGCTCTCCCTCTCGAGCGAGGCGGTGGCCTTCTGATAGTTCGACGAGTAGCTGGTGCCCTGAGCGGGCCCGCAGGTCAGGTTTAAGGACGCCTGGGCGCCGGCCAGCGCCGGGTACGCCAGTGCCAGCAGAACCGAGATAGAGCGACGTGCGAACGCGGATTTCATCTTGCCTCCTTCGACGAACGATGCGCGGGCCGGAAAGCGGCCGGCGGGCCTCACAAATCCGAGAGTCGATGCCAGCGCTGCTGCGGGTTCTTGCAGATGGGGCAGACTGTTGTCCCCTCATCGCCCGCCTGTGCGCCAGCGGCGCCCTGCAGCGTGATTTCGGTGACACCGTCGGATGTGAGCACTAAGTCGCTGCCGACGGCGTGATACTTGCCGGCGGTATCGGCCATCTGGCCGTCGACTTGCCAGGCCTGCCAGTTGCTCGTCGCAGAGTCGAGTTGCAGACGCACGTTGGAAGGGGAGAGCCTGAAGCTAAAGCTCGTGCTCGTCGCGCCCGTGACGCAGGCGGAGAGCGCGAGCGCCAGCACGAAACCGGCATGAGCAAGGCGAATGCGCTGCAGCATGGTTGCTCCTCTGACGCGGCGGAGCGTTCTCGCTGTCGGAAGCTCGCACTCGCGCTATCCCCAGAATGGCGCGAGTATGCGCCGCGTGCCCGAACGCTGCAATCGTGCGTTGGTGCGGGAAACCCGAACCTAGAGCGTAAGCTGAGATGCCAGCTGCTTGAAATGTCAACTGTTTGCGAAACAGTCACGCCAAAAGCTCAGTCGATGGTCGCGATGGTTTCATGAAGGCCATGACCGATACCATGACTACGGATAGGCGTGAGCCCGTGAGCCTTGAGGCCGCCGCCGTGATTCGTCGCGACAACCTATGCGCGATGTTCGAAACTTTCGTGCGGGGCACGCAGGAGCTATGGCCAGGCACGCCCGAACGCGGGATGGTACGCACCTTCGCCGCCCAGCTGAAGTTCCCCGAGAGCTACGTTGCCAACATGAGGCGCGGCCCGAAGAGCTAAAGCGATCTTCGGACCGAGCGTCCTCGTTCAGTCGTCGTCCTGCACGAAGATCCCGCCGAACGGATCCCGCGTCGGCATGGTCCACACGGGCGCCGGCGGAGCCGGGACGCGCTCCGGTCTGCGCGGCTCCGTCCACCAGCCGTCGACGTCGCGGCTGCCCGAACGCGGCGGCGCCAGTGGTTCCGACCCGTAGAGAGCGATGCGCGGCACACAAGCCGCCTCCAGGCGTGCGTCGGCGAGCTGTTCGATCCATGCTCGCCCTCATCATTCCCTCACATCGCCCTCAAGCCCGAAACGGTTCTGAGGCTTACCTTATCGCAGTTGGCTATCGCAACGCCAGTTCGCGACCCAAGGCGCACGAGCGCATATGGCCGCTTTCGACTCGCGGCTACGAAGCCCGATTGGTCCGACAAGGGAGACACCTATGTTCAATTTCGAGCTGCATGAAGTGAAGCAAGCGCTGGCCCGGGGCCTGCCGCTGCCTGCGGGATTTGTCGAGGCACTGCGCGGCGATGATCGCGCCCGCGCCGTGGATCGTCGTCGGATGCATCAGGAGCGCATCGGAGGGAAGCTGCGCGGCTTTCCGCGCGCGAACCGCTTCCCTCCTCTCCCAATGCCATCGCCGCGGTCGGGCATGTCGCCCGGCGCGGGCAACATGCCGCCGCCGCTCGTGTGCTTCCCAGGTTGGCAGTCGCTGGCTTCGTCGTCTGGTGTTGGTCACCCTTGGGGCTCAGACGAAGTTCCGCGGGTTGGTCCGCTAGCTGATCCACAACCGAATTTCGATCCCAGCATATATCCAGCTGGTACGGTCTTCCACAAGTGGTCGGCGATGACACAGGCTGCGCTGGGCATGTACTCCCTCGCCGTTCGCGAGACAAACCCTGAGGACCACAGAGGCTACGACCCTGAGGAGCTTGAATTCTTCGGCTACCAAGGCACGCACGCAGACGCTACGATTGGCTACGCTTTTTTTCTGCCGGACCTCGCGAAGACCGGAACTTCGGTGCTCCAGGCCTTGGTTCGCCTCACTGCGCCCTACATCAATTCACAGTTGGTTTTGTACACTGGAGATTCAGAATATTCGTTCGCTGCGATCCTTGGGTTCGTCACGGTCACGTTCTCGCAAGGGATTTTTCAGCCACCTGAAGCTCGAACGACTGCCGTTTCGGACTTCCTCGACTACGAAATGGATCGTGGCCTTCGTACGGTGCGAATGGTGTCTCCGCTTAACGATCCGGGCTATCTCGACACTGTCGCAACATTGAAGTGGGACGGCCAGTCCGATCTTTTTTTCGTTGATGTGAACTTGTCTCTTCATGTCGCCTCAATGTTTGAACCAACGAGCCGGTGCGGCGGGGCGGCGGACATGCGCTTCGGCTGGAATGATGCGCTGCTCGTTTTCCCAGACGGCACCGACGCTGGGCAGGCAAACCCCGGAAGTGCTCCGCTTCAACTGGATCAGGTCAGACTGTGCGGCTTCTAGACCGAAGCGGTTACGCATCGAAGGTGCTCGCACTTCGAGACGCCTAAGGCCGTGATGAGATGCCCCAGCGAGCCCGTATTCGTCGCGTACCGTCGCGATGTGCTCACGAACCCGTACGGTCACCTGCTCGTGCACGCGCCATCAAAGCATCCGTCGCGCGCCAAACCTGCCTCTCCTGCTCACGATCCCACTTCTCCGCATCGGCGGGAACGCCTGGGCGGCCGTTGTCCCAAACTGGCCGCGGCGGTGGTGGCGGGGACGGCGGCTCTCTGCGCCAGACCAGGATCCGCTCGGTGAGCGGAACTCGTCGGGAATCCAGTCCGGCGGGTTCGCGTCGCCCGGGCCAGCAGCCCAGTAGACGCAGCCGCGCGCTGGGGAGGCCTGCAGGCTTCCGCGCGGGTGCTTACAACTAGCGTGCGCCTGAGCAACGATCTCGCCGAAGTTCTGGCAGCGCCAGCAGGCGCGCGAGACGTCGACGTTATCGGGGTTGCGGTTCGTGGCCATGGGCGCATCGTGGCCTACCGCACGTTCACGAGCCGAGCCTGAGCTCCCCCGATGGTCGAACGCACGTCGTCGAAGTCATGAACTGGCGCGAGACCTCCTGACTGCGTGCAGCCAGTTCGTCCCGTGCGGCCCAGATGGCCTGCTCGAAGCCCGGCGCTTGCGCGTCGTTCGGTTCGCCCGCAGCCCAATACTCGATGACATCGATCGGTGCCTCGTGAAAGGCAGGCGAGCGTCCTTCGAGAAGGCGACGTTCGATCTTGGCGTTCCAGCGCCACACGCTGGCGAATCGGCGAATTTGGTCGTACATGGTTATTGGCCCTACGTTCGGCGTCGCCCGGCGGCGAACATGCCTCGCCATTTGCTCGCGGCAGAAGCTGCCGATCGGCGAACGGCCGATTGGCATGGCAAACGTCGGACCACGCGGCCGTGGCTTGGCTGTCGGGGCTCGACCAAGTCAGCACGGGGTGGCCGGAAACATCGCAGGGACGTCCTGAACGTCGCCCGCCTGACGGCAGCAGAGGCGGCGCTGGCCCGTTGCGCGTGCGACTGGGCGGTTGACGCTTGCCTGGTAGAGATAAGTGCGTCACCATCGCAGGACGCGACTGAGGAATCGACATGCCTGCAATCGAAACACTCCAGGCGGCAGCACACGAAAAGCAGAAGCACGTCGCCGCTTGGTCTGATGCGTATTCGGCCACCTTCACGTGGATGACACCGATAAATGTTCTTCTGATTGGCGGAGCCGCGGTCGCCTCAGGAGTTGCAGGCGGCTCAAACCTGCACGTTCTGAACAAATGGCAACTTGATCAGCAGACTGCGGGCGCGCTGGCATTGCTTGGCGCTGCGCTGACGGTACTACACGCAGTGCTCGGATGCGCGGCCTATCGCGCAGAGTGCAAGAGGCTTGTACTCGTCTACAGCGCTTTGGCGGACAAGTATTCAGACCTCGACAGGATCGATAAGGTGGCCGATTTTGACAAGCGACTCAGCTCCTTGAACGCCGAGTTTGAGAGGGAGAAGACCGGTGCGAAATGCCTCCCCCTCACATGGCATAGACCCGGTGCTCTGTCCGGGCGCGACTAGCGCTGCAGCCAAGCCTCGACGCCACCATGATGCGAGCACGTCCCTTGATGGTGCTGGCTGAAGCTGTACGCGCCATCGCGGCACTTCGCTGACGCGCCTGCGGGCGCTTGACCGGTGACGGAGTGGGCTGGCGAATGGACGGTGGTGCCGCCCTTGTTGATGTAGTGCCCGTGTTCCACCAACTCCGCCTCCGGCGGTGCGTCAGCCCGCGGCGGGATGGAACTAGCCGCGCTGGCAGGTGCCGTCGGCGGCTTTGCGCCAGCGGTGCTCAGCGCGAGCGCCAGCACGGTGGCCAGCGCGTATGTGGTCCTTCGTAGCATCGGGCCTCCTCGTCCTCGTGAAACGCCGAGTGTCCATCGGTACCGTTGAATCAGACGCGACGCACCTCAGTGCAATTTGGTGCCGCGCCGGCTGGGCGCCGTCACATTTCACTACGCAGGGGCACGCCAGGCCCTCAAAACGGGCTGATTTGGTAAATCACTGCACTAAATAGTCCTGAAGCTCGACTCGAATTTGCACTGCCGCCGGGCCGTTACATCAGCCTCAATGTAACGCGCGGGCGCAATTGCACTAAGTCTAGCGAGGCCTGCTTTTCGGCGTGGCCTATCAAGCGGCAGCGGTCAGCATGGGAGGTTCATCAACCAAGGAGCAGACCATTTCCCAATGCAACGTGTGCGATTCCATTTTCGACCTCAGCAGGCGCCTTGCGCGCCGACGGGGAGCGCCCTGGCGGCCGGACGATGGGCACGGTAGCCGCTACCGAGCGGCTCAGGGTGCCGTATCGGTCGACGTTGGCGCAGGAGGAGCAGGGGTCAAATTGCCTGCCGGCGGCATGTAGAACTTGCCTTGCCAGTTTTGATGTTGATAGCAATCGACCAAATCGATGTGAGCGCCCTTACCGGGCCACTGAAAATGGATCACCCAGTCCGAGGTCTGATACTTAGGACCTGGCACATAGGCGGGATACCCCATGTGGTAATGCCAAAGATGGTTCGACTGGGCGAACGAAAAGTTGGGGTGATTGGCCTGCAGGCCACCCCAGGAAGGGGCGACCTTTCCTGGGTATTTCGTGAAGTCGTCGAGTCCGTGGGCTTGAAACAGCGCGATGAAGTCAAGGATCAAATCCTGCTGATCCTTGGGGTATCGGCCGAATTCGACGCTGAACTGATGCTTGAAGCCGACGGTGTACTTCATCACGAGCGTGCAGCGCCAGCGATGAACGCACGGATCTCCTCCCGACTCAACCCGTCGGGGATCAACGTGCTCACGCTGTCCAGCGCCGCCGCGGTACGCCCAAGATCGAAAAGCACAGGCGCGTCAACCTCTGCCTCTTCCGCACTATTGCTCGGAGGAGAGACAACCTGATGATCGCGAGTGGGCCAGCGAGGCTTGCTCATACAACGTTTTTCGGACAGCTGGGAGCCGTTGGAAATAGGAAGTTCACTCAAAACACTGTAGGGCAAATTCCTACAACGACAAGACGGGTTGCTGCCTAACCACAGGGCGTGGTATCCGAAATGGTATCCGCCCTCGTCATCTTCACAAAAATGTTAGTAGGAACTACCGTTCAATCGTGCGCTAATTGTGGTGCCGACTATCCGAATCGAACGGATGACCTCCCGCTTACAAGGCGGATGCTCTACCAGCTGAGCTAAGTCGGCGGGCGGGGTGGCGCGAATGCGGCGCCCCGGGCAGGACTTTACTTGATGCGCTTGAGCGCCGGGCGCGGACTGCTGGGGCTGGGCGCGGGCGTCGGGGTGTCGGGCGGATCGGTGTCGTCGTCCTCGGCAGGCGCCTCGGGCGTGCCCTCGTCGGACTGGGCACTGGCAGGGGCCAGGCGCAGGCCGCGCGGGGCGCCGTCGGCGGCCGGGGCCTGCGAGTGGCTCACCGGGCCGCTGCTGGCGGCCGCGCCGGCGTCGGCTTCGCCGGTGGGCATCGGGAAGGCCATGCCCTGGCCGTTCTCGCGGGCGTAGATCGCCACGACGTGGTCGACGGGCACCAGGATGTCGCGCGCCATGCCGCCGAAGCGGGCGCGG
>FTCK01000413.1_pt1 | contig 12302 bp, 15 predicted proteins | sample 1639711 | NCBI WGS metagenome assembly FTCK01 (sample SAMEA3914869, study PRJEB12502) | metagenome | biome: forest; material: soil | place: USA | collected 2012-03-12 | depth 0.1 m | reverse complement strand
TCGGCCACGCGCCTAAGCAATCGGCGAGGCGTACTTCGAAACCGGAGAGCGCGTCGAGTCGGCTCATTCCGTCGTGATTGTCGACAGCTCGCCCCTGGCGGGCTGAACAGCCGCACTTTGACTCCCTGTACTGCATGCGCTACCGAACTTCGGCATTGCAGCGTTTGTCGACTTCGATAAGTACGCGACTGTCGCCCGCTTTGGCGCAGTAAGCGGTCGCTGAGATGTCATCCGTCGCCTCGCCGCTTCGTCACCCGCTGACAAAACCGCGCGGACGGCAATTTCTAGGCGTCTCGCTTAGCCCTCGTCGTGCAGGAGGAAGCGCCCCTTGCCAGCGCGTTTTGCCTGCATCTGAAGATCGTCCGCCCGCGACAACAGGTTCGCTACGCTCAAGCAGTCGCACCGCCCGATGGCGACGCCCACACTGCAACCCAGTTGGGTCGAGGCGCGAACTTGATCCACCAACCGCTGTGCCACGAAGGCTGCCGTATTCCGGATCTCGTCGGCGGATCCGCGAAGGTACACGATGAACTCGTCGCCCCCGTGACGGGCGGCCACATCGCTCACACGCACCACACCGCGGATCGCATTCGCAACCTCTAGCAGAAGGCGGTCACCCTCGCCGTGGCCATGCTCGTCGTTTACTGCCTTGAAGCCGTCGAGGTCGACGAACAACAGCGCGATGCGCTCGTCTGAAGGATCGGCCCTCTCGATGTCGAACTCCACCAGCTCGCGGAACAGCTGACGGCCCGCCAAGCCAGTGAGCCCGTCGTGCTTGGCTTCGATGAGCATGGTCTCAAGCGCACCTTCTCGTTCTCTAGAAGCATCAATCGTCTTGGCCGCGGCAGCCACTTCCCGCATCATCGGACGGCGCATGTCATTGGATGAGCTGCCCGCATCTGGATGGCGCGTCGATTGCGTAAGCAACTTCACTTGCGCACGGATAGCGTTGGCGATCTTCAGTGCGACCAGTCCACCAATGACGAGGCTTGCGAGGCCGGCGATAAGCAATCTGAACAGCGAGCTGTGCAACTGCCGATCATAAGTGCCCGACGGTACGCCGATGGCGACGGCCCAGTCGGTGTCAGGCACGCGCACGGCGCATGACAAGAGGGAGGCACCGTCGTAGGTGACAGTCTTGAAAGGGCAAAGCGCGTTCAATTCGAGGGCGTGGTACAGCGAAGGCGTGACAGGCCTTCCGACAAGCCTGGCCTCGTCCGATGAGCGCCCAGCGATGACTCCGTTCGGGTCTATGACCGCGGACGTCCAGTTCGCGGGCAGCACCTGTTCCCTCAACACTGCCGTTAGGCCTTCGCTCGCGATGTTCATGCGCAGCGAGTAGAGGACCTTGCCACCAACTATGACGGGCACTGACACGGCCATGACCAGCCGATGAGTGACTCCGCCGGTATACATCGGCGTGTACACGGTGGCACCCTCGTCGAAGACTCGAGTCTCGTACTTGCTCGCTTTTGACTGAGGCAGCTCTTGACCCCAAGGCGCAGCCGTCGTGAAAATTGCCGAGCCGTCTCGCCGCAGCATGCTGACACCCACCGTATCAGGATGCTGCCCCGCTACCTCCTGTGCTTGAGCATAGACGCTTGCGAAATCGCCGGCCTTCATCGCGGGCGCGACGGCGAGGGCTCCGAGAGCGGCTGCGGATCGGTCGAAGCGGCGCTTGACGGCAAGCGAGACCGCCTGGGATCTCTGACTGAGCTCGCGATCGGTGTCGGCCTGTTGCCTCGCAAGCAGCGTCACGACGGTCCAGGCAGCGAAGCCGATTACCGGCAGCAGCGCGAGTGCGGTGCCGAGCAAAGACCAAGTGCGCACGCTCATTCCTGCGCCACGGGTAGAGCTCTTCAACGGCAAGGCATTCGAACGCGACTGCACGGATATTCTCGGATGGGCCGAACCTGGGCGGCTGAGTTGTTCGCGAGCCGCAGTCACGCTCATTTCAGCTCTCAGGCAGACAAAACCTCGAATTCTGCAGGCGTCTGTGGAACGCCGTCAGTCGGGAGTTATCGATGTCCAACTCGGCAGCATAGCAACCTGCAGTCAAGGCGGCGCACCGCTTGGCATTCGAGCGATAAAGGCGGCCCTCAGTCCGCCGGCGCGCGCTGGAAGTGAGCCTGCACCGCCACTTGATCAGCCAACACCGGTGCAGGAACTCCCCTCTCTAGTCAGTCAGGTGCAGCACCGCGCTTAGGTGCCATTCGAGCAGCGCCCGACGCACGTTCGCCGCTGTCACGATTGCAACTCGGTAAGCACATCGTCCAGCGCCAAGTAGCGCTCGGCCCTTTCCATACGGTTTCGGAAGTCGATGCGAGCGAATGCAATGCTAGCTTCCTACGGTTATCGTCAAAAGCTCCTGACTAATAACGGGGCGAACCCAACTACACAATACATGCATGCAAGTTGGCCATGGATTCTTCCTGGCTAGGCACCGGAAAGCGACATGAGCACGATTCAGAACATGGAGCAGCGTCGCGAGCGTGGCCTGCGAGACGCCCGTTTCCTTGAAGACATTCGAATTCTGCGTCCCCTGCATGATTATGAGGAGCGCTCGCTTCGCAAGTGTCTCGCGCTTGTCAGTGAGATGGACGAAAAGATCGCTGCGGCGCAACTTACGACGCGACGGAATGCCGGGTGGACGAATGGGCGCTGGCTCTGACGGGGTGTGCCGAGCTCGAGGGCGGGAGTCCGGTCAAGGCGAATTGATCTCACTCAGCTCATCGTTATTCTGTTGAGAACAGTCATTGCCATGCGTGCGTGGATCTCCCATTGAGTCGGTGCTATGGGATAGCGGGGAAAACTTGGCTTCCACCAGGAGTTGCAATGGATCTCGGGTACTTGGCGGATCCGGAGCGGTTTCGACTCGAGGCGCTGGAGGCACTGATGATTCTCGATACATCCCCAGAGGATAGATTCGACAGAATCGTTCGGTTCGCCGCCTCACAATTCGACGCGCCGATCGCTCTCATTTCCTTCGTCGATGCCCATCGCCAATGGTTCAAAGCGAAATTCGGGCTGCAGGTCAGCGAGACTCCGCGGGAGATGTCCTTCTGTGCTCATGCAATTCAAAGTCAGGAGGTCTTTGTTGTCGAGGATGCGAGAAACGATCCGCGCTTCGTCGACAACGCGCTCGTTACCGGCGAGCCCTACATTCGGTTTTATGCGGGCGCGCCGATTTCAGGTCGGTCAGGGGCTCGCGTCGGAACGCTTTGTGTCATCGACAGGCTTCCCCGAGCACCCTCAAAGACAGACTTGGCAGTCTTGAAGGCTCTGCGGACATCGGTGAACGAAGCCCTCGCGATTCGATCGATGGAAGTCCGGGGCGTCGCGTGGGGCGGAATCTAGCGCTGAGTCGATCCTGGCGGCTGTCCCCCAGACTCCATGCGGCCCCGGGGCTTGAGTACCGTCTGCCTGCGCTGCCAGATTTAGACCTCTATGAACGCGCAGGCGTTGGCCATGAACACTTCAAGGGTAGGCGTACTCGCAGCGAGCGAGATCGTACAGCGTCTCTCTCAAGGCCAAAGGATCGGCCACAGCTTTGACCTTCAACAAGCCGGCAATGATCGACAACTCCCGCTGCCGCGCCAACAAGTCGCCCGAAAGTCGATCCGCGGCGCGATGCGCCCTGCGTTGTAGCGCCATCTGCCCGTGGTCTCCTCGCGCGTCTCGGTGCGAACCTGAAGGATGGAGATGAACAGCGCGCCGAAGACGGCGCCTGCCACGCCGCTGGCGATCCGGATCGCATGCCACCCGCTCCGCGAGGTGCGCCAGCACGCCATCGGCACCGGTTTGCGTATCCAGGCCTGGCAGCAGACCGATATCGATTGAACAGGAAAGCCACCCGAGCGGTCCCCGCGCGCAGAGCGAGAGACGCTGCCCGGGGGTCTTCCAAGATGACTAGACACCCACCGCTTCGACGCGCGCGAGCAATCGCAACAGCGCCGCCGACTTGCCAAAGGAAGGAAGCGCCACGTGCACATCGCGTCCTGCGGGATCTGCGCCGACGAAACGCAGGATCGCGGGTGCTATCGACGTGCCCTTCGATTTCAGAAGATGCACGAGATACTCACCCGGGTAGACCTGAGCGGGCTCGCACCTGGCCGTAAATCCGACGAGTGACGAATCTTCCTGTACTCGGATCTTGAAGCATCCCTCTTGAACTCCTCGCGATCGCCGGCGGACGAACGCCCGCCGGCGCCTGGTAGTTCCCTCAAGCCGCCGTGACTGACGTCGGCCGGACGCTGTTGCGCGTTCGGCGCGGCGCCCCGCCGAGCCGTGCGGAAATATGTTCGACAGCACCTTTCGCCTGCAAGCCCACCCGTCCGCACGGCGCCTCGTGAAGTCGGTCATAGGCGGCTGGCTGCCACTACTCGCAAAGGAAAGAGCATGAACGCGAACTTCCGGCTCGCGGCCGTCTCTCTCTGCCTGGCCGGATCGGCCGCTGTCGCGCTGGCGCAGAGCACCAGTTCCACGAGCACGACGAGCAGTATGACCGACCCTGGCATATCGATGGCAGGCTCTGGTGCCGCAGAGACCGCGGTGCGCACCGGCGCAGCGGCCAGTTCGACCGCCGCTGCGGCCACCGAGCAAGAGCGAAGCACGAAAAGTCTGCCAGCAAGCCGGCGAGCGCCCCATCCTGATGGCGTCCCACCGAGGCGCGCTGGCCGCGGCGCCCTCTCCAACTGGCATCTTGAGAGAGGCCTGTGCGCGAGATATGGCTCAGCGCGGACCGACGTCATCGCTCAGTCCGGGGGAGGTCTCAGAGCGTCCACGACCAGGTTCAGGGCCGGCGAGGCGCGCCGAGTCGCGTAGTAGACGTGATAACCAGGGTAGGTGATCGCCTGGTTCTCCAGAACGTCGACGAGCGATCCATCGTCGAGGTATCTTTGGGCGAGATCGCGGGGCACCCATGCGAGTCCATGCCCGGCCGCAGCCGCGTCCAGCATGAGCTCGGTCGTGTTGAAGATCAAGCGCCCTCGCGTACGGATCACGACGGTTTTGCCTCTCTGTGTGAACTCCCACTGCAGCAGGCCGCCATGGGTTGGTAGCCGCAACGCAATGCAGTCATGGCGTTCCAGATCCTGCAGCGTCCGCGGCGTGGATGTCGCGTCAAGGTAGAACGGGCTGCCGACCACCACCATCCGCATGTCCGGCGCGATGCGGACGGCGATCATGTCGCGCGCGACGTCGCCGCCGAGCCGCACGCCGATGTCGAAGCGATCGGCCACGATGTCGGTGAACCGGTTGTCGCTGCTGATCTCGATGTGAATATCGGGGTATTTCGGTAGCCAGGGCAGCAGCCGCGGCCAGATCAGGCTGCGGACGGCGTGCTCGGTGGCTGTGATGCGGATGGTGCCCGCCGGCTTGCCGCGTTTTTCGGCCAGCAGCGCGAGCTCGGCGTCGATGTCTGCGAGCCGGCTCTCGACGGTGCGATAGAGCTGCTCCCCGGCCTCGGTCGTCGCGATGCTGCGAGTGGTGCGGTTCAGCAGCCTCAGGTCGAGGCGCTTCTCGAGACCCCTCACAGACTGGCTGAGGCCAGACTGCGTCACGCCCAGCTGTGCGGCGGCACGCGTGAAGCTCCCGGCGCGCACGACCGCAGCGAACGCGGCCAGATCGTCATACCGTGCCATTCAGTAGTTTTTCTTCTAAGACTATGTCGATTCAATAGTCTAGTCATTCAATCGAGCAGCGCCTAGAGTGGTTGCATCAGAAAAGGATGCACACCATGAAGACTCGCCAACTGGGCCGCAACGGCCCGATCGTCTCGACCCTCGGCCTCGGCTGCATGGGCCTGAGTTACGGCTACGGGCCGGCGACGGACACGCAGGAGGCCATCCGGCTCATTCGCGCCGCCTTCGACAAGGGCGTGACCTTCTTCGACACCGCGGAAGCCTACGGGCCCTTCATCAACGAGAGCGTCGTCGGCGAGGCGTTGGCGCCAGTGCGCGACGAGGTCGTCATCGCGACCAAGTTCGGGTTCCGTGAGGGCGACGTACAGCAAGGCCTCGACAGCCGGCCCGCACGCATCCGTCAGGTCGCTGACGAGGCGCTGAAGCGTCTGCGTACTGATCGCATCGACCTGTTGTACCAGCACCGTGTCGATCCGGAGGTCCCCGTGGAAGAGGTGGCGGACACCGTGAGGGATCTGATCCGCGAAGGGAAAGTGAAGTTCTTCGGGATGTCGGAGGCCGGCGTCGACAGCATCCGCCGTGCGCACGCTGCCCAACCTCTTGCCGCGTTGCAGAGCGAGTACTCATTGTGGTGGCGCGATCCAGAGAAGCAGATCCTGCCGCTGCTGGAGGAGCTCGGGATCGGCTTCGTGCCGTTCAGCCCGCTCGGCAAGGGCTTCCTCACCGGTGCGATTGACGACAAGACGTCGTTCGATGCCAGCGACTTCCGCAACACGGTGCCACGCTTCGCCGCGTCCGCGCGACAAGCCAATCGCGCGCTGGTGGATGTGCTGGCAGGCATCGCCGTGCGCCTGGGCGCAACCCCGGCCCAGCTCGCGCTGGGATGGCTGCTGGCTCGCAAGCCGTGGATCGTGCCGATTCCCGGCACCACGAAGTTGCACCGGCTCGAGGAGAACGTGGGCGCGGTCGACCTCCTGCTGTCCGCCGACGTCCTGGCGGAGATCGAATCGGCGGTGGCCAGCAATCCGGCGCAAGGCGACCGCTACTCCGCGGATCGCCAGAAGCTGGTCAATCGCTGACCCCGACAAGGAATGGCCATGCAATCTGAATTTCAAGCAGGCATCGATGCCGATGATCGCGCCTCTTCCTCGTCAGAGGCCGGCATCAAGCTCGTTCGAAACGGCAGCCTCCCGTCGGTCAAGGGATCGGACGCCTGGTTCACCGGGAAGGTGCGTATCGACAGCCCGTTCCAGGCGGAAGGCGACGGGCGCCACGGCGGCGCGATCGTGACCTTCGAGCCCGGGGCCCGCACGAACTGGCACACGCATCCGGCCGGTCAGACGCTGGTCGTGTTGTCTGGCGTGGGCTGTACGCAGTGCGAAGGCGGCCCGCGAAACGAGATCCGCGCCGGAGACGTGGTCTGGTGTCCGTGCCGCAAGCGGCATTCACCCGTGGCGCGAAGTGCGTGAAGAGCCGGGCAAACGCCGCGCGATCCTGGTGCCGCGCGATGTCGGACACGTGTCGCACCCACACGCCTTCTTCGTGATCTGGCTGATCGGGAGCGAGCGGGACGACGGACAAGATGGGGGTTCGCATACCGCGACGCTCCGGAAAAGCGCGGGCGGAGGAGGTTGATCTGGACGTGGCAGGGGCCATGTCTACTCTACGAGGCGAGGACGAGATTTGGATCACTTGCAAGATGACGATCCGATTTCATCCTGCTTTCGTACTGGGAAGACGGACGTCGACTCCACTCAACACCCGCATCGGCGTGCCGCGCTGTCGCGTCAGAGAGCGAGTCTGCGGCGTTCCCCGACGGCGATCCACCTGCGATGAGAAGAATCAGGAGCACTCATGCCAAATGCCTTGACCGCCTCGCAAGTCGAAGTCCTGCGTCGGGTTCGTGACGGCAGGCTATGGTCGATGGACGATCCCCTCGACAGCGAGCTTCGGGAGGCAATGTTGCTCGCAGCCCTGGGCTTGCTCGACTACGTCGAGCTTGGGATATTCGGCCTGACATGCCTCGGAGGACATTACCTTGCCGAAATCGAAGCGTTGAGGCCAGGGGCAGGTTCGAACGGCGCGACCTGAAGCGCGACGCTGGACCAGGTACCGGATCCTCTGCCTTGAGAAGGAAGGGCAGCCTCAATCGCCAGGCGGTAATTCGATGCCCTTGAGCAGGTGTCGCATGGACTCGTCGACATCGCGGCTTCGAAACCGCTGCTTCCTTCCGCCCGCGGCCAGGTCGGCCAACATCGGCAGCAAGGCGTCCAGATCGTAAGGCTTTGGAAGAAATCCGTCGTAGTCGCCAAACGACCGCTGGACGACTTCCTCGTTCGTGCCGCTGATGAAGAGGAATGGAATGTCGGCCAGGTGCACGTTCTGCCTGACCGCTGCGCCAAGCTCGGCACCGTTCATGTGAGGCATCATGAAATCGGACACGATGACTGCGGGACGCTCGCCATCGAGCTGCTCCATCGCAGCTCGACCATTGGAGGCGGAAGTCACCCGGTAGCCATGCGCTTCCAGGATCAACTGGAGGATTTCGGCCGCACCGTATTCGTCTTCGACAATCAAGATGAGCTGCATTCGCAGTGGCTCCTCTGCCGGTCTTGCATGACTCGATCAATCAATCCCGCAGCGCGAATACCGCAGCCTTTGCCAGCGAACCCCGTATCTTTCGCACCGATACTCGCCTGAGCACTTCGTCTCCAGCCAGCGACTCGAGCGAAAACACGTTGTCGAAGAGGGCAGCCACACCAGGGGCAAGCGGTGTGCCGCTCGCGACAGCGATTTCCGCCGGATCCAGTGTAAAGAGCGCGGTGACACCGCGCCGTCGGAGTTCGAACAGCAACCGGCCGATGAATCGGTAGCCGCGTTCCTGGAACGCGAGCGTGTCCGCAAGGGCGGCCGTGCCATCCAGTACCAAGCGTTTGACGTCTCCTTCGTCCACCAGCCGGAGAATCTTGTGGCCCATTTCGTCGAGTGACTCGTCCACCTGCCCGATGGCCTCGATCCGGAGCGCACCCCGTTGAACGGCGCCGTCGAGATCAATCTTGAAAAGGGTCGCCAAGGCACAGGCGTCCGAATCTGTCTCGGATGATCCCAGCAACAGCAGTCCGGGTTCCGACTCGCTGGCGGTGGCTGCGAAGCGGTAGGCCATCGTCGTCTTGCCGGCGCCGCTCTCGCCCACAGCCAGGGACATGCTGCCCGCCCAGATGCCTTGCTCGCTCAATGCCTCGTCGACTTCTCGGGTACCGAGCGCCACCGGCCTCCGCGGCTTGCGTTCCTTCTGAGGCAAGGGGAGGCTTTCGAGGCGTGGGAAGAAGTGCAGGCCTTCATTCGTGATGCAGAACGAGTGCCGGCCGCGCACGACCTCGCTGCCCCGGAACTTCTTGACCTGCACCAGACGCTCCGCCTTCCCCCGGAACAACTGATCCTCGAACGCGAAGATCCCGTCGACCATCGTCTGCTCCGCACTCAGCGCATTGCCTCGGCCCGTCGTGAGGACGAGGCAGGTGCAGTTCATAGCGGACACCAGGCTTTGCAATTCATGGACAAATTGGCGCACGCCTTCGTCGATCCCCGGGGCACTGACCACCAGCCCATCGACAACCAGGAACGTCGCCCCGCTACGAGCGAGTTCGCCGCGCAGAAGACCGAGTACGCCCTTGAGGCCCTCCGTCTCCAGTTCACGATAGCCGCTCAGGTAGAACACGAAGGCGTTGACGGCGGACTTCCTGAAGAAAGTCTGGTTGCTCATGTGCTGCACCATGCGCGCGTGCGACTCGGACAGCATGGTCACGTACAACGTCTTGTCGCCGTCGCTGGCGCGGTTGTAGGCGATCTGGTTGGCCAGGGTCGTCTTGCCGACGCCCGGAGGGCCCTCGAGGATGTACACGCCGCCCTCGAAGAGGCCGCCATGCAGGATGTCGTCCAGTCCCGCGACAGTCGAAGGAAACCTTTTCATTGTGATGCGTCCAATCTACGTGAATGCAGCTTGCAGCAGCGGCTCGGATGGCAGTGTCCGATGCAACGCCGCCGGATCGGCATGGATAGGGCAAAATTCTAGGCACTTTTGCGCGATGCTCGATCGTCGAAAGCCTGGCGATACGAAAGTGGGCGCACAGCACGCGGATGAACCGCAGCGGACGACTTCGGACTTGACGTGGGAGCCCAGCTCGGCTGCGATGTCGAATTTCCCGCAGCGGCGGTCTTGTGGCGACGTGGTTCGCGTCCTCGACGCTTAAGGCGTGAGAAACCATCCCCGAAGGCCGCTCGTCACGAATCGCTTCGTCTCCCGACGAAATCCGACTGCACCGACGCAGGAGCTCGATCCATAGAGCTCATCCACATTCAGCACGGCGTCATACATCGCGGCACTTGCAAGTTTCCAGGCCCCGTTCACGCTCGGCGCGTCGAGTTCCGGCCGCAGGAGCCCGAACGCATCGACGAAGACCTGTTCTGAACAATTGATCTTGGCGCGCAAGACCGGATCGACTTCGGAATCGGAAGACAGGCGGATCGTGAGATTGAGGTTGTGGCGGCCCTGCCGGGTGACGGAGAGGTCGAACTCGTAGTCCGCCCACTCGTGTACCAGTCGATCGAGGCTGAGATCGATATCCATGCGCGAGAGCGAGGTTCGCAGTGGCGCGATCCTCTTTTGGCACACCTCCCGATGGGCGCCCACCACCGCCTCGAGCAACATGGCCTTGGTGCCGAAGTAGTGGTCAAGCAAGGTGAGAGACACCCCCGCGTCCCTCGCGATGTCCCTGAGGCTGCTGCCGCGCAGGCCGAACATGGAGAAGGATCGGGTCGCCGACTCAAGGATTGCGGTGCGTCGCGAAGAGTTGTTTGAGGCGGGATTGGCGATGACGGGCTCCGGACGGGCGAACCATCAGCCTAAGGTGCTACGTCTGCTCATTCGTTCAGTGGAACCGTAGGAAGAACCCATGACATCGCGCCTGGTTCATCGGGACAATGCGGCCCGGAGAATCACGAGGCCCGCAGCTGGTTGATCAAATCGCCAAGATCACCATCCAGGTCGACGGGGCGGCCCGCGTCGAGAAAGCGCCAACCGTCGTGACCGCGGATAGCAGTCTTGAGCACAGGTTGATCGCGATCCGAGAGTACTTCGCATGCGGACTGTGACGGAAGCGTGTTGAAGACGTCCACGACGACACACCGCATCTTGCCAACTGTCAGCCAATCACCCCGTTCCAGCATCTTGGGCATCGTCACCTCCACCAGCATGAGGTGTCGAAACTGTAGACGCATGTTGTTGAACGGCTGTTCAATCGCGCGTCCTGAAAATCTGCGACGCTTCGCGGAATCAGCAGCCCCCGATCTGGGCCTGGGCACAGGAACTGCCGTCGAATGTCTGCGCCTGAGTTCGATTCCGCGATTCGTTCATTCTCCTTTGAGTCGTGCTGGCCTCGCGCAGCGATCGCTACCCGGCCGACCGCTCGTTCGACATCGCCGATCGCGGCCACTTCCGCAGGCTGAGCCGCTCCGCACTTCGGTCGGAAGTCGACATTGGGGTCGCTCACGACATTGGGTCTAGCCATCGCTCCGGTAGACAGAGACTGTGCGGCAGTTTCAGACCGTCGCCTCGGCTTGATAGGTAGCCCGTTGGATCCGGCGGTTGTCTTCGGCAATCAGCGGAGCGGAGCCAGCCTGCGCGGAGGCGCGTGCAGCGCCAGGAGGTCCATGAAGAATTTCGTGGATGACTGCCCCGGATCGCGTATGGACACGGTGTGGGCATTTCGGCAGGACATGCTTGGGCTCGGGTTCCTCGCGAATACCTCTTCGAGTTCAGCGCGTTGACGCTGCCGGAAAGCTGAACTCGAAGGTCGTCCCGGTCTCAAGGGAAGAACGCACCGTCACTTCGCCGCCGTGGGCGTCGGCGATCGCACGCACGATGAAGAGGCCCAGACCGACGCTGCGCGCCGAACTGTTCTCCGGTGTCCCGCGCACCATGGGCTCGAAGATTGCGTCGAGCAATTCCGGCGGGATCGGCACGCCGTCGTTGTGAACGCTGATGCCGGCCGTCTCTCCGACGAGCCAGCTGGTGACGCTCACGTCCCGATCGCCCGCGCCGTAGGTCATCGCGTTGGCGACCAGGTTGCCGACCAGTTGCGCGACGCGATCGGCGTCGGCGCTGCAGGCCCCGCTACCCACCGCTAGGAATTTCAAGCAGCGGCCCGGAAACGCGGGAACAAGTTCGTCCACTACTTTTGCGACGAGCGCACGCAGATCGACCGGAACTCGGGCGACCGACAGGCCGCGTCCGACCCGGGCAAGCGTGAAGTCCAGCAACTCGTCGATGAGCCGGCGCGCGCGCTGGGCCGAACTGACCACGCGCGCGAGTGCCTTCGACTTCTGGTCGGACAACTCGCCGCCCAGCCCCACCACCTGCGCCCCCATCACGATCGCCGACAGCGGATTGCGCAGGTCGTGGCTGACGATGGCCATCATCTGCTCGGCGAACATCGCGCGGTCGTGCGCCCTCGATCGCTCGCGAACCGTTTCGGTCACGTCGCTGGCGACGCCGATCACCTGAGTGAGCGAACCACCCTCGTCGAGGAAGGCCTGCGCGGATACGGCCACAGTCCGCTGAATCCCGTCCACGCCATTGAGGCGATGCGTCCAGCTGTGCGC
>FTCK01000173.1_pt1 | contig 12394 bp, 9 predicted proteins | sample 1639711 | NCBI WGS metagenome assembly FTCK01 (sample SAMEA3914869, study PRJEB12502) | metagenome | biome: forest; material: soil | place: USA | collected 2012-03-12 | depth 0.1 m | reverse complement strand
GGTGCCGCCGATCCTGCCGCCCGCCAACGGCTACCTGATGCTGGACAAGGCCAAGTTCCCGGCGTCCTTCGCCGGCGACGTCAAGCCCGAGCGCGCCGCGTTCCTGGCCGCCGCGCAGGTGCCGTGGGGCGTCGATGCGTTCACCGGCGAGGTGACGACGGCCTCCTGGCACACGAAGCCCAGCTGGTACCTGCTGACCCAGGACGACAAGATGATCCCGCCGGACCTTCAGCACTTCATGTCCAAGCGCGGCAACGCCACCGTCGTCGAGACGCACGGCAGCCACGCGATCTACGAGTCCAAGCCGGGTGCGGTCGCGTCCATCATCGAGAAGGCGGCCACGGCCAGCCGATAGGCCGGAGCGGTCTGGCTGTCCGAGGCCTCCCGGTGCGCCGGGAGGCCTCTTTCGTGGAAGCGAAGAAGTGTGCTGCCAACGAGATCCACGCCTTCACCACAACGTCTAACTGGCAAACAACGCGCGCCAGGCGGAGCATCTCCTCCAGATCGACTTCGATCACAACTCGAGGAGCTGCCATGACCGATGACACCCGCGGACGCGTCGACGTCCTTGTCCTGATCGACGCCCCGCTGCTGCGAGCCGGCGTCTGCACCACGCTTCGCGAAGACGGCGGGTTCAACGTCGTCGCCGATGTACGGGCCGAGGGCGCCACGAGCGCGCAGGTTATCGTCACCGACTCGACGACCTGGCCGCCGAGCGGCGCCGATGCCCGAGGCGCCCTGCCCCACCGCGCCAGAATCTTGGCCATCTGCCCCCAGCCGCGGGAGCACTCGATCGAGATGGCATTGCGCGGCGGCATGCACGGCCTCGTGCGCACGAGTTGCTCAGCCATCGAACTCGTGGAGGCCATCGGCACGCTCGCCCAGGGAGCACTGTACGTGAGCTCCGAGGTCGCCCAGCGGATGGCTGCCAGCTTCGCGCGTGACGCCCTCACCGTTCGCGAGGAGCAGGTATTGCGGCTGCTGGCGCGCGGCGACTGCAACAAGACCATCGCGCGCGAACTGGGCATCGCCATCGGCACCGTCAAGACGCACGTCAAGGGCATCATGGGCAAGCTGGCCGCGTCCTCCCGTACCCAGGCCGCCAGCATCGCGACCGAGAAGGGTCTGGTTGAAGTGCCGGAATTCCGCGCGCGCCGCAGCGGGTGGTCCACACTCGCGGTCGCCGCGAGCCGGGAGCGGGCAGCGGCGCTGCCATCGTGAAGCTCAGGCGCCGTGCAGCAACTCACGCACGCGCGACTTGTCCGGCGACGTGCCGTCGACGTCGATGTCCTCGTGCTCGAGCAGCAGCGCCCGCGCCTGCTCTCGCTGTCCGTGAAGGAACCAGTACTCCGCGAGCTCGACCGCGGCGCGCAACTGGTTCGACCGCATGCCCTGCGCCCGGGCGCGTGCTATCGCCTCCAGGAAGCTGGCCACAGCATCGTCCGGCCGGCCCGCGGCACCGAGCACGAGGCCGCGCACGGTCAGCAGAGTCGGCAAGCGAAGGAAGTCGCCGCCGGACTCGATGCGGCGGCGCGTCTGGTCGCACAGGTCGATGGCCGCCGCGTGCAGCGACAGGGCCGACAGCCCGCCCGCAAGCGCAGTCATCGCGATCGTCGTCATCATCTCGTAGTGGCTGCCGCGCAGCGTCTCCAGCGCGGTGCGCAGACGCTCGACGCCCTCGGCGAGCTGTCCTTGCTCGACCAGTATCTGGCCCCGCACGGCGCGGGCCGCCGCCAGGTAGGGAACGAAGCCGTGCCGCCGCGCCGTCGCCTCGAGCGCCTCCACGGTCTCCAGGCGCGCCTCGATGTCGCCGCTCCACTCGAACACCGATCCGCCCCACAGCAGCGCCAGGCACTCCGTGACCGCATGGCAGCTCGCGCGCGCCGTCGCGACGGCCGTACGCGCCAGCGACAACGCGCGCGACTGTTCGCCCGCCAACCACAGGTTGCGTGCCAGCACCGCCTGCGAGCGCACGTGGTGCCCGAAGCCCAGGCGGGCCGTGGTGTCGGTCTGCGCGCCAGCATGGCTCGCGGCCGCGCGTTCGAGGTAGCCGGTCGCTTCATCGACGCGTCCGACCAGGTGCAGGCTGCCGCCCACGAGCGAGTCGACGATCGAGGCGTAGACGGGATCCTGCAGGTTCGCCGACAGCGCCTCCGCCCGCTGCGCGGCCGCGAGCGCGTCGCCGAATCGGCCGTCGCGATGGAGGAAGACCGCCAGGCCGTTGAACAGGTGGATCGCCGCTCGATGGTCGCTGCGCACCTCCGCGATTTCGATGCCGCGCCGGAACGCCGGCTCCGCGGCACCGCCCTGGCGCCCCGAGAAGTTGAACGTTTCCCCGAGCGCGACATGCACCTGCAAGGACATCTCCTCGGCCGAATCGACGAGATTGTCGGGCAGGCGCTTCAGGCCGGCCCGCGCCCAGCGCGAGCATTCGGCCAGGAGCGCCTGCTGCAGCAGCAGCGGGCACGCCGACGCGGCGAAGCGTGCGGCATCGTCGGCCGGCGCGTCTCGCTCGAAGTGCCAGTCCAGCGCGGCGCGGATGTTGGGCAGATCGGGCACGAGCGAGGCCGCGAGCGCCGGCGTGATCGGTCGTCCGGCGCATTCGCGGGTGAGCTGGTGGAAGTACGTGGCGAAGCGCGTGCTGACGGCAGCGGCTTCGTCGCTCTCGTCGAGCTTGCCGCGCGCGTAGGCCTTGGTGGTGTCCAGCAGCGTGTAGCGCAGGGCTTGTCCACCAGCATCGACGTCGACCAGGGACTTCGAGACGAGGTTGGTCAGCAGGTCCATCGCACGTGCCGGCGGCATGTCCGAGGCGCACACGTCCAGCGCCGCGTCCAGCGAGAAGCTGCGCGCGAAGATCGACAGGCGACGCAGCAGGCGGCGCTCGTCCTCGTCGAGCAGCACGTAGCTCCAGTCCAGGGTCGCGGCGAGCGTCTGCTGGCGCGGCGCGGAGGTGCGGCGCCCATGCCAAAGCAGGCGCGCGCTGGCATCGAAGTGCGAGACGACGGCCGACAAGCCGAGGGCCTCGATGCGGCTTGCGGCCAGCTCGATGGCGAGCGCGATCCCGTCGAGCTCACGACACAGGCGCGCCGCCAGCGGCGCGTCGCTGTCTGTGAGCACGAATCCCGCGCTCGAGGCCCCCACGCGATCGACGAACAGGCGCACCGACGGATAGGCCAGCGCTTCTTGCGCGCCGATGTGCCCATCGTCGGGCGGACAGGCCAGCGGCTGCAGCCTGAACACGAACTCACCGTCGGCCCGCAGCGGTTCGCGGCTGGTCACCAGCACATGCAACTGAGGACAGCCGCGCGTGAGCGCCTCGGCCAACTGGGCAGCGACGTCGATGATGTGCTCGCAGCCGTCGAGCACGACCAGACCGCGGCGATCCGCGAGATGCCCCATCAGAGCGTCGAGCTCGTCCAGGCGATTCTGCAGCCCGACGCTGGCAGCGATGGAGGAGCAGGCCAGCGCCATCGTGGTGGCGGTGGACAGGTCGACGAAGTGGACGTCACCCTCGAACCGCTCCGAGCCCGCATGAGCCGACGCGATGGCCAGTGTGGTCTTGCCGATGCCGCCGGCACCGACCACGGAGACGAGGCGGTGTTCGGCCAGGGCTGCCACGAGCGAGTGCAGTTCCTCGTCGCGACCCACCATCGTCGGTCCGAGCGCCGGCAGGCTTCTCGCACGAGACGTCGTTGCGGGAAGGCGGCCGTCGGCATCCGCGCGTGCGACGCTGGCCACGAAGGTGTAGCCCTTGCCCGCGGTATTGACGATGTAGCGCTGGCCGCCCTCGCCGTCGCCCAGCGCCCTTCGCACCGCGACCATGTGGAAGCGCAGCGTGCCCTCGTCCACCACCACCTTGGGCCAGACGCCGGCCATCAGCTCGTTCTTGCCGACGGTCTCGCCAGCGCGATCCACGAGCGCAATCAGCAGGTCCAGGGCGCGGCCTCCCAGGCGCACGGGCACGCCATGCCGCGTCAGCATGCGCTGGGCGGGCAACAAGGTGAACGGGCCGAAAGTGCCCTGCCAGGAAACGTGCGGATTTGCCACGATGACGGTTGACTCGAGTGGCGCTTGTGGCCGGATTGTGCAGCTCGGATCGGTTTCGACCCAAGCCCCGCGCGGCCGCCAGAGGCGCTGCGCGCGACCCCATCGTCCCCGCGATCCGACTTTCGCGAAAGCCTGCCTTTCGGGAGCAGCCACTCCCTCGATCGAGGGAGCGCGGTCAGAAGTCCAGGATCCCGCGACGCAGCGCGATGGTGACCGCATGCGTCCGGTCGTTGGCATTGAGCTTGGCGATGATGCTCTTCATGTGCGTCTTGACGGTCTCCTCGGTCACGTCCAGCGTGGCCGCCGTTCGCTTGTTCGAGTTGCCCAGCGCGACGCAGCGCAGCACCTGCAGTTCGCGATCCGACAGCGCGTTCTCGTTGAGATGTGTCGCCAGGTCGATGGCCACCTCCGCCGGGATGGCGCGTCCTCCGTTGTGCACGATGCGGATAGTCTCGGGCAAGCCGGTGCGCAGCTGACCCTTGAGCAGGTACCCCACCGCGCCGGCCTTCAGTGCCCGCAACGCGGCGACATCGCCCTTGTAGGTCGTAAGCACGACGATACGGGCGTCGGGAGCAGCGGAACGGATCTCGCTGATGGCTTCCGTACCACTCATGTCGGGCATCTGCAGGTCCATGAGAGTGACGTCAGGGCGCTTCTCCAGGAAGACCTCCACGGCCTCGCGCCCATTGGAGGCCTCGGCGACGACCTCGATGTCGGGCTCATCCTCCAGCACCGCCGCGACGCCCTTGCGCAGCAACAGATGGTCGTCAACGACGAGGACACGTATTCGTTGATGCGGGCTATTCGACATCGTCATCTTCCATGAGGGCCCGTCGGCGCAGTCGTCGCCACCAGGCACCGAGCTCCGCGCTCGATGGATAGGCCACCGCTGCGGGGACCTCGAGCTCAATTTCAGTGCCCGCGGAGGGACCGCTTCGCATCCGCAGCCGTGCGCCGAGCTTGTGGGCGCGCTCGCGCATCCCGGGAAGGCCCCAATGTCCGGACACTCCGCCCCTGGCGAGCACGGCCGCGTCGATCCCGCGTCCGTCGTCAATGATACGGATTCGAAGTTGGTCGGCGTCGAACGCGATCTCCACGTTGATGCGCGATGCCGCAGCGTGACGAAACGCATTGGCGAGCGCCTCGCGGGCGATCCCGTAGATCTCCTCGAGCGCAACCGGGTGCAGCGGCCGCTCCGTCCCATGGGTTCTGACCTGGAAGGCGGTCGGGTTGGTCGCGGCGAGATCCGTAGCCACATCGGAGACGGCCGCAAGCAAGTCGCTCTGGTAGACCGCCGATTCGCGCAGGCCTCTCACGCGATCGCGCCCTTCCGCCAGCACCTCCTCGGCGCGCGCCAGGGCCTCTTCGATCTGCTCGCGAGGCGCATGGCCCACGGGAATGCGTCGCATCGCCGCATGGAAGGTTAGGACGAGGCCTTGGAAGCCCTGGATCAACGTGTCGTGCAGTTCGCGCGCGATGCGCTCGCGCTCGAGCAGACGCGCCTGCAAGCGCGCATGAGTCTGCGTCCGCACCCGCGATACACGGGCACGGTACATCGCCGCGAGCCCTGCAATCACGATCAGCACGCACAGCATGTAGAACCATCGAGCCTGGTACCAGGCAGGTGCGATGCTGAAGGCGAAGGACGCGCCTTGCTCGCTCCAGACGCCATCTTCATTGGCAGCGCTGACGTGGAACCGATAGCTGCCGGGACCGAGATTGGTGTAGAACGCCTCTCGCCTCGAACCAGCCTCCTTCCACTCCGGGTCGACGCCATCGAGCTTGTAATGGAATCGCACTCGACGCGGCGCCATGAGGCTTGGCGCAGTGTAGCGAACCTGCAAGTTGGTCGTCAGCGCTGGCAAGGCAAGATCGGCCGGCGACCGGAACACCTTTTCGCCGGCGATCACTTCGTCGATGGCGATCTCAGGCGGCGTCCGGTTGATGCCGATCCTCGCGGGGTCAAGCATGAAGATGCCGCGCTCGGTGGCGAACCACAAACGACCGTCAACGCCGGCGACCAGGGTTGGCAATGCGCGGATGTCCGTCGGCTGGCCGAACAGGCCATCCTCGCTATCGAACACCCGGAACCTGGCGGCACGATCATGCTGTTCGATCGCTCGCTTGACCTCCGCCGCGTCGACAAGGACAGCACCGCCAGCGCCATGGATCCAGAGGTCACCATCGTTGGTCTCGACAAGTCCCGTGATGCCACGAAGGACGCCGGGAATCGACAGCTCGAATGAACGAAACCTGTCTCCGTCCAGCACCGCGAGTCCGAATTCGCCGCCGATCCACACATGCCGTCCCGTTGCCTGGATCGCCAGCGCATTCCCAATCGACACGCCCTCGGAGGCGGACCAGACCCTCACCTTGCCGTCCTGCCAGCGTGCGATCTGGTTGCCGGCGTAGCCGATCCACACACCGCGTCGCGAGTCCGCCACCAGGATGAACGCGGGCAACTTGCCGTGCTCCGGGAGCTCGTCCGGCTGCGTCCAGCCGTCCTTGCCCAGGCGAAACAGGCCATGCCGCACGACGGAGATCCACGGAGAGCGATCGGCGTCCACGACGATGCTCTGGATCGAGAAAGCGGCCGGCACGGCATCGGGAATCGCGACCTCGTCGAACTTGCCGCCCGCGTCCTTGAACAACTGGGCACGCTTCTGCAGATCGCCTTCGGAGGCGTACCATTCATTGCCGTCAGCGTCGCGGTACGCGCAGCGCATCGCCAATGGCGCGATGGCATGGCTAGACCCGTCCGGAAGTCTTTCGCGCAATTCGCGACCCAGTCCGCCGAAGCGCAGGCCGCCATCCGGACGCGCCAGCATCGCTGCAAAGGCAGCATGATCCGGCTGCGGCAACGCAACGAATCGGCTGGAGCGGAATCGGTCGACACCGCCGCCCGTGCCGATCCAGATTGAGCCGTCGCGATCCTCGAACAGCGTCACCACAGTGTCGTCGGTGAAGCCCTCTCTTGGCCCGAAGTTCTCGGCTTCGCCTTTGTCGTGTTCGCGCCCAGGATCCGCGATGCGGCCGATGCCGTGCACTGTGCCGAACCATAGCCCACCGTCGCGATCCGCGAGCACCGGGTTCGACTCTGCGTGAACCTCACGCGATGCAACCCAGGCCGGGTCCGAGCGGTCGTAGCTCGCGAGCCCGACAATGGGCAGCACGCCACGACCGTCAGACATGAAGTACGAGCCGTTCGGCGACTGCACGATGGGGATGCGCGTCGTCACCTTGCCGCCAGTCGGCTGGAATGAGCGAGCGCCCCGAGGCAGCAACAGCAGCGTCGAATCGGTGAAGGCGCCGAGCGTTCCCTCGTGATCAACGAACAGGGACAAGGCACGCTTTTCCCTGAAGTTCCAGTCCGCACCGATGCGCTGCCATCGCTTGCCGTCGAATCGCGCCAGAGCACTGCTGGTCGCGGCCCACAACGCGCCCGTTCCATCGACCTGGAAGCCGTACACCGTGCCCGGCGGCAAGCCTTCTGTTTCGCCGTAGTGTGTGGCATGCCCGTCTCGCAGCAGCGTGGCGCCTCCGTACTGCCACCCGACGAGCAGGCCATTGTCGGGTAGCGCGAGCAGCGCGCGCACGGAGGTCGGAGGGATGTCGTCACCCGAACGCGACTCGTAGCGCTCGAAGCGCACGCCATCGAAGCGGATGAGGCCATTCCGACTCGCGAACCACAGGAAGCCATCGGTGGTCTGGGCGATCATCTGGGCGCCTTCGGGTGCTCCGTCGCGCACGGTCCAAGACGTGTGGTGGAGCTGTGAAAGGCGCAAGTCTGGGCTAACCGCGCGCGCAGCCGGGCAAATGAGCACGAGCACGATCATCCATCGGCCGCATCGACCGATCAACCGGCTCGCGATCCGGCGTGTCAGATTCCAGCGGGGCGAGGCGAACCCTCTGTCATTGCGCATAGCTCCGCAGATTATCGGCAGGAAGAGGATGTCTGACCAAGCCTGGGTCGAGGTGGCAGAACCTCCCTCGATCGAGGGAGGAGCGTGCCTGTCCGGACTTGCACGGCATGCCGGCAGTCGTCATGTCAAGGCAAATCCGGAGGTGCCGTATTCGGCCGATTCCGACGCATCGGACTACGCCTTCTTGGCGTAGAGGTTGCACCAGCCCGTGGCCGCGACTTTCTTGCCCGCAAAGATCGCACAGCCTCCACTGGTGTCCGTGGCGTTGCCTTGGTATAGCGAGCAGTTGGCGCACAGCTGGCCAGCCTGGTACTTGGGGAACTTGGTCTGATCCGTCTTCGTCGCGTCGGCGACGTACCCGAGTGCGACGGCCTGAGCATCCTTCTCACCCACCATCGTCGCGTCGGCGCGTGCGATCGGGATGAACACTGACGTGCAGGCTATGGGGATCAGGCGAATGAATGCGCGACGGGATTGCATGAGTATTTCCTTGGCTTTTGGCTAGTGAGCAGATGGCGATCGCCGATCGCTCGTGAATTGCTCCGAGACGGTCGCGGACTTTGCTGAGCCGCGCATCTGATCGACCGCCTCGGGCTGGTTGCGCGACGTTAGCGCGCGCATCCTGCCGGGTGATGCCGGGTGGTTCGGAAGATGCGTTCAACGGGTTGGACGATCACTGGTTCACCCCGACCGCCTTCGGCGAGGCGCAGCGCGCGCTCCCTTTAGACTGCAACGCATGGCCGAGTGGCCCAATCGACTCGTGGATCACAGCTATGAGCTCCCTGCCCTTCGACCTCAACAACATCCATTTCTTCGTGCTGGTCGTCGAAAAGCGAGGCTTCACCGCGGCTGCCGACGCGCTCGGAGTACCGAAGTCCCGCGTCTCAAGGCACATCTCCGAGCTCGAGGATTCGTTGGGCACGCGGCTGTTGCAGCGCAGTTCACGCAAACTGGAGCTGACGGAGTCTGGAAATGAGTTCTACGGCTACTGCATGTCAATGATGGAGCAGGCCCGCGCGGCGCAGATCGCCATGCAGCACCGCGTGGGCAGGATCGCCGGCAAGCTTCGCGTGAGCGTCACGGTGGCAGTTGCGGACATGCTTCTTCCGAAAGTGATGCCGTCCTTCCTCTCGAAATACCCGCAGGTCAGCGTCGTGCTTCAGGCAACCAATCGGGAGGTCGACCTCATCGACGAGCGCATAGACGTCGCGGTTCGCGGAATGCGCGCGGATCCCGTCTCGTCCGACATCGTCCAGACCAGGATCTGCACGATCCGATGGGGTCTCCTCGCCAGCCCGGCGTACATCGCAGCCAAGCCCATCAGCGCAGTCGAGGATCTCGCCGACGCCGACGCCCTGATGTACCAGACCGTCGACGCGGTCGACCCCATCTGGACGTTGTACGACGATGCCAACGCACAGACGCGTCAGAGAACGAACGTGCGGCTGCAGAGCGACAACCTCGCGGCATTGAAGTCAGCCGCGCTCTCCGGGCTGGGCATCTGCGAGCTTCCCATGTACGCCTGCCGCGAGGAACTCGCTTCGGGCGCGCTGAAGCAGATATTTCCAGACCTGCGGCTAAAGTTCGGACGCCTGGCCTTCCTGTTCCCGTCGCGCCGAGGCCTCGTGCCGGCGGCAAGGACGTTCGCGGATCACCTCAAGGCGTCGATGCTGACCTTGCTCACCAACCGAGAGCTGCTCGACGTCGGACCGTGAACGAACCCGACGATCCGGAAACGACATGTTCAGTGGGCTTCGGGTTGTGCCGACAGACCTCAACCGAAGCGCGGCACGATCTGACCAGCGAGGACCACCAGGTGCGCGGCCTCTGCGGCCGACAGCGTGATGGAAGCACCCTGCGCCATTGCACGCACGCCGATCGACTGGTCGCTCGCCAAGTGGTTGAATTGAGCCTCCGCAATGACCGTGGCGCTGCCGGACACGCACAGCACCGAGCCGCCCCACTCCGCAGGCAGCGGCACGTCGAGCGTGGCGCCGGGCTCGAGGAAGACGTCATAGAGCGCGAAGGGCTGCGGCACCGCTGCGGGAGAGCGCACGCCGTCGTACTCGCCAGCCACGACGCGAATCCGGGCGCCTTTCCTGAGGATTTCGGGAACATCCTCCCCCTCCAGGTGGACAGCGTAGGGCGGGACGATCTTGAGCTTCTCGGGCAGGTCGACGAAGAATTGGAGGCCGTGAACGAGGCCTTCGGGGCCCTCGGGGTACTCGCGATGCTGCACGCCGGAACCGGCGACCATCCAGTGTAGCGACCCCGGCCGGATCGGTAGGTTGTTGCCCATCGTGTCCTGGTTCAGATGGGCACTCCTGGAATCCTCGAACACGTAGGTGATCGCGGAGATGCCGCTGTGAGGATGCCAGCCGAACGTGTCGCGCTTCATGAAGAAGTGGTCGACCATGAGCAGCGGGTTCATCTGGCCGACGTTGCGACGATCGAAGCTGTGCGCATGGAACTGATCGCTCACGGAATGGGTGGCGCCGGACACGGGACGGGAAATGCTGACCGAGTTCATTTGAATGCCCCCTGGCATGGAGCCTCTGGCGCGGCAAGTTGCCGCACCAGAGGCGTTGTGGTTGATTACTTCTTGGCGGACGAGAAGTAGTTGTTGAGATCGAAGACCAGGCCCGCGAACGGCAGCTGCAACGCGCCGTAGACGGCACCCGCATCGGGAGACGCGTTGTCGCCCAGGATCTCGACCGCGACGTCGGAGTAGCCCACCGGGATCACGCCGGCTTGCACCATCCGCTGGACACCGAGGTCGGCCTGCGTCTTCGTGAAGGCGCCGGAGGCATCGATCACGGCATACGTGCTGTAGCCGTCCTTGATCGCGGACATCGCCGGGAAGGCCAGGCAGACATCCGTGGACACGCCGGTGATGACGAGCTTCTTGCGGCCCGTGGCCTTGACGGCGGCCACGACCCGCGGGTCATCCCATGCGTTGACGGTCGTGCGCTCGATGTGCTCGATGCCCGGCAGCGCTTGCTGCAGCTCAGGAATCATCGGGCCCCACATGTGCTCCGTCGTCGTCGTGACGATCACGGGGATGTGCAGAGCCTGCGCCGCCTTCGCAAGGCCGACGATGTTGTGCTTGAGCTCGGCGGTGTCGATGTCCCGGACGCCGGTGTACAGGCCGACCTGGTGATCGACGATCAGCAGCACCGCGTTGTCGCGGGTCAGGCGGTCGTACTTCATCGGCGCGGCCGCGGATGTCGCAGACGGCGTGGCGGCTTGCGCGGACTGCGCGAGGCCGCCGAAGGCGGCGGTGAAGGTCAGGGCGGCGGCGACGATGGACTGGCGAATGGTCAGGTTGCGGTTCATGGTGAAAGCTCCTACTGAGTTGTTGATCAAAGGCGTTGGTGCCTGTTGGTCACTTTAGGTAGCAGTCATTCGCCTAACAATGAGTCTGGTCGGAACCCATCGTTCCACGGCACGGAACCTCGCTCTCTTGGAAAGCGGGGCGTAGGGACCGCTCGTCAGCCGCGCCTGACTGCGCCACCTGACATGCTTTGCCTCGTGTCATGACCTCTCGGCCGTCGTCCATTGGGCTGGATGCAGCATCCAGATTTCTGCGTATCTCCCTCAGAAAAGGCGCCCTAGCATCGTCCTCATTCCTGGACGAGTCGAGCCCGGCTTGGCGTGAACCAATGAGCGCCTGAACAGGGGAGTGAGGGAACTGGGGGAAGGCGGCCGCGCAGAGGCGCCGGCTCAATCCGCGGGGGCATGCAGATTCGAACACGATCGGCTCAGATCGCGAGGTCGTAGCACGCGCTGAGCAGTTCGACGAACTGATCGCGGGCATGTTCTTCGAAGAAGACTTTCAGATGCCGCGTCAGCAGGCCGCCTGTGAAGCGCGGGAGTGCATGCTGGGCAAGCGGTCGCCGTGGTGCAGCGGCTCCGCCTTCCCAAAGCTTCTTCTAAGCGCAGGCTGATTGCGAGCTGCCTGATCCGGACGCTCTCGAGCATGGCCACCGCATGTCGACAGAGCCGCGTGCCGTCCTCCGTGAAGACGAGGGGCCATCACGTTCGTGCGATCAATGACACGGCAGGGTCCTGCTCCGAAGCGCGATTCGATAGCTCAAGGTCGACACGCAAGTCCCGACGAATCGGCCGGCCGCCTAGAAGCTTTTTCGGTCGATAAACCTCGACGAATTGCCGGAGATCATGCAGTTCAAGCATGGGCGTCCATAAATCAATAGCAACGGGTTTGTACCCAAATAAATCTCTTGATGTAAAGATTCTTGAGGTCTAGAGTTCAGCTATCGATCTTGTCCCAACCACTCCGGAGTCACTGAACCATGCCTGCAAAAGTCTCGTATCTCGAAGGCAACGAATACCAGAGCGCTCGCGCGTTCTCGCCTGCGGTCGTCACCGAGGGCGGCAAGACCATCTGGCTGGCCGGCCAGACG
>FTCK01000364.1_pt1 | contig 12617 bp, 8 predicted proteins | sample 1639711 | NCBI WGS metagenome assembly FTCK01 (sample SAMEA3914869, study PRJEB12502) | metagenome | biome: forest; material: soil | place: USA | collected 2012-03-12 | depth 0.1 m | reverse complement strand
GCGCGATGACCCCAAGCGCTTCGAGCGCCACTACTACAACCCGATGCTCGCGCACGCACCAATGGAGCCGTTGAACTGCACCGTGCACGTCCAGGACGGCCAGGCCGAGATCTGGTGCGGGACGCAGGCGCCGGCGCGCGCGCGGGACTCGGCGGCGAAGTTGCTGGGCCTGCCGCCCGAGCGCGTGACCCTGAATGGCTACCTCCTCGGCGGCGGCTTCGGGCGGCGCCAGGAGCACGACTACATCGACCAGGCGGTGCTGATCGGCCGGCAGGTCAACGGTCCGGTGAAGGTCACCTGGTCGCGCGAAGAGGACATTCGCCACGACATCATGCGCGGCTACTACGCGCATTCGATCTCCGCGTCGCTGGACGGTGCCGGACGACCCGTGGCGCTGGTGCACAAGATCGCCGGCCCCTCCAACCTCGAGCGCTACGCCTTCAACTGGAAGCCGGGAAACATCGACGTCGACGCCACCGAGGGCTCGACCGGCTACCCGTACGACATCCCGAACATGCACGTGGAACACGTCGTCGAGGACGGCCCGATCATGACCGGCTTCTGGCGCGGGGTCGGCCCCGGCCGCAACCTGCTGGTGCTGGAGAGTTTCATGGACGAGCTCGCGGTCCGGGCCAACCGCGATCCGCTAGCCTACCGGCTCGAGATGCTGACGAGGGATCAACGCGCGCACCGCGTCCTGAGCGTCGCGGCCAAGCGAGCCGGTTGGGGAACTCCGTTGCCACGACGTTCGGGCCGCGGCATCGCGCTGCTCGCGGCGTGGGGGACCTACATGGCGCAAGTCGTCGACCTGAAGGTCGACTCGCAAGGGCTCGTGCACGTGACGCGCGTCGTGTGCGCCATCGATTGCGGGCTCGTCGTCAATCCGGACACGGTCGTTGCGCAGATGGAGGGCGGCATCAACTTCGGGTTGACGGCGGCGCTCTATGACGAACTCACAATCCGCGGTGGACGCGTCGAACAGAGCAACTTCCACGACTGCCGCATGTTGCGCATGAACGCAACGCCCCGGATCGACGTCGAGATCGTCCAGAGCGATTGGCCGTCGGGTGGCGTCGGAGAGGCAGGCACCGCCGGTCTCGGCGCTGCCTTCGCGAACGCGATCTTCGCGGCGACCGGCAAGCGCCTGGACACCTTGCCGGCCCGACCGGATCAACTGAAGGAAGGCGCCTGAGCATGCTCGCTCTCAACATCAACGGCGTGACTCGGAACGTCGACGCGCCCCCTGAGATGCCGCTGCTCTGGGTGCTGCGCGACGTCATCGGGATGACGGGCACCAAGTTCGGCTGCGGCATCGCGCAGTGCGGCGCGTGCACGGTGCACCTCGACGGCGAGGCCGTGCGCTCCTGCGTGCTGCCGGTCGGCGTGATCGGCACACGCGCCGTGACGACGATCGAGGCCATCGGTGCAACGCCGGCCGGCCGCGCCGTGCAGAAGGCTTGGCTCAATGTCGAGGTCATCCAGTGCGGCTACTGCCAGTCTGGACAAATCATGTCGGCGGCGGCGCTCGTGCAGCAGGTACGGATGCCCTCCGACCGCGACATCGACGTGGCGATGTCGGGCAACATCTGTCGCTGCGGCACCTACGTGCGCATCCGCGCCGCGATCAAACAGGCGGCTGGGCATGTGTCCGACCAGCCGACGTCCACCACCTCCGGCACGACCCGATGAGGCCATCGTGAACTGGCTTCGCTCACACATGCGCTCTGTCATCTCCAGCGCGCTCGCCCTGCTCCTGGTGGCCGCAGCTTCCTACACCGTGTTGACTTGGCCGAACAACGATGCGGGTATCGCGCCGCCGCTCCATGGAGCGCCAGCAAACGCATCGCTCGTCGCCCGTGGTGAATACCTCGCCCGCGCCGCCGATTGCGCTGCCTGCCACACCGTCCGAGGAGGTAAGCCGTTCGCCGGCGGCCTCGCGTTCACGCTGCCGTTCGGCAAGCTCTGGTCGTCCAACATCACGGCCGACAAGGTGACCGGGATTGGAAACTGGAGCGACGACGATTTCGTACGCGCGCTGCACGAGGGCATTCGCAAGGACGGCCAGCGCCTCTACCCGGCGTTCCCCTACACGTCCTACACGGCGCTCAGCCGGAGCGACGCGCTTGCGATCAAGGCCTATCTGTTCAGCCTGCCATCGGTGCGGCAGGAGACACCCAAGCCGGCGCTGGGCTTCCCCTTCAACCAACGCTGGGCGATGGGCTTCTGGAACGCCGCCTTCTTCAAGAGCGAGCGATTCGCGGCCGATCCTAAGCGGAGCGCCCGATGGAACCAGGGCGCCTACCTCGCCACTGCGCTAGGTCACTGCAATGAGTGCCACACGCCACGCAACCTCGGGTTCGCGCTCGACCACGGGGAAGAGCTGGGCGGCACGCTGCTCGAGGGATGGCGGGCTGTCAACATCACCGCCGATCCGAAATTCGGCATCGGGGCGTGGAGCGACGACGAGGTCGCTAACTACCTGGTGGACGGACACGCGGACGGCCGAGGCTCCGCCGCCGGGCCGATGGGCGAGGCCGTCGAGAACAGCCTGCAATATCTCGATCCGGCCGACGCGCGCGCGCTCGTCGCCTATCTGCGCACCGTCGGTCCGCGCTCAGGGCCGAATCCGATCGACGTGGACCACCGCCCGACGCTCGCCACGAGCTCGACGCGCAGCATGCCCGCGCGAATGAAGTCCGAAGGAGAAGGATTTGCGCTGTTCGCAGGCGCGTGCGCCAGTTGCCACGCGTGGGACGGCTCCGGGCGCCAGTCCGGCTACGCGTCCCTCGTGGGCTCGAGCAGCGTCAACGATCCGAGCGGCGCGAGCGTGACGAAGGTGATTCTCAAAGGTGTCGACATGCACATCCACGGTCGGGCCGTCTTCATGCCGGCCTTCGGCAACGCTTACTCGGACGACGAGATCGCCGCACTGGCCAACTATGTGATCGGGCAATATGGCTCGAAGACGGGCCAGGTCTCGGCGTTGATCGTGTCCAAGCAGCGCGAAGCTCAATAGTCGCTCGCCCCGCGTGCCCTCGCTACGTCCAAAGACGGTGTGCTCGTCATGCCTTCCTGGCGTAGGCGTGGCCAGGGACGATCCCTACCATGAATGTTCGAGGGTGCGCCCCGGAGACGCACAGCGGCGTTTCCGATCAGCCACCCCGTCGTCCCCTCAACTCATGGAATCGAACATCATGATCAAGTCTTCCTTGACAGCCGTTGCCCTCGTGATCGGCGCGGTCACGTCATTCGCGCAGAACGCACCGGCAACCTCGCCGTCGCCCGCGTCGGCGGCTTCGGCCCCGCAGAAGCACAAGCTGATCCAGAAGCTCAAGAACCACAAGCCCGGCCAGCCGGCCTCGAATCCGGAGCTGAGTCCCTTCAAGAGCGGCGGCAACTGATCGACCTGGAGCGGCGACCATGACGGCCGCCGCTCTGCGCCTTCAGAACGGCAGCGCGAAGCCGCGCTCAGTCCTTGTCGAGGAACGCCGTCACCTCGCGGACGAAGATGTCGTGATACTGGAAGTGCGAGCCGTGGTTCGAATCCGGGAACAGGACGAGGCGTGCATTCGGCAACTGCTGCTGCAGCACGTAGGAGTTGATGGTCGGCACCACGATGTCGTCGCTGCCGTTGACCACCAGCACGGGTTGCGTGATGCGCTTCAGATAGTCGAGCGTGCCGCCGGGGGCACCCCATGCGCGCGCCGCGGTGCTGTGGGCGGTCGCCGTCTCCGCACTCACCGGAAGGTCACGGTCCGCGGTGCGCAGATGTGTACGTTCGAAGTAGCCGCGAGCAGCGGCTTGGCCGGCGTCGCTTCGCGAGAAGAAGATGGGCCCCCACATCAGGTCCTGGGGCTCGTACTGCTTCGAGAACAGGCTCGCCGTGTATTCCTTGCGCACGGCCATGCCCTCGCCGCTGCGCGGACCGGTACCGACCAGGACGATCTTGTGCAGCAGTTCCGGTCGATCGAGCGCGATCTGCTGCCCGACATAGCCACCCATCGAATGGGCGAGCAAGTCGACCTGCTTCAGGCCCAGTGCGTCGATGAACGATTCCGCGTCGTGCGCAATCGCTTCGACGCTGTTCTTGGCCGGCCCGGCGCTCGCGCCCACGCCCGCGTTGTCGAAGACGATGACCTCGCGACCTTGCCCGAGCGGATCGGTGACCGCGGGATCGTAGTTGTCCAGGTTTCCTCGGAAGTGCTGGAGGAAGATCAGCGGCAGGCCCGGGCCGTGGCCGAACCGACGATAGGCGAAGCGGATGCCGTCGCGCTCGACGAAGACCGTGGGCGCCGTCACCAACGACGCGGGCACCGCGGCATGTGCGCCCGCGGCCGGCTTGTCGTCGGTCGGCGCGGCGAAGGCGAGCGGCGCTACGAGCAGCGCGAGCAGCACAGAAATAACAGTGGGACGAGCGGACTTCATGACATGGAGCGAATAAAGGGGTCCCCAGTCTCCGCGCTCGCTCAAGTCATACCAAGTGCCTTTCGGCAGGTCATTCGCAGCAGGCGAACTCTGCCGGCCCCTCGCAATCTTGGCTGCCTCACCGCTCAGACAAGTTGAAGTGCGATCGGAACAACTGCTGCAGCAATCGCGGCGAGTGCCACGCTCATCGTCATCACGACGCCGGCATCGCGAGGCAGCAGCTCAGTGGCAACTTGCGACTCGCCCGATCCGCTCAGGCCGGCTTTCTCCTTCTTCGGCATCCACGCGACCGCCACTCCACCGACGTGACCTCCGCCGGCCTCGACGAAAGAAAGCCGCCCGGACAGGACTGGGTCCAAACGTCGAAACTGAAGAATTCCGGTGAACATGGTCGACTTCCGAGATTTGCCTTTGATCTGGCGTGGCGGTCTGCTCCGTCGCACCGTTGGGCGGCACTCAGGATTCGTGCGCCTGTCATGGACCTAATAATACGCTCGTACATATTGATTGTCAAAGCGCTTTGGGAGGGCCTCCAGTCATGCGGCGGGGTTCCCCAGACAGACGCGGTCCGTCGTGCCATGCCGAACGCACGAATGCTTGCGCGCGTTTGGGATAGAGTTCTGGCAAACACCCAGCTCGCCAAGTCCACCGCGACAGACGGTGCCGGGCTGACAGTTCGACAGCACGGCCATTACAGTTCGAGAGTCGCATGGAAGAGTCGAAGCCGGGATTGCCCGGCAGACCTGCATTTCCCGCAGATGCCCCCGCTGAAATCATCCGCATCGGCGGTTCGGAGGTCAGCCCCGCGACCGGTGAACTGATGCGCGACGGCCGGGTAGTCCTCCTCGGCCGTCGCACGCTCAAGCTGTTGGCTGTGCTGCTCGATGCGAGGGGGAGTCTGGTCTCGACTGAGCAGATCCACGACAAGGTCTGGGCGGGCCGAGTCGTCGAGCAAAACACGCTGCAATGGCAGATCTCCTCGCTGCGGAAGGCGCTCGGCGAGGACCGCGGGCACCTTCGTACCTATTCCGGCCGTGGCTATCGGTTGGAGGCCACGCGCGAGCAGGTGTCATCCGGGCTGAAGGTTCCAACCGGCGAGCCCCTCCCCGCAGCGAGCCCGGCGTTCAACAATCTGCCTGCCTCGTCTTCGAACCTCGTCGGACGAGACGAGACTCTCGAGACACTTCGGCCATTGCTGCGGCGAGAGCGCGTGGTCACGTTGACCGGGCCTGGCGGCATCGGCAAGACCCGTCTCAGCCTGGCCGCCGCAGAGCAATCGCTGATCGACTTTCCCGGGGGCGTCTATTTCGTAGATCTCTCCTCGGTCGCGAAAGACGAGGACGTCGTGCCGGCCATGATCGCCTACATCGGCGCGGAACGAAGCGTCAACGCCACGCTCCAGCATCGGATCCAGGGTCTCGGCGATCGACCCGCGCTCGTGCTCCTCGACAACTGCGAGCAGGTCATCGCGGGCGCTGCGAGCTGCGCGGAGATCATCGTTCGATCGAACCAGGCCGTAAACGTGCTCGCGACGAGCCGAGAGCCGCTTCGCGTCGGCGGCGAGTTCGTGTTTCAGATTCCGTCGCTGAGGCTGCCTGCATCGGACTTCCAGTCGGTCTCGACCTTGCTCGATTGCGGCGCGACGCAGTTGTTCATCGGCCGCTCCGCGACGAGCCGCGCGCGGTTCATGAGCAGCTCGAAGGTCGGCGAGCAAATCATCAGGATCTGCCGCCATCTGGACGGCAACCCGCTGGCCATCGAACTGGCAGCAGCGAGAGCCGACAGCATCGGCATCGAGGAAGTCGCGCTGAGACTCGAGAACGTCCTGAGCATCCTCGTCGATGGTCGACGCACCGCGCTGCCCCGCCACCAGACCCTGCGCGCGACCCTCGCCTGGAGCTACGCGCTGCTCAACGACCGGGAGCGAACCCTGTTCCGTCGCCTCGCCGTGTTCGCCGGCGGGTTCACGCTGGATTCGGCGCACACCGTCGCCTCGAACGGGGAATTCTCGGAATTCGAGGTGCTCGACCTGGTGTCCAGCCTTGTCGCCAAATCCCTCGTCGCGATCGATGCGGACGGCGCCAGCCGACGATATCGGCTTCTCGAGACGACGCGGGCCTACGCACTCGAGCAATTGCGGGCATGCGGCGAATACACCCGCCTCGCCGGAGCGCACGCCTCGTACTACACGGATCGCATCGACGCGACCGCGTTCAAGAACAGCGGATCAATCCACGAATTCGCGCTCATCACATTCCTTCCCGAATGGGACAACGTCCGCGCCGCCCTGAACTGGGCCTTCTCCAGTTCGGGAGATCCGGCACTCGGTTTCGCGCTGGCCGCGCGCGCTACGCCACTGCTCTACGAGATGATGCAGTTGGACGAGTGCTGGACGGTCGCATCAAGGGCCATTGAAGTCTTCGAGGGCGCGGGCATGCACGACAAGAAACGGGAGCTGCCGATCAGGACCTGCCTCGCCTCGTCGGCGATGTATCTGCGCGGACCGACCGACGCGACCGTCCAGGCCTGGGAAGGCGCGCTGCAACTTTCGAAGGAAGCCGCGGAGCACCGCTTCGAGACCCGCGCCCTGTGGGGCCTCTGGACGGCACACACCTTCGGCGGACGCCCCGCCCTGTCGTTGCGCTATGCGCAGGAATACGAAGTGGCCTCCGAGCTCCAACTGAACGAGCACACCCGGATGCTGTCGCATCGATGCATCGGCGTCTCGCATCACTACCTGGGCAACCATGCAGATGCGAGCCGCCATCTGAACGAGTCCATCGCCTACTACGTGCATGGCTACCTGCACCTGCCGCTGAGCAACCTGATCGACCACGCCACCCTGGGGCGGGCGACGCTCGCCCGCACGCTGTGGTTCCTGGGGCATGTCGAGCGTGCGACCGACCTGATGGAAATGGTGGTGGCTGACGCTCTGGCCGAAGACAACCCTCTGTCGATCTGCTACGTGGCGGCCGAGTGCGCGCTGCCCGTCTCGTTGCTCGTGAACGATCGCGAAGCCACGCGGCGCTACCGCCTCATCCTCCAGGCCGCCGCGGAACGGCACGGCTCGATGTTCTGGGTGCATCTCGATCGTTGCTACGCCGCGCTCCTGAGCAATGACGGCGTTCTGGATGCGCAGAACCTGTCGTTGCTGCGACAAGGCATCGACGAACTTCATTCGATGGCATTCGACACCTACTCGATCGACCTGCGCAACCGACTGGCGCACGCGCTGTTCGACGCCGGACGAGTCGACGAGGCCCTGGCGATGACGAACCAGACCCTCCGGCAGGTGAGCGCAACCGGAGAGCGCCAGTGGGAGGCCGAACTCCTGCGCGCCCGGGCCAACTTCGGGAACCGCGCGAAGACCCGCGAGGCGCTTGCGGACGCGCGGCGCGACCTTGTCGCGTCCATCGGCATTGCTCGGGCGCAGGGCGCGCTGTCGCTGGAACTGCGATCTGGGAAAGACTTGGCGCGCCTGCTCGCTGCGGAGGGGGCGCGCGAGGAGGCCCATCGCCTGATCTCGGGTGTCTACGACCGATTCTCGGAAGGCCACCAGACCACCGATCTGCGGGAGGCCCGTGACCTCATCGCAGCGCTGGCGTAAGTCGAGCCGACGCGTCCGCCGCCTGCCGCGACCGTGAGGCGGCCAGCACCGCCAGCGCTGCGACGGCGGACACCGCCGCAGCGAGCAACCACGCGGCACTGAACGATTCCGTCCGCTGCACGATGGCACCGGTCAGGATCGGGCTGAGGATCCCGCCGATGTTGGCGACCAGGTGCGTGAACCCGCTGACGCCGCCCACCACCCGCCCTGGCACGACGTCCTGCACCACGGCCCAGAACGTGGCGCCGCCCAGATAGAGCGCGAACAGCGCGATCGACGCGACGCCCACCGCCCCCCACGCCGACGGAATCTCGCCGACGAACGCCGTTCCCGCGGCGGCCGCCAGCAGGCCACCGGCCTGCACGATGGTGCGAGAGAACAGGAGCCGCCCCGTCGACCTGAAGATGCGGCCGGCGAGCAGCGCGCCGGCCCAGACACCCACGAAGCCGAGTATCCAGGGTGCCGAAGAGCCGAGCGCCGCCGCACGCAGATCCAGGTGGTGCTTGGCAACGAAGAACGTGGGCAACCAGGACAAGTAGAGAGACAGGGCGTAGGTGTATGCGAAGTAGGCTGCGGCATTCGCGAGGACCACCGGACTCCTGGCATAGAAGAGCAGTGTCCTGGTCTGGGAGCGGTTGCCCGTTTCGTGGGCCACTGCGACCGGCGACGGCTCCGCGATTGACTGTTGGGGCAAGACCTCGGGCGTCTCGCGCGACGGCGCCAATCCGCGCGTGAAGACGATCCACGCGATCGTGAAGCAGCCGCCCAAGCCGGCGACGACGATCAGCGCCCCCTGCCAGCCGCACAACGTCAGCAGCAGCCCGAGGAGTGGCCCCGCCGCGACCGCGCCGAGGGGCGTGCTGGAGCCGACAAAGGCCACGGCGTTCAACAACTCACGCTTGGGAAACCAGTGGTTGAGCACCTTGGCCGACGTGGAACCGAAGGGCCCTTCCGCTGCCCCGAAGAAGACCCGCGTCACCAGCAGCGACCCGAGGCCGCCCGCTGCCGCCGTCAGGCCACAGAACGACGACCAGGCCAGCAGCGAGATCGACAGCACGCGATTCGGCCCGAAACGGTCCGCCGCCATGCCTCCGACCAGGTTGAGCACCGCGTAGCCGGCGAAGAAGCTGCTGAAGACATAGCCCATCTGCACGGTGTCCAGGTGCAGGTCTGCCTTGATCGCCGGCGACGCGATGGAGATCGCCATCCTGTCCAGATAGTTCAGGACACCGGCGAAGAACAAGAGGCTGGCAATGCGCCAGCGAGCAGCAATCGTCATGAGGCGGTTGGGCTTTTCAGGGAGCAAGGAACGAGCGCGGAGCATGCGGACACGACCAGCCGTCATTGCACGGTCTGACGTGCGGAACAAGAGGAGCGCGCGGCGAACCGTACCACGCGACCCGCCCGCTCCAGGCGCCTTGCCTCATTTCTCAGATTTTCCTCACATCCGAGGACCGAACGACGACTAATCTTTGTCGCAATGCATCGGCGTCGCCGATCCATGCCGTGAAGCCGTCAACGGCCGAACACGACCAGCCCACATCCGTCTCAACGCGCCAAAGAGCATCGCCCAATGCCAACCGGATTCGCCCCACCCCGATCGCCGCTGGGCCATGCCGCGATCAATCCCGCGCCGCCTTGGCACTATTCCTGTGATGTTCTCGGAGTCGACTTCTGGGCCGCCCCCGAAGCGACGAGGTCGTTGTTGCCGGAGGGGCTTGCGCCGGATCCAAGATCGAATGGGCACGCCCGGGTGATGTTCTACGACAGCCAGTTTTCGGCTAGTGACGACGAGCACCTGGATCCTGCCCGCTATCAGTTCCGCGAGGTTCGCGTGCTCATCGACGCCATGTGGGGCGAGACCCGCGTGATGTTCTGCCCGTTCAGCTTCGTCGACAACGATGCAGCCCTCGCACGCGGATGGATGCAAGGCCTGCCCACGAAGATGGGGCAGATCGCGCAGACCCGAAGCTTCGGCGCGCCGGGCCTGGCCTCGGCGCCGGTCCGACCCGACACCAGGTTCTCGGCCAGTGCGAGCGCCCACGGGTGTCGGCTCATTGATGCCGGAGTGACGCTGAGGCAGCGCGGCACCGACACCGACGTGTTCCTGAACCGGCCGACCGCCCTGCTGAGGTACCTTCCGCAACTCGTCGCGGGTCGGCACGACAGCCCGGCGCTGCACGAGCTGACCCTGCTGCTGGCCGACGAGGTCCTGATCGACGACCTCTGGATCGGCGAGGCATCCTTGTCCATGCCAAACGCGACGGGGGAGGAACTGCATGCCTTGAATCCGGTCCGCGTCGGGTTCGGCTTCCGCTTCGGACTGTCGTACACGGTCAGCGATCTGCGGGTTCTTCAGGAGTTCGGAGACGTCCATGCCTAGGTCGAGAGGCTTGAGCTCGCTGCTGTCGGAAGCGCCTCCAAAGAGACGCTTGCGGCTGCGTGTGACCCTCATGGCCAGCATCGAGTACCTGGCCACCTGCGCATTCCTCGGGATCTACTGGCAGCTTGGCCGCGTGGACGCGACGATGGTGCTCTGCTTTCTCGCCTACTCGATCATCGCCAACGCGCTGATCCTCTGGGCAATCGGGAGCGGCCTGTCCGAGAAGCTCGACGATCCCTCCATGACGTCGATCCAGATGGCCATCTCGTGCACGCGCGATCTGGCGGGCTGCTACTTCATGCCCCATCTCTGGTACATCTTCGCCTTCAATCTTTTCATCGCCCTGCCCTTCGGAAGCCTCCAGTTCTCCAGCCGCACATTCATCTCGTTCTGGCTCGCAACATGCGCCGGCCTCGGGCTGATCTTCGCGACTTACCCCAGCCACCTGCAGATCGGCTTCGACACGTTCGAGGAGAAGCTGCTGTTGTGGACGTTCATCTCGGCGGCGCTGGCGCGGCTGACGATGTTCAACTCCCATGTCTCCACGCTGCGGCGCAAGCTCCGCGCCAAAGCTCTGCTGCTAGACCAGGTCGGCCGCCGCCTCGAGCGCGAACGCATCTCGCGGGAACTGCACGACACGCTGCTGCAGTCCAACTACGGACTGGTCTGGCGCCTGGGCGCCTTGGCTCAACAACTGCCCAAAGGCGATCCCATCAGGAGCAAGCTTGAGGTCGCCCTGGACCAGTCCGAGGAACTGTTGCGCGTCGCACGCGAGCAGGTCTTTGGACTTCGAGCAGCGCCATCCCGACAGCGATCCCTCGTGGACGTTCTGCAGGCCGTCGGCAGCGAGATGGCCACCGAGTGGGGCATGGCGTTCAACGCGATCGTCCGCGGCCCTCAAGCGCCCTTGACCGACGACACGCACGCCAATCTCGAGCGGATCCTTCGAGAAGCCATCTCCAACGCGTTCCGGCACTCCGGCGGCCGCAGCGTCCTGCTGGAAGTTCGCTTCACGGCACGCGCATTCGTGGCGCTGGTTTGCGACGACGGACAGGGCATCGTCGAAGATCCAGAGCGAACTGCCCGGTCTGCACACTTCGGCCTGTCGGTCATGAAGGAACGCGCCGCGAACATCGGCGCAAAGCTCACGATCAAGTGTCCTCCGCATGGCGGCACGCTTGTCGAGATCCACGTCCCCGCGGACATGGCCTATGCCAGGATAGATCCGTCAAAAAAAAGTGCCTGGATGAGGCACCTCCTCGATCGGCACAGGCATGACGCCGTCACGGCGTAGAGATTCCCATGCGATGCCTCCGGGGCATCGGCGCCAATCCTACTAAGTCTTTCCATTCGCGACTGGTTGGCCATAGATTCTGGGCATGCCGACTTGAGGTTCGACCCCGACGGCGCCAACGCCGACGCGGCCCTCGAGGGATCCCGCCGACCACAGTCGGCCCATGTCCACCCGGAAAGACAGCCATGACTCAACCCGTCGTACTCATCACCGGTGCCCTCGCGGGCATCGGCCGTGCCACCGCCATTGCATTCGCCAAGGAAGGCGCGCGCGTCGTCATCTCCGGTCGACGCGTGGCCGACGGCATGGCGCTTGAAACCGTCCTCAAGTCATTGGGCGCCGAAGCACTCTTCGTTCAGGCGGACGTCCGCTACGAAGAGGACATCGAGGCGCTGGTGGCGCAGACGGTCAAGCGCTTCGGTCGCCTGGACGTCGCAATCAACAACGCAGGCTACGAAGGTTCTCCCGGACCGCTGATGGATCAGACGCCCAAGGGCTTCACCGCGACCTTCGAAACGAACGTGCTCGGCGTCGTCCTCAGCATGAAGCACGAGCTGCGCGTGATGAGCAAGCAAGGCAGCGGCAGCATCGTCAACTTGTCTTCGACCATGGGCTCTCGCGGCGCTGTCAACGCGTCGATGTACGTCGCCAGCAAGCATGCCGTCGAAGGGCTGACGAAGGCCGCCGCGCTCGAGGCTGCCGCCTTCGGCGTGCGCGTGAACGCCGTCGCGCCGGGCCCGACCGAAACGGTCCTGCTCGATCGTTTCGTCGGTTCCCCCGAGAAGATGCAGGCGATGGTCCAGGGCGTGCCGATGAAGCGCGTCGGCCGGCCCGAGGAAATCGCCGACGTCATCGCATTTGTGGCGTCGGACAAGGCCAGCTACCTGACCGGCCAGGTCATCAACGTC
>FTCK01000378.1_pt1 | contig 12917 bp, 22 predicted proteins | sample 1639711 | NCBI WGS metagenome assembly FTCK01 (sample SAMEA3914869, study PRJEB12502) | metagenome | biome: forest; material: soil | place: USA | collected 2012-03-12 | depth 0.1 m | reverse complement strand
GCCAAGCGTCGTCTCCTTCAGGCCCGTAACTATCCCGCCCACGACATGGATCGTCGCCTGCTTGCCAGTGCCCGTCCCGCCCGTCAGCGCGACATTCAGGTACGTGCCGTCGACGTAGCCTGTGCCGCCGGCCGAGATGTTGGTGATGCCGATCGGCCCCCACTCGTTGCCGGGGTTGAGCATCATGTACTTCTGGCGGCTCGAATAGATGCTGAACTGGTCGGAGAGCGTCTGATACACCGACCGGATCACCCAAGGGTTGGTGTTGCCTGTCGTATTGACCTGCTGCGACATCAACGCCGGACCGGCGATCGACTGCGACGCGCTGAGCACGTAGACGCCGGGGCCGCCGGGCGTACCGCTCAATTGGTACAGTATCTTCGATGCGACAAAGCCTGTGGTGCTGTCCGCAACCGAGACGTTTTCCAGCGGGATGAGGCAGCCTGCGCTGGGCTGGGCCGCCATCGACGTGACCGTCATCTGGTTCCCGCTGAACGTTGCCGTGAACTTGGCGTAGGCGAAGGATAGGCAGGCGTCGGTGACGGCCTGGTTGGCGATGGCCGTGTCGATCAGGCCAGTGTTGTACTGCGGCGAGCTTGGCAGCGACCAGCCCAACCACTCGCGCGCCGTATTGGCGTTGGTGCCGGTAAACAGCGCCGGAGAAGCAGAGTCGTAGTGCAGGCGGTTCAGGCCCCACGGCAAGAAGTAGTTGCCGTTAGGGTCGTACATGGATCCGTTGGCGGCGACGAAGAACCCGATGCCGGTGTTGCCAGCCGGGCGGGTGGCTGTGGCAGCCGGCGCGGATGCCGGCGTGATGATCGGGGGGCAGCTCACGCGGGTGTAGAACAGGCCGCCGTTGAACACCGAGCCTCCGGTGTAGGCCAGCAGCGCCGAGTAGTTGTAGGCCGACGACTGCGCCGCGTAGGAGCCGGGCGCGAGCACGCTGTCGGCGTAGGCCGTCTCGTTGTTGTAGTCGAGACTGCGAACGTAGCTGACGCAGTGAAGCGCCGCGGTGCCGTTGAGGTTGGCCGCGAAGATGTTCGCGAGGTTGCTCGGGAAGGGGTTACCCACGACCACCGGCCCGGCCGACAGGGACACGCCCTGGTTAACGAACTCAGGGCTCGCAAACAGTGAGCCGTCAGCGAGCTGTCCGCGCACCGACAGCCAGCCTGCGCCGCTCGGCGCCGAGGCAAGCGTCGCCGCAGTCGCGCCGGAGATGGCGATTGGGCCTGCACCCGCGCCGGCATTGTTGAACCACTGCAGGCTGGCGATGGATGAGGTGCCCGTGTAGCCGCCCAGCGTGTACGTGAAGCCCGAGCCTGAGCCGCCGAGGCTCGTGTTGGCAACTGACAGCACGTCACCTGGCAGGTAGCCGGTGCCTGGCGTGCGTTCGGTGACGTTGATCACGACGCCAGGCACCTGGTTGACGGTTCCGACGCTGATCGCCAGAATCTTGCCCGTGCCACTGCCGCCAGTCGCCGGAACACTCAGGTAGGTGTTGTTCACGTACCCGCTACCCGCGGTGAAGCTGTTCGATCGGCGCAACGTGAAGTTCACCGGCTTGCCAGCGACCGGCGCGCCCAGGACATCCGCATCGAACAGCTGCGTGACGGCGAGCGATGAGCTGGTCGCCGTCGGCGCTGGCGAGATGCCATTGAGCGGACGGTAGATTACTTGGAACGTGTCCCCCCGGTTCGCCACTGCTGGGGTGAACGCGCCCGAGGCGTAGTCGGCGATGTAAAGCACGCCATTCCTGTACAGGTCGTGGTGGCCGACCGGAGTGGGCACGCCGGTGCAGGTTCCTGCTGTGTAGGTCAGCGGCTGGCCGACCTGTAGGTAGGTCAGGGTCGCGCCCGAGGCGCCATTGAACTGCTGACCATTGAGGACTGGTGCCGAGAGGATGGCTGGTGCGGCGGTCAGCATCGCCCCGATGGCCGCAGTGAGCTGGGAAGCGCGCAACAGCATGTCAGACCCCGTAGAGGTTTTGCATCTTCTGGACGATGGCAAGCGCCTGAGCCTTCGTCAGCGCGCTCGCGCCCGAGCGATTGCCGACGCACTGCGTGGCACCGTGCTTCAGGTGCGAGACATTCGTCGTGCTGCTGAAGCCAGCGCCGAGGGTGAAGTTTCGGCCTGAGAACCCGTTAGCCGGCACTGTCAGACCGCTCTGCGTGGTGAACGTGTTCTGGTTGTTGCCGTAATCGATCGTTCCAGCGGCGGGGTTGCAATAAGTCCAGTAGATTGCAACGGTTCCCGCAGAAGGCCAGGTAGCGATGCAGGCTTGCGCCGCTGGCGTCAGCCCGTTCATCTGGTGGTGAAAGCGCGGTGCGCCATTGCCAGAGTCGAACTGAATGTTGTACGACGCGTGCAGCTCCATCGCGACCTGGTATGTCGTCGACTGCGTGTTTTTGTCGATTGCGACTGCCACCAAGTAGGGCATCGTCGAATCGACGATCGCCGTCATGCCGGCCGAGCCGGTATACACGCCGTTGGTCATGTCGTACTCACTCGCCGCGACGTAGCCTGTCGCTGGAGCGGCCGACGACTGTGTGAGCGCGCCGCCCCGGGTCGGCGTGATCGTCGCTCCGGTGTCGCTGGCTTGAGGCAGCCACGCAAACAGCGCGTCCGTCTCGTACCAAAGGCCCGGCTTTGAGTGCAACGCTGCGAACCGCGTGCTACGCGCGCCCATTACGTCTTGTCCCCGGTGAAGTTGTACGTGTCGTGCGTGCCGTTGTTGCCCGTCTTAATGAGCGTGGCGGTCAGTGTCGAGGCGGCACGACCGCAGGAGACGCGAATGTCGTTGACGACCGCCGTCCCAGCAAACCCAGCGGGGTTGCCGAGAATCGGGAGGCTAAAGCCCTGCTGTCGTCCGTCGTTGAGCGTCAGCGTGTAGGCGCCCCCCATGATGAGCAGGATGTCATCATGTGGGTCGAGCAGCGTGGTGTTCGCGTTGATGGTGATTGGGTCAATCAGTGGGCCTGCGGCTCGCGCCCATGTGCTTGTCGCAGCGACCCACTGGAACTGGTCGTTCTGCCGCACAGCGGTCGTCGAGTCGACTGGTGTGGTCAGTACCGTGATGCCTGGTGTGGTCACGACGTAGACGGTTGGCTTGCCCGCGGCGGGTGCGGTGCCCGATACCAGCGGCACGCCGTCTCCAGTCAGCTGCGTTGAAGCGTTGTAGGTGCCGATGCTGAAGCTACCACTGCTCGTCGGCACGATCGCCGCGATCTTGGCAACCACATCGTCCGCGTCAGCCGCGAGAAGGCCCGCCTTCATGAGCGAGTACTTCAGGGAACCGTCATCTGCGGGCATGGCTTCTCCTATTACACTAACTCGTTAGTGTATGCACAATCAGCGTGCTTGTCCAGCGCATTACGCGTAGCGGTACGCCACCTTCTTGACCTCGCGCTTTTGCGAGCCGTAGCGACCCGCGGCCGGGTTGACCGCGTTGTTGAAGTAGAGCCCCAGGTACTGCAGCGCGTCGGCGATGTGCGAGTAGTGGTTCTTCTCCGGCACGGCCTTGACTTCGCCGGTGGACCGCAGCTTCTGGTTTCGATAGCCATACTCCATCGCCTGGGCCAGCCAGGGGCACTCCGGCCCCGAGATCAGCAGGCCGGGGCCGCCATCGATGGCGCGCGTCAGGAGCCCTTCGACGGCGGCGATCCGGCGCTCTGGGTCGTTGGTCGGGGCGCGCACGCACTGGAAGCCGCGTGCGACGATGCACTGCGCGATCGTGACCTCGTTGATCTGCGACCGCTGGAAGCACGCCGGGTCGAGCACGAACAGGAAGTGCTCCGGGCGCAGCGGCAGGACCGTCTGCAGCTTGGGCAGGAGGATGCGGTCCAGGAACGTCTCCACGCCCATCGACTCGCCCTGCGGCACGTACGCCTCGGTCAGACAGTTCACCCGGCCGCGCGCGTCCATCTGGCCGACCACCGCCGCGGCCGTCAGCCCGTTGTCCATGCCCACGATGAACTTGTTAGTGGACACCAACACAGGCTGCAGCTTCTCCTTCGAGACGTGGAAGTCCGAGCGGAAGGTCTGCTTGAACACCGGCTCGCCGAAGCCCCCCGCCCCGAACTTGTTCTTCAGGTAGACCTTGATCCAGTCCTCGGTCTTGCCCCCGATCAGGTTCTTGTAGTACTCCGGGTCCAGGTTCTCCAGGTTCTCGGCGGCGGGGTTGAGCGCCCCGTCATCGAGCAGCGCCGGCGGCTGGATGAACACGTCCATGTTCTCCGGCGGGTTGGAGATGATCTCCTGCCACCAGGAGCCCATCGGCGGCGGGTTGGTCGAGCCGATGACGCCCGGGTACGTCACGCCCCCCGACGCCCGGTTCGGGAACCGCGCCACGCGCCCCTGCAGGCCCTGGAATACCTCGGGGTCGATCTCACGTGCTTCTTCGACCCAGGCGGCGCTGGCTTCGAGCGACAGCAGGCGTCGCACGTCGTCGGGCGTGTCGGCGGCCAGCAGCCAGAACTCGGAGTCGACGATGGTGTCGTCCGGCAGCCGGCCGCGGATGTGGAACACGTTGTCCGTGAGCCTCCACGTCCCCATCGGCTTCCCAGTCGTGAGGGTGGGCAGCGTCACGAGCCACTGGTCGATCAGCGGCTTGATCGTGCTCTTGAGCTGCGCGACAGTGTTGCGCAGGATGATGTGCTTCGTACGCCGCTCGCCACCGAACGGGGCCTGGCCGAACGACCGCGCTAGCAGGTCGAACAGCGCCACGGTGGACTTGCCACCGCCCACCGGCCCCATGATCAGCTTGCTGAACTTGCGGCTAGCCAGGAAGGCTGCGCCCGTCGGCGACGGGGCGTACTGCAGCATCAGCGGCCTCGGCCGGACGCCTTGCGCATGGGCGTGTTCGCCATCGGCGCGGCGGGCTTGCCCTTGGGCGCGGCCCCGGCGCCCTTGAACGGCGCGGCGGGCTTGCCGAACGCCGGCGCGCCGCCAGCCTTGCCGGTGGGCGTCTGCGGCTTCGGACCAGCCAGGCCCTTGGGCGCGGCCCCGGACATGGGGCCAGTCGGGATCGCGGGGGCAGCGCCTTTAGCGCCGAACGGGGGTGCTTTTGCCATGAGGGCTCTCCAGTAGTGCATCGAAGTTCAGGTCGAACTTCATCGGCTCGGCCGGCGCCGGCAGCTGCTCGGGTTCAGGTGCGGCCGGCACCTCTGTAGCTTCGACATCGACGACGGGCGCCGACGTGAGGGTGGCAGTGACCTTCTGGTCGACGCCGATGACCCAGCTGATGTTGACCAGCGACTGGCCCTTGTCGTCGTCGCGGAACTCGCCCGACAGCTTGGCTAGCTCTGCAGCCGCCTTGCGCTTGTCCTCGGGCACCTCGCTAGCGTGGGCAGCAAGGATGTAGTCCTCCAGCATCTCTGGGAGGGCTTCGGCGGCGCGCTTCCTGACGCGAGCCGCGATTTCCTTGGGGGTTCCTTGGGCCACGTTCAGAGTCTAACACGTTAGTGCATGCTCATGCTAGTGGCTGCTCACCTGGCTCGCCCGCCGGGTAGTACTGCGCTAGCACGGCATCGAGGCGGGCAACCTCCTCGTCGGTCCACTCCGGCACTTCGGCGTCCATGAACGTCACCGACTGCATGAGGGCGCGGTTGAGCGCAGCCTGTTCCACTAGCGACAGGTGGTACTCGGTGTTCATGCGACCTCGGGACCGTCGCCCTCGCCTAGCGCCGCTAGCTGGGCGATCATCGCCTCCCACTTCTGCCCCTCCATCAGGTACGACGCGGCGATCGCCGCCCACTTGGCATACCAGGACGACCGCCATGCGGCCATCAGCTCGGGGGTCAGGGGTGGCATCAGTCCTCCGTGAACTCGTCGAGGGCGACCAGCACCAGGCCGGCCCATTCGAGGCACGCATCTAGCGCGGCGATGGCGCAGTGCTGGGCGCAGGTGAACGCGTGCTTGAGCCGGGTCACTCGTCGAGCCCCAGCTTCGTGCAGAGGTGGTCGAGGAGGTAGCAGAACGCCTCGTCGGACTCTTCGTTCGTCGGGATGCCGACGTAGTGCAGGATGTTCATCGCGCAGTGCGCGGCCTCATGCACGAGGATGGATCGCTTCGGGGTGAACTGGCCGATCAGGTAGACGGAGCCGTTGACGGTGCTGGTCTTCCTGAAAATGCCGTGCAGGCTGTCGGTGTCGGCACGATCCAGGCCGAAGTGCTCGCTGGCCTGGTTGAGCTTGTCCGGGTTGGTGTAGAGGTACACCCTGCCCCCGTATAGCGGCACGGTGAAGCTGCGGTCTGCCTTCGGGCGCCGCGGCCGGCTCACTTGCGCCGCTCCTCGGCTGCGCGGTACGCGCGCATCGACTGGTCCTGCAGCATCTGCCGGTAGTGTTTGGCGATGGCGGCGTCGAGCTTGGCCTGGTCCTCGTCGGTCCAGAGCTTGACCGTGGGGTCTGACAGCTGCGGGCCTTGGTGCCGGCGCGCTTGCTCGGCTAGCTGCAGGGCGTGCTCGTCGATCTCGTCGCGGCTCATGCGGTGGTCACTCCCAACATGTGCGCCCAGTGCAGGACGGTCGCCTTGAAGTTCGTGTCCTTGAACTGCTGGTGGGGCGGCAGTTCCTCGAATGGCACGAAGCACGGGTGCTGTTTCAGCTCGGGGTCCTTGACCGGCCCGTAGGTCCAGCCGGTGCGCTTCTTCTCGGCGAGCCACGAGTCGTGGTTAGCACTGGCCGGTGCGTCCGGGTTCGCGAGGACGAACTCGACGCCGGCGATGCAGCTGGTGCGCTGCCACTCGGGCGCGTCCTCCCAGGCTGGCTGGCTGTTGTCGCCGATGGCGATGCAGTAGCGGCGGTTCGCCTCGTGGGCTTCTTTAGCGATGCGCTCGATGTCGGTCATGGGGCGTCGGAGTGTTGGTGCCGGCCCGAGCGTAGTCCGGGGGCGCTTGGGCAACTGCGAGTGGCAAGGCGCTGGTTTCCGGGCCGGCGATGCCAGTCTAAGGCTAACTCGTTAGCGTGTCGAGTATCAGTTTATACACTAGCTCAAAAAACTGGATTTCCTCTGAAAGCCAGACCTTAGCAGGCCATGGGGGTCCGCCCGGGTTGTCCCATACCCCCCGTCCGACCAGCTAGCCACGCCAGCCGAAACCCCCTCGACCGCTCACCATCCCAGCTAGCGACACACCGAAACCGTGTCGGTTTGTCGCCGGACATCGCCTTGCGCTGTTAGCCTGTTAGCTCGATAATCTATATACGTTGGAAATGGTTCTAACGTTATTAACTTACTGGAGTATCACCATGAGCAAGCAAATCGCCTTCAATGCTTCTTTCGACTTCGCCGCTAGCGGCGCGGGCTTCGCGCAGTCGGCCCTGACGGAATCGAACCGCCTGCGCGAGCTGGGCGAAGCCATCGGCACGAATCCCACGCTCGCGCAGTGGCTGGAAGCCAAGAAGGCGTTCGAGGCCGGCGCGCTGGCGACGGGCTACAAAGCCCCGGAAAAGCTCTGGGAGCGCACGGTTAAGCGCGCGCAAGAGGCCGGGCAATTGGTCGACAAGCCGAAGTCCGCCAGCGCCGACGCGCAGAAGAAGGCCGAGCAGCGCGCGGCCGAGCAGGCCAAGCTCGCCGAGGCCGCCAAGCAGTCGCCCGCCGAGCTGATCGAGCGCGCCAAGCAACTCGCCGCCGAAGGCAAGTTTGCCGAGGCCGCCAAGCAGGAAAAGCTCGCGACGGCCGTCGTCAAAGCCGCCGAGCGCGCCGCTAGCGATGCCGTCGCCGACGCGATTAAGCCGCTGATCGAGGCGATCAACGCGGGGCGCGACGCGATGCGCAAGGCCAACGACGTGGCCGGGCTGGAACTCCTGGCGCTGTGCGCGAAGGCACTCGGCGAAGGCAAGCGCGCGCAGGTGGGCGAAGCCCTTGCCGCGTTCAAGCCCGCTGATCCCGCGAAGCTCGCGCAGCTGGCGACGCCCGCCAAGCCCGCGCGCTCGCGCAAGGGCAAGGCCGCCGAGGTGGCAGCGTGAGATCAGAGCGCGACGCTAACCTCGCGCTCGTGCCGATGGAACGCCCAGCTAGCTGGGCCATGCCGTCGCGATGCCAGCGCCCCCCGCGAACCCGGCGCGGCATCCTCTACCGGCTCGTTGCATGGATCGCAGGACATTGAAGCCCCGAAGCCCGCCCTCACCCGGCGGGCTTTTTTGCGCCCGGCTCACGCGCAGACTAACAGCCCCGCCAGCGATGCTGGCGGGGCATTCTTTCGTCTCTTAGCTGGCAGGTGGCAGCGACAGGACAGTCCGACTTCTTGTCGATTTGTCTGGCTAGCTTCGCTGGCAGTGGGCAACGGTCACGGTCGCTCGTTTGCGCGTTTTTGTGGCAGCTTCTTTAGTGTGGTTGGTATAGTTTTGTTAGTCTCACAGCTAAACCAGGTCCATTCAGAGTAGGAAGCACTATATGAGCTACGGCAACTTGCGCGTGCAAACACACCCTACCCCTGCATAGCCGCTAGCCAGGGTGTCCTCTACTCTGAATGGACCTGGTTTAGCTGTGTCGGCGACAATCTATACGAATTATCCTAGGCTTTTCAAGTACTTAGCGCACTCAGCTAACTCATTCATCTTTATTCCCTGGAATTATTCTTTACGGCGCTAGCTGTGTCGGCATAAATCCAGGCTCGCAACATTCGCCCGCCGCGCTCAGCTATCGATAAAGATCAGTCTCCAAATAACTTCAAACTTAATACCTGTTTTGACAGGGGTGTCTTTCAACTTACAGCGTTAGCTGAGCTACACTAACTCGTCAGTCAACAAGGAGCCAGTCAATGACCGAAAAATTCACCGGCCGCAAGACCGCTTTCGTCGCTAGCCTGGGGCGCGAAAAGCCCAAGCCCGGTGCCAGACAACTCAACTTCTTTGGCCTGGGCGTCGTGTTCAGCCCCGACACCATGGAGGTTGGCCTGGCGCTGGGTACGGCCTTCACCAACCGCAACCGCTACTCGTGGGAGTACCGCTGGCAGCGCAAGAAGCACCAGATCACCGAGCTGACCGACGCCTTCCTGGCGGACTTCAAGTGGTACGACCTGGCCGCGCTACCCGACGTGCTGCGCGTGCCGGGAAAGGTCATCATGCAGCGCATCCAGGAATCGCAGTCGGCGCACATGCTCTACAAGCCCAACGGCTTCGAGCGTCTCGGCAAGGCACGCCGCGAGGGCATCGAGTGGGACGACCGCAAGATGACGATCGGCGAGTGGTGCGACTTCCTCGGCGTCCGCTACACCACGATGTGCGCGCGCCTCTCGAACCCCGACATGCCGATGGAGAAGGTCATGTCGCCCGAGCGCGTGCTCAGCGGCAAGCAGCGCAACACCTGGATCACCCCAGACATTCGCTACCAGATGATCGCCAACGGCGTGACCTACCAGACGTTCTATGGCCGCATGAAGGCAGGCTGGAAGATCGAGGATGCCGTCAAGCGCCCGCGTCGCTACAACTTCAAGGGCATCCCGATGGACTTCCAGCCGCAGCAGACGCCGGGCCAGCGACTGCAGCCGCACCACCTGAAGCTCGAAGCCCAGGCCAAAGAGCGCGTGAGCGCGCCGCCACCCGCACCGCAACGCGAGCTGCCGCCGCTCGACCCATCCAAGGTTAGCTTCGACAACCTTGACGACATCTCAGACCTGCTCAAGCAACCTGGAGAACAAGCATGATCTTCGCACTCGTTATCTCCGCCATCGTCTGTGGCGGCCTCGCGCTCTCGTCGCTCAACGACTATGAGCACGGCCTGGCCGCTTGCTGGTTCGTCACCGCCGCCGTGCTAGGCGGGCTGGCGTCGGTGCTGAGCAACACACCCGAGCATGTCGCCGCGCGCTACGCCGAGCAGCAAGCCGATGCTGCCGCAGCTAGGGCAGCGGCCACACCTCACGTCATCACCGAGTCGCCCGACGGCTGCAAGGTCTACAAGTTCCGCGACGAGCAGCGGGACCACTACTTCACCAGCTGCCCCGACAGCCACACCACGACCGACTCGTCGCACGAGGAGCGCAGCGGCAAGACCAGCAGCACCATCATCGAGTCCATCACTAGCGAGGTCCACCCATGAGCACCACCAACACCTGCCCGCACTGCCATCACCCGCGCAGCTTCTCGCTCAACACAGTGACTGGCGAGTCGACGTTCGGCTGCAGCTGCGGCGTCGATCGCCTCAACGCTAGTCTGGGCCTGCCGCCCGACCCGAACGCCAAGCTCGGCCCCGCCCAGACGCGCGTCGCCGAGTACGAGCCCAAGCGCGCCGAGCCGCAGCTAACCGAGCAGCGCCTGCGCGAGATCATCCGCGAGGAGCTGGAGCGATACCGCAACCCGGACCGAGCGTTCGTCGCCGACGCCCACGCACAGCGCGCCGCGCTAGCCAAGCCGCCGATCAGCTGGCCGACATCGGGAGCCAAGCCATGATCCTCACACTTCTATTCGCCCTCGGCGTCGTGGCCGGCTGGTACAGCCTCGGCGCGTTCGGTGACGGGCAGGTCGGCCTCGGCATCCTGCTCTGGACGATCGGCATCGTCTTCGTCTGCATCGCAACCATTGAAGGACTCACGACATGAACACACCCACGACCCCAATCAACCAGGCAATCACCGAACATCTGGAGAAGGTGTCTCGCCTGCTGCCGGCCGAGTACAAGCTCACGATCCTGTTCCGCCACGCCGACATCCAGCCGGGCCAGCTGCGCAGCGACGTGGTGCTGAGCAACGACGACATCCCCACGGCGGCGCGCTGCCTGACGCGCAAGGTCAAGGAGATGCGGCGATGAGCACCGTCAGCACAGCGCGCCAGGCCATCGAGCGCCCGGAGTTCGAGACGTGGTATCGGCAGAACTTCGGCTCGACCTTCCCGATCACGCGCGGCCCGAGCGGCGCCTACGTCAACGCCCACACGCGCATCATGTTCGAGCAGTGGATGGCGATCGCCGATCGCTTCCACGCACAGCTAGCCACGCAGGACGAGTCAACGGTCACGACGCAAAACACGTCGGCGCCGATCACACACGCTCGCGTCTAGTCGCGCCAACTCAGCTTGACATACTAACCTGTTAGCGTATAATCACTATCAGTGAGTCGAGGGTATGACTCACACCCCCGGGACAGAACGACACCATGTCGGCCTGTCCCGATTCACTAACTGGAGAACCGAATGGACGCAGACAAGTTCAAGGCGGCATACACCGCTAGCCGCAACGGCACCGACAGCTTCTACCGCCACCCGCTGGTGCGGCGCTTCATGTTCAGCGACGGCGTGCGCGAGCTGGCCGACATGGGCTGCCACTGGATGCTGGACATCATCGCCACCGAGTTCGTCGACTTCATGCGCAAGCACCTCGACCAGCCGTTCGGCGTCGTCACGGTTCACGTCAAGCAGAGCGCCGCGCGCATCGTCCTGAGCCTGACCGACGACCTGGAGCACTACGTGCGCGTCGTCAGCTGGACGACCATGCCCGACGGCGACTGGAAGTTCTTCCTCGCCAACGACGACGGGCAGGGGCAGCTCTACTCGTTCATCCTGCCCAGCGAGCACTGACGTGAAGCGCCGCCACACCATCCTCGCCATCGCCCGCCGCCACCCCAAGCTGTTCGCGGCGCTGCGTCACAACTAACCAGGACACACCGACACCAAGTCGGACTGTCCACCAGGAGAACCGAATGGCTAAGCGCCAAGTGACCATCGACCAGGCAGTCTGGCTGCGCGACACCTACGAGATCGACATCCCGGACACACTGCCGCAGGAGGATGTAGAGGAATTCATCGACAACGCCATCACCAACGAGCAGGCGGTCGTGATCGAGCAGGATGAGCAGCTCGACCCCGTCATCGGCATGGACCGCCAGTACGCGGTCGACGGCGAAGACCTCTGACCCTACAGCCCCAAGGAGAACCGCATGAACCAACAAGCCACGCCGCTGACGCGGCAGCAGTTGTTCGACAACGCCCTGAACGGCATCCGCGCGCAGGGCCATCGCCAGTCGGTCGGATCGTTCACTAACGGCAGCTCAGGCAGCTGCGTCTACATCAGCCCTAGCGGCGACCGCTGCGCCGTGGGTCACTCGCTGCCCGCGAGCATCACGCGAGAGCGCCTGGAACAGCGGTACAAGAACAGTGGCACCGGCCCCGACTCGCTGCGCGTGGCGTTTCCGGAAGTCGCCGCCGTGATCCACGAGGACGACCTGGACTTCCTCGCGCGCTTGCAGCGCGTGCACGACAACAGGCGCCTGGTGAACGAAGGCGCGTCCTACTTCGAGCCGGCCATGGAGCAGTTCGCCGCCAAGCACGACCTGGTCTACACGCCGCGCAAGGTGATCGCGTGAGCAAGGCCAAGCAATCCCTCACGCTGCGCCGGCGCGGCGAGTTCACGATCGAGACGTTGGGCGACTGGCACTGTGGGGTCAACGACTTCCAGAACATCCGCTACGAGGTCGAGGTCGTGTGCTCGACCAAGCTCGACTCGCGCGGCTTTCTGTTCGAGCAGCGCAACGTCGATGCGTTCTTTCAGGGCATCCGCAGCACGTCGCAGTCGTGCGAGGTCCTGACCCGGGACTGCGCGAAGAAGCTGCGCGAGATGATCCTTGACGAGAACCCGGCCTGCGACGTGCGGCGCATCGCCGTCAACCTGTGCCCGGCGCCCTACGCCGCGGACATGACCTTCACCTGGGAGTTCTGACATGCGCAAGCGATACACGGTCATCACGACCTGGATGACTTGGGCACGAAAGCGCATGGACTACGCCAGGCACTCGCGCACGCACAAGGTGTTCGCCGATTCCCTCACCGAAGCCTGCGACCAGGCTCTCGCGCGCACGCCGCCTGGCATCTGCCCCGCTGTGTCGTGCGCCTGGTACGACTGGCCCTTCGTCTACGAAAGCAACCAAGCATGAAGATCATCCTCGCCCTCGTCGGCTGCGCCATCCTGGTGGCCGCCGCTGTCTTCTACATC
>FTCK01000115.1_pt1 | contig 13003 bp, 8 predicted proteins | sample 1639711 | NCBI WGS metagenome assembly FTCK01 (sample SAMEA3914869, study PRJEB12502) | metagenome | biome: forest; material: soil | place: USA | collected 2012-03-12 | depth 0.1 m | reverse complement strand
TCGACCTTGACGGTCTGGCCGCTGTACTTGCCGAACAGCACGCGATCGCCGACCTTGACGTTCAGGGCCACGAAGTCGCCCTTGTCATTGCGCTTGCCCGGACCCACGGCCAGCACTTCGCCCTGGTCGGGCTTCTCGGCGGCGGCGTCGGGGATGACGATGCCCGAGGCGGTCTTGGTTTCTTGTTCCAGGCGCTTGACGACAACACGGTCGTGCAACGGACGCAGCTTCATTTCATCTCCTTCAATGCATTCGCAATAAGACTCGCAGCGGGCGAATTCGACAGTGAGTGCCCGCTCGCTGAGATTTGGGCGGTGCTCCGGCGGCCTGGGCCGACGTCGCTAGCACTCGGTGTGGTTGAGTGCTAGCAAGCATTATAGGGACCGGGGATGGCGATTCAAGGGGAGGGGTGTAGTGCCATGTTGGTTGTTGGTGTCGGTTCTCATCGAATCCCGAATTCTGTTCATGTTGGGCGTCACCCAAGTCTGAACTTCCGTCACTGAACTCTGAACTCTCCGACCGGCCTCGCTCCTTGCGCCGAATCCCGAATTCTGTTCACTACATTCCGAACTGGGGCGAGACCGTGCGGGCGGGCTGCTCTCAGCGCCGCGAAAGGAGCAGCCGTAGATGCAGGTGCTTGTCGACGCCTTGGTGGATCGCAAGGTAGATGCGCCGCTCGATATCCTCCGGGCCGAAGCGTGGCAACCGCTTGGTCAACGAGGCGACGTAGTCACACAGCGCCTCGAGGCACTCCTCGTGGCGCTTTCCGAACTCCCTGGGCGTCAGCGAGGCGGCCTTGCCCACGAATACGTCACTCTCGAAGAATTCGAGAAGTGGTAGTCAATCAACCAGTGGCGAACGCGAACACGCACTCAAATTCCAGATCGAAGTCCGCGTCCTTGGCGCCACCGGTGCTTGCGATCAATTGCGTCCGCACTTGCGCGCGTGGGTTGATTTGGCGCGCATCAACTCGGTGGCGTCGAGCGCTTACTTTCGACGATCGCCCTGCCTCCCTTTGACGGGAACTGCGTGCTGCTTTTTTCCAACTACCCAAGCTGTCGGGAAGTTGGCAGAATCGCCGCGGGTCCGCATTCGCATCCGTTGCGACCAACAATATTCAGGGAGGCCTGCATGCAGGTGAAAGAGGATGGCTTCGGCGCCAGCTTTGGGCGAACGAGGCTTGCCGCAGCGTTTGCGCTGACGCTTGTCTGCGTCGCTTCGCCGTCGAGAGCCCAGATGGCGGTTACCGCCAGTGGAACGCCCAGCTACAGCGTCGCGTTGCCTGTTCCGCCCGGCATCGCCGGGATGGCCCCTAACTTGAACTTGGTGTACACCGGCGGGAGCGTCAACGGACCGGCCGGCGTCGGTTGGACGCTCCAAGGCATTTCGGTCATCACGCGTTGCGCGGGCAATCGTCTGCTGGATGGCAAGTCGATCGCGATCAACTACACCAGCGCCGATCGGCTGTGCCTGGACGGGCAGCGCCTGATACAGACCAATGCCTCCGGTGTCCCGCTGGCGGCCACGCCCGCGGCGAACGGCGCGCTGCTCGACGCGGCGGGCCACGACGAAAACGGCAGCTATACCGAGTACCGTACCGAGAAGGATGTCTACTCGCGCATCCGCGCTTACGGCGGAGCCAATGGCAGTTCCTACTACGGGCCGCGCTACTTCAAGGTGTGGACAAAGGCCGGCCAGGTCTACGAATACGGCGCGGGGCCATCAGCGGATCCCGCGACGACCAATGCGCTGATCGAACTGGCCAATAGCACCACGCCTTCTGCCTGGGCGGTCGCCCGCATCAGCGACACCGCTGGCAACTACGTCGATTTCAAGTACAGCCTGCGCGGATTGCTTTGGGGGTCTTCCAGCCAGAATGGGCTCAACGTCATACCGTACGGCGCGTACGAATGGAACCTCGCTGAAGTCCAGTACACCGGCAACGGATCGCAGGTGGCGACCAACCGGGTCGTCCTCGAATACGCGGATCGCGTCGACACGCCCGGCTCGGCCCAGGATCGATCAGAAAGCTGGTCTGGTGTTTACAAGAGCATCAGCATCGCGCGACTCAAGACGGTTCGCGAATACGTCAACTGGCCCGCAGCTACCGGCTCGGCCGGCGCGGCGACCAACACCGACGGCTCGTTGAAGGCAGTCCCTTCGACGGCGGTCAAGGTACGCGCGTGGAAACTGGGCTACGAACTCGGCCCGACGACGAGCCGAAGCCGTTTGGTTTCGGTACAGGAATGCGTGGGCGCGGCGGAGACGACGTGCATGCAGCCCACCTCGTTCCAGTACGCCCCGAACCCGGTCAACGAGAGCTATACGCCCAGTGCGAGTTTCGCGGCCAGCGCGCTGGCGACCCTGCAACTCGAAAAATCCGATGGCAGCGTCGGTGTGCTGCTGGGCGATTTCAACGGCGACGGCCGCACGGACATCTTCCGCTGGACGGATGACCCGAGCCAGAACGCGCTGTATTCCAGCAATGGCGACGGCACGTTCAAGAAGGAAACACTGACCGGCCTGACAGGCGTCAATCTGTTCAAGAGCGACAAGTGCTATTCCTCGATCGCGATGGATTTCAACGGCGACGGCAAGACCGACATCCTGCGCGTGATGCAGCCCACCTCGTCGGGTAGCTCGCCCTATTCCTGCGGAACCATCGCCAATGTCCTGTACCTTTCCAAGGGCAACGGGACGTTCACCGCCGTGCCGTTGCCGGCGAGCACGGACTTTTCCCAGATCCAGCAGGTCGTGACGTCGACCCCTGGCGGCGGCGGCGCCGCCACGCGCACGCTGGGCAAGAACTTCTACATCATCGATCTGAACGGCGACGGCATTCCCGACATCATCACCACGACCAGTCCCGCGGTGAGCCAGTCCGTGATGCTCAACGATGACACGGGTTGCGGCGTATGCAGCCGCGTCTACATCGGATCGGCCTCGGGCACCTTCACCGAATTCACCGGCACCAACATCGCGACGCATTCGCTGTACGGACCGCCGGCGACCGCGAATCCCAACCAGCGCTGGCAACCATTCGTGCAGGATTTCAACCACGACGGGCTGCCCGACCTGCAAGTCGAGAGCGCCTGGTGGTGGATTTCCACCGGCGACGGAAACCTCACGCGTACTCCCGGCGTCGTGCAGCCGTGCCTCTGGCCGATCGACTTCAACGGCGATGGCCGGATGGACTGCCTGTACGCGGGCACAGGAAGCAATTCGCTGGCCATCTTCACCACCAGCTCGGCGCTGAACGTCGCGAATTTCAACGTGACCGGGGTCTATGGCAGCACCACTCAGCTGGCCGGCACGGGCATCGGCTTCATCACCGCCGACCTCGACAACGACGGCAGGACCGACCTGATTCGCTGGGAGGACGACCCAACGAAGAATGTCGCCTACATGAGCAATGGCGACGGCACCTTCCGTGTCTCGTCTTTGTTCAACCTCAACACGGCAGCCTATGCGCTGAAGAAGAGCGACGGCAGCATCGACTTTGTCACCGGCGACTTCACGGGCCACGGCGACGTCGAGATCCTGCGCACGATCTCGTCGATCACCGCCGGCAACGCCGCGACCACCAACCAGTTGTTCCTCAAGGCGTCGAACACCCCGCCCGAGCAACTGCTGTCGGTGACGGATCCGTCCGGCCTCACCAGCAAGTTGACGTATGTGACCCTGCCAAGTTCCAGCAGCGGCTCGTTGGGTGCGCGCTATCAGTCGGCCGATGCGATGGGGCTGGTCACGAGCTATCCCAAATTCAATCTCACGCTGCCGGTGTGGTTGGTCGCGACCGTGGAGAGCGATACCGGCGTAGGCACCGCCACCATCAAGCACGAGTACGCCTACGGGGGCCTGCGTGCGAGCTTCGACGGCAGCGGCCCGCTGGGCTTTGCGCAGATCTCCGAACAGAACACCGCCCCGGACGGCAGCCCGCTGACGACGGTGACCTCCTATCACCAGGACCTGCCCTATGTCGGTGTGGCCGACGTTTCGCAGACGCTTGATGGCGCGCTGAACCAGCCGACCGCGTCCATGATCAGCCGCACCACCAACGCCTATTGCGACACCACCTCGACCGCGACCCCATCGCCGATCGGCACGCCCGGAGTCGTGCAGGCGGCGTGCGCCACAAGCTCGCTGGTCAAGCGCCCCTATTTGTACCAGTCGTTCGAGGAAGGCCGGGATATCGACGGTCAGCGAACCACGCTGCCCACGGTGACAACGACCAGCACGTTCAACAGCAGCGGCGACGCGACGCAAATCGTGGCGACGACGCGCGGCACGTCCGCTGGCGTGCAGCAGACGGTGACCCGGACGACGAGCAACACCTTCTTCCCGGACAACACCGCTGGCGATGCGTGGACCCTGGGACGGCTGCAGTCGTCGGTCCAGACCAACACGGTACCCAATGTCCTGGCGAGCGTGACTACACAGGCAGGTTCGTCTCCCACGGCTGCGGCGACCAAGGGTAGCGGACCGGTCACGGCGCCACCTGTCTCCATTGCGGCGCTGCTGCAGCCCATCCTGTCGCTGCTGTTGAGCGATTGAGGCGCTAAGCCGAAGCAGATGTGATCGATCGCAACGGCGCGGCAATGGCCCTGAAAGCTCGACACCCGTTCGATCGGTTCCCAGCAAGATCAAATTTCCCAGGGAGTGACGTGGACCACAACAAGAATGCCCGCGGCGCGACGAGCCGCAAGTTCCGGTTGATGAGCCGGCTCAGGTTGCAGATGACGGTTGCCGCCGCGACGCTAGGCGCGTTGGTCGGATCAGCGCAGGCGGACCCGTACAGCTACTCGCGCACGAATGCGTATACCTACGATCCGTCGACCGGGCTGTTGCTGACGCAGACGCTCGAGCCGAACAATGCGCAAGCCTGCGTCGTGACCTCCTACGGTCGCGATGGGTACGGCAACAAGTCCTCGGCGACGGTGAGCAACTGCAGCGGAGCAACCGGGCATGCGGTCATCGCTGCACGTGCTGCGTCGAGCACTTACGCGGCCGTGGCCAGCCAGACGATCACGGCGGGTGGTACCACCGTGACGGTGGCGATACCGGGCGGCGCGTTCTCGGACACCAGCATCAACGCTGCGGGCCAGTCAGAGCGGTCGACCTACGATCCCAGATTCGGCGTTGCGTTGACGACGACCGGGCCCAACCAACTGACGACGAACTGGTCCTACGACGATTTCGGTCGCAAGGTGCTGGAGAAGCGCGCCGACGGCACCAGCACCGTCTTCGCCTATTGCTATCTGGCATCGAGCAACCTCAACACGACCAGCAACAGCGCCTTGTGCGCGAGCCTGGCGTTTCCCGAAGCGCCGCCGAATGCCGTGCTGGTCGTGCATTCGGAGCCGCATGATGGATCGGCCACGCCGAAAAAGAACGGTGCATTCCAGCGGATCTACTTGGACCGCGCCGGCCGCAAGATTCGCACGGTTGCGGAAGCCTTCGACGCCACAAGCCAGGTGGGCGGTTCCAGCCGATGGATCGTCCAGGACTTCGACTACAGCGCCTATGGCCCGCAAGTCGTCGTCACCCAGCCCTATTTCTTCGACAGGAGTTCATCCACTGCGGCCGGTATGGGCGACTATGGGATGACGCGCACCGACTACGATCGCCTCGGGCGGCCGATTCGCAACTACGTGGCGGACGGCAAAGGCAGCCAGACCGGCGTGAGTTTCGGTTCGCGCGGAAGTCGGACCGCCAGCCTGACGACCGTGGCCTACGTTGCGCTGACCACGACGACCGTCAACGACCAAGGGCAATCCAAGGTCGAGGAAAGAAGCGTCGCGGGTCCCTTGCTGCGCGTGACCGACAACCTGGGGGCGCAACTGGCGCAGCAGACGGACGCGTTCGGCAACCTCGTCGCCACCAAGGACGCCCTGCAGAATTCGGTCGCGCTGACCTACGACGTCCGCGGCCGCAAGATCGGGATGAACGACCCCGACACCGGCACTTGGAGCTACGACTATGACGCTGCCGGCGACCTCGTCTGGCAGCAGTCGGCCAACCAACTGGCGGCCGGGACGGCGACGACTATGTCCTACGACACGCTCGGACGCATGATCCAGCGGATCGACCCCGAATACACCAGCAATTGGTACTACGACAAGTATGCCGATGGTTCGGCATGCCCGATGGGGGCCGGCAAGCTGTGCCAGACCACGACGACGAACGGCTTGTCACGCCGCTACGTCTATGACGGTTACGGCCGCCCGCGGGACGTCCGCACCGATGTCACGAACGGTCCCAGCTTCGCCAGCACGACGCTGTATGACAACACCAACGGACGGATCGCCGGCCAGGTCTACCCGACCGGACTCCAGGTGAACTACGCCTATACCAGCAACGGTTTCCTGCAGAGCGTGCAGACCGCGACCGCGCTCGCGATCACGCCGCGTCCCACTCTCGCCGGCGGCAGCCCGCGCAGCCCGTCGCAGACGTTGCCTGCCAACACCGCGCTGTGGACACTGTTGAGCACCAACGCCTGGGGCAACGCCGAGCAGTCGCGCAACAACGTGCTCACCGATGGTTCCGCCATCACGACGAACGACGCCTACGACCCGTCTACCGGGCGCGTCCTGAGCGAGACTGCGGGTTCCGGCGGCACGTCGGGAGCAATGAATCTCGCCTACGGCTGGGACAGCCTGAACCACGTGACGCTTCGCACGGACAACAACGGCGCACAGTGGGTCGACCCGTATGGCCGCAGCACCGTGGGTGCCGTGACGGACACGCTCGCCTACGATGGCGTGGGGCGCCTGCAGACGGACACCGTGGCCGCGCCGGGCATCAACCAGATGTCGAGGACGGTGCAGTTCCAGTACAACGCACTGGGTTCGCTGCTGTACAAGAGCGATGTCGGCAACTACACCTACGTGGCATCCGGCGCGGGCGCCGTGCGACCACACGCGGTGCAGTCCGTCAGCGGCACCTACAACGCCAGCTATGGCTACGACGCCAGTGGCAACGCCACGACGGCCACCAACGGCGCCTGGCGCAGCATCACCTACAACAGCTTCAACATGCCCGACTCGCAGTCCGGCGTGCAGGGCCCCTATGGTCCGCAATACACGTGGCTGTACGACGACGTCCACTCGCGCTTCAAGGAAGTCCGCACGAACTCGGCGGGCACGCGCACGACCTGGATGCTGCATCCCGGCAGCGCCAACGAACTGTCGTTCGAACGCGAAGAACAGGCCGCGGGCAACAGCAACCGGCACTACATCACCGTTGGCGGCGCCACCGTCGCCGTGGTCGTCACCACCGACGCGCTGCCGGTGCTCAATGCGGCGACGACGCCACCGCCTCAAACATCGCTCAATGCGGTGAAGCTCGAGTTCTGGCACACCGACCGCCAGGGCAGCCTGATCTCCACCACCGACCATGCCGGCGCGATCACCGCGGTCTACGCGTACGACCCGTTCGGCAAGCGTCGCAATCGTGACGGCAACTACGACGTGTCGGGCACGCTGGTCTTCGACTGGACGACGAACACGGACAACGGCACGGACCGTGGCTACACCGGCCAGGAGCATCTGGACGACATCGGCCTGATCCACATGAACGGCCGGTTGTACGACCCGATGATCGACCGTTTCCTGCAGGGCGATCCGTTCATTGCGGATCCGGGCCAGCTGCAGGACTACGATCGGTTCGCCTATTGCATGAACAATCCGGTCACCTGCACGGACCCGAGCGGTTACTGGCATGTGTTCGGACACAACATACTGCCTGGAGTATTCGAGAACAAGGTCATAGTGACCCTCGCGATCATCATCGCCTCTTATTACGCGTCGGAATATTCAGAGGAGTGGTACGCGGAATCTCAAGGCGCGGAAGCGGGCGCCGCGGCGGCTGATACCGCGACAGCCGCGGGCCTGTCGTCCACGGAAGTCGCCGCGGAGCAATACTATGCGTCCTCGTGGGCATATGACTATGCCATGTCGTCGACGACGGCTTCCATGATCGGAGCCGCCGCCGGCGGCGCAACGGCAGGTTTCCTCGGCTCCGGCGGGGAATTGAAGAGTACCGTTCGAGGCGCATTCACCGGCGTGATCATGGGCGGCCTGTCGTCCGAGGCTTCAAACTGGAGCACGGTCGAGCGCGTATCGGCCAAGGTTGCGGTAGCCAGCCTGATCGCCAAGGCCGAAGGTGGCAATTTCAAGGATGCTGCGCTGCAGTCCTTGACGACCAATATTGCCCTGGAAAGCTACCACTATGTTGTTGGATGGAATCCGTCCATGGCTCCTGGAGAGAGTCAACCCAACCCTGATAAATTGGATTGCGGACTAGAGGGTTCCAACTGCTATAAGCCCACATCGGACGGTAAAATTCCTGATGACTGGAAAGACAAGAACGTTTTTGGCATAAACCAGCCACCCAACGGAGTCAATGACGGTAGTAAACAAAGTATTGGTTGGCTCAGTTACCATGCGGACATGATTCCTGGCATGAACGCGCTTGCGCAGCTTCACGACACATTCTTCAATGCTAACTATATTAGTGACTTCAATACATTCACCAATTTTGGATCAATGCTCCCAGCCGCAATCTGGACATATACCGCGCTCAGCGATAATCTGCCAGTTGATGCGCTGTGTCCGAAATGTAAGAAATAATCCTCATGCGCGCGCTCTTGATTTGGATAATTGGAACCATGTCGGTGAGCGCCTGCATCAATATCACGCCGCAAGAAAACCTTCAGGAGGAATTGATAAGAGGGGTTGCGGGTCGTGACTTTTCAGATGCCCCGCAGTATTTGAAACAACGGAAACCATTTTCCAGACAACTGCTGGCCAACGGAAACGTTGAATTGCGCTATGTCTACCTTCGCAGCTGCAACTTCGTTGTGGAGGTGGGGGGGCGAGCCGCTCAAGATTGTGCGTATCACGACTGAAGGGCCCGATACGGATTGCGTCCTTCCTCCATGAACGGATGTGCAGGAAGGTTGGTCGCTGGTCGACTGTGACGTGATGAGAGGCTCACGCTAGGGCCCCTTCGACGAATCCGACTCCGCTTTGGGACCTTGTGGTCGAAGTCGGATCGTGCGCGTGGCTTGAACAACTGCCGCGTCTTGTCGTTCCGGTCGCCACCGGTCCGTTCATCAGATATTCTTGCTTGTCGACGAGCGATTTCGAGCCGGGGCTTGGGACAAGTGCCGTGCCGGAATCGCCACCCATGTAGGTTCACATCCCGACAACTCCGTGCGCGAAGGACTCGAAAACATGATGCTTCGTCAGATTGTTGCATCGACCTTGCTGGCCATCGCGACGGGCCAGTGCCTGGCGTGTTCGGCGCAGTTCGAAAATGTCTCCGACCCGTTGGACGACGAGAACAGCACCGGTTTTCTGGGCGGCGGCAAGACTTATCTGTACATGAGCGATGCGCTCATACGCACGTACGACCTGACGGACCAGGAGCTCGCGCGCCTGCAGTACTACATATCGAAGGACATCACGTTTTCGCACGAAGTGACCGACGGGTCCCGGGAGGTCGCCCACGGCAAGCTGATCCTGCGCGATGGCAAGGCGGTGAACGAGGTCTTCGTCGCCAAGCTCACGCCGGGGATCGGCGTCAACAGCTGGAGGTCGGCATCCTCCTCGACGCTCGCGGTCTCGTTCGAAGAAGGCACTTCATTGGAATTTTCCTCGGAGCCATCCGGGAAGAATTCGCGCATGTGCCTCGCCGGTGCCGACTGGGAGCCGCACTCGTGCGACGCCCGCATCAACTTCGACAACAGCAATTTCTGGACGTCCAAGAACAGCGGCGATTCGTGCTTGCTGATCGACAAGAACGCGTTGAGCAAGTTCCAAAAGTCCCGCAAGGTATTGCCGGGAAGACGCTTGCCGGATGCGGACGAAAATTGACGGACGGCATGAATGTCCCGGGATGAACAGGTGAAGCGTTTGTCGGCTGCGTTGAGGCTGTTGCTGATCGTTGCCATCGGCCTGGCAATGAGCCCGATGTCGCGCGCCCTGGAGCCGCCTGCACCCAACACGCTCGAAGAGGCGTTCGCTGCCTTGGACGCGCAATTGCCGGCGCCCGAGCGCAAGAAGTTCATGGAGTCGACTGAAGACGACGCAGTCATCTCGGCGCACATGGGTCTTGGCATGTGGATGCGGAACGAGTGGTTCCGCCACGGTGGCTCCGCGCTGCCGGGCTTGCTTCAGGCCAGGAGCCTGGATGACGCCTCGTCGATCGTTCTCACCTCCTACTGGCGCCATCTCAATGCGCGACCGCTGGATGTGGAGGGTCAAGTGGCCTGCTATCACCGGTGGTGGGACGAACAGCAGCGCTTGATGGATGCCGCCGAGCGCGATTCCGCGGGCAACGTGACTTACCGCGTCCCGTCATTCTCGTGCCCGGCCAAGTAGGTCGTGTGGCGTGGCCGGACTTCAGAAGGGCCGGGCCGCAGGTATACTTTTCGCCAACGGAGATGGCATGCCTCCGCGAACCGCCTCACGACCCGTTCGTGACGCCGATGATGCCTACATCGTCCTGGGAGACCCGGGCCTTGTAGGGTCACGCCTCGAGCCTTCGTCGACCAGGTGTCTTGCACCAACTGCTGGTCCCTGATGAAGCGCGAAAAAAGATTCCCCGAACACTTCTACCTGTTGCCTTACCTGGCGCGATGGCTGCTGCTGTCCGTCGGCGTCGCCGTCCTGGCGGGGTCGGCTTCCGCGCTGTTCCTGCGCGCGCTCGAACTGGCCACCGAGACCCGCGACGCCAATCATTGGCTGGTCTGGGGCTTGCCGCTGGCGGGCGCGGTGGTCGGCTGGGTCTACATGAAGGTGGGCCACGGCGTCGAGGCGGGCAACAACCTGCTGATCGACGAGGTGCACGATCCCAAGAAGGTCGTGCCGCTGCGGATGGCGCCGCTCATCCTGGTGAGCACGGTCATCTCGCATCTGTTCGGCGCGTCGGTCGGCCGCGAAGGCACCGCGGTGCAGATGGGCGGCGCGCTCGCGGACCAGTTCACGCATGTCTTGAAGATGAGCAAGGAAGACCGGCGGATCCTGCTGATGGCAGGCATCAGCGCGGGGTTCTCGTCGGTCTTCGGCACGCCGCTCGCGGGCGCCATCTTCGGGCTCGAGGTCCTGGTGATCGGACGCCTTCGCTACGACGCGCTGCTGCCTTGCTTGGTCTCCGCGATCGTCGCCGATGCCGTCACGCCGCTCTGGGGCGTGCATCACACCCACTACGCCGCGGGCGTGCTGGTGCCGGTCGGGCTCTGGAGCCTCGCGGCGGTGGTCGTCGCGGGCATGGTGTTCGGCCTCGTCGGCATGCTGTTCGCGGACGCCACGCACGCCGCGTCGGCCTTCATGAAAAAGCACATCGCCTACGCGCCCGCGCGGCCGCTGGTTGGCGGCCTGGTGATCGCGGCCGTCATCTGGTTCTGCGGCGCCTGGCGCTACAGCGGCCTGGGCATCCCGTCCATCGTCCAGGCGTTCCAGCAGCCGGCGGCGCCGTGGGAATGGGCCTCCAAGCTGGCGCTGACGGTCGCGTCGCTGGGCAGCGGCTTCAAGGGCGGCGAGGTGACGCCGCTGTTCTACATCGGCGCGACGCTGGGCAACGCGCTCGCGCCCTTGCTGCATCTTCCGTTCGGCATGCTGGCGGCCCTCGGGTTCGTGGCGGTGTTCGCCGGCGCGGCCAACACGCCGGTCGCCTGCACGCTGATGGCCATGGAAGTCTTCGGCGCGCAGATCGGCGTGTTCGCGGGCCTGGCCTGCGTGGTGAGCTACCTGTTCTCGGGCCACACGGGCATCTACAAGGCGCAGCGCGTCGGCCATCCCAAGCATTGGCACCTGCCGGAAGGGCTGCGCCTGGGCGACGTTCCCGCGTTCCGACGCAGCCAGCGGGCCGCCGATCGAGAAGCCGCGGGCGCGGCGCAGTCGCCGCCAAGCCAGGAACCGTGAACTCTTCGAGCGGCCCTCGCCGTCCGTTGCGTCCTCAGCCCGCGCACGAGTGGATGACCTCGATCCGGCCCACGACGTGGGCGTTGAGCTCGTCCAGCCGTGTGATGGCGCGCACGATCGAGATCCACGGAGCGCGCAGGGTGATCGACTGCCTTCGCCAACAGCGCGGCGGACTCACCCGCGCGGACTGAACCGCGCCAGCTTGCCTTCGTAGGCCTTGGCCAGCGGATACGCCCACTCGCCGTGCTTGCTGGTCACGAGCCCCAGCCGATGCAGGCTCTCGACCAGCGTCACGGCCGCCGCGACGCCGTCGATCACGGGCACGCCCAGCGCCTGGCTGATGCCCTGGCACAGGTCGGTCATGCCGGCGCAGCCCAGCACGATGGCCTCGGCATCGTCTTCCTCCAACGCGCGTCGGCATTCGGCCAGGACGCGCGCGCTGGCGTTGGAGGCCGGATCCTCGAGTTCCAGCACGGCGACCTCGCTGGCGCGCACCTTGCGGCAGAAGCGCTGCATGCCGTAGCGCTCGGCGAGGTCGGCCGCGATGCCGCGCGTGCGCCCCAGCGTGGTGACGACGCTGAACGAGCGCGCCACCAGGCTGGCCACGTGCATGGCGGCCTCGGCGATGCCCAGCACCGGGCCGCGCGCGATCTCGCGGGCCGCCTGCAGGCCGGGGTCGCCGAAGCAGGCGATGACGTAGCCGTCCACGCCGTCGGCCTCGCCCTGGCGCACGGCCTCGAGCAGGCCCGGCACGCTCAGCGCCTCGTCGTAGTGGCCTTCGATGGACGGCGGCCCGTCGACCGGGCACCAAGCGATGATCTCGGTGCCGGGCATCGCCACCGCGCGCGCGGCGTCGCCGATGCGGTCCGTCATGCCCTGTGACGTATTCGGATTGATGACCTTGATCTTCATGTCGTTTGAACAAGCCCTAAGCGCCCAGGTAGATGCGCTGGATGTGCGGATCATGCAGCAGGTCGGCCGACCGTCCTTCGAGCTCGACCGCGCCGTTGGCCAGCACGTAGGCGTATTGCGAGATGGTCAGCGCGATGCGGCTGTTCTGTTCGACCAGCAGCACC
>FTCK01000313.1_pt1 | contig 13007 bp, 6 predicted proteins | sample 1639711 | NCBI WGS metagenome assembly FTCK01 (sample SAMEA3914869, study PRJEB12502) | metagenome | biome: forest; material: soil | place: USA | collected 2012-03-12 | depth 0.1 m | reverse complement strand
GATCAAAGGGGCTCGAACGCCGTAAAGGCATTGATCGGTCGACTCGCGAATGGATTCGGGGCGTCTCCCAGCCTTCGCTACTGTCCTTCCTGTATAGCGGAGGATGTCACTTGGCTCGGGGAAGGATACTGGCGCAGGGCCTGGCTTCTACCTGGCGTGACTCACTGCGTACGTCATGTCGAGCCTCTGGTTATATTCCGCGAGGGGGCGAGGTCATCCAATCCATTCGAGGCGCTTCCCCTGCTGCAAGTTGCTCCACGCCACGAGAGGTTGCCTCTTTGGAACGAAGGGACGTTGAGGTACTCCTCACTTGCGGTCGAGCTACTTGAGTCAAACCTGCCTGCAATGGATGCGACGAGGCTGGTTCGCGCCTACCGTCATCAAGCCGATGAGCTCGGCTATGTGACTGCGGGAGGCTCGCTGCGCGGTTCGAGGTTGGACGCGGATCTGCGTACGCGCTTTCAGGGTTTCTCGGGGTTCGAGCATGGGACGCGACTCAACGGGGAGCCCCTGTCGCGCCTGGGTTGGATCGCGACGATTCTGAAACGGCCGGAGCGAGCTGTCCATCCGATGTGTCACCTAGTTTTGATCGACTTCTTGTTCGGCTCGATCGAAGAGTGGCGCGTTGCTCTTGCTCATCCAAACGTGCGTTCACCTCCTCGATCTGACAGCTGTTCTGTCAGTGTCAACCATCGCCAAGCGCATGCTGCTTTGCTGGACACGACGCTTTCTTGCAGGGATGCGGCACGATGTACTGGATTAAGCGTAGGAACCGTCGTCCGGCGTCGTCAGGACTTGGGCATGGAGGTTCGGCTGCGACCGCGTCACAGCATGCGCGAGGTCGTCCCCTCAGTGCTTCGGGGACTGTCTTCAGGAAAGCCGCTACAAGCCGTTGCGGCGGAGAACGGCGTGTCGATGTCGACTGTGTGCCGGTTGTTGCGTCAGTCAAAGCATACGCAAAACGCTCGGCGAGCTCGACGATTTTCTGAAGCACAAGGAAATGCGCAATCCGCATGGCTTGAAGCTCTGCGTGGAGCACGTGGCATCTCGGAGGCCAGAGTGAGAGCTCCTGCGGCGTACTCTTGGCTCATGCGCAACGATCGAGACTGGATAGAGTCGAGGTCGAGCGAGGTTGTCAATGCGGCCCCCAGGCTTCGGAAGCCGCGCGTTGATTGGGCGGAGCGCGACAATACTCTTTCAGCGCAGATCTATCGCATCGCTGGCTCCGCGGAGGCTGCTGGCAATGGGCGAATGAGCGTGTCAAGAGTTCTGCGGATGATGCGAGCAGAGACGATGGTTTCCCGAAACTGGATGAAGCTGCCCCACACCTTTCATGCGTTGATGTTGGCAACATGCAACGTTAGAGAGTGGCAAGAGCGCCGTCTTGAGTCTGCGGCGGCCAAGCTGCGGCTTGAGGGCAGGCCGATTAGCGTGCAGACCCTCTCGCGTGAAGCGCGGATCAATGGTGCCTACCGCGTCTGTGTGCGCGCGTGGCTTGCAACGTGGACTCCAAGCGCTGCGCCATGTGCAATGAAGGAATGAGATCCTCATCGATCCGCATCTGAGGAAAGAACCAGTCCGACACGTCCGAGTAGCGAACCTCGAACTCCTGCACCTTGGCCGCCTGAATTCCGTACTGCACCACGAAGTCGGCAAACAACGAATGTCCGTAGCCCTTGCAGCCAAACAGGCTTCACTTCGTCCCGTCTTCCGCCTCCGCGACGAGTCCCTCAGCCAACTGCGCCTCGGTCGGTTGGATCTGGGGTTCGAACAGGTCGAACGAGAAAGTGGCGGAAAAGCCGTACCCAAAGGTGAGCTTGCCTTGGCCGACATCACCGACATCGGGATGCGTGAGCTTCGCGCTCAGCGTGCGCTTCTGATCGGATTCGCTCGTGTTCCGCATTGAGTCTTTAAAGGCTCATCGTCACCAAGAAGACGCGATTGTGCAGCGACAGTGCTCGAGTCAGGCAGCTTCACGCGCGCGTGCGGCCGGCGGCCCGATCCGGGGCCGCCCCAGGCGGCCGTTATGCAGGGCAAATGCGGCCCTCGAACCGTCTGCCTCGATTTCCCCATTTTGGGAGAGAGGGGGGACTCCCTTGGGGAACTGGGCTGATTGCTCGTTCAGGATGATGCTGTCGTCCAGGCACCCGATTCCTGAGAGCCAAAGGAGAACGCTATGCATACCCAGGTTACTTTCAAGCGTGCCGATCAGACGACCGGAAACTGCACCTTTCAGCGCCGACGCGACGACTTCGCGCTCATCGGGTTGATCGACCAATACGGCGAACACGGCGGCCTCGCCTCGCCGGACGAGGTCATCAGCCTGATGCGACCGCACTGGCGGCAGCCAATCTCGATCCTCGCCCGCTGGATCCTAGATCGCAAGCTGGTGAGCTTCTACTGGTGCACGCAGATCCTGCTTCCAAGTTTTCAGTTCGAGCGGCCCCGAATGACCCCCAGCCGAGCAGTGTCCGACTGCCTGCGGGAACTTGGCGGAGCCCTGGACGACGAGGGCCTTGCGTCATGGTTCGTGCGGCCCTGCCCTTGGCTGGACCAGCAGATACCGGTGGATCTTCTTCTGCGTGAACCGGAATCGGTGATTGAAGCGGCCGTCCAAACTCGCAATTCATTGGGCGATCGCCCAGAAAGGCATTGACGGTCCGAGCAGCGGCGCCACGCGCCCGACGCACATTTGGCAGCACTTCAGGGCCGGCCTCTAAACAAATCCGGCACGAAATGGACCGAGCGCTGCAGAAGATCAGGCGGCAAGCTGATGGCGCGCCGGCCATAAATGGAATGACGGGAGCGGGCGCGCATCTCTTCCAATTGATCCCCGTGGGCGCTGCCTTCCAGCGCTTCTACCAACCGACTGGCCAGTCGGACGTCTGACGTCTCCCTGCCTTCCTGCACTTTCTGGTAGACCGGGGCAAGGCAGCTTAACGCCATGTCCCGTCTTCCGAGTCGCAGCCACAGAAGGGCGTAGCTAGTGGCCGCGCGCAGCTCCCACGCAAATGCACCTTGGTGGCGCGCAATCTTCAGCGCTCGATCCAAAAGGCGAGCGGCGTGGTCGACCTGGACGTCGCTGACTCCGCGGAGCATGTGGACGGCGCGCGCGCGATGAACTTCCGCGGCACACCATCCAACTTGGCCCCGCTCGACGCGATCAATGGTCGAATACTCGAGCATCCCCACCTCGATGGTGCTGAAGAAGTCGCGCTGTTGGGCGGTCTCTGTCGAGAGCGTGGGCGGCCCGTCCATGACGTCTTGCTGGGCGCGCCATCGCAGGAGGATGTCGTACTGCTGCATCCAGTCGTGCCAGAACGCTATGCGGTGACGAGCCGTCTGGGCCAGGCCTTCCTCGATCCATCCTCGTAGGGGGGCCAAGTCGTTTGTCCAGAACGAGAGCGGGGCCGCGGCCATGCAGATTACCTGTCCAAGGGCATGCGGCGCGTCCGATTGGGCGCGGAGGACGATCTCTTCCGTGAGTTCTCTAGCTTGGTCAGCGCGGCCCGTGATCCACAACGCGCGGACCTTGATGATGCCCATCGTCACCTTGCTGTCACGCGGTACCATGCCCTTGAAGGCGACTCGAGTGTTCTTCGTCTCGGCAGTCAGCGCATTGTCCGCGCGCTTCAATGAGTCCGCGAGATCTCCCAAGTAGAACTGGGCCCAAGCCATCATTCGCTCGGCGAGCAACGCATATTCTGCGCTGTCGAGAATGTTCGCCAGCTGCGCGACTTTGACCGACCAGTGCAAAGCGGCCGGATAGTTGCCCGACGAGATGGCACTGAGCCACATTGATCCCGCGATCTCGACTTGCTGATCGGGCTCGAAGTCAGTTCCGGCGGTCAGTGCAGCCGCGGCTGTCGCGTGGAAGGTCGGCAAGCTGGAAAGGTTCTCCGTCAGGTCATGCTGCCATAGCGAGGCATGTGCGACCTGCAGCCGGATGGCCAGGCTCGAATCGACCTCTTCAAGCGTGGGTAACAGGCCGACTGCCTTCGCGACATATTTTCGCGCCTCCTCGACCATGCCCAGCTGAATACACATGTCGAGTATCTGGAGGACCAGTTCGATGGCCAGAGGCAGATTGCCATTTGCGCCAAAAGCCCATTCAAGCGCGAAGCGGACATCATCCATGCAGCGCGCATGGATCGCCTGCCAGTCAACGCGGTTGTAACTTGCGCGCATCGGACCGATTCCGTCGAAGACGTCGCGCAGGAGCTTGGCATGTCGGTAGCGCACGCTGTCTCGCTCTGTTGCCTGAAGCTTGCCATATGCGTAGTCTCGTGTGGTCTGAAGCATGCGGAACTCCACTTCCTCGCCACCGGCATAGGCCATCAACAACGACTTGGACGTCAATGACGCGATCGTGTCGAACAACGCTCTGTTCTCGCGATCGTCGGCATCCGCTGCCGCGACTGCGAAGGCACCGGCCGCCAGGAAACCGCCTCGAAACACCGACAGTCGTGCGAAGACTGCCCGCTCGGTGGATGACAGGAGGTTGTAATCCCAATCCAGGAGCGCGCGCATGCCTTGGTGCGGAGGGAGCAGAGCACCCAGGTCGCCGGCCAGCGAAAGCGAGTGCTCTTCGATGAGCTTCAGCGTGCCAGCGACGCCGAAGGCGTCGACGCGGGCCGCGGCAAGTTCGATCGCGACGGGCAACCCGTCGAGTCTGCGGCATAGCGCCACTACCAGGTCGACGTTTTCTGAAGTCAGCTCGAAGTTGTCCTGGCTCGCAATGGCACGTTCCACAAACAACTGCACAGCAGGAGACTCGAGTGATTGCGCGAGCGACGTTGGAAGGTCTGCCGGTGGAAGGTCGAGCGGCGGAAGGCGAAGCATCCATTCGCCTTCCGCGCGAATCTGTTCGCGGCTGGTGAGGAGGAGGTGAAGTCCTGGTGCTGACCTCAAGAGCAGCACGGCCAGCTCCGCAACGGCGGTGCCCAGGTGTTCGCAGTTGTCCAGGATCAGCAACAAGGACCGCGGACGCAAAAATGCGCCGAGTTGGGTCGCCGCGTTGTCGGCAGGAAGACTGAACCCGACGCATTCGGCCACCGCCGGGACGAGATCCTGCGTGTTCCTGAGATTCGCCAGTTCGACGAGCCAGACGCCCTCCTCGAACCTGTCGACGACCAGGCTGCCGACGTTCAGGGCCAGTGATGTCTTGCCGATGCCCGCGGGGCCGACAATGCTGACAAACCGCCGAGTCTGGAGGAGCGTCTCGACGCGCTGGACGTGCGATCGGCGGCCGATTAGCCGCGTCAGGTTCGCCGGCAGGTTGTGGCAGCGCAGACGTGGTCGTTCGCGTGTTGTCGGTACGAAGTCGATGGCGGTGACCGGTGCAACGAACGCGTACCCTCGGCCGGCGGCACTCGCGATGTAGCGCACGCCGTGTTGTCCATCGCCCAAGGCCTTTCGCAGCGCCGCGATGTGGACGCGCAGGTTGACTTCCTCGACGACCGTGCTCGGCCAAGCACGGGCGATGAGATCCGCTTTGCTGACGACCTGGCCGGCGCGTTCCGTCAGCAAGGTCAGGAGATCGAAGGCACGGCTGCCGATGTTGACGGCTCTGCCGGACTCCGATAGTTGCTTCGCAGCCCGTTGGAGCACGAATGGACCGAAAGCGAGATCCCGGCCGCCTGGCGCTTCAAGGCTTCCCGATGCTGGAGGGCGCTCTTCACGATTTGTCACGCCTCATACTAAGCCGTCGAGACAGCGCTTTCACGCCGCCGCGCGATCGGCAGCCAGGCACTAACGACATCTCACAGCATTTAACGGCCTGGCCAGTCTGGGCACCTCTCGCCCGTTCGGAAGGGGAACAGAATCCCCGATGTGCACCGTGCGTCCGATTCAAATGCTTTCAATCGACATCGCATCGGTCGAACATTTCGAGTTCGGCCCGTTCCGCCTTTACCCAGCCCGGCATCTGCTCGTGGATGAAAAGACGGCGATTCCGCTTGGAAGTCGCGCATTCACGATTCTGACGGCGCTGCTCGAGAGGGCAGGTGAGTTGGTGAGCAAGGACGCGTTGATTCAGCGCGCTTGGCCCGATACCATCGTGGAGGGCGGCAACCTCAAGCTGCATGTCGCTGCCATCCGACGCGCACTCGGCGGAAGCCAAGACGAGCACCACCGAATCGTCAACCTACCCGGCCGGGGCTATCGCTTCGACGGACCGGTTCTGCGCAAGGGGCCCGCGGCATCTCATTCGCCCACGCCCCTTTGGGTCTCAAGCCGCCTGCAAGGGGCGCCGCAGGTCTTGAACCGGATCATCGGACGGGACGACGCGGTAGACGCTATCAGCAATCATCTTATGCGGTCGCGGCTGGTCAGTATCGTCGGCCCGGGAGGGATCGGCAAGACGACGGTCGGTGTGGCCGTGGCCGCTCGACTGGAGGGATCCTTCCATGGCATGGTCGCATTTGTCGACCTGGCGCCTGTGGCCAGCCCGCATCTTGTGCCGAGCGCGCTGGCGACTTCGCTCGGAATCCCCGTCAGGAGAGAGGATGCCGTCCCGGCTATGGTGGCCTTTCTGGCGGGGCAACCGAGCCTCATCGTCATTGACAGCTGTGAACACCTGGTCGGTGCGGTCGCATCCCTGTGCGAAAGGCTCTTGAAGGGGTTGCCCGAGCTCAGCGTGCTCGTGACCAGCCGGGAGCCGCTGCGTGCCGATGGCGAGTGCGTGGTGCGCCTGCCTGCGCTCCGGACGCCCGACGACTCGCTCGTTCTTTCCTCCCGCCAGGCATTGGGCTACGCGTCAATTGAGCTGTTCGTCGAGCGCGCATCGATGAGTTCGGAATCGTTCAATCTGTCCGACCAATGGGCTGCGACAGTCGTCGAAATCTGCCGGCGACTCGACGGCAACGCGCTGGCCATCGAAATGGCTGCGAGCCGCGTCGCGGCGCTGGGACTGAAAGGAGTGGCGGCACAGCTCGACAATCGATTCCAGCTTCTCAAAAGTGCTCGGCGGGGCGAAGTTCCGAGACACCAGTCCTTGCTGATGACGCTCGACTGGAGTCATGACCTCCTGCCTGGAGCGGAGCAGTTGGCGCTGCGTCGGCTCGGCGTCTTCGCAGGCTACTTTTCCTTGGATCAGGCCCTGGCCATCTTGGTGGACGATGACCTCCCGCAGGAGGATGCCGTCCGCAGCCTGGCCAACCTGGTCAACAAGTCGCTGGTCACGGCGCAGCTGGAAAGGCCAGCGCCGCGCTATCGACTGCTGGACACGACGCGCGCCTACGCACAGAGGCAACTCGCCGAGCGAGGCGAGCTCGATGACATGGCGGGCCGCCACGCATCGCATTTTCTGAACGCGCTCGAAGGCAGGCAACGTCACTCGCCCACGGAATTTCGGGAAACCAAGCCGTCCGAGCGCGACGCTTGCATCGCGAATGCACGAGTTGCGCTCGACTGGGCGTTCTCGTCGGCACGCGGCCAGTTCCAACTGGGCGTTGCCCTCACGATCGCCAGTGCGCCTCTGTGGTTCGAGGCCTCACTCATCGACGAATGCGGAAAGCGGGTACGGCGGGCTCTGAACTCCGTCCAGATCGGTTCGCGACAGGAGATGCAACTTCTGCACGCCTTGGGGATCGTGCTCTATTCCGACGGCCCGGGCGCGCAATCGAAGGCGACATGGGGCCGGGTGCTCGAGCTGGCGGAGCAGCTTGGCGATGCCGACTTTCGGATTCGGGCGCTTTGGGGCCTTTGGATCACGGCCGTTCACGGAGGACGTTATCGCGAGGGACTGAATCTGGCGCAACGACTCTCGAACCTGGCCGCGGAGAATTTTGATCAGACGGGCATATGGGTCGGAGATCGATTGCTGGGCACTTCCCTCCATCTGCTGGGCCAACAGCCTTCCGCACAGGTTCACTTCAAGCGCATGTTCAGTCATCCGCTCGCGTCGACACGGACGCTGCAGATCGAGCGCTTCCAATTCGACCAATCGGTCCTGGGGCATTCCTTCCACGCACGTGTCCTGTGGCTGCTCGGGCTTCCGGATCAGGCGATGCACGAGGCGGTGGAGTGTGTGCGCGCCGCCCTGGAGATGCGGCATGCCTTGTCGCTCTGCTACGCGCTTGGCGTGGCGGCCTGCCCGATCGCGTTGCTAACCGGGAATCTTGACGCGGCCGCGAAGAGCATTCCAATGCTCCTGACGCAGTCCGCCAAGCACGTCCTGCCGGTCTGGAACAGTGTCGGGCGGTGCTTCGATGGATTGCTGCGTGTCGAGCTCGGCGGCACCCTAGAGGGACTGACGCAGCTGGAGCTTGGTGCCGCGGAACTCCACGCCGACGACTGGGTGTTGTATCACACGACGGCGCTTCTCGACCTGGCTGCCGCGTTGGCGGCGGCGGGCCGGCTGGCCCCGGCGCAGGCGGCGATCGAGCAAGCGATGGAGCAGGCGACTCGGCACGAGGAGGGCTGGTGCATGCCGGAGTTGCTGCGAATCAAGGGCGAGATTGCACTGCTCCGGGGCGGCCCGGACTCAGCGGACGACGCCGAACGCCTGTTCTTGGAGTCCTTCGAACTGGCAGGAGCTCAGGAGGCGCTGTCGTGGCAGTTGCGGGCAGCGATGAGCTTGACGTCTTTGAAGTGCAAGGACTCGGACAGCAGTGTCGCGCTCAACAGGCTGCGGCGGACGTTCGCTTCCTTCAGCGAGGGATTCGACACAAGAGATCTGCTCCAAGCGAGTCGGTTGCTCGACCGGGCTTGATGCCAGAACTATCCCTTCCGAGGTATGGCCTCATTGGCCAGACGGAAGTAGAAAGGCATCGCTCAGGGATTGATGCCCGAAACGACAGGGCCACGACAGTCAGCTTCCATACAAGTTGCCCGCGGACGCCATCCATGGCCGCTCCCCACACGGGCGCCCCGTTCGGCCATCAGGCGAGGCACGGTCTTGAGGCCTCGCAAGAACTCACAACATATCACTTCCCCGCTGGACAGCCTGACAGATCATTCGAGAACGGGGGACTCTTGGCACCCCTGCAAGAGTCCAAAGGGGAATTCGATGATTCGCGGAAGGTCGAAGGCGCTTGGGCGCTCCGAGCGCAGCCGAACCAGGGAGATCGTTGCGCTGGCCGTGATCTTGCCGGCGCCGTGCTTTGGCCTTGCTCAGGGGGCCGCGGCTACCCAGCCGATCGCCGCCGCCTCTGCCCCTTCGGATTCCGTGGCTGAAGTCGTCGTCACGGCGGAGCGCGTGGACACTCTGGAGCGGAAGACGCCGATCTCCGTCGGCGTCATCGACAAGAACGAGATCGAACGGCGCGGCCTGTACGAACTCAGGGATCTCGTCGGCGTCGTCGCGGGCGTGACCGTTCCTAACGGCGACAGCAACATGCCTCAGGCGGTTGGTATTCGGGGGGTGGGCGTCTCGATCGCTGCGATGAGTCAGGCCGTTCCGGTCTACGTCGACGACGTTCCACTCATCCGCGGCTATTCCACCTCCACCTGGGACCTTCCGGACATCGAGAGGATCGAGATCCTGAGGGGGCCCCAAGGCACGTTGTATGGACAGAACTCGACGGCGGGCGCCGTCAAGCTCATCTCGTTGGATCCCGTTGCCGTAGCCTCCGCCTGGATCTCCGCCTCCGCCGGCAATTACGGGGCGTTCGAATCGCATGCCTACGCGGATGCGCCGATTGGCCAGAGTCCGCTGAGTGCCAGCCTGGCTTTCTCGAGGCGCAGGAACGACGGCTTCGGATACAACGCCACAACCGGAGATCGCATCGAGAAGCTCGATACCACCCAGTTCCGCGCCAAGCTTCGCTGGTCGGATGGTCCGCGCACCAACGTCGTGCTGGCGGTCGATGGCCTTCTCGATCGGTCGGACGTGAACAATGTCAACTTTCCGCTCAACGCGCCCGTGAGCATCCCCAGGGTGTCCTACACATCGGCAGACGTGGGGGAGTACAAGGGAAAATACGGCGGCTCGAGCTTGAAGATCGAGCAGCAGATCACTTCCGACCTCCAACTGCGCGCAGTCACCGGCTACCGGGCGTACGACGCAAATCCGACCGTGACCGACTACGGCGGCCTGGTCGTGCAGCGTTACGGGCTTGACCAGACCTCGTCGCAGAACGCGTTCTCCCAGGAGCTGCAGCTGAATGGCAACCGGGATGGCCTTCGGTGGACCGCCGGTTTGATGCTGGTGCAGGACCGTTTCCACTTCGACCGATACACCGTCTCGTATCCGTTAGCGGCACCTGGGCCGAGCTACAACGAGGCGAAGACCTGGATGAAGACTACCGACATTGGCATCTATGGCCAGGGCCGGTATTCGCTGAGCGAGTCGACCGGCCTGACGCTCGGGCTGCGTGGCTATCACACGAAGCAGGATGCCGAAAACGACTTCTGGGTGACCGATGAAAACAAGAATCGGACCGCCGTGGTCTACACCGCCCCGAACCTGGAAACGCAGAAAAGCGGTTGGCTACCGCGGATCGGCATCGACCATCAGTGGACCCTCGATCTCTATTCATACGCGAGCATCGCGCGCGGCGAGAAATTCGGAGGCTTCAACCGTGCAGCACAGTCGCTGATCTCGGCAGGTTATGCCACATCCCCGGAGCAGGTGACCACCTACGAGATCGGCAACAAGGGTCGCTTCCTCGGCGGGCAGGTGTCAGCGAGTGCCGTGGCGTTCTACAACGACTACCGTGACTATCTGGCCTCGCTGAACAACAGCACGGTCAACGGCGTGCTGGTCACCGACTCCGTGCTGGTGAACGCCGGCAAGGCCCAAACCTATGGGATCGATTTCGATGTCGCCGCCAAAATCTTCAAGCAGACTGACGTCACGGCATCGCTGGAATGGCTACGTTCTCGGTTCATCGACTTTCTCAATCCGACCGGTACCGCTGGCGGAAACTACGTCGGGAACCAGCTACCCTTCGCACCAAAGATCAGTGCCGGCGCGAGCATCGTGCAGAGCGTGAACTTCGAAAACGGTTCGCTGGCCAAGATGGACGCTTCGGTCTCGTACATTCAGGCCCAATACACTGATGTTGCCGACACGGAATCCTTGAAGACTGGGAGCCAGACCTATTTCAACCTGGGCTCGACGTACTACCTGCCGGGCCAGCATTGGAGCTTTGCTTTCCGCGTGAAGAATGTGTTCAACAGGACGAACATCGCGTTGCACGTGAGCATCCCGCCGCTCGGCGTCAACTCTGCCAACTACGCGCCGCCTAGGACGGTGCTCTTCACGGCTCGGTACGACATGTAGTGCCGGCCGAACAAGGAGAATACAGGCGTCTGCGGAGGCGCTGATACGCAGAAGCGTGTCGAGACCCTTGGCGCGGCGCGCACGGGCGGCGACGCCATCGCGACCCGCCATAGATTCATTTTCCCCCGCGCCGCGGCGCACATCGAGCCCATGCCTGGCTACATCGAGCCTGCCCTCTTGTTCGGGCCGTTCACTCTGCATCGCTCCCGCAAGCTGTTGCTGGAAGGCGAGAAAGAGGTGCGCCTCGGCGAACGCACGCTCGAGTTGTTGGTCGTCTTGATCGAACGAGCCGGCGAAGTCGTGCCGAAGCAGGATCTCATCGCCTTGGTCTGGCCGGATGGCGGCGTCGAGGAGACCACGCTTCGCGCCCATATCGCCGCGCTGCGCACGGTGCTCGGCGAAGGGCACAGTGGCATGCGCTACATCGTCAACGTGCCGGGTCGAGGTTACTGCTTCGTCGCGCAGGTGGAGCGTCCTCGCCTCACCGCGGAGTCGGGAAATGCGTTGTCACGCCTGGATCCCTCGACGCACAACCTGCCGATCCAACTGACTCGGGTGATCGGTCGCGACAAGGTGCTGGCCACGGTCGTCGAGCAATTACCACGGCGGCGATTTATCTCGCTGGTGGGATCAGCGGGCATGGGCAAAAGCAGTGTCGCCCTTGCGGTAGGGGAGCGCATGCTCGCCGAATACCGGGATGGAGTGCGCTTCGTTGACCTTTCTCTCATCGCCGAAAGATCCCTCGTTCCGAGCGCGGTCGGAACTGCACTGGACGCCGGCCTACCCACGGCGAATCCCATCGACAATCTCGTGCGTTTCCTTTCGGACAAGTCGTTGCTCCTGATCCTCGACAGTTGCGAGCACGTCGCCGACGAGACCGCCGAAGTCGTCGTATCCGTCCTCAAGCGTGCGCCCGGAGTGCACATCCTGTCCACGAGCCGAGAGCCGCTTCGTGCCGAAGGCGAGTGGGTGCAGCGGCTCCAGCCCCTAAGCTTCCCGGCATCGGGCGTCCCACTTAAGGCTTCCGAGGCGCTCAACTACGCGGCAATCGCGCTCTTCGTGGAGCGGGCCATCGCGAGTGTGGACAGCTACGAACTGAACGACGTCGACGCCCCTCTGGTCGCTGAGATTTGCCGACGGCTGGACGGGATGCCACTTGCTATCGAACTGGCCGCCGCGCGAATGCCCGCTCTGGGTGTTCGCGGGCTGATCCGCTCTCTCGACGACCGGCTGCGGGCACTGATCAGCACCCAGCGGACGGGCCATCCGCGGCATAGAACGTTGACGGCGCTGCTCGATTGGAGTTACCAGATGCTATCCGAAGGAGAGAGAACAGCGCTGCGGAGACTCTCAGTCTTTCGCGGCAAATTCAGCCTGGATTCGGCGCTGAAGGTTGCCGTGTCGGATAGTCAAGATGCGAGGACGATGAAGGAATGCGTCGTTGCGCTCGCGTCAAAGTCGTTGATGTCCTCCGATGTCGGTGACCGGGTGGTGCAGTACCGATTGCTCGAGACGACGCGTGCTTATGCGTTTCAGAAGCTCCTCGCGAGCAACGAACTGCCTGATGTCCAGCGCCGGCACGCGGCCCTGATGATCGACTTCATCGGCGCCGATCTGTCGGCGACCGTATCCGTCGCCAACGATTCCTGGGTGGCCACCAAGGCCCGCCACATCGATGACGTACGGGCGGCACTCGAATGGGCGTTCGGACCAGGCGGGGATGTTCAACTCGGCGTTCGCCTGACTACCGCGGCGATACCGTTGTGGACTCATCTTGTTC
>FTCK01000229.1_pt1 | contig 13312 bp, 14 predicted proteins | sample 1639711 | NCBI WGS metagenome assembly FTCK01 (sample SAMEA3914869, study PRJEB12502) | metagenome | biome: forest; material: soil | place: USA | collected 2012-03-12 | depth 0.1 m | reverse complement strand
GCTGATCCACCGGCGAGCGCCATGGAAGACCAAGGAGGCCGTCGAACTGGCCACGCTCGAATGGGTCTCGTGGTTCAACCATCACCGGCTGCTGGAGCCTTGGGCTACATCCCGCCGGCCGAAGCCGAGGCCAACTACCATCGGCAATTCGTAGGTCAGGCCATCCCGACCTGACTCACACCAACTGGCCTCCACGAAAGCCGGGGCGATTCAGTCTTGTGAAGACGCTCAAGTTCGGAGGTCGAATAGCCTGCCGCAGCGTCGTTCAAGAGTTGGGTGAGGCACTCGATCGCCTTCAGCGATCCAGCCTTCACCTACTCCGCTGAATCCTTAGTCATTTGGCAGGACTCTCTGTCCACGGCGTGGACTCTCTGTAGCGAGGGGCTAGTGCAGCACGTTCACGTCAGCGCAGTCTCACAACGGGCCGTGCGCGTTGCCATCACAAACTGCCTTGGGCAGCCTCGCGCAAGTAGCGCCACGGACACCCCTCTGCGAATTGCCTCAATTCATCTCTCGCTGCCTCGGCATCCGTTGGAGCATGCAGCTCAATGATCAAGCGACTCAATCTGTTGGACCAATTCCTCTTGTTCTGAGAAAGAATCTTTACAGCGGACTCGAAGTCCTGCGCAGTCGAGATGGTCGGTAAGGAACAGTCCACTAGCTCCACGGCCACGAATTCGTTCAGACGAGCGGATTCAGTCGAGTCGAAACGTGCCGCAACGTCAGGGCTACTCGCCAAATCCGAGAACCATTCAATGTTCGTCATTGCGGACATCCTTTGGGGCCGAAACACTCGTGGAAGGGCCACTCCTGCTGCGCAATGCACTTTTGGAGACAACTGCCGCAAGAGCCCTTCCAGTTGTATCGCTGGCAGATCTCATACAAACGAATGCACTGGTTCTTCGGATCTTTGGGCCACGGCTCCGGCTTCTCATCAGGCGGATCCTTCGGCGGCCACTGACCCGGGATATAGCCCGGGTCGAGCTTCATCCAAGGAACATCGTTGAGAGGCGTCAACAGATCTTTCAAAGCATCGCGACAGGCCGGCGACAAGTAGCAACCGATGATCACGATAGGGATGCCAATCACGACACCCTGCGCAACTTGCTGGCCCTTGGGATCGGTCAATCTCGTAGGCTGTCCAAGCACGTAGCCATAGGTATTGACGCCGCCGGCCAGCCCGATGGGGTCGCTTTCTGTATACCTGCCGAGGGCGGGGTTGTAATCCCGATGCCAATTGTCGAACCACCCCGACTCTGCATCCGCCACTTGGCCCGGCATGCGTGGGTTATAAGTGAATGCGCCGAGCCCGCTTGGATTGGAGTTCGGCGACGTCTGGCCGAACGGATCGTTGCTGCCCCAGGTCCACAAGATCGCCTGATCTGAAGGCCGCACGATCATGCGCGCGGTATTTAGCTGATCGGTGTAGACGTAGGAGACGGTGGTCTGACCAATGGCGGCCTGCGTGAGTGCGGCAACAGGCAGATCGCCCACGTAGACCGTCTCATAGACGGCTTTGCCTGTCGAGTCATATTCGCCGACCAAGTGCCCCGCTTCGTCGTACGCGTAGTAAGCCGTGCCTGTGGTGATCACCGCGCTGGGACCGCTCTTGTAGACGCGTTGTTCAAAGCCGTTGTACAGGTAGCTGAACGAGCTGCCGGCGATGGTCGATCCGCTCAGCCTTCCGCGTGCCGAATAGGCATAGGTCCCGCTGGCATCCCCGGTCAGGTGGCCCGCAGCGTCATAACTCTGGCTGGCCGTGCCCGCGGCGTTGCTGACGCTGGTGTACCAATTCGTGGTCGCACTCACCGTGCTCGGATAGGCCGTGCCGTTGATCGTGGTCAGCGTGCGGTTGCCCGTGGCATCGTAGGCATAGGCATACGTGCTGGTGCTATTGCTGGGCATCGCGGAGGCGACCAGCCGGTCCAATCCGTCATAGCTGAAATTCTGATCCAGCGTGGTCGGATAGTGCGCATAGGTCGCGATATGGCCCAGCGCGTCGTAGTACAGGACGCGGACAAAGCCAGCGGAGATGCCCGTCCCGCCGACCTTGCCCAGAGGGAAGCGCACGAGACGGCCGTAGGAGTCGTAGCCGCGGGAATACGTTGTCGTTCCCAAGCCCCATGCCCAGCTCTTTGGCTGGCCCAGCGCTGTGTATTCCAAGCCAGTGAGTACCTTGGTGACCACGCCGTCGGCGCCGGTCACGCTCACGTCATTGACGCGGCCCGCGATGTCGTAGCCGTAGGCGACGCTTGCGCCGCTCGGATAGCGCACCGTCTGCAATTTGCCGTTGGCTGAACCGGTCGTTCCCCAGGAATAGCTCAGGGCGAGCGCCTTGCTGGCGGGGCCCGTCGACTGCGTCTTGCTGAGAACATGCCCCAGGCCGTCGTAGACGTAGTGCGTGCTGCCCGACTCGTCCGTGACGGTGGTCAGGTATCCCTTGCCGTATGTACCTTCGTCGTAGGTGAATGTCGTGCCGGCACCGGAATCGTAACTGATCGATTTCACGCGCCCGAGCGCATCGTAGGTGTATGTGGCCAGGCGCCCCCTGGCATCCTGTGCCGTCTTGAGCGATCCGTCGTCGTAGAAGGTCCGCGTCGTCGTGCCTGTGTCCGGACTTACCTGTGTCGCCGTATTCCCCAATCCGTCGGTGGCATAGGACGTCACAAGGTTGCGAGGATCCGTCACGCTGGCGGGCTGATCCTGAAGGTCGTAGCCCAATCCGATAGTCGGACGTGCCACGCCCGTGGCCGGTACCGGCTGCGTAATCTGGGTCGCACGTGATAGGCTGTCGTAAGCCGTCTGGGTCCCATTGGCGTTTGCGTTCACGTCAGTGACCTTGGTCACATTGCCTTGCGCGTCATACTCGTAGTTGACCTGCAGCGCAGCACCCGCGGGTTGCGCGGTGCCCGCCGCACTGATCATGACCAGCGCCGCCCCAGAGCTGCTGGACGAATTGCTGGTGTCCCCGCCGTAACTCGCGACGACGCTGTGCAATCCATTGGCGAAATAGGTGCTGTAGGCGGCCTTGCCCCCGCTTAGCATGACCGTCTGCATCCCCGTCCCGCCATCGCGGAACGTGACCGAGCCTGTCGGGCTCGAGCCGGTGACCGTTGCGGTGAACGTGACTGATGTGCTCCAGGGCTTGCCCGCGTTCGTCGACGCCGTGATGGCGACCGTGGAATTCGCCCCTGTCACGTTCACGATGGCCTGACCGCTCGCCGCGACATTACCCGTGTCGCCGCTATACGCCGCCAAGTACGTGTGACCGGCCTGTGCCGTCGGCATCACGGAGATACTCGCTTGCCCGCTCACAAGCGTGACGGCGCTGCCAATCGCTGTGCCGTTGTCCTTGAACTGCACCGTGCCAGTCGGACTGTAGCCATTGACCGTGGCGACTAGCGCCAAGGCGAGACCGGCCGGGCTCGGGTTCGCGCTGGGGACGACCGCCACTGAGGCCGTATTCTTGTTGACCGTCTCGCCGACAGTCCCCGAACTCGCTGCGTAGGTGCTGTCGCCGCTATAGCTGGCCGTCAACGAATGCACGCCCGATGTGCTGAAGCCTATGGTGCAGGTCGTCTTCCCAGCGGCCAACGTTCCCGCGCATGTCGTCAGTGCCGTAGTGCCGTCTTTGAAGGTGATCGTACCGCTCGGTGCCACTCCTAAACCAGAGCTGGGCGCCACAGTGGCCGTCAGCGTCACGGCCTGTCCGACGTACGCCGTGCTGGCATTGGAAGTGAATGTCGTCGTCGTTGCAGTGCTACCCGCAGCGTGGCAAGCCCATGAAATGCCCAAACTCGACGCCAGCATCGCCATGCGAGCCAAAGCGCGTCGCTCCCATTGAACTACCTTCATCAGATCGTCCTCCCACGCTGAGCGCGGCTTTGGTTCAGTCTGCGAGCGTCCTACGCTCCGGATCTCGTCTTCACCACCAGCAGTTCAACGCGCCAAGCCTGTGACACTCTGGACGCGATTCAGGGCATCGAATACACGCGTCACATTGCGCGCCAGAACACCCGACGCGTCGCTGATCTGCTCACCCGTATGGTTACCGGAGTTGTCCAGGATGTAGTGCATCTTGTTGCCCGCACCATCAGTCACATCGGTTAAGCGATGCGCCCTGTCATAGCTGTAATTAAGCGTGCTGCCGTCGGCCAATGTGGCCGTCTGCAGCAGGCCGGTCGGCCAGTAGGCATAGTTCATCGTCTGCGGCGCACCGCCGCCCGCGGCGGGAGTCACCGACTGAGATTTGAGCCAACCACGTGACCAATATGTCCGGGTAGTAGTCGTACCGTTGGCGTCCTGGCTAGACAGCAACCGGCCTGCAGCATCGTACGAGGTGTAGGTTGTCTTCTGCCCCAGCGGATTGGTCACCGTGTAGAGATCGCCAAGCGTGTGGCCCACGCCACCCGACAGGCTGGTGCTACCGTAATACGCGTAAGTCGTTGTGCGAAGCAATGTGTCAGTCGATGACAACTTGGGTATCGTCTCGGTCAGCATCTGCCCATACTGGTTGTAGGTATAGCTCCATTTGCGAGCATTGCCTGTAGCCGTGGCGCTGAAGCCAGACGCCCCTGTTGCATCCGTCGTTGCCTGCTCATATCGAGCACAAAGGACGGCGATCGGCTTTCCATCAGGAAGCGTCGTCACCGGACTGACACAACTCGCTGTTCCGCCACCAACCGGGTCGGCTTGCCCGTTGTAGACCCAAGTCGTGATCTTCTTAGGCTGCGCTTCCCGTACTTTGAGTGCCCAATCCGGGTGCCAAGTTGTCGTCGTCTTGCGCTCAGGATGAGCAAGATCGGCCGCGCTGGGTGAATAAGTTGTCAAATTGGCCGGGCAGCTTTTACCGGAAGCCCCGCCGGCGAGCCCCTCTAGCTGAACCGTCCTTAGATTGCGTGATTGATCATACGAGTAACAGACGCGATTGCCATTGAAATCATCACGACTAGTTACATTCGCATTGACGTCAAAGACTTGGGTACTCGAAGAAGAAGCACAGCCGCTACCCGCGGGCCGGGTCTGACTGCTTGCTTGAGGGATGCCCTGAACGCTTACAGATTGCAGAGTACTTTCCTGCTCGTTAGCTATCTTGATAGTAGCGCTTTCGGGAGGCATCCATTGGCGACTACGAAAAACGATACCAAGATTTGAATCCATCACATCGTGAACTTGAATCAGGGGGGCACTAGTGAGATAGGTAACTTGGTACAGATCCACCCCCCCCGCCAACGACGACGAAACAGCACGTCCCATTGCGTCATAGCCAATGACCGAGTATCGACTGCCGGCCTCGTCGGTGATACCCGTCATCGCCCAGGGAAACGAGTTGTTCTCATAATTGAAAACAATGTTTTTACCATCAGGCCAAACGATCCCGGAAAGATTGCCAGACGCACTAAATTGCGGAATCAAAACCGCTCCATCTGCGCCCTTGATCGATACAAGCAACCCGTCAGGAGAGAATGTAAAGACGATGCTTCGCCCGAAATTATCCTGCACAGTCCGAGTCGCACCGCTGGTCGATGAAGTTGAGCTTTGAGTATATGACCGCCCATCGAGGCGAGTGACGGTTGTAAAGTCCGTCATTGTCATATCGGCCTGATCATAGTAGAGATAGCCATTGGACAGCTTAATCAACCGATCAGGAGTGCCTCCAATTCCATTAAATGTTCCCGCTCCATCGCCAGAAAAATTAACGAAAGTTCCATCACCGCGAACAATGCGCGCATTGAAAAGCGACGGGTATAGCACTAGCTTTGATTCCAAGGAGATACTCCAAACATCTCCTAGCGCACTGTCTTTGAGAGGCAAATCCGTACCTAATGCGTAAGGTGCCGAATTCAATAAGGGCGAGTGCTGTGCGCTGTCATATGTGAAAATCAAATCTTTACCGCCGACCTCAAAGCCCGTGTTTTGTATAAACCGCTCTGTTCCCATGGTAGGGAAAATAGGATCTCCGCCATGAGGAATCGTACACTGGTTGGTCGTCGTCTGCGGAGCTTCAGAAACAGGGAAGCAGTCTTGCCGCGATACGTTGCCAATTGTAATTGTGTTGGCCGCCGAGCCAGGCTTGCAAGCGCACTGACTATTCCCTATAGATATTCCATTTGCCCCACACCAATAAAAAGTATCAACGCCGATAGGATGTGTTTCATACCACGTTCCACCTGCATTTGTATAATGAATGCTTACCTGACAGGTTTCCTCCGCAGGACTAACCGAAGTATGGTACCAATTTCCTTCGCAGTCGACATTATCGATCGCTATCCCAGCACCATACATCTGAATAATAACCTGTGCGGCCGCTTTAGCATCATTTTCGTAAGCTGGGCACGAATAGCCGTACCCTGCCCCGACGTAGCAAGGAATTTGACTGATAGTTCCGTCAGCGTAGGCGCAATGTTGGAAACATAGCAACCCCAAAGTTAATTCTATGATTTTGATAAAAAATCTTTTCAGGAAATTCTGGGGTTTATGTTTCAAAAATACCTCACCTGACGCCTCGAGATCAAATAGCCGAAGCAACGTTAGCCCGATAAATCTGCTCACAGTCATCCTCACATGTTCCGCGATTTAAATCACCTCAAGGCAACATACCCTGATGCAACCGGCAATAGTGTTTTCTGCAGTCAGGCAATATTCCGAAAAACCTCATGCGCAAAATTAGTAGCGGCAGCCGTAACAAGAATTCTTCCCCGCGTGGTGATGCAGAGAAAACGCGTTGGGTTGATTTCATATTCCGCATCTTCTCTGCGCAACGGGCTGAACATACGAGCGCCAATGAACTGTGACGGCGACGTATTTTTTCTCGTCGTCGCAGCAATTTATTCACTGACCCGCTGGCCAACCTTCATCCTCTCTATTGCGCAATTAGAGCGCGCATGCCTGCCACACTTAGATGTCCGTTTGAACTTGAATGTTAGCCGCACAGTTGTGTCGCTCGCAATCTCAACCACCTAGTTCATTTCTCTAAGCAAGATCTGCAAAAACGGCTTGGCCACGTATGAAACGGTACTCGACATCCGACCTAGTCGTCCGTTCGGTGACGTCGTGATCGCAGAGATCTGCGTAGCGCCGAAGTTCGGGCGAATTGCCCGCATTCCGCGCCGTGCGGGCGCACTCATCCCTGGGCTGCGATCAGTTGCCTGCGCACCATCCTCAGATTGCCCGGCGCAAACATCATCGTCAGGCGCGCCGTGTTCTTGATCAGTCCGCGGTAGCGCACCTTGGCGTAACGGAACTGCTGCTTGATCAGCCGGAATGAATGTTCGACCTTGGCCCTCACGCTGGCCTTGAGCTGCTCGGCGTCTTCCCGCACCCCGACTTTCCAAGATGCCTACGGCGGGTCAAAGTTCACGAGCGATGGTGACCGACAGCCCACGGCCCGGCGGCTCGACATTGGACCGTGACATTGGATTGGTCATAGCCGCAGCACCCGTTGCTGCGATCCGCCTGATATGCCACATCGGCTTCGGCATACCGACGTTCAGTTGATCGATGTAGTCACCGAGCGACTTGTCATCCGACGCTTCGAGTTCCACGACTACCGCCGACTCCGCCGGATTGACGTCGATCGACTTGAGCTGAACACCGGCGACCGCGACGGTCTCAAGCTCCTTCAGTGCGTCGGCTTCGGGCTGTGCGGCGCGCTTCAAGGCTTCCTGTGCGTCCAGCAAATACGGCGGGGCCGCTGATGGCGTCGGAATCACCTCAGTCGAACTCGCGGCCGCCTCTTGGGTTCTCCTGAGGACGCGCAACTGCTCGATTCGCCATTGCAAATACAAGTGCGCGCCCCATAGCGCCGCGACGATCAGCCAGGGAGTGAGTGCAATGGCCCATCTGCGCCGGGACGGTAGATCCAGCTCGACGAATTCGATCCTCATGCGGCCACCTGCCGGATCTCGCTCCAAGCGCCAATTGGCAACGAGTTTTCGGCTTCGCGCTCAAATACAAGGTGTCGCGCCTGTGCCGTCGAGGACCAGTTCGCCTCTAGCCTCCGCCGCAGCAACGTTCCAGCAGGATCATGCGCAGTGCGTCGCTCGAACCCTGCCTCCATGACGGCGCCTCGCTCGATCATGCCAGATAGGACGCCGTCCTCATCCTGCATGCTCCACCCGATCGCCCCCTCCGCAGATGACTTCTGGGCCAACAGTTCGTCCAAAGGAAAGTTCCACCACGGTCGCACGCTCGCTATGTCGAGCTCTCGGACACGTCGCCGGCGTGGAGCTCCGGCGCGCCACGCGCGCCGACCAGCCACCAGTCCTTGCAACGCAGACCAAACGGTTTCCGGCATTGCGACGGCCATCGTGGAGACATCGGCGCGCCAGCGATCTAGCCATATCCGCGGCGTACCGTCCATGCCTGTGGCCTCCGACGCCATGGCGATCGCCAGAGCGTTGGCTTCACGCTTGCTGCGTGCGCCGGCGACGGCAGGCACCAGGAAGGGCCGCGACAGCGCGGACGAGAGCCAAACTCGAACATAGCCCACGCTCGCAAGGTCTTCGGACACGATGCTCTGCTCTAGGTGGGCAATCGCGCTATTGACATCGACAATGTCGATCCAGCGCGAACCTTGCCCGCCAGGCAACTTCAGTCCGAGCAGCCGCTCGGAAAGGTAGACCTCCATCAACTCAGAGCGAGCCCACAACACGTTTCAGTTCCTCCAGTGTTGTCTCTCCCGCTGCGACTCGCGTCAGACCGATTCGCTGTAGCGATTCGACCCGGCTGTCGACGACGTGTTGCTTCAGCTTGGTCAACGACGCCCGCTCGATTACCAGTTCGCGCAAGGCGTCGTCGACACGGTGAATCTCTGCAATGACGAAGCGGCCTATATAGCCTGCACCAAGGCATGCGTCACATCCGACAGCTCGATGGAGCGTCGCGGGCGTCGGTATGCCATGACGCTCGAAGAGCACGCTCTCCCGCGGCGATGTCAGGGCGACTCGAGTGCAATTGCGACATAGGCGGCGCAACAAGCGTTGAACGACCACGCCATTGAGCGCGGACGTAAATCCGAACATGTCCAGACCAAAGTGGACAAATCGCCCCATCACGTCGGCAACGCTGTTCGCGTGGACCGTCGTGAACACTTGGTGACCCGTGAGCGAGGCCTGAACGGCGATCTCGGCAGTTTCAGCATCGCGGATCTCGCCCACCAGAATTCGGTCAGGGTCATGACGCAAGATGGACCGCAGTCCTTTTGCGAAGGTCAACCCCTTGCGCTCGTTGACCGGAATCTGCAGCACGCCTTCGAGTTCGTATTCGACCGGATCTTCGATCGTGACGATCTTTTCCAAGCCCGTATTGATCTCCGAGAGCACCGCGTACAGCGTGGTGGTCTTGCCACTGCCAGTCGGTCCGGTCACAAGCAGCATGCCGCTCGGCTCCGTCGCCAAGTCCTTGATGACGGCTCGGCGCTCGCCGTCAAAGCCGAGGGCCGCAAGCGAGATGCCTTGGTTCGTACCCCGGAACTGCGCCTTGTCCAACAGCCGGAGAACAGCGTCCTCGCCATGGACGCTGGGCATGATGGAGACCCGCATATCCATCGTCCCTTCGGCGCCTACATGGCGAAAGCGTCCGTCCTGAGGCAGCCGACGTTCCGTGATGTCGAGTTGGGAGAGCACCTTGATTCGGGATATGACGGCCTCGGCGCTACCCGTGCCTTCCATACTCGCGAACGGCTGCATGACGCCATCGAGGCGATGCTTGACCACGACCCCGCCTCGATTGCACTCGAAGTGGATGTCGCTCGCGGATATTGCAACGGCGCGGCGAATCGCTCCATCAACGAATGACACGATCGGCCCCTGAACCTCTGAAACGGCGACGTTGGCCGCCGGTTGGGAGAGCTGGCTGCCTCGCGTCCATGTCGACATCTGCGCACTCGTGGCCGCAAGTACGGGCACAGCTGCACCGACGGCGCGTTCGATCAGGCGATTGATCGTTGGTGCCCACGGATCGGCCGCCGCGGCCATCAGCGCACCATCAGGGCCCCGCAAAAGAATACATTGGGACGCCCGTCCCTGCTCCTGGCTCCAGCCTTCGGATGCCAGTTCCCAGCCAGCTTCTTGGGCAAAAGGCGCCACGCCGAAGCGAGGCTCCAGTTGCGTGAGAAGTGCATCGTTGTCGCCGGGCCAATGTCGCAGCAACGCATCGAGCACGGTTCCGCCACCGGCGCGATGCTCCTCGCGAGCAGCCGCCAAACGCCGGCGCCAAGCGGCGTCGGAGTCATGAGGATGAGTTGTGGCTTCGCTCACGTCAATGCAACCCATTGGCGACGTCAAAAATCGGCATGTACATCATGATCACGATGCCTCCCACCAGAACCGCGACCACCAACAGCAACAGCGGTTCGACGAGCCTCGTCGCTCGCTGGACGAAGGTCGCGAAGGCCTCCGAGTGCCGCTCGCCAAGCGTCTTGAGAACCTGTTCGAACTGTCCGCCGCGCTCACCCACCCGCAGCAGACGCTCGCCCACGGCATCAACCAGATCAGCATGGCCGAGCGCCTGAGATGCCGGTTCGCCACGTTCGATGGCTTGGCGAGCCTTCAATAACGCGCGATCCATGCCGAGCCCTAGCCCGAGCCGCTCGCAGACGCGCAATGCCTCGACCAACGAATAGCCGCCGCGAAGGGTCAGCATCAAAGCCTGGAACAGCTTGGCTCGAGAGAAATCCTTCTGCGCACGACGCAGCGGAGGCACGCCAGCGACTACCCTCGCCCACAGCCGCAGTCCTCGGCCATCGGAAAACATCCAGGCCGCACAGAATATGAGGGTTGCCGCGCTGCCAATGACGACCGGCAGCGCGTTGGTGAGCGCGCCGCTGAGCCAGAGCATCAGTTGGGTGACCCAGCTCACCTCGCCGCGGAAGCTGCCGTACATGCGAGCGAAGCGCGGCATGACGAATGTCAGCAGGAAGAGTGCAATCAACATGCCGACACACACGACCACCGCCGGATAGACCGCTGCGCTCAGTGCTTGCCGTCGCAGCGTCTTCAGCTGTCGGTCGTATTCAAGGAAATCTTCCAATGCGTCGGCCAGCCGGCTTGTGCGCTCGCTGGCCAGCACGCTGGCCACGAGCACTGGCGGGAATCTGCCTGCGGACTGCATGGCTTGGGACAGCGAATGCCCTTGGTGTAGAGCCGTCAACAAGCGCACTTGAACCTCGCCACCGGCACGGGTCGTCTGCAGTTGGAGCGTCTCGATCGCCTCGACGGCGCTCATCCCCGCTCGTAGTAGCGTGGCGAGCTCTCTACACCACCATGCGACGTCAAAGTCCTTGCTACCGCGCCGCACCGTTGCGGTTCGCACCCTATCGATCGACAACACCACAGCGCCTTCTGTCTGCAGACGGCCCCGCAAAGTCGCCTCGTCCACGGCCTCAAGAACGGCCTCCGCGATGGTGGCCTGCTGCGGCGCGATCCAACGGGTCAGAAATTGCACGGCGATCTCACAAATGGGCTCAAAGCGTGATGTCGGCGTCCTCACCCGTGCCGCCGGGTGTCCCGTCGCGGCCGTAGCTCGTGATCGAATAGTCGTGTCCGTTGGTTCCCGGGGAGCGGTAGTCGTACTTCGATCCCCAGGGGTCCAACGGGATCGCGTCCTGAAGATACGGGCCGTGCCAACGTGTCGCGCCGGCGGGCGCAGTGATCAATGCGTCCAATCCGTCGCTCGTCGATGGGTAGTGCCCGTTGTCGATCCGGAAGGCCTCGATGGCCTTGCGGAAGGCATCGATCTGCGCACGGGCCGTCGTGACCTCCGAACGCGATATCTGGCTCATGAAGCGCGGCGCGACGATGCCTGTCAGAAGACCGATGATAAGAATCACGACCAGCAGTTCGAGCAGCGTGAACCCGCTTTGGCGGGCGCGATTGCAATGCGGTAGATGTTTCATGACGAGAGACTCGCAAGGAATTGCCAATCCCGATAGTGCTCGGCCAGCATGTTCGTGGGCAAGGTCAGCCTGCTGTCCGGTGGAGCGGATTGCCTGATCGGCCTATCGGCGGAATCGCTCGCGACCCCGCGGATGCCGCCCGCCGCGGAGAACAACAGCGTCAGCGGTTTTCCGGGCTGCATGGGATCGGAGTAGGCGGCGCGAAGGTGTCTCGTCGGCGTCGTGAAACGTCCATCCTGAAGCAGATCATCGACGCTTCGCGGCAGTTCGTGGATTCCGCCGGGTTGTGAACGGTAGTAGTGCTCGATGGCCACAGCGTATGCGCGGCCGACACGCAGCAATTCGGCCTCGCGATCACGCTGCGTCTGCTGCGCCCAGAGCGGCCCCGCCGCTGCCATGCCGATCGACAGCACCGCCAGACCTGCCAGCAACCAGAGGTAGGTAAAGCCGGTCTGAGCCTCTCCCAACCGAGTCTTACCACGTCGCATACTCGCTCCCATCGTTGCTCTTGCCGGGTGCACCGCTGTGCAAGTCCCGCATGCCCCCGTTCACCTGCACTGGCAGCCAAGTGTCATTGCGATCAGTCATGGGATCGAGCGGGCGATCGCGAAGATATCGCGCTGAAACCAGTTCGTCGAGGTCGACTGGATCTCGACCACGATCTGCTCGGAATTGGTCGATACTGCTGCGAATGGTCTTGAGGTTCTGCTTGAGCGTGAGCTCCTGGGCGCGATCGATATGGTGCAGATATGACGGCGCGACCAATGACAACAGCAATCCGATCACGGCGAGGACGACCAGCATCTCGATCAACGTAAAGCCGTGACGGCGAGCGAGCTTCCTCATGCGTTCACCATTGCGCCAGTGGAATGCCGTTCAGGCCCACCTCAGTGGAGCGGCTGTGCACATCGAAGACGTCGGCTCCCGCTTGGGGGCTCTCTGGCGGCGAACGGTAGCTGCGCAATGCCCATCCGCCGCCCTCGGCTGGCGCTGCGAACGGATCCTGCGGCACCTGCCGCATGAAGTAGGCTACGGCCGCCGTGTTTGTCTGCACCCCAGCGACCAGTGTCTGGAGATCGGGCGGATAGCCGGAGGCTGGCGCGTGCTGCAACATGCCTGCGTCCGCCATGTGTTTGTAGGCATCGATCGCGTCACGGATCTCCCACAGCGCGTGCTTGAGCTCCGCCTCCCGCTCGCGACGAACGGTGATCTCGGCCATCGGCAGCGTCATCGCCATCAACGCCGCCATGATGGCGAGCACGGCCAGCAACTCGATGAGGGTAAATCCGCGCATCGAGTTGACTTGACGAGAGGTGAGCGCACTTCGCATGAGCCCGCCTGCCGCTATGGCGACACTTTAACGATCGCCGACGAAGGCAGCGTGACTTTAGGTGCGCCGTCGATCGTCTTCAGTTG